>JACCDV011310181.1_pt1 | contig 180418 bp, 137 predicted proteins | sample 7446131 | NCBI WGS metagenome assembly JACCDV01 (sample SAMN15323448, study PRJNA562643) | freshwater metagenome | isolation source: river surface water | place: USA:Blue River Watershed | collected 2017-08-17 | reverse complement strand
GTCGCGCACAACGCACACGAACTCTTCTTGGTGGATCGAAGTAAAGCGAGCTTCCTTCGCAAGCTTTTCAGAGATAACGATCGCGTCTTCGAAGTTCGCACCGAACCATGGCAAGAACGCGACGCGAACGTTCTGTCCGATCGCCATCTGACCATTTACTGATGTAGAGGTGTCAGCCAAGAGGCCACCCTTCTTTACCGCATCGCCTACCGTAACTGCTGGGCGCTGGTGGAATGTAGTGAAGCCGTTGGTTCGAGAGAAGTTCACGAGTGGATACTCCTTTGTCTTACCGTCAGCATTCTTCACTTTGATCATCGATGCGTCTGCGTAAGTTACTTCACCTGCATCTTCAGAAAGAATGAGTCGTCCTGAGTCGCGCGCTGCGATCGATTCGATGCCCGTTCCTACGAACGGTGCGTCTGGCACCACGAGTGGAACAGCCTGTTTCTGCATGTTCGAACCCATGAGTGCGCGGTTCGCGTCGTCGTTTTCTACGAATGGAATGAGAGAGGTTGCAACAGAGAATGGCTGGTTGGTCGCAACTTCCATGAAATCAACATCAGTGTTCTTTACGAGTGTTGGCTTACCGTTGAGTCGCACTTCTGCGAGCTTCACTGAGATCTTGCCGTCTTCGTCGCGCGGAGTTGCAGCGTGCGCAATTGCGTACTGCTCTTCTTCGAGCGCGTTCAAGTACTGAATGTCTTTCGTGATCTTGCCGTTCTCTACCTTTGCGTACGGTGTCTCGATGATGCCGAACTCGTTTGGTCGAGCATAGAGCGACATGTGGAGCACGAGCCCGATGTTCTTACCTTCTGGTGTGTGAATTGGGCAGACGCGTCCGTAGTGTGATGAGTGCACGTCGCGCACTTCGAGCCCTGCGCGCTCAGAGGTAAGGCCTCCGCGGCCAAGCGTTGAGAGTGTTCGAAGGTGTTCGATCTCATCGAGCGTGTTGTACTGCTGCATGAGCTGAGAGAGCTGATCGGTCGTGAAGAATTCACGGATCGCAGCCTGGAACGGTCGTGGGTTTACGAACGATACTGGCGCAGTCGTTTCCGGATCAACCATCGCCATACGGTCCTGGATGTTTCGCTTCATGCGAGAAAGACCTACGCGCATGCGCTGTTCGAGCAATTCGCCGGCAAAGCGAACGCGTCGGAAACCGAGGTGGTCGATGTCGTCTGCCTCTGCATTCGGAGTGGTGTTGAGCTCTGCAATGTGAGTCACAATGCGAACCACGTCCTCGAGTGTGAGGGTCTGGTTCTGGACATCCTTTTCAGATGTACCGAGGCCGAAGCGTCGGTTGAAATGGAAGCGGCCTACGCGAGAAAAGTCGTAGCGCTCTGCCGAAAGAATAGACTGCACATGATCCCGTGCGTTGTCTGGTGTTGCGATGTCGCCGTCGCGCAAGCGTCGATAAATTTCGACGTATGCCTCTTCGGTGGTGTGTGCGTGATCGAGTGCGATCGTGGCTGCAATAGCCTCCTTGGCTGCTGCATGCTTTTCAAACTTACCGAGGATCTCCTTCTCCGTTGTAAGACCAAGTACCCGCAAGAGCGAAGTAACCGGGAAGCGGCGCTTTCGGTCTACCTTTACATACATTGCGCCGTCGGCATCGGATTCGATCTCGATCCATACACCTCGTGCTGGAATGATTTTTGCAGCGAAGTAATTCTTTCCTTTATATGGAATCGCTTCGAAGAACACACCGTACGATCGTGCGAGCTGTGGCACGACGATGCGCTCCACGCCGTTGATCACGAATGTGCCGTGTGCGGTCATCCATGGGAAATCAGCAAGGAAAATTTCCTGTTCCTTCTTTTCCCCGGTTGTCTTATTCTTCAAACGAACCACCATCGAAAGTGGTGACTCGTAGGTTTTCATAAAGCGCTTTGCGTACTGTTCGTCCCATCGGAGTTCGCCGAATGTAAACTTTACGAGCTCCAACTCGAACTTCTTTCCCGAGTGATCGGAAATTGGAGAAAATTCGCGGAATACGCGCTCTGCTCCGCCGTCGACGAACTGGCGGAAGGAATCGATCTGAGATTCCACAAGACTCGGAAGCTTCACGAGAGGCTCTCGGAAGCGGCCGAAATACTTCTGCGGACGTGCCGCGTTTTTCGCTTTTGCCATGCGATTGAACACACGGTCTATTTGGGACCGTATGTGATTACTACGAAGAAACCGTTTGTAAAAAAATGACGAGCCGGATCAGGAGTCGTCATGGTGTCGTCTTTCGACGACTGTTAAGAATGCAAATTTACCCGTAGCCGCAACACAATCGGGAGCAAATGTCCGGATAATATAGACGACGGACACACCCTCTGTCAAGAAAAACGGCCTAATTCCAACGCTTTCTTGGCAAAAAAGGAGGCCTCGGAACTGGGTTCCGAGGCCGAAGGTCATGCAACAAGAGCTATGGATGCTATTCCTTGAGTCGAAGTTGGGTCAAATACTCGTCCGGCCGGAGACCGAAGGTGCGCTGCAGCTCCGCGTAGCGCGGGCTGTCCATGGGCGGGATCGCATTTGCGATCTTTGTACCGGGAAGGCCGTTGGCCCGCACGTAACGCCCTGCCGGCGTGTCAGCGTTGGGGTCAACGACGAGATTCGTCCGCCTCACCACCATGGGCGGCGGGTTGTATCGCAATGAATACGCCATCGGTCGCTCCTGTGGCACACGCATGAGCATTATTTTTCTCCGTCTGAGATCCGGTCCGATTTATAACTTTCTATGAGTGAATTGTCAATGATGGCCCCGGAGATACAGAAAAACACCGGTAGCAGTTGCCACCGGTGCCTCACCCGTTCAGAAATGGTCAGCGATGCGAGAACGGCTTGATCTCGCTGTGGACCACCGTATTGCCGAAAGATGGATCGTCCCAGCCTGGCTGTGATTCGCCGGGCTTGCAGGGATTACTGGCAGAGCCAGGCTCTCCCCGTGGGGGTGTGCAACCTGCCGACTGTGGTCGTGTGGAGGAGCCGCCCCCTCCAGTTTCTTCTGTCGCCATGTCCGTACCTTTATGGATCGCGTTGTGGCCACTCCTCACGGAAAGATCAGAGTTAACCACCAAAATCCTACAACTAGTTAGAAAAGCGTCAAGGCCCACCTTAATGAGGTCTATTGCTGCTTCCCTTTCTTCCACTTATCCATTTCGGCATGATTGCCGCTCAGGAGCACTTTTGGTACGCGATGCTTCTTTCCCTTCCACTCAAACACTTCTGGGCGTGTGTACACCTCGGGCGCAGACACACGCGAACGCTCGAGTGATTCAGCCTTTCCCAGCACGCCAGGAATAAATCGTGCGATGGAGTCGATCATTGTAGCCGCCGGAAGCTCCCCACCGGTAAGCACGAATGGGCCTACGGTTACTTTTTTTGCTTTGAGAATTTTTTGCACGCGCGCATCAATGCCTTCGTAGCGGCCACAGATAAAAATAATGTCGTTCTTCTTGCTCATCTTCTGCGCCATCGGTTCGTCGAACTGCACTCCGTCGGTTGCAAAGAACACGATCTCTGGCTTCTTTCCTTTTGTGCACTTTTTCTGCGCCTTCTCTACTGCGCGCAGCACTGCATCTGGTTCGAGCACCATACCCGGGCCACCGCCATATGGTCGGCGATCCACGCGGCCATAGCGATCACGCGTCACATCCTTTGGATCGTAGAACGACACCTTGATCTTCTTGTCGGTTATAGCGCGCCCCAAAATCGAGCTCTTGAGATACGGCTCAATGCTCTCTGGGAAAAGGCTCACGATGTGGAAATGGGTCGGTTTTGCTTTCACATGCGTATCTTTGACAGAATACGTGTGTGTGTCAATCTTTTCCTACGGCAACCGCCGAGCACATTTAATAGAGGAGGTCGCAATGCCCAGTTGGTCTCTGCCCCGCAAAAGTGGTCATGGATGTGGCGGCAATCGCACGCAATCCAGGCGCGAACATATCACCGACAGCCATCTGAAGACACAGCGTTATTGCGATCAGCTCGACGCGAAGCGCCGCGGGTTCAAGAACGGTCGTCGCATCGTCGCCGGTGGTCCCAAAGTGCACAACTGGGGCAAATCCCGATTCCCTGTCGGCGGCATCAACGCCGACCGCATGAGCAGCCGCCGCATTTACGGCCATTAGAGCATTCAGCAATAATAGAAACGCCAGCACGTTGCTGGCGTTTTCATTTGAAATAAAGTGTTTGGCTCAGGTGTAGTAGAGGTATGGCCAAGAAATTCCGACGGCTGCAGCACATTTCCACCATCCCCGTGCTTGCTGCGCTTCTCCTTTCCCAAAACCCAGGCGCTCTCGTGAATCGAGTGCGTACTGCGCAAATACCACAAAACGAGATCGCCCAAGAGAAATCGATCGAGATCAACGATTCCCATCTCTCCAAAAACTAAACGCCGATCAGTGATCGGCGTTTTCATTTCTATGCGGCAAGGGATCGCCGCGACGAGCCGCTGCTCCATTCGGTCAGGAACATGCGATTGAGCTGCAGACAGAACTCGGTTGCTTCGGCTGGGTTACCCGCACCATTCACTACGAGCTTCAGGTTCTCGAGCCGCTGCTTCAGTCCCTCCACGGGGTGCACCCCTTCATCGGGAAACTGGGAACGAAGCAATTGTTCCACGGGATACCGCTCCCACGACTCAAGCTTCTTTTCGCCGAGACCGAAGTACGTCTCGATCTCGGGAATCAGGTTTGCGAGCCGCACAGAGGCTCGCTTTTTGTAGCGCGATCGCTCGATAGTGGATGCTGCAAGCAGCATATCGAGCGTAATGTCAGTCATCGCTTCAAAGCTTTTGCGCATGAGAATACCCTCCTCCAAAAAGCCTAGCACAACAAAAAACACCACCTTCCGGCGGTGTTTTGAGGAGTTGAGAATTGCGATGAATTACATCGAGTGGCCTGCATGCTGCGCCTGAAGCGCTGCGAGCTGCGCGATGAGTGCAGTGAGCTGTGCCTTGAGCGCATTGAGTGTAGCCTGCACATCCTGTTCATTTGCCGTTGTGCTTACACCTGCTACCTGGCCGATTGAACCTGGTGTTACAAGAGCAACGGTTGAGAGCTGCATGAAGTCTTCTGCACTCCAGCCATCTGCGCCCTTGTCGTAATTGATGTTCCACCATGTGTAGCCACCCATTACCACTGGTCCACCGATCACCGTGCCCATAGCACCGCGCTGCTGCGAATTATTGTGCACACCATTAGGAGTTTCGCGCACTTTTACAGCTTCTACGATCACGATCTTGTTACCGATAGAAAAGTTGGTGCTCTGTGCAGATGCGATAGACGCACCCGAGAACACAACCACAGCAGCCATAGCTGCAACACCAACACGGACGACGTTTGACATAGACTTCATACGTTAATTAATACCTAATGTATACCACTGAATTACATTTAGTAAAGACTGATTTAGTACGTAGCGTAGATCGAGAACTGTGTACCTGACGAACCCTCGGTGCTTCCGAATGTGCTCGGCCACGATCCGAATGTTCGTGCCTTCCATACCGTGGTCCCGCCCGAACCAGTTTTCGCATTATTCTGCGTGCTTGCTGTTCCGTTGGTGTTGTATGCAAGCCAGTACGTGGTATTAGCGCTCAGCGATGCGCTGATCGGGAGCGTGTTCCACGCATTGCCGGTAAGCGTGCCATTCGATGTTTGAGCCACGAGTGAGCCCGGTGCATTGCCAGAATCGGTATAGATCGCCATCGAATACTGATTATTACTGCCGCTTCCAATTGGGCTGGCTACATAGATCGACATGCTCGATGCGGTGCCCGCAGTGCCACCCATCGTGAACCTGGATGCATTGATGTAATTGGAGTTGCTGCTGTCGGTGGTGCCACCAATTGATGCATAGCCGAGAGTTCCCCCACCAGCCGGCGGCGGAGTTGGCGTAGGTGTTGGAGTTGGAGTCACAACAGCTGCGACGGAATAGGAGGCTGATGTATCACCAGAGATATTTCCTGGTGTGTCCTTACACTTCACATACGTGGTGTAGCTCGACCCATTGCTGAGCCCCGTGATCGTGGTGCTGTGCGATGTGCCACCTGTGCTTGCGAACGATGTCATTGATGCGAATGCGATGCCTGGTGAATTACTCCATGCGCACGCTGCCGACTCATTCGTACTCACACTCAATGTTGTCTGTGTTGTGCCCGCAGCAAGCTGACCCGTTGGTGCACTCACCGAAACTGTTGGCGCAGTTGTGTCACTCGTTGGTGGAGTAGGTGTCGGTGTCGGAGTTGGGGTCGGAGTCGGTGTTGGGGCCGGCGCATTACCCGTTCGAATACCAACATCAAGCCCGTCGGTGCCACGCAATTTCCCCGGCGAATTTGCTGCAAGCGCAAAGCCCGCCCACGAGGTTGGGTTTGCGCCACCCACGAATATTGCCGATCCGGTGAAGTTTGATGCACCACCTCCACCCATGTTGTTGGTATTCACCGCAGCAGTCGAGCCGTTGTTCAGCGCCACCCCACCAGGAACGATGTTGTTGCGCACTATAGTGCCGGAGCCCGCCGGATACTGGCCGGACTTCGTGTTGAGGTCGATGTTGCAGCCACCATACAACGTATTGTTTTGAATGATCGACGGATCATTGCCTGAGCCTGCGTTGTCGTAGTACACCTCCAAGCATCGTCCGGGATTATCTGCGTGAATCACGTTGTCTTCAATGAGCGCATTGCCCAAACCGTCGTAGGCTGTAAAGCCATCAACACCGTTGTGGATCCAATTGCCGCGCACGATCGTGCGCGCCGCACCACGACCAAAGACTTGAATTGCATCTGTGTGGTAATCCTGGAATGAACCTTCTTCGATGTTGTCGAACTCATTATTGAGGATCGTGATTCCCGCTCCAGACTGAATACCATCCGCAGCTCCTCCGCGCAGCACAGAATTTTGTACGATCACGCCGGAGTTCACTTCGTTGCTGTCATACGGGAGTCGAATACGGCCGCCATTGATGTTGAGATTATTGTGCGTGTTGTGATCGAGCAATATGGTGTACGGCCACGAAGGGTCGGTTACCACGTAGTCGATATCGAGCCCTCCGGTAAATGCGGTATTGCGAATGGTAATGCCTCGCGGGGTCGTTGCGGAATTTGTGTAGGTACTGTTTGCGCCGATACTGCCGCCAGTAATGGTCATTGTGCCGCCGCCAGCTGTGCCATCTACGGTAAAGTCGCGATCACCACTACCGAAATTGATGCCCATAGTCACGCTCGCTCCTGCCGCCGCTGTAATGGTGATTGCTTTATTTGTACCAGTCCACGACCCGTAGTTACCAGACGAAAGACAGATCATTTGCCCCGCGGTTGCAGCAGTTACCTGCGCTGCAAAATTCGCGGTGGTGGCATTGAGATTACATGTGCTCGATGTTGGCGGAGTTGGTGTTGGCGTTGGCGTTGGTGTCGGAGTCGGCGTTGGCGTAGGTGTTGGAGTTGGAGTTGGAGTTGGTGCCACGTACGCAGTGAGATTGTCTTCGCCCACCCATCCGTCGACACCACTACCAAAGTTGATGTTCCACCAAATGTAGGTGGTGCCGCTCAGTGCTGCCGATGTAGGGCCGCCCGTTACGGTACCAAGCGCTCCAGCTGATTGCGTACCAAGCAGTGTACCCGCAGCAGTTTGTCGCACGTTCACCGTAGCCGACGGCATGATCTGTTGATTGATCGAAAACTTTGTTGAGACCGGCGGCGGAGTTGGGGTTGGTGACGGAGTAGGAGTAGGCGATGGTGTTGGACTCGTCGAAGCGCACACTCCACCTGGACATGCAACCACAGAACCCTTTGCATCCGTTTTTGTAGCGTCATACATATAGTTATTGCTCCACTCTGCCCAACCCGGTCCACCGGTTATGTATGCAGGCCCGTACCCGCCCGAAACGAAGCGGTTGTCGCGCGCGCGCATGTTGGTGCCGTAGCCGCTTGCGTTTGCTTCGAGCGGAACGCCCCATCCGTATGTTTCAAAGACGTTGCCTTCGAGCGTGGTGTTATTAATGAATCCTGCCCACGCCTGAATAAAGAGTGCGCCTGAGTCAGAGCCACTCTTACTTACAAGTCGATTATTTTTCCACACCATGCTTGTGCCGTTGAATGCACGAATGGTTGCGGATTCATTGTGTGATTGTTGCGGTGGGTTACCAAACATGCCACCACGCAAATCGTGCACGTAATTACTTTCGATCACGATGTTCGGCATTGCCGATGTGCCAAAAATTGCGATGCCGCTTCCAGAGCCCCATATATTGTTGCGGTACATATTGAGCGCACCGCGCACCGCTGCATCCGTATACACCATAGTGTTGGTTACCAAGCTTCCATCAAGGTCACTGTCCATAATGGTTACTGGGCCGGCACCCGGCGTACTAAAGCTTGGATCATACGTGTAAATCAAACTTCCACTCCCATCAGTGTTCGTCGGCTGGAACCAAACGCGATCCAGCGTAATGTTGCCCTTGTAGAGGTAGAGGGGTTTTGTAATTTTTACGAGACGCAGCACAGTTCCCGCTTCCGGCGTATCGGTTCCTGTGTAGAGCGGCAAGGTTGTGCGGTTTACCCCAACACCAGCTAGGCCTGTATTTGATTCGTTGAGCTGCCATCCTTTCAAACCGGTCGATGACGGGGTTGGCGATGGTGATGGTGATGGTGATGGAGTAGGCGTTGGTGTTGGTGTTGGAGCCGCAACGGAGAACGTAACACTCGCATTGCCCGATGTGTTGTTCGCGGCATCGCGACACTTCACGTAGTACGTAAACGACGCACCGTTGGTAAGACCACCAAGCGTAGTGGTATGTGAGAAAGCACCAGTTGTGCTGAATGCGGTGCCAGATGTAAAACCAAACGATGCGTTACTAGAGTAGCGGCACGCAGCGCTCTCATTTGTAGTTGCTGAAAGCGTAGTTTGAATTGATCCAGCAGCAAGATTCGCTGTGGGCGCAGTAATCGTTACGCTCGGCGCAGTGGTATCAGATGGCGCCGGTGTTGGTGTTGGCGTTGGAGTCGGAGTTGGTGTTGGAGTCGGAGTCGGAGTCGGAGTCGGAGTTGGCGAAGGTGACGGACTAGGCGACGGCGATGGAGTCGGAGTCGGAGTTGGTGTTGGTGTGGGCGAAGGAGTGGCAGCTCCACCAGAAACAGGCGGCGTGTAATTTTGAATCGTCGATGGCGACCCTGGTGCCACTGCCACTCCACCCTGCGCCGCAATGAGCGATGCGAGCTTTGCCTGCAGGAGTTTTACCTGCTCGAGCAACACACTGATCAATGCTTGATTTGTGGTTGATACGCCACCAGTACTACCGCCGTTCAATTTCACTCGCGTTTGTGGCCCTACGATGCCAACTGGCTCTAAACCATTCGCGCGCTGATATGCCATCACTGCAAGCTCGGTCGCAGTACCAAAGTAGCCCGTCGCGTTTGCACTCAACAATCCCTGCGTCTTCAACAGCATTTGGAGCGAAATCACGTCTGCTCCCGTACTTCCTCGAGAAAGCGAGCGATTGAATGTGGCAGCTGAAGCGAGTAATGGGATTGTAATAAATGCGGCAAGAATAACCGCGAGTACGCGCGAGCGCTTGGTAAACATATGAAAATGATAACAACCTTTGAGTCTCAAAATCTTCATATCCCCAACCAAAAAAGCCGGCCTTTCGGCCGGTTTTCTTGGTAATCAATCGTGATTACATTTTTCCTTCTTTGAGGTCGGAGATCACGTCGTCTACCGTCGTGTCTCGTTCGTATGGCTTGTTTGAGTCGTCTTCGAATGTTGGCGCTGGGCCGCGATCATCGCCAAGGCCGAGTCCAGAGCGATCAGATCCTTCTGGCTCTTCGATCTTAAGGTTTACACGAGCGTCGTACTTCATACCCACCACACGCAAGATGGTGCGGATCGCCTTGGCGGTTGCGCCAGAGCGGCCGATCACCTTACCCATGTCGTCCTTGTGGACCGAGAGAGTCAAAAGCACACCCATTTCATCTACCACACGAGTGATCTTTACATCGTTCGGGTTATCAACGAGTGCCTTGATTACGTATTCAAGAAATTGCTGGTCGCGTTCCATATCAGTCATTCAGTCGTTAGAGCTCAATAATTACCTCTTGCCATTACAGAGTAACGCTCGATGAGCGTTGGGTCAAAACCCATCTGTGAGTAGGGCCAGCTTACGCAGCTGGAGTCTCCTCTGCCTTTGGCTCCTCTGCCGGAGTTTCCTCAGCAGTTGGAGCTGCTTCTTCTGCAGCTGCCGGCGCTTCTGCCTTTGGTTCCTCCTTTGGTTCTTCTGCTGGCTTCTCAGGCTCAACGAACTTTGGAAGCACATTGATCTTCTTGGCATCCAAGATACCAAGCGTGACAAGCATGTTGTGTACGGTGTCAGATGGCTTTGCGCCTACAGACATCCAGTACTTCACGCGGTCTGCGTTAATGAGTCGCTCTTTTGAGCGAGGATTATAGGTACCTACTTTTTCGACGATATTACCCGTCTTCGGTCCTTCGGTGTGTTCCACCACGATAATGCGGTAAGACGGCATATTGATGCGGCCCACGCGCTGCATTCGGATTTTCAACATGGCAGGACTCTAACAAAGTTGGCATCGACCGTCAAATCGTGTCGTAATATGCCACATCCCCGCCTTCATGTACATCACAGACTATTCATGTTTAAGTGCAAGCAGTATCAATGGCCAGAGGAGGTGTATCTATGAGTCCGCTCACAAAGCGGCGCGCGAGCATCACATTCATTGGTGTTTTCACCCATGAACAGTACCGCACGCTGTGTGCTGCGCTCGATCAGGTCGGACAAGTCTACAGTTCCATGTGCACAGAAGAGCGCGAGAAAACGCTCGTGCTCATTAGCCTGTTCACCGATATGAGCACGGAGAAACTGCAATTAATCGTGCGTAGTGTCATCACGAACATCGAGGAAGTAACCGTCGACTGCCAGGAGGAAGCGCATGCAGAAAAATTTAATTGAACCTTGGTGCCCTGCACCGCCCGGACCGGAAACGAACACAGATTCGCCCGGTCCTTTTTTTATGCGTTACACTTGTGCGATGGGACTCGAAGGTGGCCGTCGCAGGAAAGAAAAACCAAAGAAAAGCATCCTTAAAACCATCACCGGTGATGCAATCCTCGCAGCTGGTGTGCTTGCAGCAGCTCATGTGGCGCACGGCGTACACAAGGCGGAAAAACTAAAAGAAGAAAAGCAATTGATCGCCCAGAGCGAAGGCGAGGTATACGAACGTGAGCAATCAAAACTTCCGTCACGATTCAAGAATTTTCGTCGCTCAAGCAACATTATTGATCGGCGACACGAGACAGCGGCTCAAAGCGAGCAACCGATCGATGAATTCACTGAGCTTGCCTCACGTGAAATGCAGGATCGCGAACACAGCTTGAGACAGTCAGAGATCGCAAAACAACTTGATGGTCGTACCATGCCGCGCCACACGCACAGCGTGAAAACCTGGCACAAGAAGAATCAGATCGACCACGCCATCAAAAGAGTGCAGCGCGACGTGCTTGGCGTACCGCTGCCGAAGCCGCACCCACACAAAAAGAAGGAGGGTTAGTTTCCAGCTTTAGTTCTTTTGCACCACTACCGCAGTGCCGTAGGCAAGCACCTCGGCTACACCGCCACCCATAGTGGTTGCGTCATATCGCACTGCTACCACAGCATTCGCGCCCATTTCTGCTGCATGCCGGGCCATAAGTTCGTATGCACTGTTACGAGATTTTTCTGCGAGCGCAGTAAAGAGTGTAATGTCGCCCCCAATGAGCGTCTGCAGTCCGCCACCAATAGTGCCGATGATCGAGCGTGAGCGCACAATGATCCCCTTCGCCATCCCCTTGTTCTCAATAATTTTGTACCCCGGCAATTCAAACGCCGTAGTCATCATATTGTCTGGTATACGTTCCATACGACCACTATATCAAAAGCTATTTCGCAACCTTCGTTGCGTCTTCAAATTTTACGGAGAGGAGTTTGGAGACTCCGTCGCTACCCATCGTTACACCATACAGCTCTCCTGCCGCGGCCATCGTGGCGCGGTTGTGCGGGAAATGGGACAGGCATCATTACTTGTGATGATGCTGGGACGGGTTCAATTGTGCCTGTCCCCTTTATCCACTAGCACCTCCAAACACTACCGCCATTCGATATGCATGCCGCGAGAGCTTGCCCAAAAGAAATTAGAGAATATTGATACACAGATAGGGCCCTCATCGTCCATTCCGGAGTCTGCAGGGCAGCGATGCGGTACCGGAACAACATTTTGGTAACCTAAATACAAATACCCCGCTGCGAGTACGATTAAAAAGACCAGCGAAATGACTATTTTTTTCATAGCCTAGTGAATTAAATTATAGTCAGATATATCTTGTGACCCCAGAGTAATTCGATCTGTAACGTAGTAATTCATCAAATTGTCCGATGTGCTATGAGCGAGTCCCAACGGGAATCGGTAGAATCGGTGCTAAGAATCGGTGCTAAGCACCTCAAAACGGTGCTAAGAATCGGTGCTAAGCACCTCAAAAATGTATATTTTATTGTGTAATATTCTTCTCCGCCATCACCTCCCCGTATGGTACCCCTTTTTCAACACTCTGCCGTACGTCTTTTAAAAGCTCAGGGGTTTCCGGATCGTTGATCCATGTTCTGTAATTGCGAGGGAGTGGAACTGGTGATTCTGCGAGCATTTTCTTTTCTGCTGCACTCCCGTTGATGCGTCGGTGTGCGCTACCCCATTTCCACAACTCAGCGGATTTCGAGAGTTTTGCGCGTACCGCATTACGTTCCACATATTTGAGTACAGTCAGGTAGTGATCATCCTGCTCAATTACAAATGACTTGTAGGTGCCTTGATATAAGTGGCCGTGCCCGATTGTCTTGTTTCTCGTATGATGCCGACGAACATGTGATGTCGTCAGCCAGTGCAGTGCACGCGCGAGATCGCCATCATGTTTTGGATACAGAACCACATGCCAGTGATTCGGCATGATCACGTACGCGAGGATACGCATGTCGTAGGTTTCGCGAACCTCATTGAGGAGGTATTCGAAATCTGCGTAGTCAGCAGCGGATTTGAATATGGTCGCTCGCCCATTGGCGCGATTTATGACGTGATAGACGTAGTTGCCAAGATCGATTCGTGGCGGTCGGCCCATGCACGAATTATGACACATTCTTCATGCTTTTGCGGTGCGTAGCACTAGCGTCCCACTATTTCGCAACCTTCGTTGCCTCTTCAAATTTCACAGAGAGGAGTTTGGATACACCGTCGCTTCCCATCGTTACACCATACAGCTCTCCTGCCGCGGCCATCGTGGCGCGGTTGTGGGTGATGACAATGAGCTGCGACTTCTGGCCGAGCTCGCGGATCATATCGGCATAGCGCTTGGAGTTGGCCTCGTCGAGCGCAGCATCTGTTTCGTCCAAAATCAAAAATGGTGGGGGATTCACCTGCGACATTGCAAAGATCATCGCTATCGATGTGAGCGCGCGTTCACCACCTGAGAGCACTTCCAGTCCGTGTACTTTCTTGCGTGGTAGATGCACCGACACCGTAAGCCCTGCGTACAACTCCTCTTCTTCAGGTGCTGAATCTTCAAGCTCGTCGTCTTCATCGATATCTTTCTTGCTTGAGCGCTTTGGCTTCTCAAGCAGGAACTTAGCTTCCCCGCCGTTGAATAATTTTGCAAAGAATGTGTTGAGTGCCACGTTGATGTCTTTGAGACCTTCGTTGAACCGGGCGTCGATTGTCTTTTCAAGCTCTGCAATAATGTCGCGCAACGACTCTTCTGATTTTTCCAAGTCGATCAGTTCCTTTGCAAGGAACTCGTCGCGCTCTCTCGTGAGTGTAAATTCCTTTACGATTGCGTCACCATTACCGATCCCCGACTCCTCGATCTTAATTTTGAGGCGCTCCACATCGCGTCGGCGCTTTTCTTGTGCGGAACGATCTTCAGAAAGCGCTCCTTCTGGTATCGCATTCTTATCCCAGCCATGCACCGCAGCACCTATAAGCACAATGCCTTCGCGCACCTCTTCTTCAAATCGCTGTCGCAGGTTCGCGAGTGCCGAGCGAGCGGCGTTTGCACTATCGAGCATATTGCGCACCTCACGCACCTTGGACTGCAGTTCAACTGATTCGCGCTCTGCGGCAAAGCTCGCTTCGCGGCTCTGTGCAATGCCGGCACGCGCCATTTCAATGTCGGTTTGTAGTCGAGCCTCTTCCGCCTCAATTTCTTTCAACTGCACGCCCAAGCGCTCTACTTGCTGCTGCACTTCTTTGTTGGTTTCCGGCGCAGTGCCGGCAAGACCATCCACGAACGCTCGAATACGTCCGCGCACGTTCACCACAATCTCGCGCATTGCCGATACATCACCCGCGCGCTCTGCGCTTGAGAGCGTGTCGTCTACTTCGTGCACAAACTGTCGCACGTGTGGCACCGGCACAATTGCTTCCACGGTTACGTTCGTGGCTTCGAGCGCGCCTTCCGCGCGCCCAAGCTCGCGTGCGATCTCTTCGCGACGACGGCGCGTGTCCGAAAGTCGGTTATTCAGTTCCTGTACGCGCTGCTGCAATTCGCGAGTCTGCTCGTCACCTTTTTGCCCCGTTTTTCCGGATGCTTCTCGCAAGCGCTCGTTGAGCGACTTGAGTTCGTGTTCATGTGCGCGCGCATCATCGAGCAACCGCGCATCTTCTTGCGTGAGATATGCGTGCTCGCGAGCGAGGTAATCAGTAAGTTTTGCGGCCAAATCTTCTTTCATCTCGCGCGCTTTCTCGATCTTCTCCACCTGCACGCGCAAGAAATTGAGATGCGGGGCAATCTCGCGGCGAAGCGATTTTGTTTTATCAATATTGATGCCCGTTTCGTCGAGCTTTCGCTCTGACTCCGCCTTCTTGTGCTGGTAGAGCTTGAGGCCGAGCGCATCTTCAACCATTTCGCGGCGCTCTTTTGGAGAGGCGTTCAAAATGCGATCTGCCTCGCCTTGCGAAATAATTTGATAGCCCGAGCCTCCGATGTTGGCACCCGCAAGCAAACGGATCACATCCTTGAGGCGTACCGCAGAACCATTCATGAGGTATTCGTTCTGACCGTCGCGATATACCACGCGCTCCAGCACCACTTCGTTGAAATCGATATCCAGAAGGCGAGTTGAGTTATCAAACGTAACTTTCACACCAGCGCGATTTCCGCGCCCAAGCGTAGGAGAGCCGCCCCAAATGAGATCTTCGCCTTTTTTGGAGCGCATGCTTTTCATCGACTGTTCGCCGAGCACAAAGCGGAACGCTTCGGCTACATTCGATTTACCGGAGCCGTTCGGACCCACAATGGAGGCGATTGGCGACGTAAAAACGAGTTCGGACTTTTTGCCGAACGATTTAAATCCCGCCAGTTCGATGGATTTCAGGTACACACGCCAATTGTATCAAAAAAGAAATGGACCTCGCCGCGGTGGAACGCGACGAGGTCCTGTGCAGATGCAATTCGTTTCGTAGACAAATTGCTGACGGATCCGATCTGGACATCGGCCGCACGTCCGAAAGAACCGTTGGACACATGGGAGGCGATGCGGGAATAGCATGCATCCACCGTTAAGGATGTCTTTGGCACCCTGCCACTTGCTACCCCGCAGCTCTGAATTACTGGTAGCCTTTCCGCTTGCTCCAGGCGTCGGCCTTCGCCTTCTGCTGGCTTGCACCCACTTGCTTGCCACCCCGGTATTTGGCGCAGTTGAATTGAACGTAGCAGGCAGCCTCTTGGCCGGCCATTCGGCGCGCGCACTCGCTCCGGCAGTTCTGTTCGCTCCAGGCGAATGCCGGAGAAGCAAAGAGAACTGCGGCAAACAGCAACGTACTCGAAAGTGCCATCAAAGAGCGCATTGGTATTCCTCCCTCTATAAAGCGTGGCGGAGTCATTCCGCAGATCGCTGCAGCGACTATGCCACCACCCACAAGAGAGCGCAACAAAAAAGAATGAGCCCCGTTATGCACGGGGCTCAGGAGGAGCCGAAGCTCATTTCACATGAATGATCTGCACACTTTCCATCACGTCACGGTGGCGAAAGCGTTTGCGCACGATGTACACCACCCAGCCAAACACCACCGTTGCCGTGAATGCAGCGATCGCTGCTTCTGCCACAACATTGCCTTTTGCGATGTTGATGCCGGCAAAATCGATCGCGAGGCCGATCATTGCAAAGAACATCGCGAGCTTGAGCCTCCACGTAAAGGCTGCAAGCGCCATGCCGATCACAAGGATCGCGAGACCGACCCACATGGTAGTGAGGCCGGTTACACCGTGGGGCGTAAGGATGAGTTGCACGATGCCGCCCAGAAGTAGCGCAAGAAACACTGCGTAGAGAAACAGAATGAATTGTCCGCTCCGTTCGATCACGAGTATATCCTCCGTATTCGAGAAAAGATGAGCTCCGTCTTCGACGGAGCTCAGTGTTTCAAACAACCGGGTTGTTACGAGAACGAGCACACAGCTGGCTGGCCGCGCTCGAACCGAGCCATTTTACCTTTGTAGATACGGCAATACTGCACAGCGATGTCGATGCCAGGCTGCGACGTACCCATGAAGCTCACTTGGCGCTGCATCGTTTGGCTTGGCCAAGTACACGAAGGCGTTGTGGCGAAGTAGCCGCGCGGTGCCGCCGTGCCGCCGTAGAACGTGCAGGCAGAGCTGCGGTCGTTGTAGCTGTCTTCGTAGAATTTGATCGGAACGAAAACAGCGAACAAAGCGAGCGCGCCGAGTGCGACCTTCTTCCACGTTTTCATCGGCTTCTTGGCTTCGATAGAGACTTCGGTGGATGCGATGGTGTCCATTGCTGAACTCCTTTTCAAAAAGCGGGTTGATTTGACTGCTACTATTTTACCCCGTTTTCACTACCATGTCAATATCCAGCATTTAAGCCACGAATTCGACAGTGAAAGGAGTATTCTCCTTAAACTCCCAAGCGAGGCGACTCCTACCACCCCTTGGCCGCAATCGCCTTCTCCGCAGCAGCCTGCTCACTCTCCTGTTTTGATCGCCCCTCTCCGGTTGCGACTCGCTCGCTACCCAGTCGCACACCAGTTATAAATACTTTGTCGTGATCTGGTCCAGATTGGCTCACCACTTCGTACACCGGAGTAAATCCTAATTTTTCTTGTGAAAGTTCCTGCAGTTTACTTTTTGCGTCTTGCCAGAGTCGGTGCTCCACCACCGCATCTGCCTTGTGGAAGAGTTGTTTGGAAATAAAGTCGCGCGATGCTGGGTAGCCCGCATCGAGATGGATCGCACCAATAAGCGCTTCAAATGCGTTTGCCAAGATAATTTGTCGCGCGCGCCCTGTGTCGCGCGATTCACCTTTGCTCAGGAGCAAAAAATCGTTCATCCCAAGCGCTTGTGCGGCTGCGGCAATGGATACCGTGTTCACGAGGGCCGCGCGAAATGCAGTCAGTTCGCCCTCAGGCTTATCTGGATACTTGTTGTACAAAAATTCTGTCACCACCAATTCCAAGATCGCGTCGCCCAGGAATTCCAGGCGTTCATTGTGCTCACGGCCAGAACCGCGGTGCTCATTCAAATACGAGCGATGTGTGAACGCTTGTTCAAGTAACTCACGCTTACGAAACGTGTAGCCAATTTTTGCCTCAAACGGCCCGAAATCCATAGGCTTTACTTTTTACCCCCCTCTCGGATCTTTGCAAGCGCCTTGATGGCTGGGATCACAATTTTTGTAAGCGAATCGTCGTAGAAGTTGAGGTCGCCCACCGCTGCGAGCGGGAACCACTGCGCATCATCGAGCCCACCCGACGGGCCAAGCTTAATATCGGTAAATGGCGATTTAGCGAGGAAGTACGTTACGCGCTTTTTCTTTTTACCGCCCTGAATTTTTGAATCGTTTGCAATGTATTCGTTGACTCCGATTTCTTCTACGATCTCAATATCAAGGCCCATTTCTTCTTTAATCTCACGAATCGCGCCCTGCTGCACGTCTTCGCCCGGCTCTACCTTTCCCTTGGAGATCGTCCAGTGTCCAAAGATATCGTGCACGAACGCCAAGTAGTACTCCCCTTCGCTTTCTGTATATACAACCGCGCCCGCCAATTCTTCGAGTGGCATCTTTGCCGGGTTTGGAGGATTCTTCCGTGAAGCGCCCTCGTTCTTTCCTGGCTCGCCAAGCTCTACGTACACCGCACCAAGTACCCCGTTCACAAAGCGGCCAGAGCTCGCCGAACCAAATGCCTTTGCAAGCTCGATCGCTTCGTTGATAGCCACCTTTGCGGGAACTTGTGCTCGATCAGCAAACAAGAGCTCGGTGAGTCCGACGCGGAGAATGTTTCTATCTATTGCCGCGATCTTTTCGAGCGGCCACTCTGGAGCAGCGCGCACTATCACGTCGTCTATTTCTTTTTGTTTGCTAACGGCGGTCTGGAGGAGATTCTTCATAAATGGCATGTCGCTGTCGCGTGCACCAAACTCCTTCGCGTAATCTGCGAGGCGTCCGAAGCACTCATCCATCGACAAGGCACCAGCGGCAGCATCACGTTCGAAAAGAACCTGAAGTGCGACTGATCGTGCAAGGTGTCTATTTGCCATATACAAAGGAACTGCGCACACACGTAGTGTACACGGAATTTTCTAAACGGCGCGTGAACACAGTGGAAAACTTAAAAGGACCAGCTCTCGCTGGTCCTTTCTTTTTTTATTTTGTTGCTTCGGTTGCTTTGTCGTCTCGGATCTGGCCGCTTGCGCGAAGCTCAGTCTCCTTTCGCTTTGCGCGGCGCTGTTCGCGCTTTGCTCGCGCCACAACATCGATGATCATCTTGCCGCGGTACATGCCAGTCTCTGGATCAACGCGGTGTCGAAGGTGTGTGTTGCCCTGCTTATCAGAGGTCACGCGCATTGTCGTGAGCCCATGATGAGAACGCCGCTTGGCGGTCTGGGATCGGTTGCGACGCATTCGTACTACCATATTGGGGAGGATTATACATATTTGGCTACAAACCGCAACTTGAGGGCTTTTAGCCCCATTGAGCCCTTTTGAAGGGGGTGCTTAAATGCCCCCGGAAACAGAGGGCACAGACCATGACTTTCGAAAAGCCGGCTCCGCTCCCCATCTTCGAAGACCTCCAGGGCAAGCTGCGCACCGCGCGCGATCTCCCCCCGTACAAGGAGCGGATGCACTGGACGCCGAACATCAAGTACATGATCGTGAAGGCTGTCGAAGTTGGCGGCATCACCAAAGACGAGCTCCTCGTGCGCTACAAAATGTCGGATGCCGAGTTCGTGCAATGGCAGTCCGACATCAAAGAGTTCGGGCGCGCAGGGCTCCGCAGTACGAAGATTCGGGCCATGCGCAGGAATGCACAGCCTTCGGGATGAAATACAAAAAGACCGGTCAATCGCGACCGGTCTTTGTTATTGGAATGCCAAACTACTCGGCGGCTTGGAGCTCAGATGCATCCTTCGGCATCACCACCCCTTCGCCCGGCCCGATCAGGTCTGCGTCGAAGCGCTCGATCACTTCGTACATCGCGTAGCCGCGACCCCACACGGTTTGGATAAGCCCTTCGCCATGCGGATGCGCGTTCTTCAGTTTTCGGCGCAACTTGCAGATGAACACGTCGATGATCTTAATCTCCGGTTCGTCTGTGTCGAGCGTGTACAAGCTCGTAAGCAACTGCTCCTTCGTGAGCGTTCTGCCTGGCGACTGCGCGAGCGTGGAAAGCAGGATCATTTCCTTGCCGGTCAGATGGATCTGAATTCCATTGATCCGCACGTCCCAAATGCCCATGTTGAGCTTCAAGACCGCGTCACCACACCGGCGCACAATGATGTCGCTGAGCGACCCCTTGTACCGGCGCGTCATAGCCCGGATCGATGCCACGAGTTCCCGCGGATTCGCGGGGCCGCGAATCAGGTCGTCGCCGCCGTTTTCCAGGAACTGCGAGCGATGCTCGTGCCAGTTCACGTCGTCTGGCTCATGTGAAATGCCGAGGATCGACGTTGCGATATGCTCGTTGCGGATGGCTCGCGGCAAAAATATGCCGAAGCGCTTCCTCGTGAGGTCGACTGCGGCAAACTCGTACACGCCAGACTTCAGCCATTCGACGAACTCGTCGGCATCTGCCGCGTCGGCCTTTTCGATGATAATGCCCGCCTCACGCGCAAAATGGATCGTCGTGTCGTCTAAACCAACATGTACGCCCTTCATTGCTGCCTCCGTTTCACGTTCGTTCAACTCTTCCGTGAGTAAATGCCTGATACGCTCCCCTGTCAATGTGGCGCTTCGCACAAGAAAAGAGCGGCCACAGGGACCGCTCTTGATTATCCATACGTGGAAGCACTACTTCTTCTTTGCATCCGCCTTCGCATGCTTCTCAAACACCTTGTTCAGATTATTGATCAGCCTTTCCGGCTCGACGTTCATGAGCAGGTACGTTGCTGTGAGCCGCTCGATGATCTCGCGCAGATGCTTCGCATCGCTTCCTTTGCGCGGTATCGCGTCGTCGGACTCGAGATAGAGCTCATCGATATCGCCAAACCGGCTGAGCCACTCAGTGCTCTTGCCAGCTGCGTCGAGAAAACGGGCGAACATACGGTACTGTTTCCATACCTTGTCCTTGTTGCCTCGCTTCGTTTGCCTCGCGTACGAGACACCTGTTTTCATCGTGATCAGCAACTGTGATTCCGGGCCACGCAGCCCGCGACCAACGACTTCGCGCGCGATCTCGATCTTGTCGGCGTTCTGCGATTTCGGCATATACGAAAGCGTAATCGCAACAGATATCGGCAATCCGCCCTCTTTCGTTGAAAGATACATGAGGTCTTTCACCTCATCCGGCAGTGAGTTGAGCTGAATTCGATCCTCCACCCACCCGACCGACTTCTGCATGACAGTCGCGATACGCTCAAGCGTCCACCCGTTTCGATTGCGAAGCCGCTCGCATCCACGAGCTTCTTCGAGCACGCTGTAGTTCGCGCGGCCAGTATTGTCGAGAAACGACTTCTCGAAAAGATGGTTCGCGTCCTTGATCGAAATAATGAACGCTTTCACAGGCCAATCTTTTTGGCGCCGCGCAACGATCATGCCGATGGAAGTCCACCGGCGTTCGCCACCAACCAGCATGTACCTGCCCCTGTGCTCCGGCTCTGACCGCTTGAACACAACAACCGGCGTACTCTGGTCGTTCTCCTCGATGTCGAGCGAAAGCAGTCTGAGACTCTCTGGGTCGAGGCGATCACGCTCGCGAGGTTGATCCGGATTCGGATCGATCTTTGAGTGCATGATGCTCAGCGGTTGGCCGAGCTTCGCACCCAGAAACTCATCGGCCTCGGTGTCGGACCTACGTACCACTTTGTTCATCGCCCTGCTCCGTGTTTGAAGTCGGTGAATTCCCTGTAGAACATGAGTACTGCGCGGATGGTCGCACAAACCCCTCGCTCCGGCAAGAACGGGAGTGGACTATTCTTCTGCAGAAACCGTCTCTGGGGAACGGGCTCCGTGGAGGCGCGTACAAAACGTCGTGCGGTGCAATACCGAGAGGCCCGACTTCGCGATCGCCTTGCGATGCGCGAGCGTTCCGTATCCTTTGTGTTCGCTGAATTTATATTCTGAAAAGTTCTCAGGGAGGCTTTCCATCAAGCGATCCCGTGTAACTTTCGCGATGATCGATGCAAATGAAATTGCTGGCACTGTTTCGTCGCCTCGAATGAACGATCGCTGTTGCCAGTGATCTGGCACACGCAATCCTGCATCGAGCAGCACTTCTGCTTTTTCGCTACTGATACCGAGTCGCGTAAGCGCAACTGCCGCAGCTTCGTGCGCGGCATTCACAATCCCAATCGAATCGATCACCGGCGCATCAACGAACGCGGCCGCATGTTTCAAGCGGCCGTGAGTCACAATGTATTCGTAGAGTACTTCTCGTTGTTGTGCCGAGAGCTGTTTGGAGTCACGCAGCTTCGGTTCGCCTCGCGCCGTTACCAGCGCGTATGCAACCCGCCAATCAAGATCGAGCGGCATCAGTACGGCTCCGACACAAACAGGTCCGGCAAGTGCGCCGCGGCCTGCTTCGTCGATGCCAATGACATATCTCACATCTGAATAATAGCAAAGGACCGCGCACCGCGCGGTCCTCGAAAGTGCATATCTTCTTCATTAATTTACGTCGTCGCTTTCGCGATAACGCCGGTAACCACCGCGCCGACGACCCCCGCCGCCATGATGGCGACAGCTGCGATTGCGGTGCCGATAAACAGAAAAATTCCGAACACTCGATAGCGGGCTTTCTTGGGCTGCATGGAGTCCTCCCGATCAGGTTTTATCGACAACGTGATTCCGCACATACTCTAGAACGCAGTTCATAAGGAGTCAATGAAACGGACCCGCTCGTGAGCGGGTCCTATACTTACTCATCCTCTTTGAGAGGAGCCGTGTATCTGTCTGCCGCCTCAGTGGCAAGCTCGAGAACTCGCGGATTTCCCTGGCCTATCCAGCACTTTGCGGTCACTTTCTGCAGGTCGATCTGATAGTAGTTACACCACATGAGGTCGATCGAGACGATCGTGGTGGTCTTTTGCATCAGCGAGTGCTGAAGATTGTCGAACGAACCGATGGCGCTCGGTGCCAGGTGGTTGCGTAGTCGCACTATGAAATACAAATAGTCCTTGTCCGGCGGGGACCTTACGATCTCTTCCTCGGTCTTTTGAGAAATGTAATCGTACAGTCGATGCATTCTCGTTCGTTCGTCATGTGCTGCGCGGGTACGAATCCAAATCTCCCGTTTATCGCGCATGACGAGTGAAGCCAGAAACAGGTCGATAAAGCCATCAGTGGTTAGGCATTCCCTCTCAGCGAGCATGAAAAATCCTCCATTTCCCACATCACTCTAGCGCAAACCGGGTTTGCTACAATGCCGGGCATGAGCGCGCGCGATTTCGTCCATTTGCACACCCACTCGCACTACTCTCTCCTCGAAGCCTTGCCACAGATCGACGATCTGGTCGATGCAGCAAAAGCCGATGGCCAAACAGCACTCGCTCTCACCGATGCGGGCAATATGTACGCTGCGATCGAGTTCTATAAAGTGTGTCAGAAGAAAGGCATCAAGCCGATCCTTGGCGTGGACTTCTTCGTGGCACCGCGCTCCCGTCACAATAAGGAGCATCGCATCGACGATCGCACCTCGCGCCTCGTGCTGCTTGCCAAGAACATGACAGGCTACCGCAATCTGTTGCAGGTGGTATCGCGCGCATATATAGAAGGCTTCTATTACCGCCCTCGCTTGGATCGCGAATTGATCGAACAATACAAGGAAGGACTTATTGCAATCCTTCCTTCATTCGGTGGCGAGCATGCAAAAGCGTTGAAGGACGGCGTGGAAGATCGCGCCCGCGAATCACTCGAGTGGTACAAGAACCAGTTCGGTGAAGACTGTTACGTAGAGATCACACGCCACCACGAAGTGGAGGGTCACGAGGAGCGTATGCAAAAAATCATTGAGTACGCAAAAGCCGCAGGCATCCCGCTCGTAGCGGCGCACGATACCTACTACCTCAAGCAAGACGATGCCATTGCTCGCGAACTGGTCACCAAGATCAAAAACGGCGGCACACTCAATCGCGATTTCGAAGGCACCGCCAACGACTTTTCGTTCATCACCAAAGAAAAGGCAATTTCCCTCTTCAAAGACATTCCAGAGGCACTCGATAACACCGTAAAAATTGCCGAGCTCTGCAATGTGGAGCTCGAGCTTGGTAAATGGGTGTTCCCAAACTTTCTTTTGCCGGAAGGCACGAATGCCGACGAAGAATTGCGAAAGCTCGCGTACTCGGGCTTTGAGCGTCGTGGTGTCGAGAAAACAGATGCGACACTTACACGCCTCGATTACGAACTTGGCGTTATTTCCAAGAAGGGGTACTCGCCATACTTTCTCGTGGTGTCAGACCTGCTTCGCCACGCAAAAGAAAACGGCATTCTTACCAACATCCGAGGCTCCGTTGCGGGCTCGCTCGTTACCTATCTTTCTGGCATTACAAATGTGAATCCGCTCGAGTACGGTCTTCCGTTCGAGCGCTTTTTGAATCCAGAGCGACCATCCGCACCGGATATCGATATGGACTACGCCGATAATCGTCGCGACGACATGATCGATTACGTGCGAGAGAAGTACGGCGACGATCACGTGGCACAAATCGGCACATTCGGCACCATGATGGCGCGCGCTGCTGTGCGCGACGTATCGCGCGCACTTGGTCACCCCTACGCACTCGGCGATGCGATCGCAAAGATCATTCCATTTGGTAAACAAGGATTCCCCGTCACCATCAAAGGCTCGCTCGACGAAGTGCCGGAACTCGCCGAACTCTACAAGCGCGATCAAGATGCGCGCGAGGTCTTGGATCTTGCGATGAAAGTGGAGGGCAATGCGCGCCACGTGGGAGTGCACGCAGCAGGTGTGGTGATCGCGCCATCGCCGGTGACTGATTTCGTGCCGATCCAGCCCGATCCGAAGGGGGGCAAAAAGATCACGCAGTACGACATGCACGCCGTAGAAGACGCAGGCCTTTTGAAGTTCGACTTCCTCGGCCTCACGAACCTCTCGATCTTGGCGGATTCGATGCAGCGCGTACGAGAGCGACTTGGAGTAGAGATCGATCTCGACAACTTCCCGCTCGACGATACAAAAACGTTTGAGATGCTCTCTCGTGGCGAAACGCTTGGTGTGTTCCAGCTCGCAGGCGGCGGCATGACTGCCTACCTTGTCGATCTGAAGCCAACCGTGATCCACGACATCAACGCTATGGTGGCGCTCTATCGCCCGGGCCCTATGAACTTCATCCCGCAATATATTGAGCGAAAAAAGAATCCAAAACTCGTTACCTACCTTGATCCTCGAATGGAGGTGATCCTTAAGAATTCGTACGGCGTGATCACCTACCAAGACGACGTGCTCCAGATCGCAATCGACCTCGCGGGCTACTCCTGGCTCGAAGCAGACAAATTCCGAAAAGCGATGGGTAAGAAAGTGCCCGAAGAAATGGCGGCGCAGAAAGACAAGTTCACGAGCGGCTGCTTGGAGCGCGGCATGAAGCCAGCGGTCGTACAAACGCTCTGGGAGCAGATCGAGACATTCGCTGCATACGGGTTCAATAAGGCACACGCAGCATCGTATGGAAACCTGGCATACAAGACCGCGTACATGAAAGCAAACTTCCCCGTCGATTACATGGCGGCAGTACTCACGGCGGATGCGGGCGACGTGGAGAAAATCTCGGAGGTCATCAACGAATGTAAGCGCATGGGTATCTCCATTTCCCCTCCGTCGGTAAACGAGTCGCGCGGTAACTTTACGGTGATCGACGAAACTTCGATCCGCTTTGGACTCTATTCAATCAAGAACTTCGGCACGGGTGTCGCTGACACCATCATCGCCGAGCGTGAAAAGAACGGGCGCTTCGTCGACATATCAGATTTCGTCTCTCGCGTCTCCGACAAGAGCTTCAATAAAAAATCTTTGGAGTCCCTTATTCAATCAGGGGCGCTCGATGAATTCGCACAGAGAGGTGTGCTTATGCACAACATCGAGCGTCTCTTGGAATTCCACCGCGAGCTCACCAAAACTCCGGTCGATCAGGGATCGCTCTTTGGCGGGCTCGCAACCGCGCAAACACTCGCCAAGCTCAAACTGGAACCGTCTCCTGATGTGCACACTGATACCAAGCTCGGTTGGGAAAAGGAATTGCTCGGCCTGTACATCTCTGGTCACCCGCTCGATAAACACGCAGCGAAGCTCGCGAATGCAAAGAATTCCATCAAACATGCGAAGGAGCATTTGAAGAACGTGGAGACCGTGATCGCCGGCTACGTGGAAACCGTGCAAACCATTCTTACAAAAAAGGGAGAAAAAATGGCGTTCCTCAAGATCTCCGACCTTTCGGATTCCATCGAGGTCGTTGTATTCCCGAATCTCCTTAAAGAGAATGAGAAGCTCATCATTTCTGGCAACTGCATCATGCTCAAAGGAAAGATTTCTGAGCGAAACGGCGAAGATAGCTTTGTGGCCGAAAAGGCAAAAGCTTTATAGTCCTTCTGTGGTGGCCCAATGACACGTCCTCGACATCGACTGCTCAATGTGATTAAAGAGACTCAGCACCGAAATACTGCAAAGGAGTCCACGAGTGAAGCCAGATCAAGAAAAAGATTTTACCGAGTTCGGTGAATTGCTGCTCAGCGTTGCCGATAAGATCCTCGACCCTGAGGCGATCGATGTCGAGCAGGGGTCGCGCGTATTGTATTGGCTTCACCGCATCGAGCTGATGAAGCCGCTTGCCCAATTCTGTCTCCGGAGCGAGATCGATGAACAGATCAAAGACACACTCAGTTCGGATGGCGAATGGAATGAGGTTGTACGCAGCGTCTATTTTGCCAATTTGGTTCAGACGCTCGATACGTTCCTGGAGGAGACGAAGCGAAGCGAACACGACAGCACAGAGCTCCGTAACCTCTCGCGGGGATTGAAGGCCGTCGCTGACGGATTCAAATCGTACAAAGCGAAAGTAAGTCGGTAGGTTTTTCTGGCGGCAGAGCACGAGCTCTGCCGCCATTTTTCTTGTGCACAGGTTGACGTGACACGCTCAGGGTTTAAGGTACACGCAGCGCAGTTCTCTGTGCCTCTCCAACGAAGGGATGCAAAGGAATGACAAAAGCGGCATTTGATCTTGCCCACGTTACGTCTGTCGCTAAACAAGCAGCAGACGTGATCGCGCAGATGAATGAATCGCCTGATATTGATCTCACACCAGTTCATACATGCAGTCAGCTGTTTCGACCACTGCTGCAAAACGAAGGTGTGCAGTTTCGTTCACTGCACACCAGCACGATCATCCGGTTGCGTGCCGCCGCCAAAAGCGTCGACAAGCAACTCAACTCCGACGAGAAACTTCGGTCATTCCTCGGCGAAGTGGTGGGCACCACGCGCAACATCGAAAAGATGCGGGGCGAAAAAGCAAAACAGCTCCAACGCACGCAAGAATTTCTGCTGAACCTTGCAAGCTAACACTTGCCCAGTCGCGCTCGACCCTCGAGCGCGACTTTTTTGCGCCACCCAGTAATACTGCTATCATCTCCGGATATGGCCAAAATTGAGGACATTCGGCACACCCTTGCCCACCTGCTCGCACAGTCTGTACTTGAACACTACCCGAACGCCATCCTCACCCTCGGGCCCGCAGTCGATAATGGCTTCTACTACGACATCGATTTTGGTGGCGAATCGGTTTCTGACACCGAGCTCAAAAAGTTCCAGACCACAATGCGTAAGTTGCTTTCAAAGTGGACCGAATTCACGCACGAAGAAGTATCAAAGGAAGACGCACTGCAGCGTTTCGCGAACAATCCGTATAAGACCGAGCTCATCAATGAGATCGCGGATCGCGGTGAGAAGATCACACTGTACACCTGCGGTGGTTTTACCGACCTCTGTCGCGGTGGTCACGCGGAAAATCCGGCAAAGGAGATCGATGCTGATTCATTCAAGCTTGATCGACTTGCTGGTGCGTATTGGCGCGGAGATGAAAAGAACACCATGCTCACCCGTATCTATGGGCTCGCATTTGAGAACAAAGAGACGCTCGATGCATACATTGTGCAGCGAGAAGAAGCGATCAAGCGCGACCATCGCAAGGTAGGAGTTGAACAAGACTTCTTCACCTTTTCTGATCTCGTGGGCTCCGGCATGCCACTCTACACTCCACGCGGTAACATCATTCGAAACGCGATCATCAACTACTCGCGCGAATTAAATGCACGACTCGGCTTTGGCGAGGTCCACACACCAAACGTAAACAAAGCAGAACTCTTCAAGATCTCTGGCCACTACGATGCCTACAAAGAAGACATGATGTCGGTGCGCTCACAGTACGTAGAAGATGAGATGTTCTTGAAGCCAATGAACTGTCCGCAGCACACACAAATATTTGCGTCGAAGCCGCGCAGCTATCGAGATCTTCCGATCCGCTACGCAGATTTCGCAAATCTCTACCGCGATGAACGCCCTGGACAACTTTCTGGTCTCACGCGCTTGCGCTCATTTGCACAGGACGACGGCCACATTTTCTGCCGCGAAGATCAGGTAGAGGCCGAACTCTTGAATGTACTCGATGTGATCAAAGACGCACTTTCAACCTACGGTATCGGCTACTGGATCCGACTCTCGCTTCGCGACTCAAAAAACACAGAAAAGTATCTGGGTTCTGACGAGGCGTGGGAGCAGTCGCAATCACAACTCCGAACCATTCTCGAAAAGAGTGGCGTTGCATTTAAACCAGTAGAGGGCGAAGCAGCGTTTTACGGACCGAAGCTCGACATCATGGCCGTTGATGCACTTGGTCGTGAGTGGCAGATCTCCACGATCCAGGTGGACCGCACGATGCCAACACGCTTTGGGCTTGAATACACAGCAGACGACGGTACAAAACAAACACCAGTGATGATCCATCGCGCACTCATTGGCTCCCCTGATCGATTCATGGGAATTCTCATCGAGCACTTCGCAGCCGCGTTCCCGCTCTGGATGGCGCCAATGCATGTGCGCGTGCTGCCCGTATCAGAAAAACACACCGACTATGCAGCTGGTGTGGTGGACACACTCTTGCAAAACGGCATCCGTGCCGAACTCGACTACGCAGATAGCCTCGGTAAGCGCATTCGCTCGGTAAAAATGGCAAAGGTGCCCTACTACATTGTGGTTGGCGATGAGGAAATGAACGCCAATACTGTTACGATTGAAAACCGCTCCGGCGACAAATCTACCGAAGCGATCGAACCGTTCATCGAACAACTCAAGCGCGACATCGCCTCCCGCTCGCTGTAGCGCCCGATGCAGCATGCATCACACAAACGAAAACGACCCGCATTACTGCGGGTCGTTTCGTTTCACTTTTTGGAGCGCGAGGCGGCGGACTTGAGTCTGCCGAACTAGGCTCGGGAGATGATGATCTGCGGAACGCCTGCGGCATTTCGGATCATCTGCATAGCATCACGAGTCTTCGTTTCTGCCATGGTTGGAAGTGAAGTGAGGACAGTGGTCATTGGGTTACCCTGTGCTTCTGTCTCTGTTACTTCTGGAGCAACTACTTCATTCGTCTCATCTTCAGAAACTACGAAGTGATTGCGTCGAGTTGCAAGCATTGAGCCTGCGAGCGCTGCTACGCCACCCTTGTAGTACGTGAGCAAGTACCCACCTGCTACCGCTACCGAGATGAGCGAGAGCCAGTACATTGCCTGTGCCACTGGGCCCATTGCGATACCAGTGTACGGGATCTGCGTAAGCGATACGCTTGGTGTGATCGGAGCTGGTGGCACGTATGTCGGAGTGTACATTTGTGTCTGGCACGTGTATGTACCACCCTGACCCGTTACCGTGAGGCTGTAGATCTGATTTGCGTATCCAGTAACTGCTCGTGTGCCGTTCGGCGCAACTGCACCAACCTGCGAAATGTATGCAGTGTGAGCGTTGCTCGAAGACCATACGAGTGTTGCCTGCGTGTTGTACGCGCCAGCGTTCGTGAGCGTGATCACGCAGTACGGAGCCTGAGCCTGGTACTGAATGATTGGCTGTGGAACAACTGGGTGAAGCGTCGTTACGTTGCCACTGTTGGTGATCACCGTATTGAAGCTGTCATTGATCGAGTTATCGATCCATGTGTTCGTGTTTACATTTGTATTTGTATTCACATTGGTCACATTTGATCCACCACACGTAGTGCATGTTGGAGTTGGCTTTGGCTGCGGGTAGCAGTTTGAAGTGCAGCCCGGAGTTGGGTAGCAGTTCTTTGTGCAACCTGGAGTTGGGTAGCTTGGAGTCTGGTAGTGGTATCCACCATTCGATCCGCCGAAGCCACCGAATCCGCCCATTGAGCTACCACCGAATCCACCGAACGAATTACCGCCTGTGTATCCAGATACGTAGTCCTGGTACTGATCCATGTACTCATCAACGTACTCATACTGATCGTAGTCGTAGTAGTCTTCGTAACCACCAACGTCATACGAACCGTAGTCGTATCCGCCTACATCGTAGCTGCCGTAGTCGTAACCACCGACATCATACGAACCGTAGTCGTATCCACCAACATCGTAGCTTCCGTAATCGTAGCCACCAACATCGTACGAGCCAAAGTCGTACCCACCGCCACCGCCAAGGTCGAAATCAAAACCTTCAGCGTTCGCGAAAGAGACCATGCCCGCGAGCGGCATGAATGCGATGAATACCGCAAGCATGACCACCAAAGAGCTCTTTGCACTGATCTGTATGATCGAGTTCATAAGAATGTTTTTTACTAATTAACCCAATAACCTATAATATGTATACTATACCAGATAATCTAGCTTTGTCAAGTATAGAAGTAGAAAGAGCGGGACGAGGATTTAACCCCTTCCCGCTCCAATTTGCAAGCCTTTCGGGCTTGTGGTGTGCTATTTTCCGGCCACTTTCGAGGGTGGGGCGCTGAGCACCAACTGGTGCGTCCCCTCCTCGTTCTTCGACCATGACCCCGTGTAGTAGTCGTTGTCTTTGAAGATCGAGTACACGGCCGGCTCCTCGTCGATGACAGACTCCGGCATCCACACCTGGGCGCGAACGGTCAGACCTTTCCGGCCCTCCCAAATATCGCCCTCAGTTGCGATGCCGAGCACCTGCATCCAGGTGGTGCCCGCCTTATAGAACTTGCCGTTGCGGTTCGTGTCATGAGCACAGCGGCTCACCCACTTCACCGCGCCAAGTTCATCGCGAAGGATGGTTGGCGATTTATCTTCGAGACCGAAGATGAATCGCACCTGCAGCGGGAACGGCTTGTCGAAGTTCTGGAGGCTGTGGTTCAGCTCCACCGAAACGTCGACTCGCTTGTACCCCGCCGCGTTCTCCTTCACGCGCTGGCCCTCCGGTGTCTGCACCTCCCCGCAGGGGGTGATAACAGGCATCGGCTGTGCCGTGGCTTTCTTCTGCTGCGCCGCGGCCATCGAAGGCGAGAGCGCAAGCAGCACGATCGTAAGCATGGAAAAGAACTTCATTTTGGATCTCCGTTTGCGTTGCGAGACTATTCCGAAATGTGCAGCTCTTTGTGAGAGCTCATCTGCTTTCGGTAAAACCAGATGAGCGTTCGCAAAAAAGATTTCGGAGACGGGAGCATGCGCTTCCCGTCTCCGTAAAGAACGTGGGTACCTTAGAGCTTTTCGCCGGTGGCAGGATTGCCGTCGATGCGCTTGCCGTCGACGAAGCAGCCTGCCGAGCAGTCGCGTCCGCCGCCGTCCGGGGTCCTCACCTTGCAGGTCGACATGATGACCTGCACGGCACCGCCCTTGGATGCACACCAGGAAACGCCGGCCGCCTGTGCGTTGCGGTTCTGCTTGAGAACCTGCAGTCCGTCCGGCACACCGATCGCCGCCTTCTGCTTCTCCTGCGCCGAAGCGATGGAGATGGTGCAGGCCGCGAGCGTGAGTGCGATCGCAATGGTCTTCAACATGGCATTTCTCCCTTGAGGGTTGGCCGAGACTGAAGCATCGGGTATCCGATTGCTGTGCAGATTGTATAGCATAAAATCCCATTTGTCAAGGGGTACACAGAAAGGCCCCGGATTCGCATCCGGGGCCAGAAAAGAGCTTGAAATATAACGTTTTCAGCAGTCGGTCGGAACAAGGAAGGTTGAGATCCCGTTCCGACTGCCGCTGTACTCGATCGTGCAGTCCTTGGTGGTCGATGGTCGCGTCACCGCGGTCGTGGTTGTCGTGGTGCGCGTCTCGTAGACCGTGCGAGTTCCGAAGAACCAGTCACGGGCCATGTTCAGAATGAAGATGAGCAGAATGATCGCAAGAAGTCCGATCAATAGATTCATCATGAAGTCTGACGCAGCTCCGCCACCGCCACCGCCTTTTTTTCCGTGATCATCGCTCAAGATCTTTCTCCTCGATTCGCTGCTCTCCTCTTCGTGAGAATGAGAGGCAGTACTGGTGAATATCCGTCTTCGTTCAGGTGCCATTCCGGGCCGAAGCTCGGAATGGCTGTCGTGAGATGGCGACGCTGTTTCCCCGGCTCTCTGCAGATGCACAGAGTCGACGAGCAGCACCGTAACGTTCTTTCCTTCGAGGTCAAGCGTGTGCGGCATGCGGTTCTCCCGCTGTAGCAGCAGCGTCGGCCGGCGAGATCGTGCGGATCTCCACATTGTCGTCGACCTTGATCAGAAGATCGCGGCCGCGCGCATCCACAACCGCCACTTGGCAGCCGTGCATGGTGATACCAAAGCTTCTGAGCGCTTCGCTAACGCGAACCGGATCGGTCACGACAGCGTCAGCTGCGTGCGAGAGCGGCGCAGAGAATGTGCCGCTGTTGCGACGCAAACTCGCGTTCTTGATCTGCTGCAGTACGAGCACGTCGAAGAGTGCAAATGCGCAGACACCAGCGAGCAGTATCATCGACCCGTCCCGGAGGAACACGGCCTTGATACGCTCCACGTCCATGCCGAGCTGCGCTATCGAGAAGGCAAGAGCCGACGCGATCGCACCAAGCGCGAAGAACGAGGTCACCTTGCCGACGCGATTCCACGCACGAGATTCCTGTGGGTAGATCGCATCGAGCACGTTGGCGACACCGTAGACCAAGAGGCCGCCGATGCCCATCGTGATGAGCTGCAGGTTGTAGTTCACACCCGGCAGCATGATGGTGGTAACGCCGATCACATAGACGAGCCACATCGCGACACCGGTCGCGATATTGATCAGACCAGTAACCAGCGAGAGGATCGCGAGCAAAATACGATACATTGATGCATCTCCTTCTGAATCGTGTTCAGTAATCGGTTGATTGAGACGTTCGTGTATTTCAGTTTCCTTATGTCGAAGGCGCAATGCGCCCACGCTGGGTGTATAATTACACGATTTTAAGGCTTTGTCAAGCAGTATACAAAGAAAAAGGCGCTGGGTTTCAGCGCCTTTTTAGGTAATGAACTGACCGGATCTTAGTCCGCGTTGACCAGGAAGTAGGTCGAGCCATCCTTCGAGCCGATATTCTCGTAGGGCGACCTCTGCGATGGCTGGGTCGCACCGGGGGTCAGCGGAACGCGCTGAGCCACGGCGTAATCCTCGCCACGACGAAGCTCCACATTGCGGTGCTGGCCGGTCACGATCACGCGACCACCGGCATCCTGATGAGAGCCACCGTGGCGAACCACCGTGCGACGCACCATGACAGGGCCGCCTTCACGATGCATCACCGGACCACGATGCATCATTGGACGCGAGGCGTACCGGGGATGCGCATGGTGCCGCGGACGCATCATCGGCCGACCGTAGCCACCACGACGACCGCAGGCGCGCTCCGAGCCGGGAACCCAGGGGTTGTTACACCCGAATTCACCCGATGCACCGCGGCGACGAAGCACGTCGCCCTCGTGCGGAACGCCCGCACGCGTGAAGTTGGATCCGCCGGTATGCACTTGCGCCACTGAAGGCGCAGCGAAACCGATGGCAGAGATCGCGAGCACGAATGCGCCGAGAATCGCTGACTTCAACACCATGAGAGTCTCCTTGAGTTTGTGTCGACCGGATAATTCCGGTTCTGTGCGTATACTACACTATAAAAAGGCAGTTGTCAAGCCCCCTCTTAGGCCTGTGTTGAGCCATTCTTTGCCTCTTCTTCAAGCGCCACAGCAGCGGCTACTCGCACGTCGTTTACCTCATCTTCAAGCGAAGTTACAAAAAGTCCCATTACGATCTCATCCTGCATATCTTTTGGTAGCCGTGGAAACTGCTCGTCCACAAACGCTCGTACTGCACTTTCCGTACCATGCGCGGCAAGCTTCGCGAGCCGTTCGCGAAATACTCCAAGCTCCCGTTCGTTCATTGGTGTCATAGTTTATGTATGCGCCGCAGCAGGCGCAGCATTTGTCTGAGCTTCTGGTTTCTGCGCCTTCTTAGCTGCCTGATCAAACTTGTTGATAAAGAGCGCATTCACAAACCACGACCAGAATCCAAATCCTTTTTGCTGCTTCTTTACAGCGTCTCGCTTGATATCACTCATCACCGATGAGCGATACTCGGGTGTGCCCGATGCAAAGGTAGGGTACTTTTTGATCTCTTCGCGAATGAATGTCTCCACCTTCTTCTCGTCCACTTTTTCTGCCGCCTCTTTTGCCGCACTGAACGACGCTGGACCTGTTTCCGCTACGCTCTTCTGCATCTCGTTCTTCAGTGTGTTCTTCTGAATTTGTTCATACACCTCTCGATTCCCCATTACATCCGAAATATATGTATCAACGTGATCGTATTCGTGTTCGAGATGGTTCAGCATTTTTCCAGTTTTTCCGAACGACCCCGCCATTGCAGATCGCGCTTTTTCGGTGAGCTTCACTGCGCCTCTGCGCGACGAACCAGGTAGATACAGATTTCGGAAATTGACAGTCTTGCCATGGAAGAGCCAGCTCGGAAGTGTGACTTCCGGAATTTTTCCAAGTACTGCATTCGCTTTATCGTCCATCCAATCCATTGGTGTGCGAATCAAGCCACCCTTGTCGCGCAAACGCCCTTCAATGTCGTCTTTGGTGGCCTCGTAACTCTCTTGTGTAGAAAGGTTCATTACGTCATCAAACTCTTCGCGCGAGACACCGATCTTCTGCGCCATGATGTGGATCTTCCCTTCCAAGATTTTCCCTTTGAGTGAATGGCGCACATGATGCATCTCGCGAACAAATTCTTCAATTGCTTGGAATCCTTTCGCGTTTCTAGCCGCCATGTGTCGGAGCATATTTTTGAATGTGTCGATCCCCTCATCTGGCCCCACGTGAGCGATCACGTTTTTCATATCGGTGTTACGTCTTCGAAAAAACGCAACATCTTCTGGCGTGAGGTCGGCAGTGAGCTTTTCCCATACATGATTCCATTTGAGGTATTCATTCGTTGCAAAGGCCATCATGCTCATCTCCTCCTGCGTTGCCTTTCCGTTCATATACCGTTCGATCACTCGCTCAACTTCGGGTTCAGCCACATCGAGATCATTCGAAATGAGCGAGCGTAGCTTTAAGCCAAAGAATACAGAGTGCTCCGGATCAGCGAGAAGTCTTTTGAGGGGGATCTTTTCGATACCAACGTAATCTCGCTCATTGTATGCCCAGCGATCTTTTTTCTCTTTTGACTGTTGCACCGCTTCGGTACCACGAATGCCATTTCCCGCTCGCGGAGATTCTTTTGCACCCGCCTCTCTCAGTGCGCCTCGCAGTTCATTACGAGCAATGATCAGTACTTTATGCGGTGTTCTTTCTGTCGCTGCAGCTGCAGGAGCTTCTGGCGCAACAGACGCTGCTTCGGCTGGAGCTACAGAGTCTGCTGTCGCTGCTTCAGCTGTGGGAGTAGTCGCCTCTGCGATTGCTGCAGGTTGCGCCCGCGCAGCTTCAGCTGGCAGTGGTGGTGGAGTCGCACCAGTGCGCTCTGCCCGCCGCCGCGGCTGTCTCGGCGGTTCCGGTGGACTCATCATTGCCCTCGGACCTTCTGGGTCGCGACTCGCAAGCTGTTGAATTGCCTGGTCTGTCTCCTCGGTCGTTGCGGCTCGCAGTCGTTCACCTGAAACAGGCTCAATTATGGATTGCTCTGGTGCTGCAGCAGCATCAATGACATAAAACTTTTGTATTCCATTTTCACGAGTGCTTACAAAACGCTTTTTTCCTGGTTCACTCTCTGCCGCAGGAGTCTCTTGTGTGTCCGCAACCACTTCGGCTATTGCATGTTGTGTTCGTGAATCCTCGGGCGTGAGATGAGATGTGTCCGGCAGCGCGATAACTTCCGGCCTTTCGGATCTTCGTCGAGGTATTTCTTCCGACATCATGGAAAGTATAACACCGCGTCCTATGACAAAAATAAAACCCGGAGCATAGCTCCGGGTTTTGAAGTTGGTGAACTGATAGTGCTTAGGCCGACAGCTTGGCCGCCTCCGCCTGCTCGGCCTCGAGGAATTTCTCGAAGAGCTTCTGCATATTCTCGTCGCCCGTCACATCGTACAGATGGATCTTGGTCCCCTTGCGCTCGTGGATCGTGAGCTCGCGCCCGATGTCGCCGCAGATAACCGCGCCGCCATTGGGAATTTCGAACCCACGTTCACGCCACCGCACGAAGCCCTTCAGACCCTTCACCTTGCCGCCGAAATCGTTGTTGATCTCGCGAGCGACTCCAGTGACCGTGCCAACATCCACGCCGTCGGACGCACCTTCGGCAAATGCACGAGCACTGCCGACATCGAGTGCGAAGGCGCCGTGGAAGCGAGGCTTCTTTCCGTCTGCACGCAGGTCGGCAAGGTCATTGTCGATCGCAGCACCGATGAATCCCGTCCGGAAGGTCCGGATCATGAATTCGTCGTTCTTCGGTCGGACGAAGCGCATGCCCTCCGGTCCGCTTTCGTCGACCGCCGCCGAGATGAGCTTGCCGCGCTCCATGACAGGACGCAGCCCGCGATCAGCAGCGATCTCGATCGCGAGCGCACGCTTTTCTTTGCGCGACTCGTGATCTTCGGGACCAAAGGTGATGGCCTGGTACGCTTCGCCGCCTGCAGTGACAGCCCGTTTGATCTCGAGCCCAGTGTAGGCCATGGCCGTACCGTTGTTCTTGCGACGTGAGAGGCGATCCCAGAAGAAGGAAGTGTTCCAAAATGTCATTGCTGACTCCCAGTGTGTGGTTTACCCAGTGTTAGCAGCACTATGCTACCGAAAATACCGTATCATATTTGACGAATTTGTCAAATAGTGGCCTGTCAAAATATTCATGAATAGAGCCCTGATTGAAAGAAAAACGCCGCGAGTGTTCGCGGCGTTTTGTGTTGAAGGTGCAATTCTTTACTTGCGGGTCTCGTTCTGCACGAGCGGCTTCTGCGCCGAGTTGTTGATGGCGAAGAATCCCGAGCCGAACATGTCGGCGATGCTCCCCGCCCACGGCAACATGTACCAGTACGGTAGCATTTGAACCGTGAGGAAGAACACGCCCACCATGCTCAGACCGACTGCGAAGAGCGAGCTCACGAATACGTCGACCTGAAGCTGTCTGACTGACGTGTCGCGATTCGCGGCGTAGTAGAGCTCGGTGATCACCCAGATCACCGTCAGCAGCAGCTGACAGAATAATCCGAAGAAGACCTCCATACCGACCGCTTGTCCCACCGGCGTACTCAGCGGCGGAAAGAGCGCAAGACCGACCATCATGATCACGAACGGAAAGATCCACGAGATCACGCCGATCGCACGACGACAGCTCCGCTTAAACTTCACCCACTTGGTGGGCACCTCGACAGCTGGAACGCTTTCGGTCACTCATTCCTCCTCTGCTGAAACGGCCGAATTGGCTGCGATAAGCAATATCACTCACGTGACGAATGTCAAAGTTTAGTAACTTTGGTAGTAGACACCCATCACGTCGTCGTATCGCATCACTGGCACCATTGCACCTGCACTATATTGTGCTGTTTGTGGGTAGTAACTGGCGTATCCGTAGCCCGTGTAATCGGTTACGTACATTGCCTGCTCCGCGTAATTACCGTACTGCGCGTAATTATTTCGAGCAGAAGTACTTCCCTTTGGGCGATTTGTTGAAGCAGAATAGCCGGTTGGTGCAGAGTAGCCAGTCGGCGTTGAGTAACCCGTGGTGTAGCTCTGGCCAGTTGCATATGAGTAACCAACTGGTCCGTATGAGACACCTGTTGCGTACGATGTTCCAACCGGCCCATCAGAAACGCCAGTTACATACGACGTACCTGTTGGATATGAATATCCAATGCGCTCTGAATACCCTGTTGGATAGCTCACCGAAGTTGGTTCAGACACACCGACAACTTCTGGAATGCCTGTTGGGTATGAACCACTCACATCGACTGGTATGCCGGTTGGATACGACGCGCCAGTGAATGCTGACATGCTGGTTGGATACGGGCATCCCGTAAGCGAGAGCTGCTCGTAGTAGATCGGCTGTGCAGGCTGCATCATGTATGGAAACGAAAATGACGATGCGGCACTTACCTGCGGGATTGCACAGAGAGCTGCGAGCGAGAGTGAGATAAGAATTTTTTTCATATTAGTTGATCGTTCCGATAAAGTCGGCTTCAAGAATAAATCGCGCATCCTTCGACGTGAGCGTGTCGCAGGTCACGAGCGTAAGCTTGGTACCGATACGTGGTGAGAGATCGATGGTTGAATCACTCGCATTCGCTTTGCGAACAGAGAGTACGCTGTAGAGATACTTTTCGCCATCGTCACCGACAAGCGTGATCGTGTCTCCTGCAGTAAGTTCCTGCACACGATTGAAGGCCTTGTACATCTGATTTTTCACAACCGGCAAGTTCGAAGAGTGTGCGAAGATGATCACATTGCCGCGCTCACCAAGCTTTGCTGAATCTACGTAGCGCGCAGGACCTTTCTGCAAAAGGGTGTCGAGTGCAGTGAGATCACGAGTCGATGGGTTTTGTACAGGAAGGTCCATGCTGATCGCTGGAATGATGATCCTGGTCGGCTTTGCTGTCTTTGATGGAGCTGCTACTGGAGTTACGGCCGTCGGTGCAGGACGTTCCGATCCGAGCTCCGGTAAATTCGAAATTGGAAGTGATCCTGTCTGCTCAGACAGGTCCACATTGTTCACTGCCACGTGCTCACTTTGTGTGCCGTCGATGTAATCAGGTACGAATCCAACAGAATCAGCTACAGAAAGCGTAAGCACAAAGAGAATAACCGCTGATGCCAGGAAGACGGCAAACGGTGGCTTGTGGGCTGTGTTTTGTGAGTGGAAACCCTTATTCATAGCCATATAATACAGCATTAGCCCACATTTGTCAACCCCTTGTCAAATGGCCCCATCTGGGGCCATTTGAATGGGTCAGCGAACTACGCGCGAAGCAAACCAGCTTGTGCAAGCATCTGTCGCGCTCCCCCTCGCGAGTAGAGGATGAGGTACGCGCCCGAGATGGATGCGGCAACAATGAGTGAGAAGAGGATCACACTTGCGAGTGGTCCGCTCTCTCCCGTGTACGGGATCTTCGAGACTGGAATGTTTGGCGGGTAGTACTGGATCGGAGGATAGACTGTTGGTGGTTGTGGCGGGTAGTACGTAGGAGGCGGCACGTAGGTTACGTGATTCATTTGGATGTACGCACTGCATGTCGCCTGCTGGCCCTGCGCGTTCCACACGGTGAGTGTGTAGGTGGTCGACTGCTGCGGCCACACTTGCATCGCACCATTCACACCAACTGAGCCCGCTGAAGAAAGCTGTGCATTCACCGCGTTCTGTGATGTCCATGAGAGCGTCGAACTCTGACCCTGCGTGAGGTACGTCGGATTCGATGTGAGTGTGCAATACGGAGTCTGTGTGTAGACCTGCGTCACCGTCACATTAGTGTTGCATGTAATGGTTTGTCCATTCGTACCAACGACTGTAAGAGTGTACGTGGTATTCCCCTGCGGCCACACCTGCATCGAGCCGTTCGTCCCAACTGACCCAACGTTTGGATTAATGAATCCGTACGATGCGTTCGTTGAGGACCAGTAGAGTGTGACCGACTGTCCCTGCTGGATCGAGTTTTGCGAAACAGAGATGGTGCAGTACGGCGGTTGCGATGTTACGCAATTCGGATACGTGCCTGTTTGTCCGCTTGGGCACTGTATTGGATAACAGTTTGGATACGTTCCCGTTTGTCCACTTGGACATTGAATTGGGTAGCAGTTCGGGTATGTACCTGTCTGTCCTGATGGACACTGTGTTGGTGTGCAGTTCGGATATGTCCCCGTCTGACCAGTTGGGCATTGGATCGGAACACAATTTGGATACGTTCCGGTCTGTCCCCACGGACACTGCTGTGGAACGCAGTTTGGATAGGTGCCGGTCTGTCCCCACGGACACTGCAATGGAACACAATGCGGATAGGTTCCCGTTTGACCGTTTGGACACGTCTTCGGTACACAGTTCGGATAGGTGCCGGTGTGCGTATCAGGGCACGTTTTCGGTACACAGTTTGGATAGGTTCCCGTCTGACCCCACGGACATGTCTTCGGCTTGCAGTGTGGATAGTAGTCACCATCCATATCTGATGGACACGGCGTTTTGCAGTGTGGGTATGTTCCTACCTGCCCGGTCGGACATGTTTTTGGAACACAGTTCGGGTATGTACCTGTATGTGTATCAGGACATGTCTTCGGTACGCAATTTGGATAGGTTCCAGTATGCGTGTCGGGACACGTTTTAGGTATGCAGTTTGGATACGTGCCAGTTGTATGTTCAGGACATGTTTTTGGATAGCAGTGTGGGTATGTACCCGTGTGAGTATCTGGACACGTTTTGGGTATACAGTTTGGGTATGTACCAGTCGTGTGTTCTGGGCACGTCTTTGGCGTGCAGTTCGGGTATGTGCCTGTGGTGTGTTCCGGGCATGGCGGCGGTACACAGTTTGGATGCGTGCCGCTGTAGCCAGTTGGACATGGTGGAATCGTGGTTATAGAAACCGAACACTGACGAGTCCCCGCTGGTCCTGAAACAGTGAGTGTAAATGTTCTGCTCGAAGAAAGATTCGAAGCAAAGTAATCACCGTTGAGCGCTACCGGACCGATGCCGTTATCAAACGATGCCGATGTTGCACCCGTAGATGTCCATCGCAGTGTGAGCGAGTGTCCCTGTGGGATTTGCGATGGAAGTGCTTGGAGTGTGCACTCGATCGTACGAGGCGTACAGAGCCCTGGGTAGAGCGTGCAGTAGTCGTATTGAGGAGGTGGGTAATAACCACCGCCGTCTCCACCGCCGTCACCGGATGACCCGCCAGAGTCTCCGCCGCCGTCACCTCCACCTCCACCAGAGTCGCCTCCACCATCGCCGCCACCGGAATCACCGCCTCCACCGCCATCTCCTCCGCCTGAGTCCCCACCACCGTCGCCTTGTGCGTGCGCAATAAACCCGCCCCCGGCAGAATGCAGAGCAGTATCGACAGACACATTCGCGCTGTGTGATGCGGATAGAGCGAGTGAGAGCACGAGCCCTGAGAGCACCAATGCAATGAATGCGGTGCCAAGTATCTGCAAAAATGAAAAACCAAAACCCGATGATCGCGGGTTGATGTGAGCTGTCATACCTGTAATGCGGAAATGCGGTCAGTTAGAGATAAATAAAGAGAGCGGAAAGCAGCCAAGATGTAGCCTACGCTCCGTTTGATGAAGCTCGCATGAGAGGGCCTCATCGCACATTCTGTATGCAAAGATACTGCTCCGCTTCTTCATAAACAACTTGCTTTCGTACCCCGGCTATGTTGTAGTCCCGGACACATATGGATTCGCTTCAGCGCAGCACGAAAGCCGAGATCAAAGCCCTCTCCAAGGGCACCTGGTTCGACCCGATCATTTCGGTCGTGATCATCAATGTGGTCTTCTTGGCACTCTACCGCACTGGCCTCTCCGACGTGTACCTCACCCTCATCATCGCACTGCTCACGAGCGCATATCTCTTCATATCAGAATTCGTGCGCGCACCATGGCGCCTCAAGGACCGCACACCAGAGCCGATGATCGCCATCGTGGACCGCACGATAACCAAATTCTTTGGCGTACTCGCAGGTATCGCGTTCATCTTTTTCCTCGTGTGGCTCTTGCCTGCATACGACAGCGCCGTTACCTTAAGCCGCTTGCGCGAAGCATTGCTACCAACGCTTCTCTTTGTGATCCCCGCGTCAATCATTCTTATTTTTGCTACAGAATACATCCTTGGCGAAAAACGCGATGGCACATTCCAGATCGGGCTACTTGCGCGCCTACGCACTCGCGAGATTGATTGGACGATCTTTTTTGATGGCGTGCGCGAGTGGCTGCTTCGCTGCTTTTTCTTGCTCATCAATTTCTACGCACTCGTGTGGTACATCGCATACCTGCGCACGAATGGTTTGCCAGATATCGGTGGCGACTTCGCTACGTTCATCACACGACTCGATCTTGCGATCTTCGGCATGATCGTGGCATCGATCCTCCCGGGATACATTTTTGCGTCTCGACTCATCTCGACTGAGCTTAAGAAAGTGGATCGCACGTGGTTTGGGTGGGCGATCAACCTGTGCTGCTATCCACCGATCAACGATGCACTCTTTGGTGGATGGATCCGCTATGTACCTGCAGCCGAAACTGCTGCTGTGTACCAGGGTGTACCAGCGTGGGCATTTCACACCGCAAGCTCACCGGCACTCATGCTGCTCGTCGCGGGCCTCATTATTTTCTTCGCGATCATTCACCTCTGGGGAGAAGCAATCGTGGGAATTCGCGCGGCAAATATTTCGATGCGTGGCATCGTAACCATTGGACCATTCTCCTACACTCGTCACCCGATTTATGTATCAAAATGTTTTCAGTGGGCCACACTCTACTTCCCTGTGCTCAATGCCGTTGGCATCGTGAATCCGATCCAATCCGGCATTCTCTTCTTGCTCGTATGTGCTATCTACGGCGGACGCGCGCTCAGCGAAGAGAGATTGCTTGCAACGGATGCGAGTTATGTGAAGTACGCGATGTACATGGATCACAAGAGCGTGTTTGCCTTCGTGGGTCGATGGATCCCGTGGATGACATTCAAGTGGCGATACGACTACTGGGTGAAGCACAACATGTTGCAGTACTAAAAAAATAGACGATGGGCGGAACCCATCGTCTTTTCTATGAAGAACAGTCCATCTGTTTACGGCCGGAGTCCGTGCACAGTACCGGTGTGGGTGGTTGCCCATGTTCCCGTCCTGCGACAGGTGGCAAGACGGTTCTCGCACACGCCTTGGTACGCAAGACCATGTCCGGGCTTGTCGGCACCACGCAGACAACTGCTGTAGACCTGCGTGCACGACGTGAAGCCCTGCCGCTGCATCCAGTTGGTCTCATGACCACGGCCATCGTACGTTGGCGCCGGACGCACATGACGAACCACGGGTCGTGGCGCATAGGAACGCTGAACACGCGGACCGCAATTGCAGCCAGGATACCCACCGCCAGCATCTGCCGAGCCCGAAGGCGCAAGCAGAAGCAGTGCACCGCACAAAGCCAACAAATAGCGCTTCATTCGATTCCTCCTCCATTCGACTCACCACACGGAGCCGCTGTGCGCGACGCTACCGTCACCCGCATGACGTGTCAATGAAGCGCTCATGTGCCCTGCGTCACACTTGACAATCGAGTTTTGTATGATACAATTGCGGCCTCATAGATTTTTATCAATTTTTGAGGTTTACTCACGTTTTCAAAATAGAAATTAAAAAGATATATGGCAGATGCATCACCAGAGATTCGACCAACAGGACCGGCGCGAAAGCCGGGAGTTGTTGCGAACATTCTCGCGATCGTTGGGTTCATCATCCTGATCATCATTGTGATCTGGGGCCTTCTCCATATCATCTCGCTCTCCTCAGGCTGGTTCAAAGGCATTTTCGATGGCAAGAACGACGCAGCCATTACCGTAACCGCCCCAGCTACCGTCACTGCAAACTCGCCATTCCCACTCTCGTGGAAATACTCAAGCAACAATCGCGGCACATACGCAATCGTGTATCAGTGTGCAGAAGGTTTGAAAATGCAGGTAGATGGCAACGTAGTGCCGTGCGGTGCTGCGTACACACTTGGTAATGCAACTGGCACGGCAACACTGCTTCCAACACTCACGGGCTCACAGGCTGTGCAGACGAACATCTCCGTGCTCTACATTCCATCAGCGGTGGGCACGACAGGACCTGAAGCAACAGGCAATGCGAACGTTCGTGTAGTAAAGGCTGGCGCAACACAGAATCCACCAGTGGTTACAACGCCAACTCCGACACCTGCACCAACACCGAAGCCAACGCCGTCACCGACTCCGGTGCCAGCACCAAAACCAGTTACACCAGCAGATCTCGCAGTGCGCATCATTGCAGTGGGTGTGATCGATCAGCACACTGGTGCATTCACAGCACGTGCACCGTACTCACCATCTGAAGTTTCAGCGGTGCAGTTCGACATTCAGAACATTGGCGGTTCGCCATCGGGTTCGTACACCTTCCAGGCGCAGATCCCAACATCGCAGCCATACACCTTTACCTCGCAGGTACAGCCATCACTCTCAGCGGGATCACACGTAGTAAACACACTTCGATTTACTCCAGCGGTCAACGGCACATTCTCTGTACAGGTTACTGGAAGTGATAGCCGCACATCAAACAACTACGCGTCACAGTGGGTTACCGGCGCACACCAAGCAACGCCTTCGTATCCATATCCTGGATACATCTACTAAGAAAAATTGCACAACGAAAACCGGCGCCACGAGCGCCGGTTTTCAATTCAGATGAGCGCTTCTGAGTTGCTCCTGTATCTGTTCACGAATTTCTTCAATACCGTGAAAGAATGCGAAATCGTATTTTTTTCCATTCTCGGGATCTACTTCGGATGAGATGAGGAACATCGTACCTGCGAGTACTTTGTTGCCATTATGTATCGTGAACACCGGCGCACCCGACATACCACCGCCCGGTTTATCTTTTGGCTGCGCACCCGTACCTTCGCCCGCCGGAATCGACATGAGGAATGATCTGCTCATTAATTCGCGATACTCCTTCGGCATTTTCGGAAACACCGTGTCTATAAATTCGCGCGTGCACCGCATAGCTACGCCCGGGTAGCTTTTGTATCCATCGCTATCTCCTGTGGCATCGGGATCCACTCCCTCCACCGACACATAGGCACCATCGATGTGTGCATTGCTCAGCGTTGAGTCATCCATGAGCACACGCTCTGGAGTCGCTTTAAATTCACCCGTAAAGAGCCACGAAAGATCGCGCTTACCGAATGTGCGCGGATGCTGTTGCGCATCGCATTCCACGTGACGTGCCGTAAGAAAACGATTTTGTGCGCCAAAGAACACACCATTGCCATATCCTGCCTGCTTATCTGTTTTGAACGTACCTGTTCTGTTCATGATCCAGCGAACCAAGTATGGTTTGTTGTCACCCTGCCACTCATACGTCATTTGCGTGCAGTATTTTTTGCGCATCATTTCCATGTCGTACTTGGTGCCTTTCACCTCCTGAGGTGTGATTTGGAATTGCAGAGCACGAAATACACGCGCCATGATCTGTGGGCCTTTTCCACTACGGGCTTCCAGTACCTCGGGTGTATTGAGTGCGCGACGTGTGAGCGCTACCTTCCCTTCCACATTTGCCTCGCGCGCAGCAGTGCCTTCGGGCACCGATTGTGGCGCGGCTTCTGCGGTATCGATATTCAAAATAGCTGGCATCGAGGCGAGTGCGACCGAAGCTGCGGCAGGCGCTGCGTATCGACGAAAAAAATCTCGGCGCGAAACAGCCTCGGATGCGAGCGCCGGCTGCGACTGTGCTTCGCGCTCTTTTGCATGCGCGTCTTTCAAGCGACGAAGAAAACCTTCCATCGCAACAGTATATCTCGCGATTCAATCGTGAAGACTAGATATCAAGAGTCGCCGACTTAGTGAGACTGGGGTTGGGGCCCCGGTCGCAAGGCCGGAGTGCGTCGGCGCGAGGCGGGGTCACGCATAATTTTTAGCAAAAAATTATGCGTGACTGGCGGTGGTTAGATATCCAACGTTGCCTCTTTTGCATGTGAGACGAGGCGGTGTCCTCGTCGCAAGACCGGAGGCGCGACGGCGCCGAGGTAGGCCCGCAAAAATTTTCTAGCAAGAAAATTATTTGCAGCGAAGGAGCAACACTTGGACTAAATGTCCAAGGTTGCCTCCTTCGCGTGGGACTGGATAAAGCTTTTTCTAGCTGGCACGTCAGTACCCATGAGCATGTCGAACACAATATCTGCTTCCACTGCATCTTCGATAGTGACCTGCTTGAGAATGCGCTTTGCAGGATCCATCGTGGTTTCCCACAATTCTTCTGAGTTCATTTCTCCCAAGCCCTTGTAGCGCTGCACCGAGACTTTGTTTGCTTTCTTCTTCGCTACTTCTTCGGTTGGCTCTTCGTCGGGATTTTCTTCGCCCTCTGCGCCTTCTGCTTCGAGTGGCGTATCAGCACCCGCGTACTTGATGCGCTCTGCATCTGAGTATGCGTAAAAAATCTCTTTACCCCTCTTGATCTTAAAGAGTGGTGGCTGTGCAATGTAAAGGTAGCCACCATCTACCACTGGGCGGAAGTGTCGGTACATAAGCGTGAGCAAGAGCGTACGAATGTGTGCACCGTCCACATCGGCATCGGTTGCAATGATGATCTTGTGGTAGCGAAGCTTCGAGAGATCGAAGATGTCGCCAATCGCAGTGCCCATTGCCACGACGAGATTCTTGATCTGCTCGGACGCAAGCATTTTGTCCAAGCGTGCTCGCTCGATGTTGAGGATCTTTCCACGCAACGGAAGCACTGCCTGAATGCGGCGATCGCGGCCCATCTTCGCCGTACCACCTGCCGAATCTCCCTCCACAATGAAGATCTCTGATTCAGATGCGTCTTTTGTTTGGCAGTCTGCGAGCTTGCCCGGCAGCGTCATGCCATCGAGCGCACCTTTGCGCAGGATCGAATCCTTGGCAGCCTTTGCAGCTTTGCGCGCCTTCATGGCGAGCGTGATCTTGCCGATGATCGCGCGCGCTTCATCTGGATGCTCTTCGAGGAACGTGTTGAATGCTTCGCCGAATACTGTTTCGGTTGCGCCACGGGCTTCCATCGAGCCGAGCTTTCCCTTCGTTTGTCCTTCGAACTGAATTTCTGCAAGCTTTACCGATACGACTGCCGTGAGCCCTTCGAGCACGTCGTCGCCGGTGAAGTTATCGGAATCTTTGCCGCCACCATTCTTAGAATTGAGTGTGCGTGTAAGCGCTGTTTTAAAACCAGTGATGTGTGTGCCACCTTCTGCGGTGTAGATGTTGTTGGCAAAAGCCGAGATACGAGACGAAATGTCGTCTACATACTGGAGTGCTACTTCCACCTGCACACCATCCTGCTCTTTTTCTACATAGAAAATATTCTTGTGAATCGCTTCGAGATGATGGTTCTGGAACCCAACGAGTGAGCGCAAACCGCCCTCAAAGTAGAACGTAAACGACGGCGCATCGAGCCCGAGCTCGCGCAAATACACTACATCTTCGTGCTTCACCTTCCCCGCCTGGCGCAGATCGTAGAGCGCGATGCGCAAACCCTTTACGAGGTACGCCTGCTGACGCATGTGGGAGATGATGCGATCCCAGTTGTATTCAATAGTGCTGAAGATCGATGGGTCTGCCTGGAACACCGTGATGGTACCGTGGAGTTTTGATTTCCCGATCTGCTTTACCTTGCCAGTCGCTTTGCCGCCATTTTTGTATTCCTGCACGAATTGTCCGCCATCGCGATGCACCTCTACGCGCGCGTAGGTAGATAGCGCGTTCACCACCGAAGCACCCACGCCATGGAGACCGCCAGATACTTTGTATCCCTCGCCGCCGAATTTACCGCCGGCGTGCAGCGTGGTCATGATCGTTTCAAGCGCAGAGACTTTTGTTTTTGGATGTATGTCGGTCGGGATACCGCGGCCGTTGTCGACCACGCGCACCATATTGTCTGGCAGCAGTGCAATTTCAATGTCGTCTGCAAAACCACCCATCGCTTCGTCGCGCGAGTTGTCGAAAATTTCCCAAATGAGGTGATGCAAGCCATCAGGACCAGTGGTACCGATGTACATGCCCGGTCGTCGTCGGACCGCTTCCAATCCTTCCAATACTGTAATGTCGGACGCACCGTAGCTGCCTTTCTTTTCTGCCTTTTTCTCGTCTTTTTTAGCCATATTTTGGTGGTGTGAGTATATCAAAATTCGACCCCCTTGCCTACTTGCATCCCGGGTATATTGTGACGCAAGGAGCCTACAGAAGGGCCAAAAGAGCCTCAAAAAGACTACCGAGGAGGAACGCATGAGGAAGGCACGGAAGCCGTGGTGGAAGGACGGCTACATCCGATTTGCACTCGGATGCCTCGTCCCCGTCCCACTCTTACTTTTTGGCTACGCCCAATCGGATAGCCGAACTGAGTGGACAAGCTGCAAGGTGGACGTACGTCCGCGAAAATTGCCCGACGAGAAGGGCAACAAGAGGCCCGAAAAGCGCCTTGTGTGCAAGAAGGACAACATAATGATCGCAATCAAGCGCGAGAATCAATTGCCCGACATACCTGAACGTCTTCTGACACCGAATAATGTACTTGCCTGCCGGTACGACATCGTCCGCCACAAGCTCAATATTTTTACCGAGCAGGTCGACACCGAATCACTCTACTGTATGGATTTCTCAGATACTGGCTAACGCCAAGACTGAAAGCCCGGAACTCCTCCGGGCTTTTTTGTTGCATTCATGCAAGCGCCACTATAGTATTTTTAGAGAGCAACGCCGCTCATATAGAGGAGCTGAAGATGCGTTTAGGTCGCCTCGTACTGCTCGCCACCCTCGTGCTTGCACCCTCGATCGCCTCTGCCCAGATCGTTCGTATTGCGGATGACCCCGGCGGCCGAATCGGTACATTCGTCGACAAGTATCAAAATCTTCGGACATCCGGACAAACGGTGGTGATCGACGGCCTGTGCGCCTCGGCCTGCACCATCGTGCTTGGTGCACTGCCTCGGGAGCGGATCCTGTTCACTCCGCGCGCAATCCTCGGATTCCACGCAGCGTGGGACTTCGGCCCAAACGGCCGCGAAGTCACGAACCGCGAAGCCACGCAGATGCTCTACAGCATGTACCCGCAAGATGTCCGCAGGTGGATCGCCAATCGTGGCGGACTCACGCGTAAGATGATTTTTATGAAGGCAAACGGCATGGCCGCCTTGGGCTACAGGCAGTACCTGTCGCCCACGACATACGCCAACGCATTGCCGCGCTGAACACAGCTCAAAGACTTCGCTTCGCGAAGTCTTTTTGTTATCGGATCTCGAATCCTTTCGCAGTCAGCGCCGCGGTCACAAGAGACATGATCGTGTTGATCTCGTCGTCGGTGAGCGTTTTCTCAAATGACTGGAACACGAGCCGGAATGCGAGCGAGGTCTTCTCGCCCTTTACGAACGTGTCGAAAAGCTCAGATCGCACCAGGAGCGGACCGCTCTGTGCAGCAAGAATTTCCAACACACTTTCTGGCGTGGTGCCGGTAGGCACCCACATCGCAATGTCGCGCACAATAAATGGATATCGAGAAAATGTTTTATAACGCAGGAGCGCCGAGCTCTCACCTGCCGGGTATGCTGTTGGCGCAGGAATGTCGGAGAGCTTGTATTCTTTTACCTCGCCCTTTTCTTCGGCTGTTGCTACATGGAGCTCTTCGCCATCTTTTGTCCAAACCGTACCGATCTCAAAAAGTTTTACCTTCTTCAAACCAAGACCGTCTTTGATGCGCACATTGCGATCAAGAGCTTCTTTCAAACCGTCAGCAATATTCGCGCGAAGGAACGGCTTATCGCCACCCACTTTATTTAAGACTTGTCGCTCGCCCTTGTCGGTAAAGACCGATGTGTATACCTCTGAATACCCTTCAGCGATCATGTGCTCACGCGCATACTCAATGCGTGCAAAGTTTTCATTCACGACCGGCTGCAGATTCATCACCGGCAATTCTGTTTCTGGCACCTTGTCGTAGCCGATGATGCGCCCGATCTCTTCTACCAGATCTTCGGGGATCGTGAGGTCGAGTCGCTCGAAGCGAGGCGTAACGGTGAACGTATCGTTTGCGCCCACGTGTGCGAGGTCGAGCCGCGTAAGAGCGCGCTCCATTTCTTTTGCAGGAAATTGCGTACCAAGCACTGCATTTACCTTTGCGACCGATACGGTCACTGATTCAAGTTTTTGTGGCACTGGGTATTCGTCGACAAATCCCACGAGCTCTCCTCCGGCGAGTTCAAGAATAAGGAGTGCGACTGCCCGCATACCGTGGGCAGCGTACTCAGGGGAGATCACTTGTTCGAAACGAGCGGAGGCATCAGTGCGAAGCTTGAGTGCAGCAGCGGTCTTTCGCACAGACACGCCATTGAAATTCGCCGCCTCGAGAATGATGTCGTGTGTATTGGTATCAACCGCTGCAGGCAATCCGCCTTTCACTCCGGCAATGCCAGCGGCCACTCCAGCGTGCGCATCTGCGACAACCAGCATGTTTTCGTTAAGCTCGTACACTTTATTGTCGAGTGCGGTGATCTGCTCACCCGGTTGCGCCTTACGCACTTCGAGTGCGAAGGTGCCCTCTACATTTTTGAGCTTACCCGCATCAAAGGCGTGCAGCGGCTGACCCAGGTTGAACATTACGTAATTCGTTGCATCCACCACGTTATTGATCGAGCGCTGACCAATACTCTCAAGCGCGGTTTTCAGCCACTCGGGTGACGGTCCCACTGTTACGCCTTTAATGTATCCGGCCGTGAATCGATAGCAAAGTGATGGTTCCTGAATAGACGCAGCGATCAAGTTAGTTTTTGGCTCCAGACTCACCTGCATTTTCAGCGGATCTGCCTTCATGGGCATCTCCAATATTGCAGAGAGCTCTTTGGCGATGGAGCGGTGATTCAAACAATCATGTCCGCGATTCGCGGTGATCTTTACATCCAACACTTCGTCAGCACCCACAGTTTCTACACCATCAATTTCAAATGCATGAAATGTGAGCGCGTCACTTAGCCGCGCCGTGTCTGGAAGCGGTTGTTCAAAATATGTTTGGAGCCACGCGCGAGAGATCTTCATAGCAAGAAATATTGAGTTTGACCGCCCGGCATCACCCGACTACGCGCCTTGCCTTGGGCCTCCAGCGCTTTCCATACGTCGAGCGCCTCGTGATGTGGATTCGACGTGGAATAGAGCGGAGTAAAGCATCGTTCTTTTGAAAATTCGTTGACTGCGACGAGTCGCTTGGAGATGGATTCGACGGATTCGCGCCCTGCTGTCGGAAGAGATATTTCTGTGAACGTTTCCTCGCCCGACATGTTGGTGTAGAACTCTGAGTATTGATCATCGGTGTTCACGGCGATGCCGCTGATCCAGTTACCATCCTTGATCACGCGGATCGCGAGATACACAGAGCCATCTTCGCTCTCAAGCAGTACATCGTTGATATCTGGTGCGAGTTGCCCGAAATCAGAAAAGATCGGTCCTTGCGACGTGTGGAGAAATTCGATGGCACGCACGACAGGTTCAGGCAGTGCCTTGGTATCAAGTGGTATTTCGCGTAGCGTACTGAGCTTCGCGTCTGGAATGTACGTTGCGGACTCTTTCTCTTCACTTTTCTTTGTTGGTTTGATTTTTTCGATCATGGTGCTCAGAAATTAGAATTGATTCACGAAGCGCAGATCGGCAGAGTGCATCAAGCGCACGTCGTCGATTCCCCACTGCAACAGCGCCAAGCGATCGAGCCCCATACCAAACGCGAAGCCTTGATACTTGGCGGGATCAAGTCCCGCATTCTTGATCACATTTGGGTGCACCATACCCGCACCCATCATTTCGATCCACTTATCTTTCAGTTTTTCTGGCACATCGCTACCTACCAAGCGCATGTCTACTTCGACCGATGGCTCGGTGAACGGGAAGAAGCTTGGGCGGAATCGGATCTCCACGGATGCTCCTTTAAAGAGCTCGCGGAAGAATCGCGCAAGCGTACCCTTGAGGTGCGCGAGTGTTACATCTTCGCCCACCACCAATCCCTCGATCTGGAAGAACTCTGCTTCGTGGGTCATGTCGGTGGCTTCGTTGCGAAATACTTTGCCCGGCACAATCACGCGGTATGGCGGCTGCGTACCCGCTTTCAAGAGCTGCTCCATGTATCGCACCTGCACCGGAGAGGTATGCGTGCGGAGCACGTGTTCTGGCAAGTCTTTGATGAAGAATGTGTCCTGCATGTCGCGCGCCGGGTGATCCTTGGGCACATTCAAGGAATCGAAGTTGTACCACTCGCTCTCCAACAGCGGGCCCTCGGCAAAGGTAAAGCCCATCCCGTGGAAGATGCGGTTGGCCTCACGAATGAGGTGAGAAATTGGGTGCAAATGGCCTTTTTCCATTCGGCCTAGTATACCCCGGCAAGATGAAGGAGGGGTAGAAATTTCTCAGATTTTTGGTATAATATGCGGCATTATGTTTGGCGAAGGCATCATGTACGTGTTGCTGTTTTTCTCGCTCTATTTCGAGGTATTTTTGCTCTTGGCGTATCTCGAAAAGCGCTTCACCCGTATCGAAACGGTGGTCCTACCAGATGGCGACTTGCCACGCGTGGCAGTGGTGGTGCCGTGCTTCAACGAAGAAAACACCGTGCAGCTCACGATGAATTCCCTCCTCAAACTCGATTACCCAGCGCACCTCCTGGAGATCATCGCGGTAGACGACGGCTCGACCGACAAAACGTGGAACAATCTGCAGGCATTTGCACACGACCCCCGTGTACGACTCTTCCAAAAAGAGAATGGTGGTAAACACACCGCAATGAACTTCGCGCTCGAAAAAACCGACGCGGACATTATTGGCTGCTTGGACGCTGATTCCATGGTGGAGCCTGAGGCGCTCATGCGCATCGTGCCGATCTTTTTGAACGAAAAGATCGCGGCCGTGACACCGGGCATCCATGTGCGCAATCCAGAGACAGTGCTTCAGCACATGCAAAACGTGGAGTATCAGCTCTCGGTATTTAACCGCTGGATCTTTGCGGCACTTGGATCGGTATTTATTACACCTGGCCCGTTTTCATTCTTCCGCGCGTCGGTATTGCACGAGCTTGGCGGGTGGAAATATGCACACTCAACAGAAGACATGGAGCTCGCGCTGCGCATTCAGCTTGCTGGCCACCTGATCGCAAACGCTCCGAAAGCGATCGTGCACACCGCAACACCCCGCACACTCCGCACACTCTTCCGACAGCGCGTGCGCTGGACCTACGGCTGGCTTCGGAATGCGATGGACTACTGGTACATGATCGGTAATCACCGCTACGGAAACCTCGGTCTCATCGTGCTCCCAACCGCGATCATCTCAATCTTCACTGGTATCTATTTCTTTACTCGCATCGCCTTCTACGCGATTCGAGGCCTATGGCACATGATCGAGCGCATCTACTACGGCGGTGTGCATGTACCGAGCCCATCGTTTGAACTCTTTTATGTAAACACGAGCGCTATTTGGTTCTTGGTGTGGGTTTCAGTTGCGATGATCTTGGTGCTTATTTCCATCGGCTCATTCATTGGCACCGGCGATCGTCGGCCACCAAAGTCGACACCGATCTTCCTCCTCTTTTACAGCTTCCTTGTACCGTTCTGGTTGGGCACAGCCGTTGTTCGCGCACTCCTTCGAACTGGAGTAAAGTGGCGATAATCATATGGAAGACCCTGTTGTAAATACACGAACCGCGCGACTCTCAAGCTACGTCGTAGCGTTTCTTATTACTGCGTTTATTTTTGCGACGGCACTCTACGCCTCGAACTACTTTAACAACAAGCGCGTGGTAGATATTCAGGCCACACAAGACAAGATCTCGATCGACATCCTTTCGCTCGAAACACAATTCGACTTGCTTGCCGAGCACTCGTGCCGCGATATCTCGGAGAACTCCGTACTCTCGACCGAGATCCAGCCGCTCGCACAACGACTCTCCTACCTCGAATCCCAATCCAACACAAACGAAGACGAGCTCATCGCCCTCAAGCGCTACTACACCCTTTTGCAGATCAAAGACTTGCTCCTCATGCAAAAGGTGTCCGACAAGTGCAAATTGAAACCAGTGTTCATCCTCTACTTCTATTCAAATGCTGGTGATTGTAAGAACTGCGAACAGCAGGGCTACGTACTCACAGGCCTTGCACAGAAGTACCCAACGCTTCGCATCTACTCATTCGATTACAACTTGAGCCTCTCGGCGCTCCAGACAATGATCGACATCGACAATATTCGCGACGAAATGCCAGCGCTGGTGATCGGCGACCAGGTGTATTACGGCCTCCACACAATGGACGACATTGAAACGATCATCCCCGAGCTCGCAAAGCTTGAGCAGTCTACCAGCACTGCGGCCACCGCAGCCACAACATCCAACGCAAAGAAAAAGTAAGGCGGAAACAATAAAAGCCCCGAACGAGTCGGGGCTTTTTCTTTGCGAGGAACTTACGATGTGCCCGCAACGCCAGTGTGGCCGGTGACCGGCTTTACGATGTGGCACACCGAGCCAAGCGGCCGCCACAGCGGACCGAGCTGTTCGTCGGTCGCGTTGATGCGGACCGATTTCTCTGATGGATACACCTCCACCACGGTAAGCCCTAGAGTTTTGATGTAGTCTGCAAGGCTCTTGTGGTCGCCCAGGACATTCGCCAACGACTTGCCCCGACGAAACGACACGATGTAGTCGATGCCTTCCATTTCCACTCTCCCGCACAGTTGACCAGTGGAGTAGTGTATTCCTAACGACAGCGAATGCAAGAAATATAGAAGGAAAAACGAAAGGCGCAAAATGAATTGCGCCTTAGAGAAAGAAGTGAGGGGTTATTTGTGCCGGAAATTAAGTCCGAGCGCGGACACCGGAGTCTTGCCCCTCTTGTTCTACAAGAATGGTAGCACGGCCTGGCTACGCCGCGACGGCCTCCGCCGGCTTCAGCGTTTCGAGATACGATTCCCAGGCGAGCTCCGAGAGCGCGAGCACCATGAGCGGATCCGGCAGTCGCGTGAGCTCTTCGACGATGAGCTGCCGAGCATACCCACCGAACTGTTTGGCCCAGGCGTGTTTCATGTCGACGCTCACGAAGCCGTTGTGGCTCAGAAAGTCGAGGATGCCATTGATCTCCCAGTGCGAGTCCTTGCGAGCCTTGTCGCGAGCCTGTCGCAAAGCCCAGAGAAACTGGCCTTTGGTGAGTGGTTTGGTCATTAATTACCCTCCTAAAATACCCGTTGGATTCCGCGAGCAAAGTACCATTGTTGAGCGATTTGGCAAATGGTGTCTGTCACCATTTTCCGTTAATCTATTTCTGCGGACGATGGTACAGCGCATCTTTCTCGATCATACTCTTCACCCAATTAATCTCCCACGGTAATCCCATCCAAATAGACATCGCATTGTTAATAGACTTCTCCTGTGCACGCAGCTCATCCGCGTCAAGCGGAAACGCCTTATCTGAAATTTTTTCCAGCAGCCTCGAGATTTCTGTATTTCCTACTGTATTTACAATATGAATTGGATGTTGGCCACCCACTCGCAACATCAACGTCTGAAAAACGTGATTTGGACTTGCACCGGCGTGAAAGACTTTAAATGAAGCGTCCGGATTTACCTCCAGCAATTTGCCAATATCAGCTTCGAGAGTTTTTATATTTGCCTGAATAACCACATCTGCAGGTCGCATATTCTCTGACGGAATCATTAGATTGGACGCAGTGTTAAATCCACCTGTTTTAATAAACAGTGTTGCGCCAGCAAGGGCTCCATTGATCGCAATAGTTGCATCACTCTTTGGGAGTGCCATCGTATATTTCTCGCCCGTTCTTCTGAACATAGCAAAAACAATATCGGGGGATGGTCTATTCCCTCTCTCAAATATTTTTTTCACATCTGCAGTGGCTGGCATAATTAAAACAGCTTCTATCACATCTGAGTAATAATCTAGCTCCTCCTGATCTTTAATCATCTGAGCATTACCAGTGAAGTTGAAATTCAAATTACCGAGTACCGCATCCTCGAGCAAATGCTGATATCCGGAAATGTCATTTGGTGTCTCACCAATATCGCTTTCAACAAATTTTTTATCGATGCCTGATAGTGGAGCTCCGTAGTTTAGGAATTCAGCAACCTCAATCTTTGTTGGCGCATCGTAAAATGAAATTTCAGCGGCTTCCGCAATATCCACAAGGGATCTGGTTAAGAGCCCTGGTTTCAATCGAACAACCTCCACCACCCTCCTTAGTCGTTCATTAGGATTATTGTCAGCTATAGCCAAAAACTCTTTGAGTTTTTCTGGGGATCGATATATATCATTTACAGATGCTGATTTACGCGCCCCGCATTGCATAGCAAGTCGCATCGCTTTATCAGTGAAGAAGTCTCTGTATCGCTGGGACATACCAAAAACGAACGCAAAGGTATGCAGACGATCTACATACTCCTTCGGCATATTTGAAGCTGCCCACCGCAGCGCATTCGCCTTTCCCACACTCTTTGCCAGCGTCTGAATCTGCATAAAGGTGGCCATGCCCTCCTGTACATAGTCTTGCGCATCAATCAATACGCCGAACATCTCATTTCGCTGCACTTCCGAGAGATGTGTCATTTGAGGGGCCCACGAAAAGAAGTTTGATGTTAACTGACCAAAATCGAAATCCGCAATTATTGCGTGTGTCAATTCATGCACAGCGGTGGCTTCCGCATGATGGGGATGAAGGAATAGTCCGGCCCAATCAATCGCAATTGATCTGTGCTTGATAGAGTATTGTCCCCTGCGCGCGTGATACCAGTTCATATGTCGAATAACACAGCGCTACTAGCGTTTGCGAGGGGTTCTTTTTGCAATATCCGGAAGTGCTGGACCGGGAAAGATCATAGTTTTCGCGCGCGCATTTGGCAATTTGTTTACTAAGCGCGCCATCGGTACACCAGTTTTTTTACTCTCTTCGTATAGCGCATGCACCGCCTCGCCCGATATACCTGAGCCATCTACCGACTCCACAATCGTTTGCATATTAAATGTAGCCTCGCTCTCGTTATCTGTTCGCACCATCCCCTCAATGAGTTCGTCGGGAGAAATATGATCCAAAAAACTTTGAATTGATGGTCCTTGTATATTGCGATGTGCTAAATATTTGGATTTGCCGGCCTTTACGGCGAAACCAAAGAAATCCTCGTCATCAAATGGAATGTGATGCGCGGCGTATTTGATTATCACATTTCCATTCTCTTTCATTTGAAAATGATAGTGTGGCACCGCCCCTTCACTCTTACCTGCATGGCCGACGAAATCCGAGTGCGAACAAGAAAACGACCACTCGAGATTCTTGTACCGTATAGTTGTTTCAATGAATTTTGAAGGTGACCTCTCATCATTCAGGTCATTAATATTTCTCAGTGGAGCATCGACGGTCGCAACCCAACGAAGATAAGCCTCGATGCGATGGTAATTTTTCTGTGCATAAAGCCGGGAAAAATACTTGCTGCGAAAACCGGGCGGCTTTAATAGCCAATGAAAACAGGGATTCGCTGGAGCAAAGTGAGTAAGCGATCGCTGACAGTAAACACACATCCCTGATTCAAGGGCTATTTTGAAATCCTTAAAGTCTCTCTCGTTTTGTTTGTGATCTTCATCGCTTCGGCGGCGCACCTCATCCAAGCCCATACTCTCCAACATCCTGTCAAAACCCCTGAACACCTCATCCATTCGATCTCCATTCATACGCTCGCAAAGCTTATACCCATTTGAAGAAAAGCAAAGCGACATGGCTCCGCCTTTCAATTCCGGACGCACAGTGCGCAGGCACTGTGCTGAAGCGTTCACAAAATAGAAAAAGACCGGGATCAAACCCGGTCTTTTTTATTTGGAGCCGCCTCCCGGACTTGAACCGGGGACCTTCACTTTACAAAAGTGTTGCTCTACCAACTGAGCTAAGGCGGCCTATTACGAACCTGCGAAGATTACTACGAATTTCCCTCCTCTGCATCCCCCGTATTCTTGAAATCAGAAACTTCCTTCAAGAACGGGTTTTTGGTTTCGCGGCGCTGGAAGTTGCGCTTCGATGCCACAAAATCCGCAAAGCGGTGCGCCTGGTCTTCCAGATTGCGCGCAACGCCCGCAGCGCCAAGTGCCCCCTTGTGCGCTACACGCATACCATGATGAGCTACTTCCGGCGGAAGCTTCTCGATCTGGTGGCGAGTGTGCACAAGCACGTCCTTCAAATTCAGGGCTGCGTTGTCAGCAAGCTCACGCGGAAACTCGCCAAACTTTGCACCGCGACGCTCTTCGAAATAGCGGAGCGCGAAGAGCGCCACGATCAGAGTGAGTGAGACGAAAAAAGCGATCGTCGCAAACACCATAGATTATTTTACTGAGAGGCGCTCAAATCGAACCACCTCTACGCGCTCACCAAACTTCTGCACAGCCTGTGCAAGAAGCTCGCGGATTGTTACGTCGCCGTTCTTTACGAATGGCTGCTCCAAGAGCGCGCGCTCTGCAATGTACGCATCGAGCTTGCCCTGGATCGCGATGTCGCGCTTTGCTTCTGGTACGTTCTTTGCCTCTTCAGCAAACACTTCCTTTGCTGCGCGGAGTTTCTCTTCAGTCACATCGTCCTTGCTCTTGAATGCTGGCTTCATCGCAGCCACGTGCATTGCGATGTCGTATGCGAGCTTTCCAAACTCTTCGTTCTTCGATACGAAGTCGGTTTCGCAGCCAAGCACAACAGCAGCCACTACCGTGCCGCCTGCGTGCACGTATGCAGCTGCAATACCTGCACCGAGCTCACGATCACCCTTCTTTGCAGCAATAGCAGCAGAGGTCTTGCGAAGGATCACCTTCGCCTTCTCTACATCGCCCTGCGCCTCTTCGAGCGCCTTCTTTACCTGCATTACAGAAATGCCGGTCTCGTCGCGAAGCGCCTTGATAAGTTCTGTTGTGATCTCTGCCATATAGATTCGTATTATACGTTATTACTTTTTTAAATAAAAAACGGACACTTCGCCGTGACCCGCGTGCGCTGCTGCGCACGGGCAAATACCTTTAGGCACTTCATACTCGCGGCTCTTTCCGCTGCTTACGCTGTTGTCTTAGCTGGAGCGCGCTTGCCGTCGGTGACAGCAGAAGCTACTTCTTCAGCAAAGAGACGAATTGAGCGAACCGATGTGTCGTTGGCTGGAATTGGGTACTGCACGAGTGCGAAATCGCAGTCAGAGCTTGAGAGGCCTACTACTGGGATCTTGAGCTGATTCGCTTCTGCAACTGCTGTGTGTTCGTGACGAGTGTCTACCACAAAGAGTGCCGCAGGAAGATCAGTCATAGACACGAGCCCACCGAAGCGACCGTTCAATTCATCGATCTCGCGATCGATCATGAGGCGCTCGCGCTTGGTGTACTTTTCGAGTTCACCATTTTCACGCTCCTTTGTGAGGCGCTCCAGGCGCTCGAGTCGCTTTCGGATGTTCTTGAAGTTTGTGAGCGTACCACCGATCCAGCGACCTGCCACGTATGGCATGCCTACCTGCTTTGCGAGTGATTCAACTACAGAAATTGCTTCGTTCTTACCACCTACAAAGAGGATCTGGCGGCCGGTACCAGCGAGTGCTGAAACGAATGCCTTTGCAGTTTCGAGGCGCTTTTCAGTAAGCTCGAGATCAAAGATGTCTGTTCGGTCCTTAGTAGAGAAAATGAATGGTGCTGCTGTTGGGTGTCGGCGCGCACGAGGAAAACCGAAGTGTGCTCCGGCTTCGAACAGTGTCTTAATATCGCTGAGTGACATGCAATTTAAATGCCGCAGGTGCGGCGTGAGAGGATACTACTACAGTTAATCGTCGTCCGCAACTGAGCCATCGCCCCCGTCTGCTGCGGCCACAGCCTCCAAAATAGGCCCCAAACGGCCCTCCATGATCGCCTCCACGTTCGACCAGCTTTCCTTGATGCGATGGTCGGTTACGCGGTCCTGCGGGAAGTTGTAGGTACGGATCTTTTCTGAGCGGTCGCCCGTGCCCACTTGCGCCTTACGATCTGCCGCTCGTTCGCGGGCCTCCTTTTCGTCCTGCATGAGCTGAAGCCGCGATGTAAGGAGCGCGAGCGCTTTTTCGTAGTTGGCGTTCTGAGAGCGCTCCGATGTGCAGCGCACGTCGATACCAGTTGGCTTGTGAATGAGGCGCACTGCGGTTTCCACCTTGTTTACGTTCTGCCCACCAGCTCCTCCAGAGCGCGATGTTTCTCGCTCCAAGTCAGCTGGGTTGATCACAATTTTCGTGCGCTTGTAGATTGGCATGATAGCGACTGATGCGGTGGAGGTGTGAATGCGTCCTGCCTTTTCTGTAGTAGGCACACGCTGTACGCGGTGCACGCCAGTCTCCCACTGCAATTCCTTAAACACATTGAGTCCTTTGATCTCAAACTGCGCTTCCTTGTAGCCGCCACCGGCACTGCGCGATTCATCGAGCACACGGTGTTTCCAGCCTTTCGTTTCTGCATAGCGCAGGTATGCGCGCGCGAGCTCCTCTGCAAAGAGTGCGGCCTCGTCACCACCCACACCAGCGCGCACTTCGAGCACAATTTCATTTGGCCATTCGCGCTCGTTGTCAGATGCCACGATGTCGCTCATCTGCTTCATGAGCACATCTTTCTGCGCCTCAATTTCTGCCATTTCTTTTTCCGCGAGCTCCTTCATTGCAGGATCCACCTCCATCAATTCCTCGGCATCTTTTTCAGCCTGTGTGAGGCGGTTCCACTCCACCACCATGTACGAAACACGCGGATCATCCGCGTATTCTTTTGGGTCAAAAGCTTTGTCTGCCATATGGTTATGTAAGTAAGTAAAACATACAGCAGAGGCCCGCTTCGCGGGCCTCTGCTGATGTAGGGTCGTTATTTATTCTTCTTCGCGATGCGCTGCTTGAACTTCTCAACGCGGCCTGCGGTGTCGATAGTCTTGCTCTGGCCGGTGTAGAACGGGTGAGATGCGCTGGAGATTTCTACCTGGAACACTGGGTATTCCTTACCATCTTCCCACTTGTCGGTCTTGTCGGTTGCGATGGTAGAACCAATGAGAAATCGCTTCCCCGAGGTTACATCCTCGAAGATCACGGTGCGGTATTCCTCTGGGTGCAGATCCTTTTTCATGTCGCGAAAATATAGCATGTTCCCAAGGGATTTCAACCCCAAGGGTCAAAACGGCCGTATTGGCTCTACTACTGGCCAATGAGCACGTTGATGTCGGCCTGGAACTGGTCGCGATACTTCAATACCCCTGAGCCGTAGAACGAATACGCAGGCTTGTTCCAATTACCTCCCGCAAAGTAGCGCAGAGCGGCTCGGCGCTCAGCCTCGCGCGTGCCCTGATCGGCACCGTTATCTGCCATGAGCATTGCGGTTGCAAAAATAGCCGTGCGAGCCTGCCATGGATTCGGCGGATTCTCACCCGTAGCCGCTGCGAGTCGGTTCTTGTAGAGGATCCAGGTGGATGGAATGAACTGCGCAGGTCCCATAGCACCCCCATAGCCAACCGATTGCGGACACGACACCACTTGCGAAGCCGGATCGATACCAAGCTCTGCGGTGATCTGCATAAATGGATCCACGTCGCGATCTGGTTTCATCACTGCCTTAATGAGCGTGCCGGAATTTTTTCCCATGCCGTCACCTTTATTCGGTGAGTTCGTGAGCAAGCACTTACCCACATTCTCGCCAAGATTTGTCTCTTGGCGCAGCACACCAAGCGTGAGTGCTGCGGCTACGCCGGTCTTTGCTTCTGCTTCTTTCGCGTATTGGTATGCGGTGCCGAAGGGGATCGCGCCGCCATCGCGCAGACCGAAGAGGGCATTCTTGATTTGCGTTGCGGTTCGCGTTTTTTCTGCGATCACTTTTTGGTAGTTACTCTCTTTGCCCTTTGCGGCTTTTACGAGCGTCTTTTTCTCTGCCTCGGTATCCTGCAGGTCGCGCTTTTGGAGTTGCTGCAACTTCAGCATGTCGGCCTCCTCAATCTTCTTTTCTTCGAGCGCACTCTTTCGCGAAGCGAGATCCGAGCGCGTAGCTGCCATTTCCGTAAATGATTGATCGAGCGCCATCTGAATGCGCTCGAAGTCATCGATATCTTCAAACAATTCAGTGATCGACTTCCCTAATGCCAATTCCACAAGCGTGGTGTCGTCGATCTCGCGCGTCAGGCGCAAAATTTGTGCGAGCGATGCCTGCGATGCCGTTACCTTGGTGTCCAAGGTGCCGATACCGCGCTGCAATTCGCCCACATCACCATTGATCTGCTTGATCTTTAGGTCGCGCTGCTTAATTCCCAATTGCGCCTGAGAAATTTTTGCGTTCAATACTGCCACATCGCGTTCAAGCGACGTGCGCTCCTTTTGAGTCACACTGAGGTCATTCTTATTGGCCTCGATCTGCGCCTCCACCTCTGCAAGCTGTCGCTCGAGCTCGGCACGCTCCTCGGGGGTGAGTGCAAATGCGATCTGTGAGAAGGCGAGGGGGACTATCAGGCCGGCTATAAGAAAAAGGGAAGCCGCACCGAACAAACCTTTGAATCTCAAAGCGGGAAGCTGCATACGTTCTACGATTATACCAAGACGCACGACTCCCCTCCAGATTTCAATAAAAAGGACCGGGTTTCCCCGGCCTTTTTTGAATTTCGTTTGTTACTCTCCCTTCGCCTCGCCTTCTTCCTTCTTCTCTTCGCCCTCTACGATCGGGTTTGGCACATCGCCTTCTGCAGTTGGCTCAGGCTCCACTTCGAGTGTCGTGACCGATGCCACGATCTCATCAGCGTCGATCTTAAGCGTAGCGCTTGGTGGAAGCTTGATCTGACCAGCCGTAATGTGGCTACCCATCTCTGTGAGGAGAGAGAGGTCTACATCGAGTGCGTGTGGCAATTCTGCCGGCGCAACTTCGATCTCAACTTCGTGCAATGCCTTCGAGATCACGCCGCCAAGCTTTTCTGCTGGAGCTTCACCTACAAAGTGAAGTGGTACTGCAATTTCTACCTTCTTGCCCTTTTCGAGCGCGTAAAAGTCTGCGTGGAGGATCTCGCCAGTTACTGGGTGGATCTGGATGTCCTTGATGAGTGTGTCGAGATTGTGGCCAGCACCTTCAAGCTTGATGATGGTGGTTTCACCAGCTGCCTTCCATACAGAAGCGAGCTTGCGAGCATCGATGACGATCGGCGTAGCCTCCTCCTTTGGTCCATAAAAAACCGCAGGCGCAAAACCGCGCTTTCGGATGAGTTCTGCGCTCTCCTTAGAGTCACGCTGTTCTACGTTCAATGTCATGATCATATCGCCGCGAAGTATACGGAAAAAGGCCCAAAAAGCAACTCCAGAGCCCGTTTCTTCTATCTATTGGCCCGCAAAGAGGCGAATCTTGCCCACAAGGAACTCTTTCATGTGCGAAACCGCAGGGGAGACAAATTTGTACGGAGTGGTCTCGTCTGGGTTGTCGGCGAGCGATTTTACGAGGCCTTCACGGTACGCCAAGCGAAGCTCGGTATTGATATGAATGATGGCAATGCCGTTTTTGATCGCCTCTGCGAACTCCCGGTTCGAATTCCCCGATCCGCCATGCAAAACAAGCGGCTTCCCTACGGCTGCAGAAATTTCTCCGATGCGACTGATCGAGAGCTTCGGATCGCCGCCTTTGACCATTCCATGCACGTTACCTACCGCAGGCGCAAGCATGTCTGCCCCAGTTTGCTCCATAAATGCCTGTGCCTCGTCAATCTTGGTCATAAGCTCCTCAGTTACCTGAGCGCCTTCCGGAAGCGCGTCCAATACCTTGCTGGAGCTACCTATGTAGCCTAATTCGCCCTCGATGATCACATCGCGGCCGGATTGGTGCGCATAGGCGACAGCGGCCTTCGCAAATTCCACGTTTTCGGCAAAGGGGAGTTTGGCCCCGTCTACAACCACCGAGTCCACACCAGCATCAATCGCAGCCCGAACCTTTTCTATAGAGTAGGTGTGATCACCATTGAGATACAAGGGGAGTCCGGCCTTCTGATATTCGGTAATGATCGCGCGCGCGTGCGCGAGCGGAAAGTAATCGCGTTCACCTTCAGATAAACCAACGATCACTGGCTGCCCAGTTTCCTTAGCCGCATCGGCAATTGCCTTGATCTGGTTGGAGTCAGAGATATTAAAGTGGCCAATAGCAATTCCTTTTTCTCGGGCCTCCGAGACCGCATCGCGAAGTGTCTTCATAGTAGCGATTTTACCATGCCAAATGGGCAAAATATGGCTCTCTACTGCCCTGTTTTAGCCCTGCTGCCCTATTGACTTATCCACAGGTATGTGGTAACATATTCAACGGAGAATAGTCTCCGATTTGTAGCTCGTACGGAGTGGGACCAATGTTTAAGTTCAGAGTAAATCTGACTGAAAAGCACCAGGGTTCGTGGCAGAAGCGAATCGCATACTTCACTTCCCTCACCTTTGCGATCATGGTTTCGATCATGATCTCCTACTCGGGTTTTGCGCACGTTGCGCATGACATCGATGTGGCGCGCCTTGAGCGTGAGTACGCACTCGCGCGAAAAGCTGAGGCAATGAAGCAGATCGTGTGTCTGACAAACATCACGCACCATGAGGCGCGTGGCGAAAGTGCAGACGTTCGTAAGCTTCTGGCGAAGGTCGTCATCGCGATGGCTCACGATCCAGGGTTCACGAAAACACGAACCGTGTGTGATCTCGCAAAGATCAAAGGCATGTTTTCGCAGATCGTGCATATCAACAATGTGCGCGCGGACGTGAAAGACTGGCCAAAGATCCACGCAGAAGTCACGAGCGTATACGAGGGCGACCGATTGCTTCCTCCGGGATGGCAGTGCGTTCGCGGATTCAGACTCTCTGACGACAAGATGGAAACACTTTCATCGAAGGCGCTCAGTCAGCTTGGCTTCACCATCAATGCAACGGGACTAAAATACTTTGCGAAGTCGATGGTACCCGTGGATACACGCGGAACCGTCACCTTCTACTCACCTCGCGGTGGATGTAAGAATCCAACCAAGACGGCACTGAAGTAAGCTCTCTACACGCGCACAGAATGTGCTCGTACTGCTCTATCCAAAACGCCGATCCAGAATGGATCGGTTTTTGTTTTTGGGGCGTATACGTACGTTATACTTCACACATGAAATACGACATTCTTGCGCTCGGTGATACGGTCGTCGACGCGTTTATCCGATTGAAAGACGCGCGTGTTACCTGCGACATCAACAACGAGAACTGCATGATCTCCATGCGTTTTGGCGACAAGATCCCCTTTGAATTCGCAGAGGTTATTTATGGCGTGGGAAATTCAGCGAATGCTGCAGTAGCTACCGCTCGCCTTGGTATCAATACTGGTCTTCGCACATTTGTGGGCAACGACGACGATGGCGCTCGATCCATCGCTGCGCTCGAGAAACAAGGCGTGCATACCGAGCTCATTGAAAAACAGGACGGCAAGATCACCAACTACCACTACGTATTGTGGTTCGAGTCAGAACGCACGATCCTCATCAAGCACGAGCAGTTCAATTACTCGATGCCACAGCTCGACGAAGAGCCAACGTGGATCTACCTATCTTCGATGGCAGATGGCACGCTTCCCTACCACCAAGAACTTGGAAAGTATTTGGCAGCACATCCAAATGTGAAAGTTGCGTTCCAGCCTGGCACATTCCAAATGAAAATGGGTACCGAGGCGCTCGCAGAAATTTATGGTCACACCGAGATCTTCTTCTGCAACAAAGAAGAATCACAGCGAATTTTGAAAACAGAGACGCACGATATTAAAGAATTGCTTAATGGTCTTGCAGCACTCGGGCCAAAGCTCGTAGTGATCACCGATGGTCGCGAAGGCAGCTACGCACGCGAGCGCGATGGTCAGATGTGGCACGCACCGATGTATCCAGACCCAAAGCCACCACTCGAGCGCACTGGCGCAGGGGACGCTTCTGCATCAACCACGGTCGCATACTTGCACAAAGGCATGAATCTCGAAGAGTCACTGCTCCGCGGACAGATCAATTCAATGTCGGTTGTACAAGAGATTGGCGCACAGAAAGGTTTGCTCACCCCAGAACAGATAGAAGAGTGGTACGCAAAGCGTCCTGCAGATTTCAAAGCAACCCCACTCCCATAATGAAGAGTGTCATTGCGGCACTGAACGCGCGGCAATAAAATAGCTCGCATGATGCAGTCCTCCCCTATAACGGCGGGTGATCCTACGGCACCAAACCGCGTGGTTATTTTGCATGGATACACCGGCTCTCCCGATGAGTTCCGCGATTTCGCACACGACCTCTCGAAGCGATTAAACGCGTACGTAACTGCCCCACTCCTACCCGGACATGGCACACACGTAAACGATTTACTTCCGCTCTGGTTCGACGATATTTACAACGCCGCGTACGCACACGTAAAAGAAGCTGCCGAGAGCGGCAGACCACTCGTGATCATCGGGCACAGCTTCAGCGGGTATCTCGCACTTTTGTGTGCAGCTGCATTTAAAACAGCAGCGCTCGTGATCACGGTAATGCCATATCACCTGCGCTTTCCGCTCAATCTCCCATTCATGTCACACATCCTGCGCACAAAACTTCTGTGGGACAAAAAAATATCAGAGCAGGAACGACAAGATCGTTTGGGAAAGTTTTACTACCAGTACATGCCGGGCAAAGCGCTGTGGCTCTTGCTCGAAGGTAAGCAGCGCATTCGCAGCATCCTCAAGTCGATCACGGCTCCCATTCTTACAATTCATGGAAACACTGATTCACTCGCATTGCCGGACAGCGGCAACTTGTTGCTTGAGCGCACTGGTCGCAATCCGCGAAACAAGGCTGTGATCCTTGATAATAAGAGCCATGGTATTTTTTACGGCGAGGGTCGCACTGATGTGCAGGCTCTGATCCTGCAGTTCTTAGAAACAGAGTTACGTATTCAAAGAGAAGAACAAAAGAAAGAAGTCGCGAATTAACGCGACTTCTGAGCAGAGAGCACTTATTCCTTCTTCGGGAACGGAAGACACACGAAGAATGCGCCGTCGGGCATTGTGTACACCTTTTTGGCTGCATCGATCGTCTTACGGTCTTCTTTCTTCGCGGGGTCGGCTTTATCGGAACGAACGAACGTGGTCACGCAGCGCTCCGATTCCGGCAGTGATGCCTTGAGTGCGTTGTTTTTATCGCGGAGGATCTTCCGAGCGACATCCTCCGCACTCTTCCATTCGGCCTCACTGACTTCATTCATGATGTAGCCGATGCTCCGGAAGTAGAGCGTTTTCCGCTCGCTTCCCGGCGGGATCGATTCGAGCGAGCCATCGAAGATGGCCTTGTAGCTCTTATTTAATCCGTCGGGTTCCGAGAGATTGCGCGCTGCGATACCCGCGAGAAGCTTCGGCTTCTCGTCACTTGTGCGACCAAAGCTATGCACAATGATCGCCGTGAGATACTTCAACTTCTCTTCGTCCACAGCTTCTTCTGTAGTCAGCTCCTTCGCAGGAGCCTTCGGTGCCGGTGCAGGCTGGAATGGGTAGCGACCAGTCCACATGTGTCCTACCGCGAGAATGGTAATACACACGAGCACGACGCTACCAAACGTAAGTAGTCTTCCGACCATCGCAGTCTCCTTCCTTAACGTAAGATTCGTATCTAATATAATTATGCCATACGTGACGATATATGTCGATAGTAAAATACGGCTCTACTGAGCCGTATTCTGCGATCCTGATTTTAATTATCTACTGTTCGTCGCCCACCACCACGAGCGCGGTGGTACTCGCTATCCCCCCCGGACCAGTGCACGTAAGTACAAAGTTCAGTGAGAACTGTAGCGGCTCGATACGCGCTGCACCAATGGTCGACTTCATACCCGACCAGCCGTCGGACGCTTCGCAACTCGTCGCATTTTCCGCGATCCAGGTAACTGCTGTTGATCCACCTACCGGCGCTTCTGTTGGCAGAAGCGTCATGGTTACCGAAACAGGCGGGGCAAAATAATCAAACATCGGAGTCGATGAGCCCACAGGGATTGTTGACGATCCCGTTGTCGAAGAGGCAAACGACATACTCGTAGATGACGAGATGCGCGGAGTGGACGGCACTCCAAACGGATACAGCGCCGGTGGCTCCGATGTAAATCGTTCTGCAGGAAGCGCATTCAAGACCGCACGTGTCTTCGGACCAACGGTGCCCACACCAGGCAGACCAAGCTCTTCTTGGAATGTTACGAGTGCGGTTTGCGTAAGGATGCCAAAGTAACCTGTTGGCTCACCAAAGAGTAATTTGCGAGCGATCAAAATAAGCTGTAATTCCTTTACCTCTGCACCGCGCGAGCCGAGCTTGAGGTCTTTTTTAAATACAAAACGTGGCGGTGCCACAGGAGCACTCGTGGTGGCCGGAGTGGTCGTGGCGGTCGATGTTGCTACAGCAGGCATGGCGCTCGTAATTGCCGCAAGCTGAAGCATCAAGGAATTCACTGCGGATTGCATCGCTGCAATATTTGGATCCACCTTCGGTTTATTGCCATCGATATCAAACAAATAAAACGGCGGAAGCACAGCCGGCTCGGCCGTGGTCGAGGTCTTCGCTTGCGATGCCGCTGCAGCAGCTGGCATGGTACTTGAGGCACTTACAGACGCTGGAGATGGAGCTGGCACGGTGCTTTTGCCCGCAAGCAAGTCCATGAGCTCTGCGAGCACTTGCTCACTCGATTGCGCTGACACACCGAGCGGCAGGAATATACCAAGCATCAAAAAGAGCGTTGCGATCTTTTTCATACGCGTGTACGAACTTTTTTTACCGCTTCAATAATGTGCGGCACGTCCATTCCGTAGTGCGCATACAACTCATCCGGTGTTCCAGACTGCCCAAACAGATTCTGCACACCAATAAATTCCATAGGGACTGGCTTGTCCTTCGCAAGGGCTTCTGCGACTGCCCCGCCGAGCCCACCAGTAACCTGATGCTCTTCAATCGTGACTACCGCACCCGCTTTGCCCGCTTCACGCACAATCGTTTCAGCATCGAGCGGCTTGATCGTATGAATATTCGTAACGGTCGCTGCGATACCCTGTTTTTCCAGTTCAGCCGATGCAACGAGCGCGGCGTGTACGAGTGGGCCAGTCGCAAAGAGCGCTACCTGAGGAGCATCGTGCCGCACAAGCACGTTTGCCTTTCCTAGTTCAAACGGTGTTTCCTCAGTCGTGATCACGGGCGTTTTCTCGCGACCAAATCGCATATATACCGGCTTCCCCACCTTTGCTGCCGCGAGCGTAGCTTTGCGAGCCTCTTCCACGTCGCACGCCGAGATCACGATCATATGTGGCATTGCACGCATTATGGCCATGTCTTCGAGCATCTGGTGTGTGGCACCATCAGGGCCAACCGAGATACCCGCATGCATGCCGCACACAATCGCGTGTACATTGTTGAGTGCAATGGTTGTACGGATCTGTTCCCAGTTTCGCCCCGGAGAAAACGCAGCGTAGGAAGTAAAAAACGGGATCTTTCCGTAGTTCGCCATACCCGCGGCAACGGTCGCTAGGTTTTGTTCAGCTACGCCGATCTCTATAAAGCGATGCGGGAATTCTTTTTGGAACCACTCAGCTCGTGTACTCTCGGCGAGATCGGCAGAGAGCACGACCACACGCTCGTCGGCGCGCCCCGCTTCTTGCACACCTTTCCCGAAGCCATCACGCGTTGCGCCTTTTTCTGTCGCAGCAGCCCAATCTTCTCTCAATTTCATTTCAGGATTGATCATATTATTGGTGTTCACTCACCACCTTTCCTCCGAGCGTTCGCAGTTCGTTTAAAAATTGAGCCGCCTCATCTTTACTTGGCGGTTTACCGTGCCAGCGGTAGTCACCTTCTATTTCCTTCACACCTTTACCAGGGATCGTGTGTGCAATGATCACGGTTGGCTTTTCATAGATAGCCGCAGCATGCGAACACGCCTGCACAAACTGAGGAATATCATGCCCGTCCACTTCGAGCACGTGCCACCCGAAGGCACGGTACTTATCGGCAAGCGGTTCAAGCGGCATGATGTCTTCCGTCATGCCGTCGATCTGAATATTATTGCGATCAATGATCCCCGTTAGATTTGAGAGCCTGTTCTTTCCAGCGAACATCATTGCCTCCCACACATTCCCCTCATTGTGTTCGCCGTCAGACATAGCGCAGTAGACGCGGAACTTTTTTTCGTCCATACGCGCGGCGTACGCCATGCCCGCGGCCTGCGAAAGTCCGCTCCCCAGTGGACCGGATGTATTTTCTACACCGGGCAATTTTTCACGTTCGGGGTGTCCTTGGAGTCGTGAACCAAATTTCCGCAAGGTAAGACATTCTTCCACTGGGAAATACCCGGCGTGCGCCATCGTGGCGTAGCGAATTGGTGTGATGTGGCCATTGCTCAGGAGCAATCGATCACGATCTTCCCACGCAGGATTCTTTGGATCGTGATTGAGTACGCGGAAATAGAGCGCAGTAAAAATATCGGCCATGCCGAGCGGCCCCGCTGTGTGGCCCGAGCCTGCTGCAAGAAGCATTTCAATAACCGTCTGACGAATCGCATTCGCCTTTAAGGTCAACTCTGTAACCTCCGCGTCTGTAAGCGGTTGCATACGGTAATTATACCGTGCAAAAACGAGCTACACGTTGAGCTCCATGGTGACAGGAGCACAGCCCTGCATTGCGCGGGCGTGAATGGCGGCGTATGCCGCTGCAGGATCTTCGGCCTTAGAGATCGCAGAACCTACGCAGAGACGGTTCGCGCCAGCGCGCGTGAGCGACTCCACGTTATTTTCCGCGACACCCCCGTCAACAGAAACCATCATGTCTGGGTACGTTGCATGCAATTCTTCGATTCGAGAATAGATACTTTCATCAAATGGCTGACCTTGCGCACCCACCTTTGCAATGGACATGAGCTGCACCACATCGCACAGATCTGCGTATTCATTCACCACAGCGAGTGGTGTATCGAGCAGGAGTGAAATCCCCACCTCTTGTGCGCCAGCGGCTTTCCATTCGGCAAACATTTTTTCCGCATCTGCTCGCCCCTTAAGCGTTTCAACGTGCGGCAAAATGCGAAGCACTCCCACCTTGGCAAAAAGCGTGCCGAGTGCGGCCGGATCTTGCACCATAAGGTGTGCTTCGTACTTTATCTTGTCTGCGTGCGGGAGTTTTTCGCCGCGCTCTGCCATTGCCTCAAGCTCCTTCCACTGCCCATCGAGGTACGGCCAGGAAGTCACTGGTGCAAATACACCATCGGCGGCATCGAGCTGAATCTCGGGTGCGAACGGGAGTGCAAACGCGCTTCGTTTCTCCAGCTCAGATAGATCCGGCGGACAGGTGTTCGTCGGGAGGATATGCGGATCGCAGAGATATTTCATAGGTCTGGCTGTTGGGTCTCCAGTGTATCCAGTTTTCCAATTCTACGCACGTGGCGCTCATCGCCAGTAAATGGTGCGCTAAGCCACGACTGAACCGCGTGTTTGGCATCATTTTCGCTCAAAAAGCGAGCACCGAGCGAAAGCACATTGGAATCATTGTGGCCACGGATCGATGTAAGCATGTCCATAGAGATTCCGCTCTGGTCAGTTTGCTGCCCTGCGCCTCCGTAGTACACCGCAGCGCGCACACCAAGAAATCGATTTGCGGCCATTGCCTCGCCTTGGCCAGATGCACCCAAAATGATCCCGCGGCTCTCAGTCCCTTCGCCAATGTCACGCACGATCGAACGGCACGCTGCCGCCACGATCTCTGGATAGTCATCGTTGGGATCTTTTTCAAATGCACCACAATCTTCTACGTCGTGCCCGAGTTCGCCACGCACAAAATTCATCAAAACGTTTTTGAGGTCGAAGCCCGCGTGATCCGAGGCAAAATATACTTTCATGCTATTTCCGAGCTGCGATAGCTACTGCGTGCTCTACGAGCGTGTGCGTGTATCCCATTTCATTGTCGTACCACGCAAGCACTTTTACGAGCGTGCCGTCTACAACGCGCGTCATGGTGAGATCTGCGATTGAGCCATATGGCAGTCCGAGAATGTCCGATGAAACGAGCGGCTCCTCAGAGACCGCAAATACTTTTTTCCAGCGATCTGTTGCTGCCGCAGCCTTGAGCGCAGCGTTCACCTCTTCTACAGTCGTGGCTCGCTTTGGGACGAAGGTTACATCTACCATCGAGCCCGCGATGACTGGTGTACGAATTGAGATGCCATCAAATTTCCCTGCGAGCTCCGGGTATGCAAGCGCAGTCGCCTTTGCAGCACCTGTGGATGATGGCGCAAGATTATGCGCACCCGCGCGACCACGGCGAAAATCGTCTGGTGCAGGAGCGTCTACGATAGACTGCGTGGCTGTGTATGCGTGTGTGGTGTTGAGAAGTGCTCGCTCTATGCCGATTGCTTCCATAAGCACACCAATGAGTGGTGAAGCGGCATTTGTGGTGCACGATGCGTTCGATGTGACAGCACTTCCGCCAAAGTGATCTTCGTTGGCGCCGATCAAAACAGTGTCAGCTCCCTGCCCTTTTGCAGGAGCCGAAATGATCACGTGTTTGGCCCCGGCATCCACGTGCGCTTTTGCCTTTTCACCATCGGTAAAGAATCCAGTGGACTCAATAACAATGTCTACATTCATATCTTTCCACGGCAACTTTGCTGGATCGCGCTCCGCAAGGACCGGGATTTTTTTACCATCAACAATGAGCGCCCCCTGCTCTGCGGAAACTGAAAAGGGGGCGCGTCCATACACGCTGTCGTATTTGAGGAGATACGCGAGGTTTTCCGGAGTCGTAAGGTCGTTGATCGCCACGATCTCTATCTCGGATCGTCCGTATGAAGAACGCAGAAAACACCGTCCGATACGGCCAAAGCCGTTGATTGCCACGCGCGCCATATATACATAGTGTAGCACCCGAAAAGTACCGCCCCTGTGTACAGCTAGGCACTGGGAATAGGAAGTACCTATTGACCAGAAGCACCTACAAGAACTTCCACGTTTGCATGATCGACGCGAGCCACGTATCGAGCTCTTTGTACGTGGTGACTTCGTATAAGTAGCCGCCACGAATGAACCACACTTCGCGCGTGTCTCCCATTACAGAATTTTGCCCGAAGAACATGGTGGCGCGAGTATTGTCTACCATCACATCTGTTGGCTCTTTATATACACCCGAGGGCTGATCGAGCTTAAAGCGCGCTTCGGTGATCTGCTTTTCCTTGTAGGGAGTCACATAAATTTGAAATCCCTGATTTGTTTGCGCGTTATCGAATGTGACCGTCATCGCACCGTCGCGCTCCACATATTCTTTTACACTGAGATCTTTTGGATAGAGGAGTCCGAATTTGTACTTCGCAGTTTGATAGCTCCGCATATCCGCGCTTACTTCTCGAGTTTCCGGGACAGATTCAGAGAGCGCAGCAATCGCGCCCTCGGTTGATGACGCATCATTTGCAACTGAGCCTGCAAATGACAACTCTTTGAATCCCATCAGATCATTAGTCGATGAATCATTCTTTAATGACAAATATAGTGCGGTCGCACACAATACGACTGCGACTAACACTACTGCGAAGTACCCGTACCACCTCATACCCTCGTTCAACAAATAAGTATCTCTGGCTGTCTTATTGCAGATTATTTATGATGTTTTGAGCAGTGGAGACAAGATAATCTCGCTCAGTCAGGGTTATTAACGCTTGATTGTAGTCGTTATTGACCTTGGCGATGAACTTATTGAGCTCACTGATTGCCTTATCAATTCTCCCACTCTCGATATATTGGTTTGCCTTATTGAGGTTCTGCAGGTACTGATTCTCTACATTCGTAGGTACATTGAGGTCCACAACTATATCAATGAGTGTTTCTGTTTGCTCAGTAGGGGTTGGATTACTGCCAACAGTAATAACGACATCTATTGATGACGTTGCCACCGGAGTACCGTTGTCAGTCGCAATAAACGTAGGCGTATACACTCCTGCCAACGGGTACTCTGGTGTCCATGAGAATTCACCAGTTGTCGGATTGAACGTGGCGCCTGATGGCAAACCCACAGCACTGAGTGTTACAGCATCGCCATCCGAATCTACCGCACTCACCGTGAACGTAAGGTTTTCGTGCTCTAGCACCTGCTGCGACCCCACTAAGCCAAAGGTTGGCGCCCGGTTCACATTGCCGACAGTGATCGTGATGTTCTCAAGATCGAGCATCATCGGCGATCCGTCGTCAGTTACAGTGAATTCTATATCTGCGTAATTTCCCGCTTGGGTATATGTTGGTGTCCAGGTAAACACTCGGGTCTGCGAATCGAAGCTCGATCCGCTCGGGAGGTTGGAAGCAGAGTATGTCAAACTGTCTTCATCCGCATCAGATGCAGTGACCACAAACGATAGGGTTTGATTCTCATCGACAGATTTATTACCGATGCTTTCCATTATCGGCGCTGAATTTATTTCCTGTAGAAATGGGTTGCTGACAGAGAAAACATCTGGGGCTCCGTTCATATCACTCAAGGCAATATTTGAGGCTTCTGAGTAGAAAAATACAATTTTTCCGTCGCCACTTATCATTGGCGCAAATGACTCGCCATTAGTTTCCGCTCCATCCCAAGCACGACTGACACGAACAACGCTGCGTGTCTCCAGATCGCTCACAAAAATATCTGCAAACTCATTTGAATCGCCACTAACTATGTTTGACGCCCAACTTGCAAATGCCGCATATCGTCCGTCGCTGCTTAAACTGATTGCAAATGAGTCACCATTCGATTCAGATCCATCGTACCCAACACTAATTCGCGATGTGGTCGCAAGAGTAATGTCGCGAATAAAAACATCCCTCTGGTCATTTGTGTCATTTTCGACAATATTTGATGATCTTGTTGGAAATGCGGCGTATCGCCCGTTTGACGTGATATCCTCCGGCACCTTGTTAGTTCCCGAATCTTGTCCGGCTCCATCATATGATGTGGTCACACGAGACGTAACACCTAACTCAAGATCTCGCACGAAAACATCGCGAGTAGCGTTCGTGTCATCATCTATTAGGTTAGATGCGTTTGAATGGAATACTACGAATTTACCGTCCGATGAGATTTTCCCCGCCAGACTACCATTATTCCCCTGTTCGCCGGTTGGCGAAACACTAATCCTGATGGTTTCTCCAGATACGGAGTCGTGTACAAAAGAATCAGCAACGTCATTCGTATCATCTGGTACAAGGTTGGATGCGAACGAGGAGAAAAAAACATATCTCCCATCTCCACTAACTGAACTGAATGCGTATGTTGCATCATTTCCCTCAACGCCGTCAGACGCAACGCTTATCCGTTCAGTTGTGCCTATCATCCGATCATGCAAAAAGATATCGTCTACCCCATTTGTGTCATCAGAGACGAGATTTGATGCGCTTGAGTTGAATGTTACATACCTTCCGTCCGCACTGATGCTGCCGTAAAACGCGCCACCTGCGTTTAATTCATCACCCAGCGATGATACGCTCACACGACTCGTAATGCCCTGTTCCCGATCCCTCACAAAAACATCCGTAAGCCCGTTCGTATCATTCGGCACCAAATTGTCTGACATGGATTCAAACACAACAAACCTGCCAGATTGATCACTCGGAGTTACATAATTTAATATTGAACTTCCGTTCGCCTCGCCTTCATTTGAGTTGATACTGACCCGCTCAGGGTTTACTTGCGCACTAACAGTGGAAAGTGGCAGCAAAATGAATGCAGTAGCTAAAATACCTAATCGACGCATGCGATTCATAGTTAGTGGATGATCAAAATGATTATACGAATCATCGTATCATGTTCGACGATCCCGGTTTGGGAACAAAAATTTAAGAGCGCGTGTACGTTATCACAATAATTCCCTGGCCGCCGGACCCACCTGTGCCCGAACTTGTTGTAAAGCCACCAGCACCTCCACCACCGGCGCCGTATGTACCACCCATTCCGCCATTTCCACTCGTACCATTAGCGCCACCAGAGCCAGCACCGCCTCCGCACGCACCATACGATGTGCTCCATGCGCTATCACAACTACCTGCGCCGCCTGCGAGCGCTGTGCCCGGATTTGCACCTCCCGAACCGCCGCCACCACCGCCCACAGTTCCGGGATCACCCGCCAAGAATGAATTACCTGCGCTTCCGGCGCCACCTCCGGATCCAGATGTACCATTACCGCCAGTACCACCAGCACCAACAATCGTCGTACCTGCAGCGCCAGCTGTCGATGAGCCGCCATTGGATCCGCCGCCGCCGCCGCCTGCGCCGACACTATCTCCACCAGCGCCACCATTTCGACCGACACCGGATGGCCCAGCTGAACCGCCACCACCTCCGCCTCCTCGCACCGATCCACCGGCCTGCCCAGACCCCCCGTTTCCACCGGCGTTTTCAGTAGTACCCGTTGACCGTGCGGCATTTCCACCAGAACCAACTGTTGAACCATTTCCTTTCGTACCCCATGCGCATGAGAGCGAAGCGGTTGATGAACTTGAGCCATTAAAGTACGTTTCGCGCGCAGCACCGACAGCAGCTGTTGCGGTTGTGGTTGTTGCGTTTGCCCCTATTGCGTACGTGGCCGTGCCGCCAGGCGTTAAAGAAAGATTCGTGATCGACGCGTATGCTCCGCCTCCACCACCAGAACCGCCCGGCTGGCCAGTCGGGGTCTCGCCGTCGCCTCCGGATCCAATGCACTCGATTGTATTCACCGACGTCCAATTACTTGGCACGTTAAACGTGAGGTTCCCGCTGCCGGCACTTGCTGTAAAAAAGCCACGACACTGGCCACCACCGATACTTGTAAAGCCATTTGCGCAGACTTGAACAACATTTGATCCTCCCAATCGAATTCCACCGCGCAAACGCATCCCACCGCGCAAACGAATGATGCGTCCTGACGACTGGATTCCCTTAATTTCTACGGCAGCACCACTGAATCGATAGGTGCCTGAATAGTTCGCAATGCCGTACGCTGTAGTGCCTGCGGCACCTTGATCCCCCCAGTTGAATACAAACGATGTCACCTGCCCTGCCACGAGCTGCGCTACGCGCTGCGTCCCACCAACAGGATCTGAAGTGACTGTAGTGTCATTCACTGCTTGCCAATCTGCCAACACAAGCACAACAGCAGAGTTATCAGACTCGCGAGGAAGATTGAATGTAAGCGCCGCGTTATCCGAAGTGTTTAGCATGAAATTAGATGCGCCAATGCCGCCGGAACCCCGATATACAAACACTGAGATACCTCTGGCACCGGTTGTGTTTGATCCACCTCGTATCGCAGTTATTGCACCTGAGCCGCTTGTGGTAGCAGTGGCAGTCCAGATTGCATAATACGTGGCATTCGCATCAATACCGGCAGGCGCCGTTGTCGTTGCAAACATGAGTCCCGTGGTGGTTGGCGCAAGCATATTCACCGATTGATTTTCGGCTGCGCCGACTACAACCACAACATCTCCCGTGACCCACGACACGGATCCCGTTACTTCTGGACCATTGATGTTGTCGGCCCAATTTGATTCATTGTAATCGACAAGCATGGGCGCAGTGAGCGCCACTGCTTTGGCGGGATACGAAAATTCCACCGTGCTGCATACAATGGTGAACACGAGCACGATACTGAGAATTTTTTTCATACTATCGGCCGAGGTTGTAGAGCTGTTGTGCCTCGCTTGCAGAGAACGCTCGGTTGTAGATACGCACGTCATCAAGTGAGCCTCCGAAATAAGAGTTTCCGAGCGACGTGTCACCCATTCGCGCACCTCCAGCCTGATAGCCCACTGAGGTTGCACCTGTGCTATCTGCGCTTAAACCAACAGGCGCACCATCTATATAAATACTAATATCACCTGCCCCGCGAACCACACAGGTGATGTGCTGCCACGTGTTCTGTGAAAGCGCCGTGGTGCTATTTGCCTGATTGTATGCGGTTAAGCCGTCACTAAATCCGCAGACAGGTTGGCCCGCCGTGTTCAACTGCAAGTTGCCACCGGTTAAAACGATCGGGCTCGGGTCGGACCCAGTCGTCACGAGTGTGTGATAGCTTCCAAAACTTGGCACTTTGATCCATGTGGCGATGGTAAATGGGAACGAAACGCGTATGCTCGCGTTGGTCCCCATATCTACATAACTAGAGCTTCCGTTGAATTTGAGTGCCTGACCCATTTTTCCGAGCGTCTTTGCACTTGATGTGGAGCCTCCATGAAAACCCGCATTGTTGCCAGAACCACTTTTGTCCAAAATCGCGTTTGCAGTAATGTCTGCACCATCAAACGTCCAGTGCCCCACAAGCCCGCTATTCAAACCACCCGCGCTTAACGCATTTGAATTTGAGTTAATTTTTTGTGTACCAAGATTGTACAGCTGTCGCACCTCTATTGCGGTGAGTGCACGGTTGTAAATTCGTACGTCGTCAAGGTTTTCTTTAATGTAGCTCGCGAAATCATCAGTTCCGAAGGTGAGATCATCGCCCGCGTTTGATGCGGGACTAACAACAGCATCTGAACCATCAGCTGCCCCATCCAAGTAGTAGAATGTTGTGCCTCCCGACCGTACAACAACTACATGCTGCCACAGGCCCCGCGTGAGACTCGTGTTTGCGTTCGATGCGGAACCACCGTTACCACTTGTGAGCAGCTCTGGCTTATCTACATTAGTACTGATAGCCCACCCAGAAATTCCGTTTTCCATTCGAAAGATAATAGGCGAGGTGTCGTAAAAATCCTCTTCTGCCTTTATCCAGAAAGCCACAGAGAAATTACCTGTAGTGAAGTTGTAGGTATTTGATGTACCCATCTCTGCGGCATCGTTTACACCATCAAAATGTATTGCTTGCCCCACCTTACCAATTCGCTTCATCGTAGAGGTACTGCCTCCGGTTACATACCCATTATTACCCTGCCCACTTTTATCGACGATTGCCGTACCGAAATCGGCAGCGTCAAACGTCCAGTGTCCAACGAGCCCATTTCGAAGCGTGCCACCACCGAGCACCGCAGATGATCCGAATGAGCTTCCACCACCGGCGTAGAGCGCAGAAATTTCGGCAGCCGAAAGAGCGCGATTGTAGATACGGACTTCGTCCATCTTCCCATCAAAGTTATTGCTGTTGTTTCCGAGCGTAACAAAATAGCCCTCAATACCAGTAGGTGCACTCGGGATCGACGATGTTGCCACATTCACGCGCGTGCCGTTTATATAGATGATCGGGGTATTTGCAATATTTCCCTTGTCATACACAAGCACTACATGATTCCACGCATTCAGCGTGATCGAGTTGGCTCCCGTGTACCATAATCCCTCATTCCCTTCGTAGTATGGATAGGCAAACTGAAGCGAGTTGGGTGCCGATGGGCAGCTGATCGCATCAGCATCGCACATAGCGAGTGTGTACTGGTTCGGACGACTCAGGATTGAACCAGCGCTCGCTTCTCCGGTTGTGCGCGGATAGAGCCAGGTGGAGATAGTTGTTACCGTCGGTGAATCATTGAACGTGGTTCCAACGTCTTTATTGTCGCCGTCGAAATCAAGTGCACTACCCACCTTACCAGCGCTCCACGGTGGTGAGTTATTAATCGTGCCGTCCTTCTTTCTTCCCGATGAATCGCCTGCGACGGTACCAGACCCTTCGTTGAACGACCAGTACGCTATGAGCCCGAGTTGATTCGCAGGCTTGCCAATCACACCCGCATCGGCGACTGATACGGCGAGCAAAGATGCGGCTATCACAACTGCTACGAAAGAAATGGGACGCTGCATACTACTTTCCTAAATTATAGAGCTGTTTTACTTCTGCTGCGGTCAGCTCGCGGTTGTATATACGCACATCATCTAGAGCTCCGGGAAAATGTAGGCCCGTGTAGTCTCCGTTTCGCGCAATTGATGTTCTTCCAAAAGAGCCTGTTGGTGGTGCTGCTGTAGTAAAACCTCCCTGCAGAGATTGTGAGACACCGTCCACGTAAATTGTCACCGTATCGGCGGTTCTCGGAGTCGTCGAGCTTCGCGTTAATACAATGTGATACCACTTGTTCGCCTGTTCGATTGGCGTTGAATCTGTATAGCCACCTGCATACACGGCACTTACACCACTTGAGAAGCCTATGTCACCACTGTTATTTATATTGAGCTCAAACTGACCCGTTTCGCCCGAACTGTTGTAATTTGAAATGATCTCACACCCGCCACTACACCCACTGAGATCACTCGCTTTTGCCCACGCGGAGAGAGTCAGTGCGCCCGGTACCGATGTATTTCCCACGTTTACATAGGTTTGATTACCGTCGAAGCGCAGTGCCTGTCCTAACTTTCCCGCCACCTTCGCGCTTGAAGTTGACCCACCTTCGAATCCACCATGACGACCTTGTCCGCTCTTATCTGCGACACGGGTCGTCACATCGAGATTGTCGAAGGTCCAGTGTCCCACAAGTCCGCTCGTGAGCGATGAGCCGCTTTGCAATTTTGTAACTGATGCATTGAGTGTTTGCGAACCAAAGCTGTAGAGCTGTGACACTTCGGTTGCAGTAAGCGCACGATTGTATACACGCACATCATCGACGATCCCATCATACTCGTATCCTGCGTCACATGAGCCAATTGTGAGATCCATCACATTTGTAACCGGCGTCACATTTTGTGTCGTCGGGGCTGAAGCCAAAGCGCCATCGACATACATGTATAGATCTGATCCGTTCCACACACCCACTATATGGTGCCAACTTTTATCTGTATACGAATTGAGTGTAGCTACACCGTCTGCGCCCGATGCACCACCTAAATACATCTGGATTGTATTGTCTGGCTGTTTTACGAGTGCGTATCCATCTCGGTCGGTAAGACAATTGTATTTACTTACAAACACTTGCCACCCTCCAGTTCTCGTAATACGGTCCTTGATCCACGCAGAAACCGTTCCGGCTGCCACTGGGCTAATGTCTGCATCATTTGTGATCCGTACATGATGTGATGGGTCTGTAAAACGGAGCGCTTGTCCAATCTTCCCACCCACTTTTGCACTGGTCGTTGCACCGCCAATGAACCCTCCATTATTTCCGTTGCCGCTTCTGTCTAAAATTGCATTCGTGGTTACGTCTTTCGCATCGAGTGGCCAATACCCTACCAATCCGCTTGTGAGAGCCCCTCCACTCGAAAGGTTTGGTGCGACTCCAACAACCGATCGTTCGCTTGTTCTGTAGAGTGAATTGATTTCGCTCGCGGTCAAAGATCGATTGTAGATACGCACTTCATCCACCCGACCATCTAAGAAATACTGTCCTATTACATCGGAATTATCGCCAATAGTTGTGTTTGGGTACAATCCAGACCACGAGATCGCATCCGTGAGCGTGTCGCTTGCTATGAGCACACCATCAAGATACAGGCGCTGATCAGCATTCCCGGGATCCGCAACATAAACGATGTGCCGCCACCCCGTACCGGCTATATCGCCCCCCGCCCGAAAATAATTCCACGCACCCCCTCTATAATATGCCCCTTCAACATCTCCAAAACTTCTCGCATGGATCGTAATGTAGTTACCGATACTAACTGCCGTAGCGTGCGGCGCGCCTCCATCCAAATTAACCCACGCAGAAAGCGTAGCCACACTAGGTGTGCCCAACAATCCACTGATCTGAACATACTGAGTAGATGCACTGGTGAAGTCGATCGCCTTTCCTCGCGGACTGTTCACCCACGCTGGAGAATTTATCAGTGTGCCAGTCCTTCTGTTGCCGGATAAGTCCGCAACCGTCGTCCCCGTTCCCTCGTTGAGACCCCAGTAGCCGATGAGTCCCAGATTATTTGTCGGCCTTCCGATCACAGCGGCTTGTGCCGTTGAGATACTCAAGAGAAATGTGAGGATTACCAAGCTAAGAATTCGAGCGCGTATCATACTATCGTCCCATATTATAAAGCTGCTTTGCTTCGCTCGCGGAGAGTGTGCGGTTGTATATACGCACATCGTCTATTCCACCCGCCGGAAAGCGTCCGCTGCAACCAGGATCCGCACCAAGAGACATCCTGTCAGACGTATCGTACGGATTCCCCGTTACCGACGCCGTGGCCTGCAGCACACCGTCGACGTAGAGGGAAAGGAGGGACGAACCATTGTATGTACCAACGAGATGCACCCACCGACTGGTCGATGCATTGCCCGCAGTCGCAACATCCTGCACCGTCCCCCCACTGTTGCTCGTGTTAAAGCCGAACGCGTATTTATTTGCTCGGTTCTGATTCTCCATTCCTCCAATGGAAAGCCAGTAGCTCGCAAACTGTGAGCAACCTCGACCATGAAATACAAACATCTGAGTGGCTGTCGATGTGGCGTACGTCCACGATGAAACACTGAATCCGCCTGATAGTAGTTTAAGCGTAGCGCTATTTCCCACATCTATATAATTTCCCCTATTGTTGAAGTTCACCGCTTGTCGGATTTTTCCGGGAATTTTTACGGTTGAGGTGCCTCCCTGTCCCAGAGAACCATGATTTCCCTGCCCGCTTCGGTCATAGACGCGATCCGTGAAATCGAGCCCATCAAACGACCAGAAGCCCATAAGTCCGCTCGAAAGCGATGAGTGCGCAGACAACGTCTGCGACGACGAGTTCGTGGGAACCGTTCCCAGCTGTGCAAGTTGTTTTATTTCTGCAGCAGAGAGTATGCGCGAATAGACACGCACGTCATCAATTATTGCTCGCGAGGGATATGCAGCATTATTATATGCACCTATTGAGTTAATCCCGCTTGCAGCATTACCTCCCAATGTTTGAGTTGTTCCCAACTGCACCCCGTCTTTGTAGAACGTCACCGAGGTACCGTTTCGTGTCACTGCTAAATGATGCCAGCCTGTCAAATCGCCACGCGGCACACTCACGTAGTCGTTGACGGCGTTGTAATAGATATCGGTCGTATCAATGTAAAATTGATAGTCACCGAGTGCCTGTCCCAACAACACACCATCATCACTATCTTGCCAATTCACCCACAACGCGCTCGTATGAATCGTTCCTATATCGAGCGTGGTGGTTTGATTCATAACGCGATCATCTACTCCATCAAAACTGAGTGCCTGCCCAATCTTTCCAGGTACTTTCATCGTGCTCGTACTACCCCCGGCTATGACAAAATTATAATTTGCATCCTGAACGCTACTACGATTCCACACAAACGTTGTTATATCTGGACCATCGAATGTCCAGTGCATTTGAAGGCCGGTATTGAGAGAAGAGTAACTGTCACTAGCGGCAGAATTTGTATACCGCGAAGAATTGTTTTTATATAGCGTTGCAATCTCGACCCCAGAGAGCGCGCGCCTAAATATACGAACATCATTCAATGCGCCTCGAAATATACTGAACCATTGGGGATGCCGCCCAATCATGAATTCTGTGTCGTTAAACGGGAGCGACACACTCCCACTGCCGAGCGTGAAGTTTGTATCTGAGCCATTGTCTTTCACACCGTCGAGGTACACCGACCACGTGCCGTTTCCGCCTGTATTTTGAAACACGCCGCACATAAAATACCACCGATTCGTTTCGATCGTAGTCGATCCCGTGGCACCAACCGCAAAGCCCCCTGTGTCATAGGTAAAAATGAGTTTTTGCTGCACGCCGGAAACAAGATCACCCTTGTCGGATACGACGAGTGAAGGTGATTTATTTGCATCCAACATACGTGTCGCAAAAATTGGCGCACCGGTGCCGTTACCAAAAACCCCCGACGTGAAGCTATTGATCTTTACCCACGCGCATTCGGTAACGGAGTTTGATCCAATCTCACCCCCGGACCGGGTGGTTGACGCGTATTGCGTGCCGTTAAAATTGAGTGCTCTCGTAAATCGACCAATCGTCCAACTGGTTCCACCCAATACGTTTGCAGAAATTCCGTTTCCTGAAGCGTCGCCAATGATCGTGCCTGAGCCTTCGTTGAGCGGCCAATACGCGATGAGCCCGAGGTTGTTGACCGGCTTTCCGATCACGCCGGCCGATGCAAGCGTTGGCATCGTGATCGCACACAGCAGAGTGAGTAATGCAAACCGTCGCATAATTAGAAGAACTTCCAAGTTGAGAAAATTTTCTTAAGCAGTGGATCGAGTCGATCGTACGTGCTGATCTGGTACAAATGTCCGCGGAACACGAACCAAACCTCCCTACTCGCTCCATCGAATGCCTCATTGTCGCTCTTAAAGGCAAGTCCAGTGCTGTTGTCTCCGATCTCAAGAATTTGCGGATCCGTGATCACAAGATCCGGTACGTCTTGTTCGATCCGCTCCTTCGTGAGTGCAGTGATCTCTTCGTCGAAGGGTGAGACGATGATCTGCACACCGTCTGCTCGGTCAGTGCTTTCTACTAGAATAGTTGTCGCCCCATTTTCATCAGCCTCAAGTTGGCGTGCTTCAAAGTTCCCCGGCATCGAGAGCGAAAAATTGAACTGATCGTTCTGATACGGCTTTGTTAGCAATACAGTTGAGTAATCCACTGGCGGAAGCGCGGATGAATTTTGAGAAGCAGGTCGCCAGATGATATAGCCAATCACTGCGACGGTGATGGCGGCGGCGAGTATTGCAATGACTTTTTTCATAGTTATTCTGTTAGTTCTTCTGATGGGGCTGGTAATTCAATCGGAGTCAACACTTCGTCTGCCGGTGGAATGAGTATATCGGACGGCTCTGGTGAGGTGTCCGGAGATTCTTCTACGACCGGCTCCGATGATGGCTCAGGTGTTTGTTCCGGTTCAGGAGAATTCTCCGGCGGGGCTTGTACCGGCTCCTGTGACGGCGGAATTGATCCCGCAGCTCCCGCAATCAAGAAGTCGAGCTGCGCTTTCGTGATACACGTTTCTCCCGACGAGTCTGATACACAGAGTTTATCGGTATGCACTTCTTTCGCAAAAATCTTTTCAAAGATACCTGAGGTTGCGTAGATCGCTGCACTAAATGAACGCACGATCGCATCCTGAATCGCGCTCACTGCACTTCGAAGCGTGACCGATGCGCTTGCAAACGCACCCTCCGCAATTGCAGTTGGTGTGCTGGTGGATTCAAGCGAGAGGCTGCGCAAGAGATTCGGCTGAATCGTATACCCCGTCTGCACGAACACGAGGATCGTCGACGTGCCTGTACCTTCAAACGATTCGAGTGCGGTACCTACCGTGTACCCAGTGGTTGTCGCCTTCGTCCCGATGCCCGCGATCGTAGAAAGCGAGATCGCATCACCTACACGAATTGCTCCACCTTCGTTACTTACAACGAGCGGCACACGGCCAGCGAGCGCAAGCGGTACGCTGTTTGGCGTTTCATCGCCAAGCAGCACGCCTGGCTGCGTGGATACAATACCAAGCGGCTTATCGCCATAGACTGCTCGCTTTACTGTTGTTGAGGTAGACATATCGAGCGTCACGATCTCGCCTGCAACAAGTGTTGGGTCGGATGACTGATACTGTTCCGCGAGGTCAGAAGCGACGAATGATGACGAGTCGCCGTACACAACGCCCGGCGTGAGTGTTCCGTAACATTTCGTGTTGCCGCCATCATCTGCACAAATGGCACCATTAAACGCACTCACCGTCCCCGATGCGACTGAAAGTGGAGCAAATGGTGTCGATGTGCCGACGCCTACGTTGCCGCCCAAGAATTGAGCCGCGAAGTTTCGCGTTGCGCCTGTCGGGGCGTTCACAATCAGGCCCGTACCATTCGTTACGTTTGTGAGCGCATTACCCTGAATAAGGAGTGCCGTTGAGTTCGTAATGGTGGTTGATGCAGTGGTGCCGATCGGTGCACCAGCGAGATTCAGCGTGGACGCATTGGTGAGCGTGTAGAGCGACGTTGACGAGGATGTGTACGTCGTTGGGTGTACGAGCACGTTGTACGCATTTGATATTGCGCTTGCATTCGAGATAGACACCGTAGTCGTTGCGATTTCGAGCGCACGGTAATCGTATGCAGCGACTGGCGGCAGAGCTAGATACATCCCACGTGTAAGACCGGTGGCTGTTCCAGACTGATTAAGAAGAGGTTGCATGTATATTCCATACCAATCTCCCGTGCCTGACGTTGGCTGAAACTGATGCCCCGCAAAAACTGAATGCGCAAATCGGAGTGCGCCACCAACGCCTGAAGTATGCGTGTCGGCGTTGTTGGCACCGATATTGAGCATGAACGAACCTGAAGCACCTGGAGCCGCTCGGAAGTTTGTGCCGACTCCCGTGTCAGTAATGTATCCGACGGAAAAGATCATGGAACTGCCTGCCCGAAATTGCGTCGCACGAATTTCGCCGTCAGACATAACGACACCGGCGCCACTTCGGTACAAGTTAGCCTGCGTATCACCTCCAAAGCTAATGCCGTTCGCTGCCGTTGTGCCGAACGGCAGTGCAAGTGCCGCAATTGGTGTAGTGGTACCAATTCCCACTCGCCCATTACCGAGCACCATGAAGAGAGATGCGTTCGTCGTGGATGCGATGTTTAACAGTGGTATTTCGCCAGCTTGCTGTGCAGCAGTTGAGATCGCGAGCTTACCGTATGGTGTTGTCGTCCCAAGACCGATGGACTGAGTGAATATAGTATTGCCACCAAACGTGTTCACATCACTCAGAAGTGTTGATGATGCCGATGATCCACCCGCGGTGAGACACGTGCCGTTCACCGCATAGCACCCTGAAGTGATATTGAATCCGACATTCGATGTTGACGTTGCGGTGCCAGAGATAGCAAGGCCAGCAACAGTGGTCGTGCCGTTTCCACTATTTGAAACCGTAAGGAAGTTGCGTGTAGAAGAACCGATCACGAATGCGAGCGTACTTGATGAGAGATTCGTAGTATCAACTGCAAGACGCGCCGATGGTGTTGTTGTGCCCACACCCACACCAGTTCGGATCACGCCTCCCGCTCCATCTGATTCACCATAGACAGTAAGCATAGAATTACCGTCGATTGCTGCCGTGTAGCTTTCTGCTGTGCCGTAACTTGCTGCGCTTGTTACTGGCATGTCGTTCCATGTGACCATGCCTGAATCAGCATCGATACTCATGTTGCCAAGTGCGAGACTTTGAATTGATGTTTGGCCTGATGAGTAGTCATACACGATAGCACCATTCCCCACATTGAGTCCGCCAGAGAATGTTGACGTTGCAGTGGTCGACGTAGCTGAGAATGTGTCGGCTACGACATCGCCCACCACAGAGAGTTTTGCGTATGGCGATGATGTACCAATTCCCACTCGACCCGTATTCGTTATCGAGAAGAGCGTGCTCGTAGAATTCGCAGTTGAACTGGCGATCAAGAATGCAAACGGTACCGTGTCACCACTATTGAGCGATATCGCGAACTTCGAGATCGGTGATGTGGTACCGATACCGATTGTCCCCGATGTAGGCAGGCTGAATACAGTAGTGGTAGCAGGAAGCGAGCCAAAGATGAGGTTTCCGATATTGAGCTGACGATCCGCAGCCTGAGATGCAAAGAATGTGTTTGCACCAATGCCAATGTTGCCGCTCCCAGTGGTTATGCCCCCGCTCGTCTGCGTATTGTCACCGAGCATGAGGTTGCTGTAGCCGGTTGTAATATTTCGACCGGCGTTCAAACCAATACCCGTGTTGTTCGTTCCGGACGTATTTGAGGAAAGCGCGAAATAACCAACTGCATTATTGTATCGACCTGTGGTGTTGCTCAAGAGCGCCGACGAATTCAATGCAACGTTGAAGCTGCCTGAAGAGTTCGAGATAAGCGCACTACTGCCGAGTGCAATATTTTCGCCGCCAGTGACATTGTTGAACAATGAGAAGTCGCCGACAGCGAAGTTGCTATGGCCTGTCATATTGTTCTGCAGGGCACTGAATCCAAACGCAACGTTATTGCTACCGCCGGAGTTATTTCGGAGTGCGCTCGGACCGATTGCGATGTTGTAGCTACCTCGATAGCCGGCGGTTGTGCTGCCCTGCAATGCGAAGCGGCCCGCGGCAAAGTTATCGGCATTGCTACCTACCGTTGTAGTGGAATTTCCGAGTGCTCCATAGCCAATTGCATAATTACCACCACCAAGACTTACGCTTGAGCTTGTGGCCCCTCCAAAGTCGAAGTTGTTTCGTGTACTTGAACCGATCACACCACTAATGCCATTGATGTAGTAACCCGTGGTTGCTGCATTTGTGGATGATGTGGCATTGAATGAGGCTGCGGTGGCACTACCAAGAGTAAGCGCATTTCCCGTTGTCGTGGCACCTCCAGAAATCGTGAGGCCACCGATCTGGGTACCGTTGCCAATCGTGCTTGAGGCAAACGAGCGAAGGCCCGATGAGAACGTGGCAAGGCCCGACCACGTGTTCGCATCAGACAGGATCGTGGTAGACGCAGCGCCGCCTCCAGTGGTAAGACAGATGCCATTTACTGCATAACAGCCATTGGTGATATTGAAACCATTTGCTGCGGTGGTAGAACCTGTGGACCCGACCGCGAACAGGACCGTGCCCGCGGACCCATCACTCGATGTTGAGGATGCAATACTAAATATCGAAGATTTTGTGTCGCCGTATATTTTTTGCACAGCAAATTTTGAATCGGGAGTCGATGTTCCCACGCCGAGCGTTCCCATGACACGGAGATTTTGCTCAACACCGAGGTTGTAATGAAAACTACTTTCTCCATCGGTCTGACTGAGTCGCAAAATATAGTTACAGCAGTCATTGAACTCAGCGACAATATTGTTAGTCCCGTTTGCCGAGAAAGAAAGTAAGCCTCCACCAACATCATTGGAAATTGTTTGGATCGTAGCCATTCGCTGATACGGATCTTCAAGTGTAAAGAGACCTTTTACGTGTAAGGCGCTGACGGGCGTAGACGTACCGATGCCCACATATCCTTTATTAGTGATCTTGAACAGCGTAGTAGTACCCGTATCCGGTGATGACGATGAGATCTTGAATAGATCGGCGTTCAAGCGATCGTAGTGGGCAAAGATCTCGAGCTGTGCGCTTGGAGAGGTGGTCCCGATACCGACTCGACCGAACATGGGGTCGACCGTTAAGGCACCGCCATCATACACATTGTCATCGATCGCATAGGCATCGAGGTAGATCTTGCCACGTGTACCGGAACCATTCGCAAGACCCGAAGTAATGAATACACTACCGCCATTTACATCGCCGACACTGCCTGAGCCGCCGGCTAGATATATATCGCCACCATTCCAATCGAGTTGGTTACTCGATGGTGAGCGTCCCCCGTTCAATGCGAAATACGCTTCTCCGGCAATGTGTGATGCATCCGACGCTGAGCCGCTTTGGAATACAAAGCCGCCGGCATTAATTCCATTTGAGAAGGAGTTGGAGCTCGTGGCATATGCAGTACCGCCCGTAAAGTACATCGTTCCTCCACGTACGGTTTGACCAAAATCAAAGACGCCGCCGCCGCCGCCCTCTATCTTTGGACCGCTTGCACCCACATCGGAGTCATCGTTTGATACCGTTGCATTCGTCTCACCCAGTTGGAACGAACCCGTACTATAGTCATGCACGTAAATACTACCGAGCGTCGGGATGCGGACACCACCGGTTAGTAAAGACACGCTACCGCCGAACGTACTACCGTCTTCATCTGAGTAACCCGATCCAAAGTAGCCGTTTGCGCCATCCGCTACGTTACCGATTCCATCGGTATACGAATTGATCCTGACCGCGAGACTACTGGTTGGAGCAAATGATCCTTCTGATACATACATGAGTGAGCTTGTGCCCGATACCGTCGTGCCATTTGCGTTGTAGAAGGCGAACTGTCCTGCCAATCCCGAAGATACGGTACCCGATCCGCCCGCCCCACCAACACATGAGCCATTGATCGCAAAACAGCCGCTTGTAATATTGAATCCGTTACTGAATGTAGACGATGCCCCACCGAGCTGCGTCAGTGCCCCGGTGTTTGAGATAGAGAAGAGCGTTGTTGTTCCAGTGCCTGATGTTGTAGAGGAGATCGCAAAGAGCGTCGTATTTGTATCCCCCGCATTTGCCGAGAGAGAGAGTTTTGCATACGGTGTCGATGTGCCAATCCCGATATTGCCCGCTTGTGTGACACGAAGATACGACTGACCCACGGCACTACCCGTACTCGATGCAACTTCAAACGGATCGAAAGCGGTGGTGCCTGCGATCTGCACGCGGGTCGTAGCATTTGCTACAGTGCCGAATCCATATCGATCACTTGCAAGCGTCATACTCGAATTACCGGTCGTGTTTCCAAACAAGATGCGACCACCCTGGTTACGGTAGGCAATATCGCCCACAGCTGCGTTCGTAAACCAGTTACCAGCCGCACCTGCATATGCGATCCACGCATTCACACCGGCACCGCCCGATCCGATGCCGGACGCTGATCCCGCTGTCGTTGGCATATTGATCCAGAAACTATTGTTCGCGACACCGAGAGTCCATGAACCCAGCGTTGCTCGTCCTGTAGAGGTTGCTACGCCAACGGTGAGTGTGCCGCTCACATCAAGTGCCGTAGCTGTATTTTGTGGAACAATACTCACGCTTCCTCCAAGGTACGTGTTTCCCGTCGTGGTCGCACCACCAAGTATCGTGAGTCCGGTTGTCTGTGTCCCCCCACCTATCGTTGAAGACGCGAGCGAGTAGAGCCCAGCGTTGAACCCGATCACTGTTGAGGTGGCATTTGCCGCGATACCGAAGGAAGTTGTTGGCGTCCACGCAAACGCACTGCTTCCACCGCTGGATATACAGGTGAGATTAATTGCGTAGCAACCACCTGTAATATTGAAACCAACGTTTGACGTGGACGTTGCGCTACCAGAAATTGCCAGTCCCGTAACTGTTGTTGTGCCAAAGCCAGAGCTCGCGACCGAGAGGAATGGCGTGCCGGTTGATCCATTTGCACTTGTAGATGAAGCAACAGCAAAAATATTGGATGCTGTGTCACCGTAAATCTTTTGAACTGAGAGCTTTGACAATGGCGTTGTTGATCCGATGCCCACGTTCCCTGCTGACGTGATGCGCAATCGATCAATCCCATTCGTAGAGAAGCCAAGCGTATCGCTCGATGGCGAGAAAAATCCGTAGTCTGCGGTATCGTTAAATCCGTATGAGACGACGCTCGCACTCGAGCCCGGCGTCGCGTAGTACACACTCGCGAGCAAGCTACTATTTACAGTGAGTGCAGTGTAGATAGTCGAGACAATGGTATTGAATGATGCGATCTGCGAACCTTCCGCCGCAATATTGAGCGTATCAAAGCCAGAAGGGGCCGTGTAATACAAACCAGTGCCGTTGTTTGCAGAAAACGCAATGCCCGGTGCCGCGGCACTACCGGATGAATACACGGCCACACCTGTTGTCGTTGCACCACCACTGATCGTAAGACCACTCGTGCGCGTGCCATTACCGATCGTTGAGCTCGCGAGCGAGAGAATGCCGCCCGATAGTTTTGAGAGTCCCGTTGTTGTTGCACCACCGCTGATAGTGAGTCCGCCCGTCGCGGTACCGTTGCCAATGGTGGAACTCGCAAATGCACGGACTCCCGCGAGGAATGTTGTGAGATTCGTGAATGTGTTGGTGTCCGATGCAAGCAACGTGGAAGATGCTGAGCTTCCACCACTCGTAAGACACGTACCGTTGATCGCGTAGCAGCCCGCGGTGATATTGAATCCGTTTGCTGCCGTAGTTGAGCCGGTTTGCGAAATTGAGAAAATCGAGCTCTGTGCATTTCCGTCCGCCGATGTAGACGACGAAATTTCAAAGAGATTCATGTTTGTGGACCCGTAATTATTTTGGATCGAGAACTTCGCGAGGTTTGATGTGGTGCCCACACCAATGTTGCCGCTGTACGAAATATTGAGGAATGGAATTGAGGTCGTGCTGTTCCCTGTTATTGCAGTCGACGATGCGGTACCCACACTGAAGATCGAGTAATTTTGTCCCGCCGTGGTTGTCGAGTTGTTAAATGCATTCAAGGTAAACGCACCGCCCAGATTCAATGAATTGACGATATTCAAACCACCTTGGAACGAGCCATCCATTGCAGTGAGATTGTTTCTTACGGCAAGCGTTCCCGTCTCAATGCCACCCGCTTCAAATTGTGATACGTACGATCCTCCAAGGTCCCACACTTCCAGCGTCGTGTTTGTAAGATATGCATAACGCCCTTGAACGAGGATATTCGGTGTGTTGTTGGTGCTGTTGAGTGCCACTCGGAATGCTGCGGTTGAACTCGATACATCCCAAACTTCAAAGTTTCTTGTGCAGCAAAAGCCGGTGACGTACGCATAGCGACCCTGTACAAATACGTCCTGGCCGCCACTACCGGACGACGCGATCGTATTAATTGATGAGCGGACAGGAGCAGCCGGATTCGAAACATCCCAGATCTCAAACGAATTGAGGCCACCGGATCCTACAAGATATGCATACCTACCCTGTACATAGATAGCTCGCCCGTTTACGTTCATTACATTGAGCGATACACGTATCGGTGCGGCAGGATTTGCAACATCCCAGATTTCAAATGAACTGGCGTTGTTTGCAAAGTACGCGTATCGGCCCTGAATGACGACATTGCGACCGAACGAGCTCAAAGAATTTGCTGATACACGTTTCGGCGCATATGGGTTCGAAACATCCCAAATTTCGAAGTTCACTCCTGAGTTACCGCTCACGAGATACGCATAATTCCCCGACACCTTGATTGACGATGCCGTCTGGGTCATTGAGCTTTGCGATAGCTGTATCGGAAGAGATGGATTCGATATATCCCAAATCTTGAATGTGTCTTGAGCTGCGTTTTCTACCGTGTACGCGTATCGCCCCTGTACCGCAACACCAATACCATTATTGGTGAATGATCCTTGGCCAACGCGGGTCGGCGACGAAGGATTCGAAATATCAAAAATTTCAAATCCGTTCGTTGTCGCAAAGCCTGCGATGTACAAATAGTTACCTTGAATGGCTTTGCCAAACCCGGTGCCTGTTTGTGTCGTTGTGGCAATTCGAACAACAGTTGTAGTGCTTGGTAGAACAGCGAGTTGACCAATACCGAGCGTAGACGTTGTTGCTGCAGAGCCACCGATCAATACCTGACCTGTGTTATTTATTGAAAAGAGCGTCGACGTTGAGTTATTTGTTGAACTCGAAATCTGGAAGAGTGTGCGAAGCGTATTGCCGTTATTCGCTGAAATACCAAAGATGCTCGTTGGTGACGTGGTGCCAATACCGATCGTTCCGGAGGTTGGGAGTGACCAACCTGTCGAGGTGGCTGGGAGTGAGCCGAAGATCAGTCCACCGATATTGAGCATGTTGCTGGTATTCGCAGCAGGCAGTGTCTGATGGTTACCAAGAACGATGTTCGCAGACCCCGTTGTGAGTGAATTCGTCGACGATGCACCGAGAATGAGGTTACCGTAGCCCGACGTTACATTCATGCCGCTCTGATAACCGATCGCCGTATTGAGTGCAGAACCTGCACTCCAGAGCGTTTGATACCCCATCGCAATGTTGCCAACACTTTCATTGTCGGCTCCGTTCAAGGCGTAATCACCGATTGCGATATTGGATCGGAATACCGTTTCAAAAGCCCCTACCATTGCATCACGGCCGATCGCTATATTGCTGCCACCCGTTGCTAAACCGCCGATCGCGCCGCTACCGATCGCGATGTTGTAGTTACCGGCGCCACCGCTTGCCATGGTGTATGAACCGATCGCTACGTTGTAATTACCGCTGGTCCAGCCGCACAATGCGCAATCGCCGAGTGCAGTGTTCCCTGTTGCGCTATAGCGAAACGCTCCGGCCGTAGAGCCGACCGCAGTGTTGCCTGAAGTAGAGGTGGCAAACAACATTACCCCATTGCCGATCGCTACATTCGAGCCGCCGCTCGTGATGTTCTTTAGAGATCCGAGACCAAAACCGACATTCGACCCAGTTGTCGAAGCAACCACAAAAGTATCACCGGCGAATGTTACAAGTGTGGATGTTGATGTTCGAGCACCAAGATTGAGTAGGCTCGTGAAAGTTGAAGATGCTTGTGAAATAAATCCATTCGTGAACACCGGTGTCTGATTTAACTGATATGCAACCGATGTCGTGGAGTGCCCGAGTCCAACCGAACTAAAGAACAATGCGGATGTGGTAGAAAACGCAGCTCCAGTGTTGTTAGCAAGGAAGACCGAGGCAGACGTTGTACTGAATCCAAGACCAACGGAGCTCCAGTAGTTATTGGACGTGGTTGAGAATGAAAGACCAAGTGACGAGAAGTACGCGGCCGACGTGGTGGAGAACGTGCCGTCAGCTACCCCACTCGAAAGACAGCTCCCGTTTACTGCAAAACATCCCGCAGTGATGTTTACACCGTTTGAGATGGTAGTGGATCCGGTGTTCGAGATGGAGAAGAGTGTCGTCGTTGAGTTTGCGGTTGATGATGAAATCTCGAATGCCGTAGTGAGTGTGCCACCCGCATTGAGAGCGATGCCAAAGCGTGATGTTGGCGACGATGTGCCGATACCAATGGTGCCCGATGTAGGGAGTACAAACCCTGTTGATGTTGCGGGAAGCGATCCAAAAATCAGATTGCCGATGTTGAGTTGGTTACTACCTGCCGCAACAGGGAAATACTGATTGTTTGCAATTCCAACGTTGCCATATCCGCCATTCAAGTTACCGGATCCGCCGACGTTTGCACCCACAAGAATGTTGCTCTGACCGGTGATCATGCTTGAACCTGCTGAATGTCCGATCATTGTGTTGTAACTATTATTACTGCCGAAATTGATACCGGCAGCATACCCAACCAAGGTCAAACCTTCTGCAGTATACGTACCGATACCTTGTCCCGCCCCGGTTCCGATCGCGACTGAGTTTGTTGCTGAGGTGATGCTTGAAAACGCAGAGCGACCCACTGCAACGTTTGAACTACCTGTTGTATTTAGACGCAGAGCGCTCTCACCGAGTGCCACGTTCCATATGCCGCTTGATACAGAACGAAGTGCACCGAGACCGAATGAAAAGTTCCCTGCAGTGGAAGATGCGGTGAGTAACGGCACATTGTTGTACTTCAAGAATGTCGAGGTACCGAGTGTCGGTGTGAAATTAAATACACCTGCAGTTGTAAGATTGCCGGTAAAGTACGAGTCACCTGTAGTCGTTGCACCACCTGAGATTGTGAGGCCATCTGTAGCTGTGCCATTGCCAATGGTTGAGCTCGCATATGCAGTGAAGCCGCTTGTGAATACTGGTGTTTGCGTAAGTTGGTACGCAACAGATGTTGTGGAGTGTGCGAGGCCGACTGAGCTAAAGTAGAGAGCGGATGTGGTTGAGAACGCTGCGCCGGTGTTGTTCGCAAGGAAGACCGAGGCAGACGTTGTACTGAATCCAAGCCCAACAGAGCTCCAGTAATTACTTGATGTGGTCGAAAATGCGAGACCAAGCGATGAGAAATAAGAAGCTGAGGTTGTTGAGAACGTACCGTCTGCAACTCCACCAGAAAGACACGTACCGTTCACCGCAAAGCACCCCGCAGAAATGTTGATGCCATTACTGATCGTAGTAGAACCGGTATTTGATACAGAAAAGAGTGTAGTCGTTGAGTTTGCAGTGGAACTCGAGATTTCAAATGCAGTCGTAAGCGTTCCGCCGTTATTGAGCGCGATACCGAAGCGCGATGTTGGCGAGGTGGTGCCAATACCAATGGTGCCGGAGGTTGGGAGCGACCAACCTGTCGAGGTGGCTGGGAGTGATCCGAAGATCAAACCGCCGATATTAAGCGACTGATTTGATGTGGCCGACGGGAAGAATATCGTGTTTCCAATGCCGATATTCTCATATCCCGTCGTGAGGTTATTCGCAATCTCAGACGCACCCAACAAAATATTTCGAGCGCCGTTTGTAATATTTCCACCAGCGTTGTAGCCAATCAATGTATTGAAGTCAGAGTCAGCGCTCAATCGAACACCTGCCCGCGTACCGACCGCAGTGACACCTTGTGTTGTATAGGTTCCCGTTCCGGCAGCTGCGTCGAAGCCGATCGCAACTGTGCTTGAACCTGCACCGGATCGCTGCAGTGCGTTACTGCCAACTGCAACGTTTTGACTACCTGAGCTGAGGAATGAAAGTGCCGAGGAACCAATGCCCACGTTCGAAGATCCTGTGGTGAGGTTCGCAGCTGTTGAATAGCCAAGCGCAGTGTTTTGACTACCACTCGTTTGTGTAGAGAGTGTGAGATAACCCACAGCCACGTTGCGACCGTTACTATCAACGGTGTTTGCAAGCGCTCGATAGCCGATCGCGGTGTTTCGTGGCGATGAGGTGGCGCGAGATAGCGCATCGAATCCGAAAGCTGTATTAAGGTTGCCGCCCGTGAGCGAACTTAATGCATTCAAACCAAAGCCCGTATTGAACCCCGTAGTGGAGGCAGTGATAAAAGATTGCCCGGAGAACGTTGCAAGAGTAGACGTTGCATTCGTCGCTGCGATATTAATAAGGCCAGCAAAGGTAGACGATGCCTGAGAAATAAATCCATTCGTGAACACCGGTGTCTGATTTAACTGATATGCAACCGACGTAGTTGAGTGCGCGAGACCAACTGATGAGAAGAAGAGTGCTGAAGATGTACTAAATGAGCTGTCATTCTGAGAGAGGAAATATTGTGCCGACGTGGTTGAAAACGCGAGTCCCACAGACGAATAGAAGTTTGCAGATGTTGTTGAGTACGCAAGTCCAGCTGATGCAAAGAACGATGCAGATGAAGTACTGAATGCGATTCCTTGGTTTTGTGAAAGGAAATACTGTGCCGATGTGGTCGCCCAGCGGCTCTGTGTACCCTCCCAGTAGTTCACTGAGGTGGTGCTAAAGAAGTAGCCCTTATCGTAGGTGGAGAGATTGTATGCAAACGACGACGTAGAATGCCCGAGCCCGAGCGATGAGGTCGCGATTTGCGTCCAGGTATTACCCGCGCCTCCTATTAATAGAGAGCCTTCGCTAATGCTTGAGAGGCCCGTACCACCGCGCGTTGCCGCAAGCGTGCCCACCCACGATGGCGCGAATGTATGTGTATCGCCAGAAGAAGTGATCGTGAGCGCAATGTTGGTATCAGACGAGGTTGCAAACGTTTGCGAAGATCCTGTCTGGAATGTTGAGTATTGTGCTCCGAGCGCCGTAATTCCCCCGCCAGCCCCCGCATCGGCGCCGCAGCCGAACTGCCGCGTGGTGGAATTCCAGATGAGCTTATCTCCTGCTCCTGAGCACGAAATAAGCCCAGCCCCTGCAAAGGTGCCGCTCACATTCATGTGGGTCGTGGTTGCGCCCGTTGCGAGCAGCAACGTGGTCGATGCAACATCGGTAGTGAGCGATGTGGTAGTTGCGCCAGCCGCTGTAATGTTGGCAAACGAATTGGTTCCAAGGAACGTGTTGTTCGTATATGTTTTTGGGATCGTTGTGGAGGCGTTCACGTAATAATTAGCCGATGTGGTGCTAAATGCGCCTCCAGTATTTTGCGAAAGAAAATACGATGCCGACGAGCTCGAAAAGGCCAGGCCGACAGAGCTATAGAAATTCGTAGACGAGGTCGAGAACGCGAGCCCCTGATTTTGCGAGAGGAAGTACTGCGCCGATGTGGTTGCCCAGCGGTTTTGAGTTCCCTCCCAGTAGTTGACTGATGTGGTCGAGAAAAACGATCCGTTGTCGTACGTGCTCAAATTGAACGCGAATGATGACGTTGAGTGAAAATTGTTCTGTGTCTTCCAATAGTCCGCAGATGATGTGCTAAACGCCGAGAGCGACTTGGTCGTGAGCCAGTGATCAGACGATGTTGTCGAGAAGAAAAAGCCTTTATCAAGACTGCCCAGGTGCACGAGTGCAGATGTAGAGCTGAACGCATTGCCCTGATTCTGTGAGAGGAAGTACGAAGCCGACGATGTACTGAAAGAAAGTCCAACCGTCGACCAGAAGTTCGCACTCGTTGTCGAAAACGCATTACCCTGATTCAGCGCTAGGTACACTGACGCACTCGTGGTTGAAAAGAAGTAGCCTTTGTCCTTCGTCGCAAGCCACGCATCCGAACTTGTTGTCGCCCACCGGAACTGCGTGCTATCCCAATACGCAACTGACGTGGTGCTAAAGAAGTACCCAGTGTCGTAGGTGCTCAAGTTGAACGCGAACGACGAAGTCGAGTGGAAGTTGTTCTGCGTTTTCCAATAATCTGCAGACGTAGTGGAGAATGCCGAGAGCGACTTCGTGGTGAGCCAGTAGTCAGCAGACGAAGTTGAGTAAAAATTATTCTGCAACTTCCAGTAATCGCTTGAGCTCGTCGCCCATCGAGCTTGCGTGGAATCCCAGTACGCAACAGATGTCGTGGAGAAGAATGATCCCTTGTCGTAGGTAGAGAGGTGGTATGCAGCTGACGATGTACTAAACGCATTCCCACTATTTTGTGAAAGGAAATATTGTGCAGATGTGGTTGAAAACGCGAGGCCTACCGATGAGTAGAAGTTTGATGAGCTGGTTGAGAACGCGAGACCAGCTGCCGAAAAGAATGACGCTGAGCTCGTGCTAAACGCGAGTCCCTGATTTTGTGAAAGGAAGTACTGTGCTGACGTTGTGGCCCATCGGTTCTGCGTTCCCTCCCAATAATTCACCGAGGTGGTTGAAAAGAAGTAGCCTTTGTCATAGGTGGAGAGATTGTACGCTGCGGAAGTCGTAGAGAATGCTGCGCCACCGTTTTGAGAGAGGAAATACGCAGACGATGTGGTGGAGAATGCGAGACCGTTGGCAGCAAAGTACGTGACGGACGTTGTCGAGAATGCGTTGCCCTGATTGAGTGCAAGAAACGCCGAGGCGCTCGTTGTAGAAAAGAAGTTGTTCTCAGTCTTCCAGAAATCAGCCGACGAGGTTGAGAAAAAATTTGTTTGTGACTTCCAGTACTCCGAGCTTGTTGTCGCCCATCGAGCCTGCGTAGAATCCCAGTACGCGACCGACGTGGTTGAAAATGCCTGTCCCTGATTCACAGTCAGTGTCCCTGCGATATTGCTGAGGCCATTTCCTGTGAGCGACAAGAAATATGACGCACCACCAATGCCAAGCAAGTTCGTATTGATTGAGCTCGAAGTTGCGTTATCAAATTGTGCTCCACCAATCACCTGCAGCTTTGCGCTCGTTGTAGTTGAGAGGCCGCCAATCAACACCTGATTCGTTGATGTAGCAGGTCGCAATCCTGAGTTGTTAAAAAACGACCAATTTGTGTCACTGCCGCCTCCACCTCCCGTTTGATCAGCCGCGCATACAAACTGTCGCGTCGTCGAATCGTACTGAATTTTATCGAGCGATCCTGAGCAGCTTGCAAGCCCCGCTCCCGTTATGCCGCCTGCAATCGAAAGATTCGTTGTTGATGCATTCGTAAGTACCAGGCGATCAGATGAGGTAGAGAAACTAAATGTAGCGACTGCTGAAAGTGCGCCCCCATCGTTAAACTGGACGTTACCGTCTGAACCCCCCGGGTTGGCCGATCCGCCTCCTGAGATACAGATGCCATCTACGGCATAGCAGCCGTCAGCAATATTAAACCCGCCCGAGGACGTAGTCGTTCCGTTGAGAGAGACTGACACATTCTCAAAGGTCGAATCAACAATACGACCGTTCTTAAAGAGCGAACCGGTTATATCAACGTCTTCTAATGTGTCGATGCGATTGGTCTGGGCGACCACGTTGTATACCGCCGCATTTCCAGATGCAGCTGAAGCCGACGTTGCAAAAATAAGCGACTGGAGCTTCGTATCAAGCGCATCTAAATTACTCTGAAGATATGCTGCCGTTATGCCTCCACTTGAGACGACACGCTCACGCTCGATGATTCGTTCAACCACCGGATTATTAATGATCGTTTGTGCAACGTTAGGCTGCTGCTGCACTGGTTGTTGAACTGGCTGTTGTGCTTGCTGCTGAATCGGTTGCTTCGGAGTCTGTGGCACGACTGACGGCTGCTTCTCAGCGACCGCCTGTGCAACATTCGTCGGTGCCGTACCTGAATCACGATTGAACAAGTTGTAAAAGAATGACGTGACACCGCTCAAAAAACCATTTGTCTCCGCAGCAGCAACCTGACTAAATCGCGCCGCGATCGGAGCGCCGACGCTCAGTGATCCGTACCCCATTGCACCGATACCGAGCACAAGCACACCAAGTACAACACCGCGAACCACAAACAGCCCCGTCTGCTTCTGCACGAAAAAGAACGTCGCACGCGGTCGAAACTCCGGAGGGCAAATAGCGATGACGGCCGGATTACTCGAGATCGGTGCGACCGGTGTACGAGGCACAGCGATGGTTGGAGTGTCCTTGTAGTAGATCTTAAGTGGCGACTCAACGGCCCCTGCTGGAAGCTCCTTCCCAAAAAAACTCTGCAGCGAATCAGTCTCGATCATCCACGCACGACCATCGCGTACAGCACGCAGCTTTCCACTTTTACAAAGTCGAGCAATGTAGTCATTCGTCACTCCAAACGAAGTAGCCGCCGTTTTAGATGACACATAACCAGCTCCAGATTTGAAATTTCCGAGGTCGCTCATTTAGCTTTGAATAGAGCGCCAGGTCGCCAGAACGAACAACGCTTTTTCCATATCAAAATGATAGCGGGACAGCGATACGAAACCGTGTGAACAATCCATGAACCTGTGGAGATCTACGTCACAAAATACTCGCAGCATTTCCATGCGAACTAAATCCAATTGTCTTGAATAACGATCATCGAAACCCTCCATAAGCCCCTAAAATCGCCTAGGACGAATTTTGCTCCTTACGATCGTTTTCAAGACCGGTTCTTTGCCGAGATTCGATCAAGGCAATCGGTAATGACATCGGATTCTATGGCTCAATTTGGTTGCTTGTCGGTCCGAGATTGCAATCCGAGATACGATAACACGCATTATCTCGGCTTGATTTTTCGCTGCCATGAATCTCGGATATGGAGCGCGATCAATCGTCTTAGACACAGTGATCCCGCACTCCGATTTTGATGGATTTTGAAACTTTTTTGTCGTTGCTCTCAGTCCTATGGTTACCCGGACGGGAGTCACTTTCCGAACCCTATACCCCCTCTTTTTTCTACTTTTCACCTTAAAGCTTTTCCCCAGAATCAGCGAGGTTAAACCTCGCATACAGGGGTTACAATTCCTGCATGGCGAACAGAATACCGATTGAGATTGGGGAGTGGTATCACTGCTACAACAGAGGGGTGGACAAAAGAAAGGTGTTCATGGGTCCACGTGATTACGATCGGTTTATGCTTTTAATGTATTTTGCTAATGGATCGTCAAAGCGTCGCGCTGGCAATCGCATGTCGACTCCATTCCATCGAGTCCTACAAAAACAGAATGCAGCGCCGGGCGCTCCCCTGGTTGAGGTGGGGGCGTATTGTTTGATGCCGAATCACGTTCACTTTGTTTTGAAGGAGGTTGAGGAAGGTGGCGTCGCCGCATTTATGCAACGCGTGTTTACCGGCTACACAATGTATTTCAATAAACAGAATGAGCGAACGGGCGCGTTGTTTTCTGGCTCATATAAATCAAAGCATCTTGCGACGGATCGCTACTTTAAGCACGCGATCAATTACGTGCATATGAATCCGATCGAGCTGTATGAACCGAATTGGAAAACTGGTGCCGGCAATGTGGGTGCAATTGAAGAAAAACTGCGTGCATACAAGTATTCAAGCCTCCATGAGCACATGGGTATTGAGCGGCCCGAGAAGAGGCTGTTGGGTAGTGAGGTGTTTACCCTCTTTGATGCCCCAACCACCCTTTCCACCATGCTGTTCGATGCCCAGGCCTACTATCGCGAACTTCGGGTCATGTAGAATATTGCTGTTCGATTTGAGAGCACCCCACTCTCCCCCAGATCAAGCTCGGCGCTAAAGGCTTTAACAAAACCCGATTGCCTGTCACAGTCGTATTGTACGGATAGATTCGCGCCAGCGTTTGATTCACTGCGCGTTGTTCGGCCTAATGGAATTTGCTATTGCATTGCAGCATCAAACACTCGGATCGACCCCGAAGCATGATTCACGTTCCTCATGAGGCACGGTTTCAACTGGGACTCTAACTCAGACGCAACTCCCCTGTAAGCCGTACACCATCGTGGAACTGATCATCTATCAGTGAGTGGACCGGATCTTACTCGAATGCGCGGTAGTCGTATCGTGTTAGATGTGTATGGGAAACGAAGACTGCATTTGCGAAGGGCTTTGTATACGCAAACTGTATCTTCCTTACTGAGTACTCAGAGGTGCGACTTCGACAACTTTGTCGATGACCGGATCGTAAAGGATCGCCTTCTTTGCCTTTGTGTAAATCAGCACCTTGTGCCCCACTTTAGCGTTCTCAAAAAACGGTTGTCCTTCGAGCTGCTCGAGACTCGAAACGGTGGCTACCGTGGGCTCCTCACCCTGCGGAAGAACAATGTGTGCACCAATGAGCTCCACCACACTTTTCACTTCTGCACGGGCAGGATCGGGTCGCGGTGCATACATGAATAAGAGCGTGCCTACGAGCGCACAGACCATAACCGTTGCAGCAATAGCGACAATAACCGCACGTTTCCCGCTTAATTTCATTATGTTCATTGTACCCCACGTGCGGTACTATCGAGATATTTCTATGCCACAAGTGGATGCTGAACCAGCTGTCTCGCTCATCGTCCCTGCGCGCAATGAAGCAGGGACGATACAACGCGTGGTTGATGAGCTACCGCGTTTAGGTTCCCGAACCGAGGTTATTTTTGTGGAAGGTCACTCGCTTGATGACACCTGGCATGAGATCGAGCGCGTAGCGAAGGCGTACAGAGGGCCGCACAGCATTACGTATGTGCAACAACGGGGTGAAGGTAAAGCTGATGCAGTGATAACGGGTTTTGAATTGGCAGCGGGTGAGATCCTCATTATTTATGATGCCGATATGTCGGTCCCGGCTGATGAGACGCGATTCTTCTACGACGCACTCCGATCACACGAGGCAACATTCGTGAATGGCACGCGCTTCGTCTATCCCATGGAGAAGGGGTCCATGTATGTACTAAACTATTTCGGCAACAAGTTCTTTACACTCATCTTTCGCTGGCTCTCCCACCAGAAGATCACCGATACGCTCTGTGGAACAAAGGCGCTGTGGAAAAAAGATTACCTGAGAATTAAGGCAGAGAAACATTTTTTTGGCAATTACGATCCGTTTGGCGATTTTGATCTCCTCTTTGGAGCGGCGCGATTGCAGCTCCGTATCGTCGAAGTTCCAATCCATTACAAGGAGCGCGTATATGGATCTACCAATATCAGCCGCTGGAAGCACGGGTGGCTCCTACTGAAGATGTCCCTTTTTGCGGTATGGAAAGTGAAGGTTATGAGATCAGTCGCATGAAAAAGCCAGTATACATTCTTGGTGTCACCTACTTTGGTAATCACGAGTCCGCCGCAGCACTATTGCGAGACGGCGTACTCGTGGCAGCTGCAGAAGAAGAGCGTTTTACCAGAGTAAAGTTTGATAGGTCGTTCCCAACGCACTCAATCGAATTTTGTCTCGATCAAGCGGGCATATCTATCGAAAACATTAACCATGTCGGATTTTTCTGGAAACCGTGGCGCGGTATCGGCAAGCGAATCGCATATGCGATACGGGGTTTACCCGGATCATTGTCTCGTGGAAGCCGAGGTGGTCGCATTCTCTTTGATCTCTTATCTGCCGAGCGCGTGCTGCGGCGGGAAACAGGATATTCCGGGCCCTTTCATCACATAGAACACCATCTTACTCACGCAGCCTCAGTGTTCTTCAGTTCACCACACGAGAAGGCGGCTGTACTCTCTATCGACGGAACTGGAGAAACCGCGACATGCTGGATTGGAACGGGAAACGGTAACTCACTCACGCCCCACCGAACGACTGCGTGGCCACACTCTCTTGGCCACGTCTATGCAACAGTCACGCAATATCTTGGATTCAGAGCATTTGAGGATGAATACAAAGTCATGGGGCTTGCTGCATACGGCACGCCTGACTATCTGCATGAGTTCAGAAAAATCATTGTGGTAGAGGACGGCGCTCTCAACATTGATCTACGATATCTGTCTTACCAGTACTTCGCAGAGCACTGGTACTCGGACCGGTGGGTGAAGACGTTTGGGCCGCCACGATCTCCAAACCACCCCATTGATCAGCGTCACAAAAGTATCGCGGCAAGCATTCAAGCAAGACTCGAAGAAGTCCTAATCGAACTAGCCTCGTATGCGGTACGAACAAGCGGACACGACACACTATGCCTCTCGGGTGGTGTGGCGTTGAATGCGGTTGCTGTCGGCGCACTCGCGCGGAGCGGTATATGCTCGCATGTATACACGAATCCCGTCTCCGGCGATTCTGGAACGTCGCTTGGTGCTGCCTTGCACATTCACCACGCAATACTCGGAAACGCGTCGCAACACCCGCTGACGCACGCATACTGGGGTCCGACGTATTCAGATAACGAAATAGAGGATGCCCTCAAAAAGCACAACCTTGCGTATGAACGACTGCACAGCCCTGCGCACCGTGCAGCTGAGCTACTCGCGGCGGGAGACGTGATCGGATGGTTTCAAGGCAGGGCAGAATATGGCCAGCGCGCACTCGGTAACCGAAGCATCCTTGCAGACCCCAGACGCAAAGAAATCAAAGAGAAGCTCAATGTGACAATAAAGCATCGCGAATCATTTCGACCATTTGCACCGTCTGTACTTACCAAGTACCAGTCCGATTACTTTGAGTGGAGTCGATCATGCCCATTCATGACCGAAGTGCACGCCGTTCGTGCGACAAAGCAGGCTGAAATTGCGGCTGTTGTGCACGCAGATGGAACCGCCCGCTTGCAGACAGTCGAGGGTGACACGAACCCGCTGTTCGCTCAGCTGATCTCAGAATTCCACGTACGCACAGGCACCCCCCTCATCCTCAACACATCATTCAACGTGGCCGGGGAGCCGATAGTGAACAGCCCCGACGATGCGATCATTACGTTTCAAAACGCAGAACTTGATGCTCTTGTAATCGGGAACTTTCTAGTTTTGAGAAAGAATGCGTGATTTCAGTTCATCAAACTTTCTTACATCATCGGTGTTCTGCGCAGCCAACTGCTTCCCTCTCTCGATCCACGCGAGGGCATCATTACTGTTGCCAAGAAACTGATGCATCGCCGCCAGGTTGTAGTGTATGTTGGCATTGCCAGGGCGGATGCCATGCAGCTTTTCTAAATACACTATTGCTTCCGCATTCCCTTGCAGCATGTAGATCTCGGCAAGGTAGTAATTGGCAGACCAGTGTGTAGGATCAAGATTGATCGCCGCTTTATAGAATGGGATTGCCGCATCGAGGTTGTGCTTCGGACCATACTGATACAAATACCCCATGTTGTAATACGGCACCGGAGAGCTGGTACCGAGCTGGATCGCTTTGAGAAAATTCTTTCCTGCCTCCTCGTATGCACCCTGATCAAGATAATACTTACCTAAAGAACTATACGCGGTAACTGCGTCTGGCTCATACCGAAGCGTCTCTTGGAAAAGCCTAATTGGATCCCCCCATATCAAAGCCCGATGCACCGTTATCCACGCAAAAAAACAAAAGTACAAAACAAGAGCTATTAGTACGAGGGGGCGCACCAGACTCCACCCGCGTCGCCGAGAAAGGTTAATGACTTCACAACCATACCAAAGGCTCAGGACTGTGATACCAATCATCGCAAGATACAGCCGATGATCTTGAATAATCACGTTCGTCGGTATGATCCCACTTGCTGGCGCAAGCGCCACAAAGAACCATCCCCATGCAAATAGCCACAATCGGAAGGGTGACGTATTCGTATCTCCTGTACTTGTTCCAGAGCGCTCTTTCCGGTACAGCACAACAAGAATTGCAGTGATACACACCAGTACGAGTGCGGCTGTCCACACGGGTACGTCAAAAAACGACGTATGGATCGGAAATGTGAATCGCTCATGTACATTCGTGGGCCAGAGAAACGTACGAACGTATTCCAAAAGCACGTGCATGAAGGTGTAGAGTCGCACAAGAATATCTTGCGCGTATATGGAAGACGTATCGTAGTTTCCGAAGTTTAGAAAATTTCGAAAGTTTAAGATGGTGAGACGCAGTGCAAAATACCCCGCAACAATCATAAGGAACGGACTGGTGCGAATGACTGCGGCTCGTACCGAACGAATAATGCTTTCACGCGATAAAAAAGCTGTGTATACGACGATGGCGAGAAACGGAAAGACGATAGCATTCTCGCGACTGAGAAGCGCCCCGATAAGTAGGACGCTTGCGAAGATGGTGGATAGTACTGGTCGGCTATGCTGAATCCCCTTTACCCACACAAAGAGACCTCCAATCATAAAGAGACTACTCATAAGGTCCCCTCGTCCCGCTACATACGCAACATTTTCCGACTGCATCGGATGAATGAGAAAAACGAGCGCCGTAACAAATGCTAACCATCGCTTCCGCAAAAGAGTGCGAAGGAGCAAATACACGAGTACAGCGTTTACAGCGTGCAGTACGTTGTTCGCGATTAAGTATCCAAATGGCTCAAAGCCATGAATCGCGTAATTTGCCGCGTAGCTCACCAAAACGAGCGGTCTGTAGTATTCGGAATCTCGCCCCGCACCAGCAAACCAGTTCTCAGTGAACCACGTGTGTGCATTCTTGGCACTGAATTGCTGTATGGAGTCATTATTCAATATGAGAACTTCATCATCGAGAAAAAGCCTATTATTGAGATCGGCGGCATATAAAGATAGTCCAACTACAAAGAGTACGGCACAGAGCAAAAGCTCTTTTCTCATATTTTACGCGAATCAACTTCGTCATACACCATCTTGGAGATTTCGCTAATAGTTTCCTCCAGCTCAGACCAATCTGTCCCGATGGACATAACGCAGAGCAAGTATGGATTCTTTGGGTAATATATGACCCCACAATCGTGTAGCTGTTTGGAATCCGAATCTGCGAAATCACGTTCACCAAATTTGTGCGCAACCTTGATCGAAGCAGGTATTGGCGCTCGAATCCCTGCATCGTAGTCTGACTGCACCAACATATCGAGTATCTTCTCCGAATACTCGGGGCTCAAATACGATGCATTGTATAGCAGTCGAAAAAGCGCAGCATAACCTCGCACTGAAACAGTTTCTTCTACGCGATCTGTTGGGTTAATGAGTCCGATTTCCTGGAAGGTGCCGAGTCGCAAGTTTGTACGATGCTCTGTTTCGGCAAGAAAACTTTCGAGCATCTCATAGGCGGCATTGTCCGAATATGTAAGCATGAGCGCGAGCAGCTGCTCTATCGGGTATTGTGTGTTCGGCACTGCGGATTGTTTTGGTTTAACCCGCTGCAGAAAGACATCTGCCGAACCTTCATACTGTAGCGGCTTAGAGAGGAGTTCGGGTTGCACTTCGGCCGAGCGAAAAAATACAAACGCAAGCGGCAGTTTCAGGAGTGATGCGGGCGCAAAATCCGCAAGTTCATTCACACCAAACGTCGGGCCATGCTTCAGGTCTCGAAAATACACAGCAGCTTCAGTCAGCGAACCTTCCGCCACTCGCTGTTCTATGTATGTATTGATAGTTTCCTGCAGGGTTAAGTAACTCGTTTTGCGAATAGAATCTGGCTCTCCGCATACAATGTCCGCATTTATGAATACATACTCCTTGTAGCAGTGGGATTTGCGAATGGCGTTCAGAATTGGCCAATCGAGTGATCTACCCACAACAACGATGGTCATGCCTACGAGGACAACGGCAATCAAGGCCTTTATGCGATGTCGAGACATATGAGTGACTTGATTCTATCAGTGTGCCGATATGGAGAAAAGATGGCTTACAATACCACTCTTCATGCAGAAGCATCGCATTGGTGAGCGCCCTGTGCTATTCCTCTGGGTTGGCCACGGACTCGGGTGCGGGCGGCGGGGATACGACCGGCTCAGGAACGGACTCCGCAACAGGAGCAGATGCCTCTTCCGCTGGCGGTACGGACTCCTCTTCAGGCGGAGCCGAATCAGTAGTCTCTGGCGAAGAAGTGTCGGTTGTCTCCGGCGACGCTTCTTCAACAGGAGGGTTTTCCTCTGCAGGCTGGTCTCCTGACTCATCAGGCGGCGGCTCTACAGGCGGCGTTGAAGACGCCGCCCCTGCAACTTCTCCACTACCGCTTTCTGAAGGCGGTTCACTTGGGGGTGGATTTGAGAGCAATGGGTTTGTGCCCGCACTACACGCCCCCGGCGATGTCTGCAATTCACCGTTCTTTATGCGCGTACAGTATGGCTCACCGGTGTCCGTATCGAACAACGTGATACCGCCCGGCTTTTCAGCACTGCCCACCTCGAGGTCTGCTGCAGTGAGCGCACCAGCAAAGAAGGCATTTCCGAATGCATCAATACTCACAACCATGTCAGATGTGGTGCTCGCGCTTCCGAACGACATTGAGAGCGCGCCTTGGCCCAACCGCTCGATGTAGAACATACCGTCTTCGAGAAGCTTCAAATGCACATCAGATTGGACGGGTTCGATGGAGTTTGTGACGAGTGTATCCGTAATCACTCGAGGAGAAACGATCTCGAGACCTGCAACAACACGATCAGTGAATATTTCTGAAACTGATGAGGAAGCAGTAATGGCCTGCTTATCGCTCAACATTTGAGCGAGCAGTATACGGCCAACATCTATGTCGCCAGGGATTGCGTCCAGGTCGACTCCTTCGCTTCGGAACTTGTCTTTGAGTAGCATTCCGGATGAGTACGATGTGTTCACAAGCACGAGCACCTTACAGACCTCCTGCACAACACCAGTCTCTGTGTTGGTACAAGAAGAATCCTCAAGTGCTCTACCGATAGTGACGCCAGCCTTTGTTGCCCTCATTGCTACACCAGGAATCGACGACATCGTGAGCTTGTCGCCTGCCTTGATCTTGCCGTTTTCTTCCGAAACCTTCACTGGGACGCGTCCGGCGAGCGCGATTGGGCGAGCATCCTTGCTTTTACCAAGCAGATCGCCACCTATTACATCGTTTGGCATAGTGGAAACAATACCTACCACACCACTTCCCTGTGTTGCCTTTTCCATAACAGCGACCTTTTGCAGTCCGAGCTTGAACGCCTCGTACTCCAGCGTGCTCGTGCCCACCGCTACAACATCGCCTGGCTCAACTCCACCCGTAGTCTCGTACCATTCGGCCAAGTCGCCTCCACTGCCTGTATACGAGATGACCATAACAGTACCTGTAGCACCTGTACCTCCGGCTGCACCTGTGCTCGTGTCTACTGTTCCTGCGCCGCCGCCGCCGCTTCCAAATGTTGTCGCAGCAACACCTGCTGCGGACCCCGAAGCCTGCGCTCGTCCGCCATTGGCTCCAGCGCCCCAATAACTGCCACCACCGGTACCACCTACTGCATATTCAGCAGCACATGAACCAACACTGCCTCCATCTCCCGCAATATTAATATCGCCCGTAGAGGTCGCAGTGCCGCCCACGCCGCCCGCCGTAGGAATCGTGCCGCCCGTACAGGAGCCCGTTGATTGCCAACCAGCACCACCAGCTCCACCATTTGCACCAAGCACGGTGCCCAAGTATGAAGCTCCACCAGCACCACCGGTGCCGCCTGTATTGGCTCCTGCCGTACCGATCGCCCCGACAGTCACTGACTGAGAAGCGCCAAGCTCCGCAGCAGTAAGCATTTCTATACTCGTTGCTCCTGCACCACCTCCTGCGCCGGAAGCCTCTGAGGTGGTCGTCGTAGAGTCCGAGCCGCCGCCGCCGCCGCCCGCACCAGTGACGATAACCTGTGCAAATACGAGACCAGCAGGTGCAGTCCAAGTGCCCGCAGTGCCCGGTGAAGTCGATGCGTAAATCTCTCCTCCATCAACTGCACTACCACCCGTAGGAATACAGGTACCGTTCACGGAGAAGCATCCTGCCGTAATGTCCACGCCGTTAGCGATTGTTGTAGTACCGGAATTTGAAACCGAGAAGAGTGTTGTGTTTGTGGTCCCATTGGAGTTCGTGGAAGATGAGATTGAGAAAAGACTTGTTGTCGTTGCGCCATACGGCTTTTGGATTGCAAGCATGCTAAGCGGTGTGGTCGTGCCGAGACCGAGACGACCATCAGACTTGAATGCGAGAGCAAGCGCTCCTGAGCTGTTGTATGCATGGAAGATGTCAGCTGACTGCCCTGCTGCAGCGAGTAGCGCAAATGTGGTAGAGGCTGCGTTCACAGAGGCGACCGTGAGTTGTGCGTATGGGCTGCTTGATGCTGTTGAGCCAACGAGGACCGGGACTGATGAGGTGGCTTGAATAATTCGGATATTGTTTGCGTTCCATCCTCCACCAGCAGACGCGCCTGAGATGGTTACAGCACCGCACGTTACCTGACCAAGACTGTTTGTCTGCAATGCATTACCACCTGAGCACGATGTTGCCGAGGTGATTGCAAAGTTTGTTGTGGTGCCGGTGCCTGAGATTGTGAGGCCACCTGAAGCTGTGCCGTTGCCGATCGTCGTCGAAGCCTGGAAGATATTTGCACCTGTCCATGTGTTGTTTCCGCTGGTCGTAACACCACCCCCAGCACCAAGACACGTTCCATTCACTGCGAAACAGCCTGAAGTGATGTTGAAGCCGTTTGCGGCGGTTGTGGAGCCGGTTCGATCGATCGAGAAGAGAGAATTGTTCGTGCTGCCCACAGCGTTTGTAGATGATGAGATAGAGAACAATGTTGTGTTTGGATTACCATACGCATTGAAGATCGAGAATGCCGACATACTACTCGTTGCGAGAGACGACGTACCGATTGAGAGACGATCCTGGAAACTCCAGGCTCCCTGATACGTATTGTTCGCGGTGAACGGAGTGGTCTCCATTTTGCCCGACGTCATGATGTGGTCACCTAAACCTGATGCAGCCACAAACATGCCGTTGCCGTACGAAACGGCAAACCAGCTGTCGTCATCGCCAGCCGCATTACGCGCCGTCCACGTAACACCGTCAGGTGAGGTGAGGACGCGGTCTCCGGCTTCTGAAACCGCTACGAACAACCCGTTGCCATATGTAACATCGCGCAGTGTGTCATCGTCTCCTGAAGCCGTTCGCGTGGTCCACGCTGCGCCATCCGGTGAAGTAGCAACACGATGATCCCCCGTATATGCAACACCGACGAACGTGCCGTTTCCGTACGTAACACTCAGCCATCCGTCGTTGTTACCCCCAATCGACTGCACAGACCAGTTAATACCGTCGGTTGAGGTCATCGCATACTGGATAATACCGTCGCCAAGAGCAACGAAAGTACCGTTACCGAAGGCTACGGTTTGCCAACCATCATCGTTACCCAGTGCTGAGCGGACCGTCCAGTTGACACCATCAGGTGAGGTCATGACACGATCACCCGATGAACCGACAGCAACGAAGAGACCATTGCCATATGTTACACCGCGCCACGAATCGTTATCGCCAGCTGCCGTTCTTGCAGTCCATGAAATGCCGTCTGGAGACGTCATGACGCGATCACCGGAAGAGCTCACTGCAACAAATATTCCGTTCGCATAGACAATTGAGTTCCAGTCATCATCGTTGCCTGGCCCCGTTCGTGACGTCCAGTTAATCCCGTCTGGCGATGTGATAATACTGTCGGCTGATCCACCTACCGCCACAAAGAGACCATTACCGTACGCCATATCATTCCACACATCATTATCACCTGCAGCTGTCGACGTTGCCCATGTGGTGCCCTTGGAGTAGATATCTCCGGCGACCTCAAGTGTTGCAAACGAAGTTGTTCCACTGCGAATACTTACGTTTCCTGTATTTGATACAGAGAAGAGAGTGGTTGTCGCGGTGCGGGTTGTGCTAGAAATCATGAACGCATACGGGAGTGTGCTGCCACTGTTGAGCGCGATACCAAAGCGAGCGGTTGGTGACGTGGTGCCGATGCCGATAGAACCCGTAGCAGGCTGAGCAAACGATGTGGTAGTTGCAGGAAGGATTCCGTACAAAATGCCACCAATATTGAGCTGATTGTTGAGAACATTGCTTGCGAACCATGTATCGTTTCCAATTCCAATATTGTTGTTACCTGATCCAAGTGTAAGTCCTGCGCCCGACGAAGCGCCGGTGTGCGCACCAATCATGATGTTGGCGTACCCTGATATCGAGAATGAGTTGTCGCCTGCCGCACGATGACCAATGAACGTGTTGAAATTTCCTGCCGGAGTAACTGAGCCCGCCTGATAGCCGAGAACTGTGAGTCCTGTCACCGTAGTTGCACCTGATGAACCGCAGCCTGCGCGAGCACCGGCCTGCATACCCACAAACACCGAGCTTGTGGCCTGTACGAGGCCGCAGCCTGCTTCGGTACCAACTGCCACGTTACTGCCTCCCGTGGTATTTCGAGAAAGCGCACTCGCACCGACCGCGGTATTGTTCCAGCCAGTGGTGAGATTAGAGAGTGCGGCTCCCGCACCAACGGTTGATGATGCGCCGACCGCAGTGTTGTTACGACCCGTTGTGATATTTGAGAGTGCATCCAGACCGAGCGCGGTATTCATTGCGGTGGATGATGCAGAAAGGAATGCTCGATTTCCGAGTGTAAAGACGGATGAAGTTGCGGTAGGAAGCACTCCAAGGAGCAGCCCGCCAAAGTACGCATTGCCCGTCGTGGTGGCCCCACCGGAGATGGTAAGACCGGTTGTTGCACCACCCGCACCGATTGTCGACGATGCGAATGAGCGCATACCTGCAGAGAATGTATTTACTGAGTTCCATGTGTTCGCGTCTGCGAGGATCGTCGTCGAAGCACCACTACCTCCTGCAGTGAGACATGTCCCATTCACTGCATAGCAGCCTGCGGTGATGTTGAAGCCGTTTGCTGCAGTGGTGGAGCCTGTAGAACCAATCGAGAAGAGTGTGGTAGCAGACACGCCATCAGCCGATGTAGAGGACGCAACTGCGAACAAATTGGATTTAGTGTCGCCATACTGCCTCTGCACTACGAGGTTCGCCCACGGTGTGGTGCTACCGATACCCACACCAAGATTCTTCGCATTGCCCGAGCCATCAGCCTCACTGTAGAGCGTAAGGAGTGGATTGCCATCGATCTGTGCACTATAGCTCTCTACCGTGCCATTTGCAGCACTCGTGGTGATCGGAAGGTCCGTCCAGCTTACGATGCCAGCGTCAGAATCGAACGACATATTGCCAAGTGCGAGATTCTGAATACTTGTGAGGCCCGAGGTGTTGTCGTATGTGATTGCTCCATTACCCACACTCAAGCTGCCATTGAAGGTCGATGTTGCAGTGGTGGATGTGGCATAGAATGTGTCTGCAACAACATCGCCGACGACTGAGAGTTTTGCATATGGCGACGATGTGCCTATGCCAACGCGACCACTGTTATTAATCGCAAAGAGTGTGGACGTGGCACTTGCTGTTGAGCTTGCGACCAAGAACGCGAATGGATGCGTGCCGCCGTTGTTGAGCGAGATTGTAAATCGAGACTGTGTCGTGGACGTACCGATACCAACTGAGCCGGTCGTAGGAAGTGCGAATACAGTCGATGTAGCCGGCAACGTACCGAAGATCAAGTTACCGATACTGAGCTGATTATTATCTGTAGACGATGGGAAGAATGTATTTACACCAAGACCGACGCTACCACTTCCTGTGTAACCGTGCCCGAACGTATTGTTGGCACCGATGATCGTATTGCCGTAAGCTCCACCCGTACCGGCACCAGCCCAAAAGCCGACGAATGTGTTGTAACTTGTTCCAGATCCAGCGTTATAGCCTGCACTCCCGCCAATAAGTGTATTTGCGCTGCCCGTATAGTCGGCAGCTCCGAAGCCCCATCCGGCCTGATAACCGATGGCGGTCATATCGCTCGTATTAGCGGCGGTGCCAAGTGCTGATACACCAGCAGCAGTATTTCGCGAACCGGATACGTTGCTCGAGAGCGCCGATTTACCGACCGCCGTGTTGAAGTGGCCTGTCGTGTTCGATGTGAGAGCCAGCTGACCAAAGGCACTGTTTGAGATGCCAGACGTTGCTACGCGAAGTGCTCCGTATCCAAATGCACTGTTTGCGGCTCCCGATGTGATTGAGCTCACCGCATCAAGACCGAAGCCGGTGTTAAACCCTGTTGTGCTCGACACCATGAACGCCTGACCATTGAGCGATGAGAGTGTTGAGGTTGAGGTGGTAGCTGCAAAGTTAAGTGCACCGTTTACGAAGAGCGTCGACAAATATGCAGTGGACGATGCCATCAAGCCACCACGGAGCCACAACGGGGTGGTTGTGGACTGTACCGCCACACCGAAGTTCGTGTCGGTTGCGATAAACGGCCACGAACCAGACCCGCCGTTTGCATCAGTACCGCAGTACACCGTACCGTTCGTTGTTGCCTTAAGATCGCAGCCGCCCGCGTTCAGGCTTGAAACAGTGAGGTAGGAAGACGACGCGTTTCCGAAGAGCGTCGAGGTTCCCGTTCGATCGATCGAGAATATTGAAGTATTTGTACTACCCCCTGCGTTTGTCGATGATGCGATCGACAAGAGCGTCGTATTTGTATTTCCATATGGTTTGAAAATTGAGAGACTTGCTGTCGGGGTTGATGTGCCCACGCCAACATTTCCCGTTGCATCTACTCGGAGGCGCTCAACGCCGTCGGTTGAGAAGCCTATGATGTTGGAGTCGCTGCTTGGCGTGAACATACCTGTATTAGGGTCGTTGGAGAACACATAAGTAGGAGCGGCCGCAGTACCATTTGCGTTCGCAAGAAGTGCGAATCCTTGGTTTGGCGTGTTGTTACCAGTGATATACGTAGTGCCGATACGCATAACTTCGTTACCCGCAACAGACACGTTTAGCGTTTGGCTGCCCGATCGATACAAGCCGGTATTCGTTTCATTCACGAATGAGAATGCAGGGGCGGTTGCGGAACCATCGGCCACTGTTACCTGACCCGTGTTTCCTACGTTGAAGATCGTGGTTGTAGCGCCACCTGTTGACGATGAGATGCTGAAAGCGTTTCGAGCTGTTTCCCCACCGTAGAGAGAAATTGCCAAGCGCGCAAACGGGGTCGATGAACCGATACCAAGATTCGAACCAGTGGTGAGATACGTTGATGCACCGGAGTTTGTAAAGTAGTTGCTGCCAACTCCACCACTGATGCATGTGCCGTTTACTGCAAAGCAGCCTGAAGTGATGTTGAAACCATTACTAAACGTGGACGACGCACCGCCAAGCTGCGTGAGCGCACCTGTGTTAGAGATTGAGAAGAGTGTCGTCGTGGCCACGCCTGTTGATGAGGCAATGTTGAAGAGCGCGGCATTTGTCTCACCCACGCCTGCAAAGATGGATAGTTTTGCATTTGGGGTCGTAGTACCGATACCGATATTGCCTGTTGATCCGTTCATCACGAGATTGCGATTATTCGAGACCAATCCGTTGGACAACACGAAGTCTCGCGCGTTCGTGAGCATGCCCACCTGATTTGCACCAAGCGCAACACCCGAGTTGCCGTACGCAAATACAGCTTGTGCGGCACCTGCGCTATCAATGAGATTGAGTCCCGAGAATCCGGCAGCATTGGTGTTCTGAATGATCATGTTCACACCGTTGTTGCCACTTGCACCAACTACCGCAAGCAAGCTCGTGGTTGCGCCGCCACTTACAGTAAGGCCGCCTGTCATGGAACCGTTACCGATAGTCGAACTTGCAAGTGCGATGAAACCTCCCTGAAGCTTCGAGAGGCCGGTCGTCGTCGCACCACCCGAGATCGTAAGGCCCGTCGTTGCGCCACCTGCACCGATTGTTGAGGATGCAAATGATCGGAAGCCCGCAGAGAATGTAGCAAGGCCACTCCATGTATTAGCGTCTGAAAGAATCGTCGTAGATGCAGCGCCGCCACCAGTGGTGAGACATGTGCCGTTTACTGCGTAGCAGCCGGATGTGATATTGAATCCGACATTCGATGTGGAAGTCGCAGAACCAGAGATATTCAATCCCGACACAGTCGTCGTACCAAAGCCTGTATTTGAGATCGTGAGGAAGTTGCGGGTTGAGGAGCCTACTACGAACGCAAATGTAGTTGATGAGAGGTTTGATGTATCAACCGCGAGTCGAGCCCATGGAGTGGTGCTTCCGATACCGACAGCCGTTCGCTGCACGCCACCCGCCCCATCTGATTCGCCGAAAAGAGTGAGGAGCGCATCCCCATCGAGATTTGCGCTGTAACTGTTTACGGTGCCATTAGCTGATGCAGCCGTTACTGGCATGTCGGTCCAGGTAACGATGCCGGAATCTGCCTCGAAGCTCATGTTGCCAAGTGCGAGGTTTTGGATTGACGTGATACCCGATGAGTAGTCGTAGGTGAGCGCACCATTGCCCACGTTGAGACCACCAGCGAATGTGGAGGTAGCAGATGTAGATGTGGCAAGGAAGGTATCCGCTACCACATTACCCACGACCGAGAGTCGTGCATATGGCGATGAGGTGCCAATGCCGATGTATCCGGTCGTACCGTCCATTACGAGATTTGGATTTGCAGATACAAGTGAGTTGCTCAGTAAGAAGTTCTTCGCATTTGTTCCAAAGAATGTGGTGTTCGCTGCAACCGGCGCGCTTGCATTGCCGTAAGCAAACGAGGTTTGCGCGATTCCTGTGTTATCCACGAGGTTGAGGCCTGCATAACCGGAGGCTGAAGTGTTTTGAATTCCTGCCACAACCAATCCCGCCGCAGAGCTTGTGAGATTGAGTGCGAAGGCGTTGGTTGTGGTCCCAACACTGACGCTTCCCCCAAAGTACGCATTCCCTGTCGTTGTTGCTCTTCCAGAGATCGTGAGGCCGCCCGCAGCTGTGCCGTTGCCAATGGTAGAGCTTGCGAATGCCGTAAAGCCTCCTGTCATCACCGGCGTCTGGGTAAGCTGGTACGCAACTGAGGTTGTTGAATGCGCGAGACCAACTGAGCTAAAGAAGAGCGCAGAGGATGTTGAGAACGATCCATCTCCTGCACCACCTGAAATACAGGTGCCATTTATTGCGAAGCAGCCGGATGTGATGTTTACGCCGTTGCTAATCGTGGTAGAGCCTGTATTGGAAACACTGAAGAGTGTGGTGGTGGCCGACGCAGTTGAGGATGAGATCTGGAATGCGGTCGTAAGTGTGCCACCAGCGTTGAGTGCGATACCAAAGCGAGATGTTGGTGACGTGGTGCCGATGCCGATCGTGCCAGCGGTTGGGAGCGACCAACCTGTAGAGGTAGCAGGGAGCGAACCGAAGATGAGGTTTCCGATATTAAGCTGATTACTTGCGGTTGATGAAGCAAGATACGTCTCTGCACCGATCGCAATGTTGTTTGCTCCCGTGAGCGCATCAAAATTGTTCGTCGCACCAGAGAAGTAGCCGAGGAATGTGTTGTATCGGCCGGACGCAATTTCCAAGCCGGCCCAATGACCCACTGCGGTATTTCCCGATCCGGTTACCTGCTTGTCACCCATCACCGAATTTCCTACGCCGACATTGAACGAGCCTGAGGAGTCAAAACTACCGATTGTGTATTTACCGATTGCTATATTGTCAGAGCCCGAATTATTTGAACTACTACCTGCGAGTGCCCCGGAGCCGATTGCAGTATTGTTACTACCAGTCGTGAGAACGGACATTGTGTTGTAGCCGATCGCAGTGTTGTCGCTTCCAACCGACGCATATGCAGCGAACGCACCAATGCCCACATTTCTGTTGCCAGCCTGATTACTCGAACCCCATTCCGTGAGGTCATTTCTCAACGCCCTAAAGCCTATTCCTGTATTGAACTGTGTGCTTGTTGCCGACTGCAGGGCTTGATAGCCGAGCGCCGTGTTGTTGTAGCCATTCCTGATACTTGAGAGCGAATCGAGTCCGAGTGCTGTGTTGCCTCCCTTGTTAGAAGTCCCCCACGACGATGATGCGATCAGGAACGATCGACCACCGTATGTCAGCAGAGTCGATGTGGCGCTCGAGGAGGCGATGTTTAACAATCCTGCAAATGTAGACGATGCTTGCGATACAAATCCATTTCCAAACACCGGCGTCTGGTTCAACTGATACGCAACCGATGTTGTTGAGTGCGCAAGACCAACAGACGAGAAGAAGAGCGCTGAAGTGGTGGAGAATGTGCCATCCCCTGCGCCACCGGAAATACACGTGCCATTCACTGCGTAGCAGCCAGAGGTGATGTTGAAACCAGTCGTTGCCGTGGTAGTAGCGCCCGTGAGTGTGAGCGCTCCTGTAGTGCCATTGAGTGAAAGCGTTGAGAGCGACGACGTGGCAGTTGCCGTTGAGGTAGCAAGGAAGAGGTTGCCTCCTACTGAGCGGAAGGTCCATGAATTGCTGCCCGTGCCATCATTGAGCGCGAGCTGCGGCTTGGTACTTGTAGAGATGGTAAGTGGCCACATTGGTGTAGTGGTACCGAATCCAACATTTCCCATGAAATTGAATGAATCGAGGCCATTTCCAAACGTGATCTGTCCCCCGCCCGTCACTGCTGTTTTGATCGTGCCGTTATTTTGGAATACAAGATTTGGACTTGAGCCTGTGTCACCGATGTATACATCGGCACCAGCTGAGCCAAACGACACAGTCTCAGCACCAGCTGTTGTATCGATCTTGAAGAGTGGAGTAGCATTCACCGATGTGGCGATCGTCCATGCATAGGCATCGTTGTTCACGACCGTCGATGTGGTTCGTGACGTGAAGTACTGCAAGCCACCCGAAAGTGTGAGCTGTGTGGTGGAAGCACCAGCAGAGAATATATTGAGGCCGGTGAATGTATTGGCCTTGTACGTTGTTGGAACAGTCGTCGACGCTTGGAAGTAGTAGTTTTGTGAGGTGGTCGAGAAACCAAGACCCGCGAGCGACCACGTATTGGCCGATGTGGTGGAGAATGCCAAACCTCGTGCTGCCCAGTAGTTGCTCGAGGTGGTGCTAAATGCAAGACCCTGGGTGGCCCAGAAGTTCGCTGAGCTTGTTGAGTAGAAGTTGCGCTGTGTCTGCCAGTAATCAGATGACGTGGTTGAAAATGCGAGGCCGAGCGATGAGAAGTAGAGTGCAGAGCTCGTTGAGAACATGCCATCCCCTGCAGATGACAAACACGTGCCGTTGATCGAGAAGCAGCCCGCGGTGATGTTTACACCGTTTGCGATGGTGGTGGAACCAGTGTTGGAGACGGAGAAGAGTGTGGTGGTTGCAACACCTGTTGATGAGGCGATGTTGAAGAGCGAGCTATTGGTATCGCCCACGCTCGCAAAGATGCTGAGCTTCGCATTTGGGGTCGATGTGCCGACGCCAACATTGCCTGTTGTTCTTGCCACAAGTGCCGCTGAAGCCAAATCGGCGGTAATCGTTCCCCCCAGTCCAATATTGCCGGATGAATCCATCCCAAAGCGTCCCGCCCCATTATTTATTATGAAGAATGGGCTATTGTTGTTTCCAAAATCGATTGCGCCGTATGCCCCGATTCCGTTTCCAGAGTACGTAATATCCATAGTGCCCGTGTCCGAATTTTCAAGCCGCACTACAGATTTACTATTGCCGTCCGTACTTTTAATTCTCAACTGAGTATTTGGATTTTCGAGATTAATCAATGGTGCATTCACATCGCCATTGAGATTTCGAACGTCGAGAGAATACGACGGGTTGTTCAATCCAATACCCACATACCCACCGAAATATGCCTTACCTGTGGTTGTGGCACCACCACTTATGGTGAGGCCGGTTGTGGTTGATCCCCCACCAATTGTGGAACTTGCGTACGCACTGAATCCGTTCGTCAACAGTGGTGTCTGAGTGAGCTGATACGCAACCGATGTGGTGGAGTGCGCGAGACCCACTGAGCTAAAGAAGAGTGCAGAGGTGGTGGAGAAGGCATTGCCCGTGTTTTGTGAGAGGAAGTAACTTGCTGATGATGACGAGAATCCGAGACCCTGTGTTGCCCAGTAGTTTGAAGATGTGGTTGAGAATCCGAGACCAACTGACGACCAGAAGTTTGCTGATGTTGTTGAGAAGCTACTGGCACCGCCAAGATTCAAACAGGTGCCGTTCATTGCGAAGCAGCCGTTCGTAATGTTTATACCGTTTGCGATGGTGGTCGAACCGGTGTTGGAGACGCTGAAGAGTGTTGTTGTGGAGTTCGCGGTTGATGATGAGATCTCGAATGCAGTGGAGAGCGTTCCACCATTGTTGAGTGCAATGCCGAAGCGAGAGGTTGGTGATGTGGTGCCAATACCGACGGTGCCGGATGTTGGCAGGACAAATGCAGTGGATGTTGCCGGCAGTGTGCCGAAGATGAGGTTGCCGATATTGAGCTGGTTGTTTGCGGTACCTGAGGGGAAATATTGATTATTCGCGAGACCAATATTTCCGACGCCACTACTAATGTTCCCGCCTCCGCCAATGTTTGCTCCGATAAGAATGTTGCTCTGACCAGCTTGAACGAAGGATCCAGCACTATATCCCACAAGCGTGTTGTAGCTTGGATTACCGAGGAAATTAACGCCGGCATTATAACCAACTGCCACATTGCCCTCACCGGTATAGGTGCTAAACCCTTGCGCAGCATTTGCACCGATAGCGACCGTTGATGTTGCAGAACTATTGTTCACTGATGCACTTCTACCAACTGCAACGTTACCGCTACCGGTCGTGTTTCCAGCTAATGCGCTATTGCCGATAGCCGTATTCTGAATACCGCTTGTCGTATTTCGAAGTGCACCAAACCCAAATGAGTAACTCGCTTGCACTGAGGATGCGGTGATCAAATTAATATTATTGACCTTCAATAGAGATGAAGTGCCGAATGACTGATTGAAGTTAAAGATTCCTGCTGTAGAGAGATCGGAAGCAAAGTACGCGTTCCCTGTCGTGGTCGCCCCGCCAGAGATCGTGAGCCCACCTGTTGCCGTGCCATTGCCGATCGTTGAGCTTGCGTACGCGAGCAAGCCGTTCGTCATCACCGGTGTCTGGGTCAACTGATACGCAACCGACGTGGTTGAGTGCGCAAGACCAACTGAGCTAAAGAAGAGTGCAGAGGTGGTGGAGAATGCGTTGCCGGTGTTTTGCGAGAGGAAGTACGAAGCCGAGGTGGTTGAGAATGCGTTGCCTTGGTTGAGTGCCAAGAATGCAGAAGCTGAGGTGGTGGAGAATCCAAGACCAAACGATGCCCAGGTGTTTGCGGAGGTGGTGCTAAAGGCAAGGCCGAGTGATGAGAAGTAGAGGGCGCTCGATGTAGAGAACATGCCATCCCCTGTTGTTGGCAAGCAGGTGCCGGAGATCGAGAAGCAGCCTGCGGTGATGTTTACACCGTTTGCGATGGTGGTGGAGCCGGTGTTGGAGACGGAGAAGATGGATGTATTCGTGGTACCGCCAGAATTTGTCGACGAGGAGATCGTTAACAGATTAGTGGTAGACGCACCATAGTTTTTCTGGATAGCAAGCGTTGCAAGCGGTGATGATGTGCCAATGCCGAGGTTGCCTGTAGAGAGCGTGGTCCCGGCGCCATCGATACCGTTGCTAAAGATGAGATTGCCGATGGTGAGCTGGTTACTACCGGTGGAGCTTGCAAAGTTGAGGTCGTAACCGATCGAAATATTGTTGCTACCTGTCGTGAGGTTACGATTGCTTGGAGCAGCACCGATAAGAATATTATTGGCACCCGAGGTGACGTTTTCACCGGACTGGTAACCAAATGCGATGTTATTGCCTCCGGTTGAGACATTTTTGAGTGCTTTTGATCCAAACGCTGAATTCTGGTTTCCGGTGAAGTTTGAACTATTTCCCTGCAGGGCCTGGAAGCCTAGTGCAACATTGTCGTTGGTAGAAGTTCCGTAGTTGAGCGCTTGATAACCGATTCCCGTATTTCGCGATGCAGACACATAGCTTCCAAGCACTCCATTGCCGATTGCAATGTTCTGCGATCCAGTCGTATAAATGTCGCAGCATACGCCCTCGAGAGCATTATGACCGATTGCCAAGTTGTTATCCGTTGATGTTGAGCGCAGCAGTGCAGCATTTCCGATGCCGATACTATTACTTCCCGAAATGTTTCTATTGAGCGCATTTGAACCGAGCGAAATATTATTGCTTCCCGAGGTGTTGTATTGCATCACCTGCTGACCGATCGCAATATTGTTCTCACCCGTGGTGTTCGCTGTCAGTGAGAATGAACCTATACCAATGTTGTAATCACCGTCTAGATTGTTCTGTAGCGATTGCTGACCGAACGCGTAGTTGTCTGACCCTATCGTAAGCGATGCGAGTGCATTGACCCCGAGCCCGATGTTGTAGCGTCCGGATGATGCCGTGAGGAATCGGTTTCCGTTGTATGTTGCAAGGACAGAACCAGTGGCATTGGCAAAATTCAATACTCCAGCTGAGAGCGTGCCTGTAACAGTGGACGACGCCTGCGAAATAAATCCATTCGTGAAAATCGGCGTCTGATTCAGTTGATATGCAACCGATGTGGTGGAGTGCGCAAGACCAACCGAACTAAAGAAGAGTGCAGAGGTGGTGGAGAACGCATTACCCGTGTTCTGTGAGAGGAAGTACGACGCAGAGGTTGATGAGAAGCCAAGACCAACCGAGCTCCAGTAGTTGCTCGAAGTCGTGCTGAATGCGAGACCCTGTGCAGCCCAGAAGTTTGCAGATGATGTCGAGTAGAAGTTGCGCTGTGTCTGCCAGTAATCAGATGATGTGGTGCTAAATGCGAGGCCGAGTGATGAGAAGTAGAGGGCGCTGCTTGTAGAGAACATGCCATCCCCTGTTGTTGGCAAACAGGAGCCGGAGATCGAGAAGCAGCCTGCGGTGATGTTTACACCGTTTGCGATGGTGGTGGAGCCGGTGTTGGAGACGGAGAAGAGTGTCGTTGTGCTGTTTGCGGTTGATGATGAGATCTGGAACGCTGTCGTGAGTGTTCCACCATTGTTGAGTGCGATGCCGAAACGTGACTGATCAGAAGTTGTACCGATACCGATAGTTCCAGACGTTGGGAGTGACCATGTTCCCGTCGTTGTTGCTGGGAGTGAGCCAAAAATAAGACCTCCTATATTGAGAGTTCTACTCGTATTCGTGGCAGGGAGAGAAAGCAGATTACCGATCACGATATTGCCTCCTCCAGTTGTAAGACTGTTTGTAGAAGAAGCTCCAAGGATCAAATTTTCATAGCCGCTCGTGATCGCACTTCCGCTTCTATAACCCACCACTGTGTTGAGTGGCGCACCTGCATTCGTGAGTGCCTCGGAGCCGATCGCTATATTGCCGAACGTTTCATTATCGGCGCGGTACAGTGCGTAATCACCCAATGCGATATTTGAGTTGTAGGTCGTGCCATTCATTCCGTATATTGCGTTCGCGCCGATACCGATGTTGTTTGAACCGTTCACCATATTGCCGAGTGACCATTCACCGATCGCTACGTTGTTCGACCCGTTTGCACCACCGCCCATTGCGGAATAACCGAGTCCAGTATTGTAGGCTCCCGATGTGAAGTTGCCGATAGCCTGGAAGCCGAGAGCGGTATTGCCGAAGGCGCTATAGCGCACGTAGCCCGCATCTTGACCGATCGCAGTATTTGCTTGCGCAGATGTTGCGACTGAAAGTGAATTATTTCCAAGTCCGACGTTGTAGATACCCGATGTGATCGCCTTGAGAGAGTTCAAGCCAAGCCCGAGATTGTTCCCTGTTGTCGAGCCAACCAAGAATGTTTGATTTGCAAATGATGCAAGTGTTGAGGTGGCACTCATTGCACCAATGCGCAGCAAGCCACCGAAATAGGAACTGCCTGTCGTGGTCGCCCCACCTGAAATAGTAAGGCCGCCTGTTGCGGTACCGTTGCCTATTGTGCTGGATGCGTACGCGAGCAAGCCATTCGTCATGACCGGTGTCTGTGTGAGCTGGTATGCAACCGATGTGGTGGAGTGCGCGAGACCAACTGAACTAAAGAAGAGCGCGGAGGTGGTGGAGAATGCGTTTCCAGTGTTTTGTGCGAGGAAGTTCTGCGCTGAGGTTGTGGAGAAGAAGTAGCCCTTGTCGATGGTATTCAAGTGAGCCGCTGCTGATGTGGTCGAGAACGAGAGGCCGAGAGATGCGAAGTATGCAGCGCTTGAGGATGAGAAGAAGTTGTTCTGCGAAACGTAGTGCGCAGCAGAGGTGGTTGAGAACGAGAGGCCGACTGACGTGAAGAATGATGCTGAGCTCGTGCTAAAGAAGTTGTTCTGTGTCTTCCAGTAGTCAGTTGAGGTGGTGGAGAACGCGAGACCATTCGCCGCGAAGCTTGATGCGGATGTGGTTGAGAAGAAGTAGCCCTTATCGAAGAGTGCGAGCGTTGTGGTAGAAAGTCGTGAGTTAAATGACACCCAATCCCCTGACGAAAGATAACCGTTTCCTCCCGCTCCCGACTGCGCGATCGTGAGCTGACCACCCGTGAACGACAATGGACCAGAGAATGTGGTCGCCTGCACAGTGCCGTTAGCAGAGGTGTTCAGCAGCGAGTTCGGAATATTCGAGATCACCAAGAGCGATGTGGACGCGATGCTTGTGGAGAGCGATGTGGTTGTCGCGCCTGTGGCAGAGATGTTCTGGAATGAGTTCGTGCCAGTGAATGTGTTGTTCGAGTATGTCTTTGGGATCGTCGTCGACGCGTTCACATAATAATCTGCGGATGTAGTACTAAACGCATTTCCGCCATTTTGCGAAAGGAAGTATGAGGCAGATGTGGTACTGAACGAGAGACCTGTGCTGGTGAAGTAGTTATTTGAAGTCGTTGAGAAGAAGTAACCCTTATCGATCGTATTCAAGTACGCTGAAGCTGAGGTGGTCGAGAATGAAAGGCCAAGCGATGTAAAGAATGATGCGGAGCTTGTAGAGAAGAAGTTATTCTGAGACTTCCAGTAATCACTTGAGGTTGTGCTGAATGCGAGACCAAGTGACGACCAATAATTTGCAGACGAAGTCGAGAACGACGTATCAACAGTTGGTACACACACACCCGCAACAGCGAAGCAGCCTGCTGAAATATTAAAGCCATTTGTTGATGTCGTGGTGCCAGTAATGCTGAGCTGTGCAAGCGATGCCTTTGTGGCTGAGATACCGTAGAACGTGCTCGTATCTTGTGGATCGTATGCATTGAACGCGGTTGCTGTCGTTGTGCCACCCACTTCGAGCAGAGTTTGCGGATTCGTCGAGCCAATACCCACGTTTCCAGTTGAGCTGAGGCGCATGCGCTCAACATTGCCACTCAAGAATAAGAATGGTGCAGCGACTGTGGTGCCAATGAATCCACTGTCGCCAAAACTGCTCTCGCTTGTATTTGCCCATCCAAGAGCCATCTGACGAGAATTGCCCCCACTGAACATTTCAATACCAGAAATACCACTACCGCTTGTGTTGCGTAGCTTCACCAGCGACTGACTCGATGGGCGGCTCGCCTCTATATCAAGTGGATACGTTGGTGAGCTATTTCCGATTCCAAGCTGACCCTTGTTGTTGAATGTGAGCAACGTATCGGTTCCTCCTCCAAGGGTTGATGAGGCGATGCTAAAGAGTGTTGTATTTACATCCGTATCGTTTGCATGGATGGCGAACTTCGCGTTTGGTGATGCTGTTCCAAGGCCAAAGTTACCGGCTGCAGTAAGAACCGAATTGACGCTGCCGCCAGGGCTGTAGATATCGAGAATATTTGCGCTTTGTCCCGATACAGGTACGAGTGCAAGCGTTGTAGTTCCTGCTGCCCCCGAGATAACAGTGAACTTCGCATATGGGCTTGATGAGGCTCCCACCACGACCATGTCTGTTGAGGTAGAGAGCGTCACGCGACCCGCGTTATTCGTTGTCCATCCTCCTGCACTTGAATTTCCACCGGTGGAGATAGTGCCGCAGACGATGTTGCCCGAACCATCCGTCTGAAGCGCTTGTGCTGCTGTACAGGCAAGCACTGTGCCGAGCGTCAGCGTACTTGCTAATCGTGTAGTACCGGCAACAGACAAATTACCTGTGGTTGTGGCACCACCAGAGATTGTCAGACCGCCGATTTGTGTACCATTACCGATTGTCGTCGACGCGATCGACAGCAGACCTGAAGAGAATGTGGTGAGACCGGAGAAGATCGGATTACCAGAGAACGTTGGGGAGCCGGTAAACGTACCTGTGAGCGAACCCCCAGCGATGGATGCTGAACCGATCGTTGCATTACCGATCGAAGCACTCAGGGCGGCGAGATACGACGTTGATGCAGTGCCTGCATAGAGGTTCGTTGTCGTTGCATTTTGCAACAATGTAGATCCAGTAACGGTCAGTCCGCCATTGAGTGTCTGTGAGCCGCCAACGAACGAGTCACCAGTTGTCGTTGCTCCACCGGAGATCGTGAGGCCCCCACCCTGCGTACCATTGCCGATTGTCGACGACGCCAGTGAAAGCAGTCCTGCAGAGAAGATATTTAGCCCGGTGAATGTATTTGCCTTATACGTGGTTGGCACCGTGCTCGATGTTTGCATGTAGTAGTTTGCAGACGACGTTGCAAAGGCTCCTGTACCGTTCTGCGAGAGGAAGTACGAGGCTGATGTGGTCGAGAACGAGAGGCCCACTGATGTGTAGTAATTATTCGACGTTGTTGAGAATGCGAGACCATTCGCGGCAAAGAACGATGCGGAGCTCGTGGAGAAGAAGTTATTCTGCGACTTCCAATAGTCGGCCGAGGTCGTTGCGAATGCTAGACCAAGTGACGAGAAGTACGATGCAGAAGTCGTACTGAATCCTCTTCCAACAGACGCCCAGTAATCCGCAGAGGTTGTGGAGAAGGCGGAGAGCGATTTGGTTGTGAGCCAATGATCACTTGAGGTGGTAGAGAAGAAAAAGCCCTTATCGATCAGTCCAAGTGATGTTGTTGAAAGTCGAGTATTGAATTCCGTCCAATCAGCTGCTGCGAGATACCCACTGACAGCCCCACTTGCCTGCGTAATGGTGAGCTGACCACCAGTGAACGAAAGTGGCCCTGAGAACGTGGTTGCTTGTACGGTGCCGTTTGCTGAAACATTGAGGAGCGCATTGTTGACGTTTGAGATCACGAGAAGCGAAGTTGATGCGATTCCAGTTGCGAGCGATGTGGTGGTCGCACCAGTGGCGGTGATGTTTTGGAATGCATTGGTGCCAGTAAACGTATTGCTTGTGTACGTCTTTGGAATCGTGGTTGATGCACCTGTGTAGTAATCGGCAGAGCTTGTCGAAAACGCCAAACCGTACGAACTAAACGCGAGCGCAGATGAGGTGGAGAAGAAATCGCGCTGCGTCTTCCAGTAATCCGCAGAGGTCGTTGAAAACGCAGACAACGACTTAGTCGTCAACCAGAAGTCAGTCGATGTCGTTGAGAAGAAGAAGCCCTTGTCGATCGAGGAAAGATGGTACGAAGCCGAAGTTGTTGAGAAGCCAAGACCGACGGATGCGAACAGATTTGCAGAGGTTGTCGAGAAGAAGAAGCCTTTATCAAACGATCCGAGCGTGGTGGTTGAAAGTCGGCTATTGAATGAGGTCCAGTCTGCGGATGCAAGGTAACCGTCCTGTGAACCGTTTGCCTGCGTAAGCGTGAGTTGTCCGCCTGTAAACGAGAGCGGGCCACTAAACGTGGTTGCTTGTACGGTTCCGTTGGCTGAGGTATTCAAGAGCGCATTGTTGATGTTTGAGATCACGAGGAGCGAGGTGGACGCGATTCCACTGGAGAGTGATGTAGTGGTTGCTCCTGTAGCAGTGATGTTCTGGAACGAGTTCGTACCAGTGAATGTGTTGTTTGCGAAGGTCTTTGGAATGGTTGTTGATGCACCTACGTAGTAGTTAGCAGAACTGGTGGAGAACGCCAAGCCGTTCGACGCAAAGAACGATGCGGAGCTCGTCGAGAAGAAGTTGTTCTGCGACTTCCAGTAATCCGTCGATGTCGTACTGAACGCGAGACCGACTGCCGAGAAGTAATTCGCCGACGATGTGCTAAACGCATTGCCTTGATTTTGCGAAAGGAAGAATGACGCGGATGTGGTTGAGAATGCGAGCCCTACCGATGAATAGAAGTTTGCTGAGCTCGTCGAGAACGCTAAGCCTTGTGAGGAGAAGAAGAGCGCTGAACTTGTCGAGAAGAAGTTGTTAACCGATGCGAAGTACGATGCACTTGTCGTTGAGAATGAACTCGCCAGGTAGTAGCTTCCCTCTCGGCCGTCGAGCGTACCCGTCCAATCCCCAGAGCGGTCGAGCGTAAGCACACCTGCGGAATTGGTAAGACCAGATCCGGTGAGTGACGTGAAATAATTTAAGCCTCCGAGACCCAGCACGTTCGTGTTAAATGTCGTCGATGTGGCATTCGCAAGCGTTGTGGAACCATTGAATATATTGTTGTTCGTCCACGTATTGCCCGTGAACGTCTTTGGAATGGTGCTTGAGCTGGCAATGAATCCGTTTACGAGTGTGTTCGAGTAATAACGATTCGTTACTCCTTCAGCGAGGTTGTCGGTGGTCTTCGTTGCTAACCACGCATCAGAACTTGTGGTTGCCCAGCGAAACTGAGTGGAGTCCCAGTACGCAACCGATGTCGTACTAAAGAAGTATCCCTTGTCATACGTAGAAAGATTATATGCAGCAGAGGTGGTGCTAAAGAAGTAGCCTTTATCGATCGTATCCTGCTGTGCAATCGCTGATGTGGTGGAGAAGAAATAACCCTTATCGATCGTGCTCAAATGCGCGAGAGCTGACGTTGTGCTGAACGAAAGACCCTGAGAGGCAAAGTACGATGCCGACGACGTTGAGAAGGCTTGGCCCTGGTTTACCGTAAGCACACCTCCAATATTGGTGAGTCCAGTACCTGTCAGTGACGTAAAGTAGTTCGTGCCGCCGAGACCAAGCACATTCGTGTTAAACGTGGTCGATGTCGCGTTTGATGCTGTTACCAATCCAAGCGAAGTCAGCCCTGTGACCGCAAGTGTACCGTTCACATACGCATCCCCTACGACAGAGAGCTTCGCGAATGGTGACGACGTGCCAAGGCCAAAGTTCCCACTTGCGCTCAAGACCGTCGAGAGACCACCGCTTGCGTCATAGATATCAAGTATATTGGCTGACTGGCTTGGCGCAGCAGCAAGAGCGAGCGTTGTTGTGCCAACCGCCCCCGAGAGTACCGAGAATTTTGCGTACGGACTCGATGACGCTCCCACCACTACAAGGTCCGTTGTAGTGGAGAGTGCAACTCGACCAGTGTTGTTCGTCGTCCAGCCTCCAGCACTCGATGTACCTCCTGTTGCGATCGTGCCACAGACAACGTTGCCTGAACCATCGGTTTGCAAAGCCTGAGATGCGGTACATGCCAATACTGAACTAAGTGTGAGTGCGCTCCCTATTCGCGCGTTACCAACTACACTCAAATTTCCTGTGGTGGTAGCACCGCCCGAAATGGTAAGTCCCCCAATTTGAGTTCCATCGCCGATCGTTGTGGATGCAAGCGACAAGAGACCTGTAGAGAACACATTGAGCGCACTGAACGTATTTGATGTGTATGTCTTTGGGATCGTCGTAGACGACTGCATGTAATAATCCGCCGATGTTGTTGAGAACCCGTTCGTCGAGTTCTGCGAGAGGAAGTACTGTGCAGAGCTTGTGCTGAACGCAAGACCGACTGATGAGTAGAAGTTTGCAGATGTGGTTGAGAACGCAAGACCGTTCGCTGCAAAGAACGAAGCCGACGAGGTCGAGAAGAAATTGCGCTGTGATGCCCAGTAATCAGTCGATGTTGTCGCCCAGCGGAACTGTGTTGAATCCCAGAAAGCGACCGACGTGGTGCTAAAGAAGTATCCCTTGTCGTAGGTAGAGAGGTTATATGCAGCAGAGGTCGTTGAGAACGCATTACCCTGGTTGAGTGCCAAGAATGCGGAGACAGATGTGGTGGAGAAGAAATAGCCCTTGTCGAAGAGCGCGAGCGAGGTTGTGGAGAGTCGGCTATTGAAACTCGTCCAATCAGCAGAGGCGAGGTAGCCATCCTGTGCGCCACTTGCCTGCGCGAGCGTGAGCTGACCGCCGGTGAACGACAACGGTCCAGAGAACGTGGTTGCCTGCACAGTGCCGTTAGCGGAGGTGTTAAGGAGCGCGTTGTTTACGTTTGAGATCACAAGGAGTGATGTGCTCGCAATACCGGTTGAGAGTGATGTGGTGGTCGCACCCGTAGCGATGATGTTCTGGAATGAGTTGGTACCGGTGAAGGTGTTGTTCACGTTAGTCTTTGCGATCGTGGTAGACGCGGTGATGACTGAGCCGACACGCTCGGGCGTGTAGTAAAGATTCGAACCCTCTGCGAGGTTTGAGGTGGACTTTGTCGCGAGCCACGCATCTGCAGACGTTGTTGCCCAGCGATTCTGTGTCCCCTCCCAGTAATTGACCGAAGTGGTGCTAAAGAAGTAGCCCTTGTCGTAGGTGGAGAGATTAAACGCGAAAGAAGACGTTGAGTGCCCGAGGCCCTGAAGCGCCCAGAAGTTTGCTGATGTGGTTGAGAATGCAGAGAGCGACTTGGTGGTAAGCCAGTAATCACTTGAAGTCGTTGAGAAGAAGAAGCCTTTGTCGTATGTGGAAAGATTGTATGCCGCTGATGTAGTGGAGAACGCATTGCCCTGATTGAGTGCCAAGAACGCAGAAGCTGATGAGGTAGAGAACGCACTACCCTGATTCAAAGCAAGGAATGCTGCTGCGGAAGTCGTCGAGAAGAAGAATCCTTTATCAAGCGAACTGAGATGAACGAGCGCCGATGTGCTTGAGAACGCAGCTCCCTGATTCTGAGAGAGGAAGTAGCTCGCGGAGCTGGTACTAAACGCGAGACCGACTGATGAGAAGAATGCTGCAGATGAGGTAGAGAACGCATTACCGATGTTTTGCGCCAAGAATGCCGCTGCACTCGATGTACTGAACGCAAGACCCTGATTTTGAGAGAGGAAGTACGCAGCTGAGGTCGTGGCCCATCGTGCCTGCGTTGAATCCCAGAAAGCGACCGACGTGGTGCTAAAGAAATAGCCCTTGTCGTACGTCGAGAGATTGTATGCAGCGGAGGTTGTGGAGAACGCACTGCCCTGATTCGCAGTAAGGAATGCAGAGGCAGAGCTTGTGGAGAATGCCAGACCAAGCGCCGAGAATGCTGAAGCTGATGTAGTGGAGAAGAAATTATTGACCGTCTTCCAGTAGTCCGTCGATGATGTGCTGAATGAAAGTCCGGTCGAGGCCCAGAAATTAGCTGATGTTGTTGAGAATGCAGAGAGCGATTTTGTAGTCAGCCAATAATCATTTGATGTCGTCGAGAACGCATTGCCCTGATTGAGCGCAAGGAACGCGGATGCACTCGTTGTTGAGAAGAAATTGTTCTGCGACTTCCAGAAGTCACTCGATGTGGTTGAGAATGCGAGGCCGACCGAGGAGAAATAAAGCGCCGACGATGTTGCAAAGCCAGCGCCTCCTGAATCCTGATCAACACCGCACACAAACTGTCGCGTTGATGCATTCCACTGCAACTTCTCCCCTACGGCCGAACACGACGTGAGTCCTGCCCCAGAGATCGTTCCTCCCACGTTCAAGTTGGTTGTCGTACTGTTCGTTGCAACAAGATCCGTGAACGATCCTACAGTAGAGACGAGCGAGTTGATGATTGCCGAATTAAAGCGGGCAATCGATGAGAAGAGATTTGTGGAGGTCGCGTTGACCGCAAGCATGTTCGTCGATGTCGCGATCGTAGTGGAAACACCTGTTGCCGATACACCTCCGGTAACACTGTTGAATGTAAACGATGGAGAGCCATTGAATACCCCGCCATCATTGAACTGAATGGTGGTATTTGCACCACCTGGGTTTCCCGCACCAGCCGCCCCCAAGCACACGCCGTTAACGGAAATACAACCTCCCGAAAGCGCGATGCCTCCAGCAAACGTAGATGTGCCACTGCCCGTAACAGACAAACCATCAAGTGAGGTTGTGCCACTGAACGTAACGCCAGAAATGGTTGTGCTCGAAATGGTTCCGCCCGTGATAGATCCATTGTTGAAGGTCGAGTTCGTGATATCAACACTGTCGAGTGTATCGATTCTGTTTGTTTGCGCGATCACATTGTAGTTCTGAGAGATCGCAGACGCCGTTGAATTTGCGCTCAGGAGCGCATACATTCGGCTTGAGAGTGAGTTCTCGAGTATCTGCAATCGTGCTGTGAGCGTCTCTTCTGTAAGGCCACCGGCAACGAGCACACGCTCTCGCTCGATCACACGCTCCCTAATCGGATTTTGAATTACTGTCGATGGAGTCGTTACTGTCGGACGAGGCTGCTCAGAAACCTCCCGAACAACTACCGGCGCACTTGAACCACCTGAAACCGTCCGAGGCGCGATGTGCACAGCAACAGTTCCGCGCGACAGGTGCGGCACTGTTTGTTCACCGTATACATATCCTGGAAATGCTACCGCAAAGACAAAATTATTAATGCGCGCGTTGATAGAGCGCGCAACGCTTGCAGCAACGCTTGGGAAGTCTCCGAACGCTGAGGCTGCAGCCGCCGTCGGATTAACACTCGACAGTGCGACTGGCAGACGAGCATCAAGCACCATCATCTTCAATTCGAACACTCCGCCAGAAATGTTCTCAGCTGAGTCATGGACCGAGGTAAGCGCAAGCCGCAGATATGTTGGGTCCACAAGCGAGTACGTTCCAAACGTGAGAACAAAGGCAAGCGTGAGCGCGAATGCTTTGTGAAAGAGTTCACCCATCGGCGTAACTGAGTACAGCGGCGCATGCGCGAGACCACTTTGTACCGATGCTTTGAATGCAGCCTCCGGTGCTCCTACTGGAATGCGCACCGTGTCGATCGTTTTTGCCGCAAGACGTGCACTGTGCGACTGCATCGTCACAACTGATTTATGACCTATTTCATGGACATTTCGGATGACCTCCTTCGCTGCGAGTTGTGTTGGAATGATTGCCGCTGAAGCCGCGACAACGACAGGAGTAGTCACTTTTGATATAAGCGATTCAGGTGGAGCAATATGTTCAACCGGAACTTGAATTTCCGGTGCTCGCGCCTTTCGATACTCTTCACTTCTTTTTGCGGCGAGATCTTTTCTCCGCTGAGCTCGCGCATGCTCTTGCATCACAAAAAATGATTTGAGCGATTCTTCATCTACATACCAGTTGCGTCCAATACGACGTCCTTTTATTTTTTCGGTGCGACACAAGATACCGATGTAGTCTCGCGTAAATCCAAAAGACTCTGCAGCATCTGCAGCGGAAATATATTTTATGCCGTCTAGATATTGCTCTTCTGACATGATTTCGCGTGAACGAATTTACTAATATTTTACTTGTTATTTCGGATATCGGACGCGTATTGGACACGTGGCAGTGGATAAGTCTTCACGATTGTTTAATAAAAAAATTCTGTGTCGATTGCATCGCGATCACAAGATATGCCATTCCAATTACGAAGTGGTTGAGTAGAGGTTCTGAGGGCTTTATACATAGCGTTTGCGCATCAAAAGGAATTCCTGAGCGATTGGAATAGGCCAAAGCGTGCCCGTTGCGTCTCAAAACCAGACCTGCATGCGACAAATCGACCAACCATGCGAATGTTTCCGCAGAATATAGATTGGGGTGCGGCAGCGCTGTCTATATATTGTATGTTTTCAGACCCTGACCCCTACCCCAGAAATAAAAAGACCGGGTCGCGAGATCCGGCACACAGGAACGAAAACTAAATTATACGGCTTATTTACTAGATATTTCGTCTATACGAACTCAGCTATTTGCCACGCTCATAGACCAAAAGCGGCGAGACCCAGTTTTCAATAATGTCGCCTATACTTCCCACCGCTTCAGCGGCTCCGGCACTCATGCTTGCCACAGATTGAGACTCCTGGATCTTTGCGAGCGTGCCGGTCGATCTCATCCCCGCGAACCCCACCGAGAGGACAAGAATGATAGTGAGCGCGCCTACCAGTGATCGATTCAATCGCCTTCTCGAACGTTTCGAAGTACTTTGTGGGGCGTGTAGAGCCCGTGGGGCAACAACAGCGATCGGTGAAGGCTTCTGAAGCTGCTGCTTAGGCATTGTATCGCTCTGCATGGACGGCATTTCGTGGACATTACGCAGCGGATACGCAGTATCCGCACCCTTTGCTGGGATATACGGCAAAAGATCTGCTGATTCCTGCTTATACGTCATTTGTGGAGCCATATGAGGTCGCTCAATTGGTGCTTGGACAGGTTTTGCCTGAGCGACGGCCGCCTTTAGGCCTACGGCCTCAGATTGAACAGCGGCCAGAAGCGCGTCCTTTTCCGCCTTATGAGCAATCAGCGCTTCTCTATCAACATACCAACGATTACCGATCTGGCGCGAAGGAATCTTGCCGGCCCGAGCAAGCTGACCCACATAATCTTGATTATAGCCCGTCATTTTCGATGCTCGGGATGCCGAGATGTACTCCTTACCCTCAAAACTTAGAGAGGATTCCGCTTCTTTCGCCGCACTAATGGGAGTAATTGATCGTGCTGTTTCAGCATTCTTCTCATAACTCTGCAGCGATTCCATGGATACATACCACAATCCACCGACGCGCTCAGCGTCAATAGACCCTGATCGTGATAATTGACCTATATAGTCACGAGCATAGCCCGTATGCTCTGCAGCGCGCTTAGATGACACGTATGTCTTGCCGTTCAAAACAACTTCATCTGACATCGAGCCAGTATATACCCTATAGAAAATGCTACGTCTCGTACGTCCGAGATACGCTGTGGATATGTTGAAAACCCCACCTAAGCGCCCATGTGCTCCTTAAGCATTGATCTGAGTACCTCAGGATTTCCTGCTCCCCGGAGTTGTCGCATGCACTGGCCAAGTAAAAACTCGAGTGCCGCGGCTTTACCCGCTTTAAAGTCTGCTACAACAGTCGGATTTTCAGAAATAACGGCCTGGACGGTTGTTTTAAGGGTATCTGAGTCGTTTGATGCAATAAGACCATGCTCTTTTGCATATGCCTCCGGTTCGATACCATCCTTGACCATGACAGCAAGAATATCTTTGGCGACACGGGAGCTGATCGAGCCGGCCTTGATCATGCTGACCAGAACATTAAAATTCTGCGCCGAGATCGGCAAAATATCCATTGATTCCGTATCTCGCTCATCCAAATCTCGGATTATTTTTACAAGATCGTTTGCGATATAGTTTCCTGCTATCTTTATGTGGTCCGCATCTTTTCCAGTCGACACTGTGTCAAAAAAGTTACCGAATCGAGTATCGCGAACGAATGAGTCGGCATCATCTGCCTTCAAGCCAAGACTGATATATCGCTCTCTGCGAGCGCCCGGCAATTCTCCAAGAGTTCCAGAAAGAGCGTCCCGTCTAAGGTCAGGGATCTCTGAGAGCTTTAGCGACGGCAGATCAGGGTCTGGGAAATAGCGATAATCTGCACTACCCTCCTTTGTTCGCTGCGGGAATGTGGCCTGCTTCGCTTCGTCCCAGCCAAGCGTTTGCTTCTCGATCACACCGCCCGCTCGTAGGAGTGCCTCTTGGCGCTTTATTTCATACTCAACAGCACGCTCCATCGCACGGAACGAATTAAGATTCTTGATCTCTACATACCCCGCACTGCGCTCACCCTTGGGTGCAACAGATACGTTCGCCTCAACGCGCATCTCACCTCGCTCCATGTTTGCATCACTTGCACCAAGATAACGCAGAACGAGCTGCAATTCGCGCGCAAACGCACCTGCTTGAGCTGCAGACTTAATTACCGGCTCCGTTACCAATTCCATAAGCGGAACACCCGCGCGGTTGTAATCGATCAGTGTCTGACCACTTGCGTCATCGTGTTCGGAACTAGCCGTATCTTCTTCCAAATGAATTCGCGTTATATCGACACCCATCAATGAACCCCCTTTCACGAGTGGAAACTCGAACTGACTCAGCTGGTACCCCTTTGGAAGGTCCGGGTAAAAATAATTTTTTCGATCAAATTCAGTGTAGTCGGCAAGCTCAGCACCGATCGCGATACCAACCCGGAGCACCTGGCGAACCGCCTCTTTATTGATCACTGGCAGAGTTCCAGGGTGCGCCAAACATACCGGGCAGACGTGCGTATTTGGAGATGCGTTGTAGGGGTCGTTCGTGGAAGAACAGAACATCTTCGTAACGGTCTTAAGCTCCGCATGTATCTCCAGACCTATCGTTGCTTCGTAATCCATGTGGGGCACTGTAGCAGATGAAATCCCCCACCTCCACCTGCATCCAGTCCAACGTAATCACCGAGAACCGCTCGCCAGCGAAGGAATGCCGCCGCTCGAGACCCGCACTCCCTACCTATCAGCCCAACTGCAATAAGCACTCTGCACCAAAAAAAAACGACTCACCAGAGTGAGTCGTTTTGAGCCATCGATAACCCGTCTCCAAACGAGTTGGCAATCCGAGTCGCTAATATATCAAGCAAAATAAGCCGAGCTCGGATGCCGAGATTTGGCCTTATTCCTTGATGCGCCACTGACCAGACTGAAGAAACGGCTCCGCCTTCTTATACTTCATCTCGCGATCCTCTGTACCGTTTGTGATCACAACCTTGTCGTTACGTTCATATTCACGTCGCGTAGAAGGCGCGGACGACTGTGTGATGGTCTGTGCAGCCTTGTGGATAACCTGCGCCTGAGGCGTAGGATTTTGGACGGATTGGCTGATTGATACCAAGTTTGCTACCACGCCCTCGACCTGTGATCGGTATGATTCTTCCATTGCCTGGAACAGCTTAAGGCCTTCCTTTTTGTATTCAACGAGTGGGTCACGCTGACCATACGCGCGCAGGTTTACACTGCTTCGCAAGTACTCCATCGCCTCAAGATGCTCAACCCAAAGAAAGTCGATCCCCTGCAGGAGCATGCGACGAACGTTTGGATAGAACGCGTCTCCGGTCATACTTTTTCGCTCAGCGATCGCAGCAAGCTTCGACTCATCGCCCGCAACAGCAAGCATGAGTTCGGCATCTACCGCTTCGTCCGTACCAGTGAGAAGATCGCGACGTCGTGTGTATACACTTTGGCGCTGAATGTTGAGCACGTCGTCATACGCGAGCACATGTTTGCGAGCGTCGAAGTTCAACTCTTCAATTCGCGACTGCGCCTTTTCAAGCGAACGAGTGATCATGGAGTTGTAGATGGGCTCATCTTCTGGGATCTTGAACGTGCCCATGACACGCTTGATCATGTCGGATGCAAACACGCGCATCAATGAGTCTTCGAGCGAAACGAAGAATTGTGTGACACCAGGGTCCCCCTGTCGCCCAGCTCGACCACGAAGCTGATTGTCGATTCGACGCGCTTCGTGTCGCTCGGTACCAAGGACGTACAGACCACCGACTTCAGTGACGGCATCGTACGCCTCCTTCCCTCCTGGATTGCCTCCGAGTTTGATGTCGACACCGCGACCCGCCATGTTGGTCGCGATCGTGACCGCGCCTTTACGACCGGCTTGCGCAATGATCTCGCCTTCGCGTTCGTGATTCTTGGCGTTCAAGATCTCGTGCGGAATACCCTCCTGCTTGAAGTAGGCACTCAGGAGCTCGTTCTTTTCAACCGAGGCAGTACCAACAAGTACGGGCTGGCCCTTCTCATGGAGCTCTCGAACGTGTCGCGCGATGGCCTTGAATTTACCTTGCTCCGTTTGGAAGATGAGGTCGTCGAGATCCTTACGTTGTGCAATTTTATTTGTAGGTACGGTAACAGTGTTTAGTCCGTAGACTTTGTAGAACTCCTCCGAGGAGGTCGCTGCAGTACCCGTCATGCCCGCGATCTTCTGGTACAAGCGGAAATAATTTTGGAATGTGATGGAAGCAAACGTGCGTGACTCCTGCTGGATCGATACTCCCTCCTTTGATTCGATGGCTTGATGCAAGCCCTCGCTCCAGCGACGACCTGGCTGCATACGGCCAGTAAACTCGTCTACGATGACGATGTTGCCGTCGCGAACGACGTAGTCTTTATCACGCTCATACAGCGCTCGGGCACGCACAGCCGTTTCAAGGTGATGCACGAACTTAATACCCGCGTCTGTATAGATATTGTCGATACCAAGCGCCTTTTCAGCCTTTTCGATACCCTGATCTGAGAGCTGGATCTGCTTATGCTTGAGATCTACATCGTAGTCCTCTTGCGGAATCAACGTAGCCGCAATGGCCGTGAACTTACTGTAGAGCGCTTCGGCGTCGGCGACCGGCGCAGAGATAATGAGCGGCGTACGTGCTTCATCGATAAGGATAGAGTCGATCTCGTCGACGATGGCGAAGTGGTACCCACCCGTTGCCGGGATGCGCTGACGTAGATTTGAAGCTTCGTACTCAAGATTGTCTCGAAGGTAATCAAACCCAAACTCGTTGTTGGTACCGTAGGTGATATCGGCGGCATACGCTTCTCGACGCGTGACCGGGCGCATGAATTCTTTCTCTACCTTGAAGCTCCCCGTTTCGTCTCGCTCATGATCCGCTTCTTCTACACGCTCGCCGGCGTATGACGAATCGTAGAGAAATGATGATTCGTGATTGATGATACCGACGGTGAGCCCGAGCGCGCCATAGATCTGCCCCATCCATACGCCGTCACGGCGTGAGAGGTAATCGTTGACTGTGATCACGTGCACTCCTTTTCCAGTGAGTGCATTGAGGTACGCGGGCAGTGTGGCAACCAGCGTCTTTCCTTCTCCTGTCCGCATCTCGGCAATGCCGCCCTGGTGAAGGATCATGCCTCCGATGAGCTGCACATCGAAGTGGCGCTGATTGAGCGTGCGACGCGATGCCTCCCGCACCACCGCAAATGCCTCGGGGGCGAGGTCATCCAGTGAGGCTCCAGCCCCAAGACGCTGCTTAAATTCTGCTGTTTTTGCCTTTAATTCTTCATTCGAGAGTGCTTTGAGCGCCTCTTCAAAAGAAGCTGCTTTAGCTACAACCGGCTCTGCACGACGCAAAGCGGCGGCGCCCTCGTCGCCAAATAATGCCTTCCAGAAAGCCATAGTGCCCTATCCTACCTTAAAACAGAGCGAAAATACATGGATCCTCCCTCGTCAAGACCTTGCTGTGCCGACCTTCGGTGTTAGGCTTACACATGACCTCCGAATAAGGGCATAGCGCGGAGGGCGGCGGCACTCACATAAGACTTTCACTTTTTGGAGCTCGCACCCGCCTTCCGCCCTGTGCCTTTTTTTATTGGTGCTCAGCACCAATAAAAAACACATACGAGTAGCGCGCGAGCTCCAAAAGAAGAAAGGGGCTAGAAAAACATTTGTGTTTCTGCGATGGAGAGCAGTGTTGTGCTCAACGTACATATACGCATGTGCGTTTTGGTGCTCGTTTTTTTAAAACGTAAAAAATATTTGTGAGAGTTCTCTCAAAGATTTCTTCAGAATAATCACATGACGAGTTATCCACACTTATAGTCGCAATGCGCGATGAGTGCACACATGAGTGTAATAATTATTTAAACGCTCTTGCGTTTCGCGCGCGAAGCGATGGTCGACTTTAATACCATTGAATACTCTCGAACGAGAAAAAATACCATGGCAAAAAAGAAGAAGACAGCAAAGAAGGCCAAGAAGGCTAAGAAGCGAGCGTAGTCTCGCTTCCCGATAGGATCTTCGGATCAAATCGGTTTGCAAAAACAGCTTCCTTACGGAAGCTGTTTTTAATTTCCATGAATACACTCACACAGTCCCACACACCACGTGTCTTTATTAAGGGAGCTTGAGAGATGTAAAACGAAATACCCGCCTTGCGGCGGGTAGTTTCGCGACTTTCGATCTTTGGAAAGCATCACACTTTGTGACACTCACCTGCCCAGTATATCGAGAGGTTTTGATCTTTCAAGCACCGTTATTGCATCTTGATCGTACCGTTCTGAATCTGCTGAATGATCTCCGTAACCTGACCGCTCACCTCCGGATGAGTCTTTACGGCTTCCTGAAGCGTGGCTATCGCACGTGCTTTATCGCCCGCCTGGTAATAGACAGCAGCAAGGGTGTAATAGCCCTGCACATCCTCCGGATGGGCTTTGATATACGCACTCCAGAGAGTAGCTACTCGATTGTAGTCTTTTATCGTTACAAGACTTGCAAGAATGCGCTGATCAGCAGCTCTTCCTGATTCAACCTCTGGAGCGAGAATGGCATCAGCTTCTGCGGCTCGATTGTTTCGGATCAATACAGCCGCATAAATGATGCGTGGATCAACCAGGTTTGTATTGAGCTCGAATGCTTGTTTATACAGCTCTATTGCACGAGCGGTATCACCCTGAAGCTCGGCATTTTGCGCACGCTCATAGAATATCGACTGTTTCGTAGGCGACAATTCTTGTGCCTTCTCAAGTGCAATCGCTCCATTCTTATAGTCGCCGTATGCGTCATATAACACACCAAGGAAGAGTGGGAACCGAGCATCGAGCGGAGATTCTGCCGCCTGCAGCGTCATTTCCTCTGAAGCAAATGTGTAGAATTGCTGCTTGATCTCGTTTGGAATATTCGCTTGAGCGATCTGCGAGGCGCCCTGGGCGAGCTGCTCACGCGCCTCTTGCGTACCGAATGCCTGATACGCTATCGCCTTCTTGAAGAGGTTGTACGTGGTTTGTAAGTCACCTTGATTTGCGAGCGCTCGCAAAAGTGTTCGATTTTCTGCGATAGCCTTACCATTCACTCCCCATGCAATCGCCCAGATAAGTACAACGACTGCACCAGCAACGTATGGTAGAGAGGCGCGCGAGATGATGGTGCGTGCAACCACAGGTTCCGCATTTGTATGCTCAGTGTGCCGGTACATGATGAACGCGAGGACCGTGCCGAACAGAATGTAGCTCGTTACGTTATCGAAGACAAAGAAATTGTGTACGAAATACCCCGCCAGTAAGCCAGTCAGGATAGCGCGCTCAGCTATTGAGAAACCGTTGCTGCGCCAAAGTACCCACACAGTGGCGGCAAAAATAGAGAGGTAGGCTATCAAGCCGAGGAATCCGCCAGCCACGAGCCAGTCAAAGATCACGTTGTGCACACGATCAAACCACGGCTCCTGTCCGTGCATTCGTGGGTCGTAATACTTATCGAATACCAGCGCGTAATTCTCCTGGCCCCATCCGAGAAGCGGCTTTTCTTGCGCACCCTTCCACGCCATACCCCAGTTGTAGAATCGCGCTTTCGCAGTTGTGTCAGACGCAGATATTGTCGCCATTCGGGACAGGAACCCGATCTTATTGATCCATGCCTGATCTTTAACGGCAAAGAACGCACCAGCGAGTACCACCATTACCGCAATACCAGCTACGGCCGCTCGCCACGCGGTTTTTGATTTATTTGCCTGAATCAGAACGAGGACTGCAGTGAGAAACGATCCTCCGATGAGTCCAAGCATTGTGCCGCGCGTACCCGTTGCAAGCAGCATGTACGTATCAACCACAATAATGGTGCCGTACGCCAATGAGATTCCAATGCGCTTGCCGTGACCGCGCTCAACCCACGCCTGGGCCCAGAGCATTGCCGCAAGAAACACATGGAAGAGCATGTAGACTGCAAAGTAGATTGGATTGCCGAACGTACCGTCGAGTCGTGCAGTCAAACCGGCCTGCCCTCCTTGGCCAAGAGCCGTGATACCAGCAATTTGAAGAAGACCGTAAAGCGACAGATATGCAGAGACACCAAGACTCGTCCACATAAGCCACTTCCACAAACGCTCTGTGCGCATGACGGACGCTGCAACAACGACGTACGCGAAGAGGTGTCCGAGAGTGACGAAGCCATCCATACGCTCATAGTTACTCCAGATACTCTTGAATGGATACTCACCCAACAAGTCGGCGACGAGAATGATGAATGTAAAGACAGCGAGGGCAGCAAGAATGATCGAGCGACGTGGCCTATACTCCTTTGCCACCAACGCGAGCGCGAGCCAAGCGCCGAATCCAACTTCCACAATGAGACGGAATGCAAAGTTTTTGCCGGTAATAAATGGGAAGAACATACTCGATGCGACAATAAGACATACGAACGGAAGTGCGAAAACAGAACCGATCGCAATACCGCGGAGAACTTTTTCAAGTGTCATACGGGGGAAGTGTAGCATGGTGCCCTTGCCACGCCAGCAAGTGCTGAGCGAGCGCCACTCTGGTACAATCCCCTGAAACGGGTATGTCTGCAGTCGACGAACAGTATTACCAAGTCGCTCGTCCCCGCTCCCTATCAGAACGAGTAGTCATAGCGGCACGTGATCACATATTCACGGATTTCATGCGGGTATGTGCCCCAGCACCCGCACACACCGTCGCAGACGTGGGAGTCTCCGATGTCGTGACGGATGCCGCGAATTTTTTGGAACGCTTGTACCCGTACCCAGAAAGAATTACGGCACTTGGGCTTGGGGAAGGCGTCGCATTTAAGCTTGCCTACCCTCGCGTCTCGTACTCACAGATCGCTCCGAATGAGCCGCTCCCCTTTTCAGACCGCTTCTTTCATATTGCAACCGCTAACGCGGTACTCGAGCACGTCGGCTCCGAATCTGAACAGCGACGATTCGTTTCTGAGCTGTTTCGAATATCTCACGTAACGTACATCACTGTTCCACATCGTTATTTCCCAGTAGAACATCACACAGGGTTTCCATTCGTTCACTACAGTAACAGAGCGTTCAGCATGGCCTGTTCCCTTTTTGGTAAGGATGAGTGGGCTCGTTCGGAAAATCTCATCTTGATGACAAAAAAACGACTCCAATCACTCGTACCTGAGGGATCATCGTTCGAAATCGGATATACCGGACTCCCGCTCGGTCCATTCAGTTCAAATCTCTATTTACTGTTGCGCCATGAAGATCATGACTAATGTGTTCCGGTCGGCACAGTTCCGCGCCATCATCTTTCTATTGTGCATTTGCGCCGCGGGCGCCACACTAAAACTTTCAACGTTTGGTACGACAAATAGCAGCGATTACGAAGAGTATGTTGCTGTTGCGCAGCGTATCGCGGGAGACACCTCAGCAGAGGTGCGACCGCATCGATTTCTCAAACCGCTCAATCCCACAGTCGTTGCCACAATCGCCACAGTGACTGACTATCATACGGCATTTATATTGCAGGCACTTCTGTTTTACGTGGCACTCGTGCTCTCTATCTATTTTCTTGCACGTGATTTTTTTGATGACATCGTACTTTCCGCACTCATCGCGACCTACGTTGCACTGAGTTACCCCATACTCAAGTATGGGGTCGATATCCTCACGGAAACTGGCGCACTTTTCTTCTATACTGCTTCATTGATACTCACACTGCGCTACATCAAATCCCCAAGCTGGAAACTGATGTTGGTCAATGCAGCAGTTGTTACGATCGGATTCTTATGGAAAGAGTACAGTATTGTGTCTGCAATTATTTTCGGGCTCGCGATCCTTTTTCATGCCGCAGTGCCTGTGCGAACACGCATCCTCCAGATAGTGGTCTATGCGATCATGTTTCTTGCCGTTCACGTTCCAGTGCAGATCTATGTATACGTACAACATGGATATTCATACCTATCGTGGTATTCGGAGGGCGTAAACGGGGCAATCAAGCAGAACGAATTCACGCTTAAGAATATCGTGAAGAGTACCGCTGCCCTCTTGAGTGTTCTGTGGCTCGCGGTTCCTCTTGGATTCCTGCGATATAAAACACTGAACACATGGCAGCAGCGCTTTTGGCAGGTGTCGATCGCACCTCCACTTATCGGATACGCATGGGGCTACATTTCATCGCGTCTCTTGTACGTTATGGCACCACCGTTTCTACTTGTTGCGGGAACCGGGATCCGCAACTGGAAGCGTCCAACACAAATAGCGCTGTTCGGAATCGCCATTGCAGCGAATATCGCGTGGCTTTTCTTATCGTACGAAATCCGGATCTAGAGCGCCTGTATACGCGCTCGTGCTGTCCCTCGTTTCGCATACGCGGTTTTGAGCACTTCGATAACTCGAACACCGCTCTCAATGGAGATCGGTGAGTCAGCCGGCTTGATCTTTTTCGCGAGGATGTCGTTGATGTGGAGCATCTCCCGATAGAAATCATCTGGTCGCTTCTTATCGAAGACCTGTACCTGTTCAACATCGTCCGTCGAACCTTTCCAACGCACCACGTCTCCTCGCGGATCGCCGTTGCAGTGCCACTCGATATAACCCTGGGCACCCTGCACACGAGCCCATTTACGCGTTGGCTTGGTCACAACATCTTGGATGACTCGTCCAACCTTCTTTTTGTCGGTAACGAAGGTGAACGCGGCGATCGCATCATACTCGGTCTTGCCACTCTTTTTCATATCGTAGATGGCCATCATTTCCTTCCAGATGCCAAGACCAGTCTTTTTTGCGAGATGCTGCCACAAATGGAGCGCGTGTGAGTGCTCACCAGAAGCACCTCCACCCATGCTGATGTAACCTAGGTACGTGTCTTTCGGACCGGAGAGCCATGGGTGTGCCTTGAAAATACCCTCCCAATGCTCCCGGAATTCAACGTCGAGCGTAAGCACCTCGCCTATTGGTTTCTGAGCGAGCAACTCCTCCATAAATGCGACCGATTCGGCAACGCCGTGGTCATACCCCACCAGCAATATAGTCTTCTGTTTCTTCGCGAGCGTCACCAGCTTCTTGAGATCCTTTGCTTCTGGTCCACACAGTGGTTTTTCTAGAAGCATAAGCCTTGGCTTTTCTTTCAGTGCCTCAAGTGCCACCGAGAGTCGCACGTGTGGTGGCGTACCAATGAGAACGACGTCGTACCCGCCTTTTGGCTCAGTGCCCGCAATGTACTGCTTGATATCAGCATCCCACGCACCATAACGCGTTGGATAAATATCGTTCTTCATGCGATCGAGCGCCGCTTGATCACGATCAACGACCGTCACGTTCCATCCCATGCGACGGGACGCCTGCGTAAGGTGATTTCCAATAGAGCCCGCTCCAAAGACTTTTACATTCATAGCGATTGTTATAGCACACGCAATAATTGATCATCTGTTATCTCAGAAATAGACTGTACAACTGGATACTTTACATTGTCCGATGACCACCCATTCGTAGGTGTCGCGATTCCAATGAATACACACTTGCATTCTGCTGCCGCCTCGCGATCGCCATCACCGTCGCCCACGAACACAAGCGAAGCAACCTCTACACCTTCCCTCTTTGCGATCACGCGCAATGTGTCTGCCTTTGATACGGATGATCCGTATATTCCTTGAAATAAGCCTCCGATATCTAGACGATGGATCGACTCCTGAAGCGGCGCGTCTGGCGTATTTGAGTTGATGTAGAGGCGACTGCTTTTAGAGAGGGACTGAAGTCTCGAGCGATCTGCAGAAGATACAGTAAAGGTTTCGATCTTCTCGCGTACGATGCGATTGAATCGCTCCGCGTACTCGGTCACTTTTTGATCAATGTCGCCCCGCACGCCAACTCGCAATAAAATACTACGAATGATGTCGTATCGATCTCCTTTGGCATTCGAGAATTCTTCTATTGCTTCGAACACTTCACGCTCTGGAACCGATTCACCGTACTCACTGAACATGAGGCTGTAACCCTGCCGCTTTATACCCTCCGACGGAATAATGACTCCGTCGAAATCAAAGACAACAACATTCATGCTAGTCGAAATGGTGTCGACCCCAATTTGAGAGCTTCGTTTTGCGTGCCTCACGAGGCAGATTGCTGATCGCTGTATCTTCGTAGAATGAATCGTTGTTGAAGTGTGTCGATGAGACTTCTTCAAAGATAACGCCGGTATCGGTCCAGAATCGATGCTTTACTCCGCGCTGTACGACAGCAACATCTCCTGGGTGGAGCGTCATGCGACGGCCTTCGAGTTCGAGCTCCATCACTCCTGAGAGTACGTGGAACGCCTCTTCTTTCTGCAGGTGATGATGGTATGGATGCTCCTGACCCGGCAACTGCACGATGATCTTTTTGCAGTATTCGCGATTGATCACATCAATGATAACAGCTCCGACTTTTCGGAAGTTTTCGAGTCCGTAGTGGTGTGAGAGATCGATCGAAAAATCAATCGGAAGCGCGATACCCGCTTGATTGAGCATTGCCTTCACCTCATGGATCGGATGGTAGACGAGATCACGGACGGACGGCGTGAAGTCGCGGGTTCCGTGTGCGATTGGCTCGTCTGTTTTATAGGCCTTCTCGGCAATGACCATATCCTCTCGGAAATCTCCACTCGAAAGCTGACCCTCACGAAATGGGAACGCAAAGTACACATCGGTCCGCTTGATCTTCTGCCCCTTCTTGATCGGCTTCTTCGCAAATACTCCTCGCTTAAGCGAGGCGAGATCAGCATCTTCCTTCGGATCAGATTCCCATGTAGCTGGACCCTCGGCATCGCGCGCTACTTTCCATGCCGCGATCCAATTATCGATCTGCTCAGGTGTCGAAGAATAGGCGTTCAGCGAAATCGTCTTGGTAGGCACACCAACATGACGTTCGAAAATACGAGCCCCTTTGCCATATGCGATCTGAATTGCTGCCATGTTATCTGGCTCTTCATGGGTTGAGAATCCGATCATGATATTTGGGTATCGATTGCGAAGGATTTCAATATGACCGAGATTGAGCTTGTTGTTCGGTGTTGGATATATCGCCACGCAATGCATGAGCGCAAAATGAATGTAGCGATGATCGAGGAATGATACGAGTCGATCGATCTCTTCTATCGACATACCACCAACGGAAACGATCATTGGCTTGCCTGCTGTAGCAGCTTTCTCCAACAACGGCCAGTCCTTTGCCGAACACGATGCGATCTTCAGAATGTCGACATTGAGATCTTTCACCAGATCAACCGATGCCTCATCAAACGGCGTCGCCATTGTGACTAAACCTGCTTTTCGTGTTGCATCCACGAGCACTTTAAAATCCTTTCTCGTGAGCTTGGTTGAGAGGAAGCGTGGCACATGCTTGTTGTCGGTCTTTTTCTTGTCCGCTGGATGGATGAAGGTATCCATGTCGCGGAACTGCAGCTTCACGCACGCCTTCACACCATGCTTATGCACAACTTTCGCCATTTCGTTGATGATCTTGAGGCCATGATCAACGGAGCCCTGATGGTTGTTCGCCATCTCAAGGGTAAAAAGGTCAGTAAAATCGAACTTACTGGTTGGATTTGTCATATTCAGATTGTGTCGTAGATATACAATCCGTCAACTTTACATTCTTGATGTATGTTGTCTAATTTACCTACTGTTCCATCTGTTCGTTTCTTCGCTTCAAGAGCAATTCGGCCATATCAAAATCGAGCTGGTGATCGATATTCACCGCATGCTCAGGAGCCATAAAAAAGTAGCCGAGACGCTTACCGGATGTGGACTTCATCTCAAGGATAGTTTTTGGCCACATGACATCCATCGCCCCCGTGTGCATATGCACTTTTGGAAAGCGCTGTCGCTGCAAATTGTGGGGCTCATCGAAGCCGGTGAATTCCTTCGAGAGGAACGGTTCGAGTACATCCCCGCTTTCTGCGATCTTCCAGAATTTGTATGGATGCTTCGGTGTTTCCATGATCGGACGCACCGCATCGAGCTCAGGGTTATCGATGAGCTTCTGTATCCCCTCGTCGATATCTTCTGGTCGAGTGAGCGGCGCCGTTGGTGGGACTCGCAACACGAGATCGGGTTTGTAGCCTTCGTTCTCTTCGAGCCACTGCAAGCTATACGTTAAAAACTCCACGTCGGTTGCGAGATCGTGCGATATCTCAGGTGGCTGAATATACGGAACCTCGGCGCCGTATTGCTTTGCGATTTCGGCTATCTCGACGTCGTCAGTCGCGACAATGATGCGAGTGATGAGCCTTGAACGCTGTGCCGCTTCAATCATCCATGCAATGAGCGGCTTACCGGCGAGCGGCTTAATGTTCTTCCGTGGGACACCTTTTGAACCCCCACGTGCCGGTATAACTGCAAGAATTTCCATAGCGTGCATTATGCAAGAAATTCGAGGATTGCGCTCGCAACGCGCTTCGTAGCTAAGCCGTCGCGCTTGTAGAGCATCGTGTCCTGCAGTTTTTTTCTATTATCTTTTCGATGATCCGGGTCCCGTAAAAGCGCATTGATCTCTTCGAACAATTCCTGATGGCTTTTTACGAGCGGTGCCCCGCCCGTTTGCAACACATGTTGATAGTGCTCACGCTCATAGAGACGCTCGATCGACTGCCAGTACGGCTGCGGATGATCGCCGTCGTAATTGATGAGAATCGATTGTTTGTCGAGCGCGGCCGCGTCTAGCGTAAGTGTGGACTCCACATTGATCGTCACAACGCTGTGGTAGATCGCATTATAGAGCTGTTGAATGTCTTTATTGGTAAACGAAAATGCGAGCGCAGCCGAAACGCCGACATCAAGCGAACCTTCACTCTGGGTGTTCGTAAACGTACCTGCTCGCTTGATCACAATGCCGGGTAGCGTAAGACCTTCACACGACGACGGATACTTGGGGTGAATCTGTGCAAGGACCTGTATGGGTTTTGAAAAACTACGAGCCTCGATCTTTGCGCTCAGAAATTCGAGGATGTCTTTCGTGTAGGCAGTTTTCCAATCTCCCGGTATCGAAAAGAAGACAAACGCCTTCGACGTGTCCAAACCTTGTGAGCGCATGAATTCATCACGGCCAAGCATCAGCGCGAGATCGTTGTATGCGTCGAATTGAGGAAACCCGGTCACAACGACCGCTTCGGGCGTGTAATCGCCGATCGTGATCGCCTCGCTTCTATTGATCTCATTAAAGACCAACAGTCGATCTGCCTGTACGCGAGTGAAGGCCTTCGTGGTGAGCACGTCCCAGCTTTTAGCGGTCGCAACCGTCGGTATCCCACGCTTTTTTGCCGCCTTTAGCAAACGCGTATCTTCCGGCGAAAACATCCCGGGAGAAAACACGAGGTCTGGTTTGTACCGCTCAAAAAGTGCTTCGGCATACGAATCCGGTACGGCGTAGTAGACCGTGCGAAGAAACGCTCGCCACAGGCGTACATGCCCCAGAATGCCAAGTACTCTCCCCACAAGGTACCGTACATACGACCACCCGCGCGCGAGGTACATGCGTCGCCGTATTTCGGCTGACTGCGTGGGAAGTGTGTTCCAACCAATGTAGTACCACAGTCGCTCCGCAGCAGTAATCGCTTCAGGTAAGAGCTCCACATTCACCTGTTCGGTTGCAAATTGTTTACTGTAATTCTCAAGCCTGTCCGCACCTCGAATCAACAGGACAATACGATTTCCCGATTCTTTTAGATATTCAAACGTCTTTGTACGCAACACATTTTTTTCTGTGTCACCGTCATACACTGAAACAAAAATAGTCTGGTTACTTTTCATGGTCTTTTGTCGCGACAAGGACGAGGCTGACCCCAATTGGTAGCGGAATCCATCGCATAAGAAACGACTCGAACGCTATGCACGAGTAAAAGAGCTGATCTATGAAACGAGGCATCGAAAACGAGCTTTCTCCCGAGTTTCCAGTACCTCGTGCGAGGAGTGCTAGTGGATACAATATGGTATTCCAATAGCTCACAAACCGCACTCGAAATCCGGCCGCTTCAACAACGCGGATCAATGATGAGTACGAATAGCGCCTGAAATGCTGATTTTGAACGTCGTGCGTACTCCACAAAATCATGCTTGCCGGAACGGTGATCACAAGCGCCCCACCTGGTTCAAGCGCTGCATAGAGTCGATTCAACTGGCCCTGATCATCCTCGATATGCTCGAGTACATCAAAGATGCCGATTAGGCCGTGTGGTCGCGCAAGCGCATCTGCTTCCTGTTCAAAAACTTTGTCGTAGCCTTCTTTTTCCACATGAGCAACAACACCTTTCACCGGTTCAAACGCGAAGGTATGCGTTGCGAACCGCGTTAACAGACTCCGCATTGCGCCATACCCCGCCCCGAAATCGAGCGCAGTATCAGCATGCTGAATCCCCGCATATCGAATGGCATCAGCAATAATGCGCTGCCTGCCTCGATACCACCATGATTGCTCGCCACTTTTCATGCGCGAGAGGGCCTGTTGATCCATAGACGGCAGTATACAGGCGAGGTTCACTCACGTGAAAGTTCCTGTTTCAGTGATATCTGAGCGCTCCAGCCCAAGAGCTCTCGTGCGCGTGCATTAGAAGCAGCATTCGATATTTGATCCGTGAGAGCAAGTATATAGGGCTCCTGCGCCATCACACGACCGAGAGGCACGCCACGCATTTGAGCCGCTGTCCGCACAAGCTCTGCCGTGGTGTAGACCTCGCCCGAGCAAATATTAATCACCTGCCCACGCACGGTGTCAATTTTCACTGCCGCTGCGATGAGCGCTTGTACGACATCATCGACATGGATAAAATCTCGCACCGCAGTATCCGACACTTGCACACGCGTGCCAGCTCTGAGCGCCTCACGAAGTTTCTCGATAAATGAGCGTCCTCCGGGACCGTATACGTTTGAAAAACGAAGCACCGTTACTGGCACCACACTGTTTTTTTCCAACGCTCGATATGTTGCTTCAAGCTTCGTACGCCCGTACGCGCTCATAGGGTGCGGAATCGTCTCTTCCAAAAACGGCGTTGCCACGTCTCCATACTCCATATTCGTTCCAGCCACAATAATTGCGCGTACCGAGATATCCGCAGCGGCATCAATCACATGAGTGGTCCCCCCCACATTCACGCGCGTCATTTCATCCTCGTTTCCCGTGGTCAACGCAGCAAGATGGAACACCCAATCTGGAGCTACAGTCCGTACTGCCGCACGCAAGGCCGAGGGATCGGTGATGTCTAGGTCCGCACGCGAAGGAGCCACTACGCGATGACCAAGGCGCGTGAGTTCCGCTATGAGTCGAGTCCCGATAAAGCCCGCTCCACCAGTTACAAACGCTTTCATGTGGCTATTGTGATGAGTTGCCGCAGATATGCAAATACTATATTCTGCGAGAGCTATGAAAGGCGTCATATTAGCCGGCGGTCGCGGCACTCGCCTTGACCCGCTTACGCGTGTCACCAACAAGCATCTCCTACCCGTGTACGACAAGCCGGTCATTTACTATGCCGTAGAAAAACTTGCTACCGCTGGAGTTGATCGCATTATGATCGTCACGTCCCCGCACCATCTCGACGATTTTGTGCAATTACTCGGTAGCGGACAATACTTCGTATCAAAGACAACGGGGAAGCAGATACAGATCGTGTATGGGATCCAGAATGAAGCAAATGGCATCGCATTTGGTCTGTATATCGCTCGCGATTATGTGGGTGACGATGATTGCATCCTGTATCTCGGCGACAACATCATCGAAGACGATATCGCTGATCACGTTCGGAATTTCAAAAAAGGAGCAACTGTATTTCTGAAGCGAGTGCCTGATCCCGAGCGTTTTGGGATCGCAACAGTAGACACGAACGGCCGCATTACGTCGATCACGGAAAAGCCAAAACGTCCGAAGTCTGATCTGGCAGTGATTGGGGTCTATATTTACGACAACACCGTGTTTAAAAAGATGATTGGTCAACCCGCATCAAAGCGCGGAGAAAAAGAGATCACATGGGTAAATAACAAGTACCTAAAGGACAAGGCGCTGCGTGCGGTCGAACTGAAAAAGGAATGGTTCGATATCGGTACTATAGAGAGCTTGCATGAAGCATCACAATTCATGCGCGAACGACATGGCAAAAAGAAGTAAAGAAGTCATTCTGATCACCGGCGGAGCGGGCTTCATGGGCAGCTGCTTCACCAATATGATGGTTACAAAGCTCCCTGACACACAGTTCATTATCGTTGATGCACTCACCGGCGTCGCAGATAAGCACAACATTGAAGTATGGGACCGTCCGAATTTCTCATTTGAGATCTGTGATATTCGAGACGCTGCAGCACTCGATCATATTTTTGCGGCGGTCAAACCAACCCACGTCGTTCACTTTGCAGCGGAAACACACGTGGACGTGAGCATCCGGAATCCCCTCCTTTTTCTTGAAACGAATGTTATTGGAACACACAATGTCGCTTCGGCATCACGAGCACACAATGTTGAGCGAGTACTCCACATCTCTACCGATGAAGTGTATGGCGCGCTCACCGCACAAGCACGTCCATTTACGGAAAAAGACGCATTCAGACCGAATAGTCCGTACAGTGCGTCAAAGGCCTCCGCTGAACACATAATGCGCGCCTTCAGAGAAACATATGGTCTACCCGTCGTAATTGCCCGATCCTCCAATAATTATGGTCCTCGCCAAGATGCGACAAAATTCATACCTGTCTGCATCAATCGATTACTCAAGGGTGAACAAATTCCCTTGTATGGAAAAGGGACCAATGTACGCGACTGGATTTATGTCGAAGACTCCGCAGCCGCGTTCGAGACAATTTTGCGCAAAGGCGCACTTGGAGAGGCCTACAATGTGGGCGCTTCAGGCGAGCTTAAAAACATTGATGTTGTAAAAAAACTTCTGAAACTTACAAAGTCCCCGCCATCTCGGATCTCATATGTCGCCGATCGACCTGGTCATGATTATCGGTACGCCCTTTCCAGCGCAAAACTACGACGTTTGGGATGGAAGCCACATACACCCTTTGCCATCGGTCTCCAAAAAACGCTGGAGTGGTATTCACGCCCTACACGCGACCGGTAAACCGGTACTTCAATAGGTGATACACAAACTCGACGAGCGTTGTAAGTTTGACGAACGATGATCGGTGCTCGTTTTTGAGAAACACAGTGGGCAATTGCGTTACGCTGAAACCGAGCTTCGTGGATTGAATCGCGATCTCCGCGTCAATGAACCAGTCGTCGGAACGAAGATCGAGTTTCTGGAGCGCGCTCCGAGTGAATAGCTTTGGCTTCGAATTAATGTCATGTATCGCGAGGCGCGGGAACAACACTCGCGCCATTCTGTTAAAAATGCGTGATATGAGAATTCTTTGTGCACCGTCGTGGCGTGTGACGCGATACGTTTGGGCCATATCCGAACCATCTGCTCGCATCGCATCATATAAGCGCCCAATGTCTTCCACGGGATTCTGCGCATCACCATCAATAAAGCCCACCACCGCACCTCGAGCGCGCTGTAAACCACTCCGAACATCCCACCCAAACATACCTTGTTTCACTTCGGTGATCGCAATGATGCGTTCATCGCGTGACGCAATGTCGCGCACCACAGCAGGCGTCGTGTCACTTTCCGCTCGGGCCGCATCAAAGTTTCCCACAAGCACGAGTTCATACGAGATACCCTTCGGATCAAGCGACTCCTGCATACGCGAGACGACAGTCCGAGAAAGTTCACCAGCTCGGTAGCATAGAATTACGACAGAAAGATCGGGGGTGACAGTTTCGTTTCTGGTCATGTGTTTCTACGACCAAAAAGTCGTCGGTGCAGGGCCGAACATGCGACAGCGGTGAACGCAATCATGAGCGGATTTAATGCGTATCGGTGTCGTGCCTCAACGCCGATGGTCGTTGAAAGGAGTGTCGCGGAAAAATAAGCGATAAGGAGCGCGGTCACCCACGCCTCGGGCCGGCGGCGGGTGATCCATAGTCCGGCAACCGTGGCTCCCCCGATCAAGAGCCACAGCGCTTTGCCACCAAGTGCTATCACAACATACGAGTCGAATGTGCGCACTATCGTACGGATGAGTCCCGTGACCCCTTCGCGGCCAAGTACGAGCGAATACGACACACTCCGATGCTCCGCAGAGATCACACCATACTTACCGAGCAGACTGTGATAATTTCCCGAAAACCAAAAACCACTGAGCCCAAGGAGGTACGATTCAAGATATGCGGCTGGATGCGCTAAGATAATTTCCTTTGATCGCTTAACAAGATACGTCTTATTTGCGAATGCATTTATGTCCGGATCCGGCATTTCAGCAGCAGCCTTCGCATAGAGCTCCTGTACCACAGGTGCAAAGTCCCTATTCTCGGCAGTTGCGAGCGTGGCACCCGCCCCGTATTTATACAGATTCGGAGCTTGCGATGAAACGAACTCCATTGTTCCAAATTGATGCAAATTACGAAGCGACCATGGAACAGTGATCAGAAATGCGAAAAACGGTATGAGTACAAGCGAAAGCACCGACCGAGCAGAAAGGTGACGACGGATAAGCAGCAATAAGAACCCCGCGATGAATAGGCCGATTGGAAGATACAAATTTGCCGGTCTAAAGTAGTTCGATACTCCAATTGCAATCCCCGCGTACATGGCAACGCTCATAGGGTACTCAGAAGTCCATTTCACTGCGAGCCACGCAGCGATTAGTGTCGCAACGGAGAAAAACACATCTGGCATGAGCACGATGCTGTAAAAGACCATAACAGGTTCGACAGCCAAGAAGAGTGCCCCAACGAACGAATACGTATGTGTGACCCCAAGACGACGCATGATCATGTATGACGTTGCTGGGATCAAAGAGGCCACAATAATCTGAATGAACGATCCTACGATCAATGGCACACCCGTGCTCACAAAGATATACAGGAAAGCGGGATATCCGGGAGCGCGGTACGCTTCAAGCACACCGTCATATACATATCCGATCCCCTGCTGCACATGTTCTGCCAGTATCAAATAGTGGGTACTATCCCCGAGCAAAATGGCACTGTATCCATGGAAATACACGAGTGCACCGAGTACTAGAAGACGAATCGCGACGGCAACGAGAAAGACATTTCTGATTACACTAAAATACTCCGAACGAGTGATCGCGCGTAAGAAACTCATACCTCTGCCCTAAATCCATACCCTTCTGTGTAGGTTGCGTTCGACGACACTCCATTCGCAAGCGGTCGCAGAATTTTTTTCATAATGAACCGTCGAGCCTTGTTGACGAGCGTCACGATGAACGAGCGCTTCTTCGATTTCAAGTGATCAAAGAACTTGAGCTCCATTGAATCATACGCATCAATGAGAGAGCCGAGTGGCACAACCTCAATATTGCGAAAGCCAGCAATCTCGAGAAAACGACGCAGTTGATAGTCGGTATAGCGATTGAAGTCATAGGGCGCTTGGTGCACCTGCACAAGGAATGGCACAGTGCCAATGATTATCCCGCCCGGCTTCAGCAGGCGTTTGCACTCTGCGAAAAGATGCTCGGTGTTCGGTATGTGCTCAACGGTGTTTGAAAGCGTAATAATATCCGCTGACTCTGCAGGAAGCGGAATCGTTTTTGTGAGATCTGTAACGACACTAATGTGAGGAAACTTCTGAAAGTCTACTCCAGTGTAGACGAACCGAGTGAATAATTTCTCAAACTGCAGGTCACCTGCTCCGAGGTCGATCAAGCGATTTGTCGCAGGCAACGCAGTAAGATGCTGCTCAAAATAATAATAATTTGAGGTCCGCCACGGACTCCACGCAGCTGATGTTTTCTCAGTATGTATCGTACTCGTGCTCATGATTTCTTTTGCACGATACGATCACCCAATACAAGGTAATCCATGTCCGTTTGAAGGAATGTATGGATCGCATCGTACGGTGTTTCTACGATCGGATCTCCTCCAAGATTAAACGAGGTATTCAATACAAGGGGAATACCTGTGATCGATTCGAACTCCTTCACCATTTCATAGTAGATACCATTATTTTCTTTCGTAAGCGATTGCATTCGGCACGTGTTGTCGACGTGCACTATTGACGGAACAGCGGATCGCTTCTCCGCACGCACATCAGCCGCAAGAAGCATAAATGCGGTCGCGGGAGTTTTGGTGTCGAGATCAAACCATTCTGGCAGTCGCTCAAGAAGAATTGAGGCCGCGAACGGACGCCACATTTCACGATGCTTTACTCGCTTGTTGAGAATATCTCGCATATCTTTGTTTCCGGCATTCGCCAATATAGAACGATTTCCGAGTGCGCGCGGACCGTATTCACTGCCCCCTTGGAACCAGCCGACAATATTATCGGATGCGATGAGTTGTGCCGCCTCTTTGGCAATGCTGTCCGATACCCGTACTGAAACTTTTCCCCCAAACTTTGCTATGTCCGCATCGATCTCGTGAGTGGTGTAGGTCCGTCCGAGTGATGCGCTCTTCATTTCCCAAAATCGTGGTTGTTTCAGAGTGACGTGGTACCCCCAGAGCGCACAACCGAGTGCGATCCCGCAGTCGGACGATGCTGGCTGCACGAACAAATTTTTAAAACCTACTTCCGTGAGAAAATTGCGATTCGCATCGATATTGAGCGCACACCCTCCGGATACACACAAATTCTCGCTTTTCGTTACCTCCCGAAGTCGCATTCCGAGAAGGATCGCGAAGTGTTCAAATATTTTCTGCGCTGCGTATGCAACAGAACTAAAATACTCATCAGGGAGTTTGTCTACCGATGGATCGCGACTGGCTTTATTGAGAGCGATAGGCTGAAATACACGATGCGTCTCTTTTTTCATGAGTCGTGCCAGTGCCACACGCATGATCCACGCGACATACATGCGGACCTCCAGCACACGAGCCACCAGTCCCGTTCGCTTCCACGTCCCTGCGTGGGGCGTGAATTGAATATCACCATTGACGACAATCTCACCATTTCGCTGTGCAATCCATCGTTCAAATGGATACTGTTTTAGGAAGGAGTCGTCGCCATATGCGGCAAGCCCCATCATCTTGCCGTGATTATGTTTTCCAAGCGAGAGATAATCGACACAAATTTTGTCATAAAACATGCCAATCCCTGTTACAAAGGGAATGCCTTTCTCGGGTAAGCGCGAATGATTCCATTTTGCGATTGTCGTGATGGAGGTGCCACTACCGCGCATAAGCGACTCGGTCTCTACGAGAGTTGCACCCATGTCGGTGGCGACCATACTTCCCCTCCCGTCGTACACAAGGATTGCTGCATCATCAAACGGAGAACACAGGAATGCTGATGCTGCATGTGCGTCATGGTGACTAATGACCTCAATGCGGACAGACTGAAAGCGACTACCCATCGTTTCCCGGAATATGCGTTCTATATTGCGACCGGATTCACGCGACGTGTGATCGATGACAATAAGGTCGATCAACTCGTCTGTAATGCCGAGCGCGTTAAGACAATAATCAATTGAGAGTGATGGAAAGATGCCTTGCGAATGCTTCTTTCTATTGAGGCGCTCTTCGGCGATCGCGACGACGCGGGTACCATTTATCAGCGCGGCACCCGGATCATGACCTTCGATTTTGAGACCAAGCACGTTCATGCGATTTTTACGAGCAAATAGTAGCACGCGACCAGCTGATGCGCGAAAACCAGCTGTGATACTATATCGGCTATGAAAACTCTTCGCGATACAGCCCTACGGCTCTATTTTTCAGTCCGGAATTCCTGGCCAGTGTGGCATGGCATCCTGAACCGAACGGCTCGAATGCACTATGAACGCCATGCTCCAGACCTTTCACCGGTCCAACAAAGGGTCATTGACGACCTGAAACGCGATGGGATCGCGTTTACCTCGCTTGAAGAGTTATTTCCAGGAGAGAACGTGCTTGCAACACTACAGGCCGACATGGAAGCGCGCGGAAAAATGGAAGGCTTTCACCGAAAGAAACAATTCTTGCAATCCTTTTGGGACGAGTACGGAAACTTTGGTTTTGACAATCCGTTTTTTTCACTCGCGTTGCGTAAGGAAATTCTTGCTATCGTGAATAGCTATGATCGCATGTGGCGACGCCTGAACCATCTCCATCTCCAGGAAACGATCCCCGTGGGAGATTCAACCCCAACCCAATCACAACGATGGCACCGTGATCCCCAAGAGAAGCGTCAGGCTAAGTTCTTCATTTACCTCTCTGATGTTGACGCAGAAGCGGGACCATTTACCTATGTAAAAGGCTCGCAATTCGGCTCTCCGACGTATGGCAACACGTTTCCGCAGTCGTTACCTCTCGGTAGCTACCCTGAAATTGGTGCTGTAGAGAAGACCGTTGCACCCGAGAGTATTGTCTCCGCGCTTGGGAAGGCAGGTACCGTGATCTTTTGCGACACAGCCGGACTACACCGAGGTGGTCATGCCAAGTCAAAATCGCGCTTCATGTTTACTGCTTTTTATCCATCTGCATTTTGGACAGAGCCTCGATTCTATAAGCTGTCCAAAGAAACAGAGGCCGCAGCGCCATCGCTTGAAGCACGCTACGCGATGAGCCACTAGTGTGCCTCTCGCCGCAACTTCACGATCACGTTCGTCACAAAGAAGTTTTTGTAGTAGCGCTCAGGAAGGAGTGCAGCAAACGCGTATGCAAAGCCGTGCCACCATGCTGTTTTCGGAACATGGTACACAACCCCCTCAACGACATACCCATGCTTTCTCGCATTGTAGAAAATGAAATCTTCGATCTCCTCCGTGTTCATATACCATCGATGCCGATCCATTGGCTTTTCAACCGGGAGGCCGTAGCTGTTGCGCACACTGCGACCGCGTACCACTTCCTTTACTGTCTTTTTCCAACAGTTCGGCAATGAGATCACTGCAAACCGACCCGATACACGAAGGAGGTCCGCAAAACAGGTGTGTATGTCTGCAATATGTTCCAGCGTATCGAGACAAAACACGGAATCAAACTCGTGATCTTTGAAAGGTAATGGACCTTTATCCCAATCGAACGGCGTCAAGGATTCGTTATTTTTATCGACCGTCGAAACAGTTCCTTTCACGAATTCACGGATCGCACCGTTGCGGTCGCCGATATCAGCAACAGATCCATTGAACGCGTCGGCAAAATGGGCCTGTGCCAGTTTGTATCGCAATACGTTTTTTGGTGTATACACCCGGTGATCGATATTACTGCGGAATGGAAATGCCGAGCGCGCATCATCGATCGATTGGAGCAGCGCTTCGTCGGGTTTAGAGTTAAAGTAATGCTCATTCGCGAAATACCCTAAAATATGTGTGCGAACGTAACTGGAAAGCATGGCAAGAGTATACACGCACGCGAGACATCGCTCTAGCTACCTGAAAACGGCAGTATGCCACCAATTCGTGAGCGCAAACCCTTGACCAGGATTCGCATAGCATCACGTTCATACGCATCTGGATGCAATATCTCACGTAGCCGAAACGTAAATTCCGGAAGAAGTTTTCGTAGTCGCACGTATCGCTCTATCGTATTGCCAAGAGTGGTCAGCACCATTTCTACACCGATCCCTACGATACCGAAAAGGTAGATCGCAGGGGGTAGGAATATGACAGTCAATGCGAGCTTCAGCGCATTTGACTGCAGTAATGACTTTTGTTCTTTCAGAGCTGCAAATACAGGCGTAAAGAGCGCCGCGACACTGTTTGCGAGGAGTGCTATCAAAAGCACATAGAGAAGTGGGACCGCTACTACATACTTAGGAAACAGGATCGAGACGAAGAGGTATCCGAACACGTACGCTCCGGCGAGGAATGCGAGTCCTGCTAACAGCTGTAGCTTGAGCGATGCGCGGAGAATACGCACCAATTGATCCCGTTTATCCACGTAACTCGGCACAATCGGCGTGATTACCGCCGTAAGCGGCAAAAGTGATGCGATGTGCGAAAAAATGCCGGAGGCAAACGCAAAGATACCGACAGCTTCCGTGCCGAGCATTAGCTTGATGATCCAAATTCGGCTGTTCGTCGCAATAGTTCCCACATATGATGCTCCAACACTCCACTTACGATGTTCGCGCAAAATATTCCAAAACCGCCGACTTCCCTCTTCGCGCGCTGAAGAAAAATACCTGTATGCGGATAGGGTTCGTGGTACATATGCTAACGCCACAAGAAGCTGTGAAAAAACCATCGCATATATAACGCCATGAATACCCATTCGGAGGTACACGACCAAGACTAAAAGAAGAATGAATTTGAACACCTCTTCGATGACGTTGTAGTACGACAAATCGAAGAAGCGCAGCATAACGGTCGCAAGAACAAGCGACACGGCTCGCAATGGAGCTATGAGAAACGAGAAGGATGCGATCTGCAGAAATTGTGCTGCGTACGGATTACCAAATGCACTCGCTACGGGATGTGAGCCAAAAAAGAGCACGCTCCATGCAGTAACTCCGAGTGCAATATTCAAATACAAATACTGATTGAAAATGTGCTTCATTTGCCCCGGATTTCCACGGCTTTTTTCGACCGCCATGTCCGCAATGATGGTAGTAGTCAATCCCGGCAAGAGCACGATACCAATGACCGAAATGACCGACATAACGAGCTCAGAAAAGCCGTACTCGTATAGCGAGAGAAAATTGAGAACAATGAATACGTTTGCGAACATGATCATCTTCCCGAACACCGTGGAAGATACGTTCCAGGCGACACCCATCGAGACTTTTTGAACGAGGTTCATAGCGTATTGCGCAGTATACGCTCGGCGCGAGCTCCCCATGAATACTGAAGAACGACTTCCCTCGCGCGGCAAGCACGCGCATCTCTCTCGGGGTCTCTGAGCGCCCGCTGAATTGCCGCTGCAAATGACGCAGCGTTATCAGGCTCGGCAAAGTAACCGATCTCGGGAACTAGGATTTCCCTGATGGAGGGCAGATCAGCGGCGACGATCGGGCGCTCGCTCGCCATATACTCAAAGAGCTTCATCGGCGATGTGTAATGCACCGATATCTCCTCTTTTGCTGAGTTAGGGAGAACCAATACATCTGCACTCGACTGCCATTCCGGGATAACATCGTGCCCGACCTGCCCGATAATCCGAATATTGGACCCGCTGCCCCATTTGGTTCTGAATGTCGAAACGTCGGCTTCGGTGCCACCTACAAATACAAATGTGGCCTCTGGAACACGTGCAGCAGCTTCAGCAAGCGTATCAGCCCCTTTCCATTCATAGAGGTGGCCCGTATAGAGCACCACGAGAGCCGAAGGATCGAGTCCGGTTCGCTCGCGGGCTTCTTTCTTTGTTCGCTGACCGAACTCCTCGGTTTCCACCGCATTGCGCTCCAGAAGCACCTTGTGAGCAGGAATATGAAAATCTTCGAGTAACTTCTTGCGCTTCCAGTCGTTTGTGGCGAGGATCAATCGCACCCTCGAGAACAGCAGTCGGTACATCCACAACGATCGGTCAGCATAGTCATGCATCTCATACAAAAGGTTTGGCCGCACAGCAGAAGCGGCAATGAGTGGAAGCGCATCGTTTGAAATGATCAGGTCACTTGTGTGCGTGTTTCGCACGAGCCAAAGAATCGAAAAAAAGGAAAACACAGCAACGGTAATGTAGTTGGCATAACGAGCGATCAGTGGCACGCGTGACAGATCGATCGTCGGCACATATGCGACCGTATACGGGGTTTCGGCCAGCGAGCCTCTACCGAATCGTCGAGGGGCAAGTACCGTAACCGACGCTCCCGCACGCACGAGCGAACGAGCGTTCAGATCAACAAATAGACCTGCCGCCTTTTCACTCGGGAACCGCCCGGCAAACACAATTACAATGCGGCGATCGGACATATCTCTACAGTCGCTTGATCTCGCGCGCAGGCACACCCGCAACAATGGTTCGTGCTTCTACATCTTTCGTTACCACCGCCCCGGACGCAACAACCGCATCCTCTCCGATGGTCACGCCCGCATTGATGATCGCTCCCGAACAAATCCATGCCCCATCTTTAATTGTTACAGGTGCATTTGTGTGGCCCCGCGATTCTCGCGGCTCGTCATATTTAAGGCCACTCGTATTAATGATCACTCCGGGAGAAATACGTACATGGTTCCCGATTCTGATGGTGTCTCGCGCATTCAACATGACATGATTATTGAGCGAAACATGATCACCGACATGAATCTTTTCCACCGGGTGTGCATCGATCGCGCCGAATACCTTTAAACCTTTGCCACACGAGGCGAAGGAGTTCCGCCAGTACCAACTGCGGAATGTGTTTTTGAGCACGCGCCATGCGGTACGGACCTTCTTCATAGCACTACGGTACGTTGCCGGCGCAACAATGACAAGTCAAAAAAACAAAGTGCGCACTAAATTAAATTGATACCCAACTCGCGCGAACTCGTACGAAAGTGGCAGTTTTTTCCCGCTCGAAAAACGAATACGAACGAGCCGAAGGAGATACATGCCAGCAATCGCTGTCTCGCGTGCCGCCAGGTGGAGTTTGTGAACAAACGGAATTGCCTGTAAGCGTACACGTTCTATCGAAAGATAGTGGTTCCATTTCTTTCTCATAACCTCAACGGATTCTGGTACTGGTACATACATAGGATTATCCAGCCACTCTGGCTCTGTCGTCAGATCTACTCGCTCATGGATCGGTTTTATGAATCCGCGCGAAACCGATACATGGAAAAATCGCATCTGCTGAGTTGGATATGTCACCGCATGACGAACCACTTCGTTGTCGTGCACATACAGACGAGGAACCCAATACGCACCTGGTGTGTCTGCCGAAATAATATGGGCGACTTCTTCTGAAAGAGTCGCATCGATGTACTCATCTGAATCAAGCCAAAAAAACCACTGTTCTTTCGCGGCGTGTAATAGTTGATTACGAACTCCAGAAAAATCTTGAATGCGACCACCGGAAAGGAATGCGGGATCTTGCGTAATGACACGCGCACCAAATCGCGCCGCAATCTCAAGTGTGTCATCCGTACTTCCACCATCACAAATCACGATGTCGCTGAATTCACGCACCGATTCAAGCGCTCGAGCGAGCGTCTTACCGGAATTGAATGTGAGTACACCGACTGTGCACGAGATCATACTGCTATTTTTCGGCCACCATTGACGGTATATCGGTGACTATGTAGCTCATTCGACGTGTACAAAAAATCACTCAGCAGCCCATAAAACTCTGAGGATGGGACGCTTATCAGATCCTCGTGTAACTCACCGGCAATGTATCGAACACTCGATAGACCAGTGAACGCCGCAAGCACCTCGTACTCAGCTCCTTCAATATCAAATTTGAGGATATCGATCGATTGAATGGCATGCTCAGACATCACCGAATCCAGCGTTACTGCGCGAACGCGCACCTCCGTATCACTTTCTTGCTTTCGCGAGCCAGAAGAAGACCAGTGTTCTTGAGAGACAAAAAACGTGACATGGTCCTGCGGCTTCCCTACCACAGCCGCTTCGTTGAACACTACATCGCTCTTGAATGCTTCGATATTTTTGCGGAGTATTGCAGCGTTGCTTGGATCTGGCTCGAAGGCAAAGATTCGTGCATTCGGGTGACGCAACTTAAAGAACACGAGCGTGAGTCCCGTGTTGCTTCCAAGATCAAAGATGACGCGCGCGTCTTTCACTGGCACGTCGTATTCGCGATCGATGAATACACCCTCAAGGATATAGAAATCGAGCAAGCCTTTAAAGTACACACGTGCTGATCGACCATCGAGCGATACATTGAACGAACGGATCGCGCGTGCCGCATAGTTTCCGCCTACACTTCGGATTATTGAAAGACCGATGTATGAGAAAAAGATATTGATGCGGTCGAATATTGTGGTGCCCAGTGTCGCGAGGCGGCGAGCACGGCTCAAAAACATGCTGATGCGTCTAATCAATTTCATAGAGTCACTTCTTGTGCGATGGCATCAGTAAGCGTATGCAAGCTGTTTCGCTCAGTATACTCGCGCAAGCGAACTAGCGTTACATTTCGTGAGGATTCATCCATTGTAAGCAGCTCCTCTAGACGATCCGAAAGCTCGCTCGCATCGTCCTCGTGGAAACTGAGATTGGTGCCCATTTCTTCTTGAAAGTCTTTACTTGCAGCGAGCACAAGCGATCCACTCGCAGCTGCCTCGAAGATCATTTTATTGTACATACCACTGGAACCAAGATCGACAAATATATCGTGCGCAGAAAATATCCGCGGAGCATCTGAGTTTGGTACACCCGCCCCGAAGACGACCGTGTCGGTCAGTCCGTGGTCACGCGCCTGAATCTTTACACGCTGTTGATATTCCTGATCCTGAGGCAAAGCTGATCCGATGACAGAACCCGTAAAAGCAATTGATCGCTGTTTCAAAAACGATAACGCTTTCACGAATACGTCGGGACGCTTCGATGGAGCGAATCGTGCAAAGAAAAGGATCGATCGGGGCACACGTGCTGCAGCCTGGGTTGAGAAGCGCTCGATATCGACACCGACTGGCATACGAACTGCGCGTGAGAATCTTGCAGTGTATGAGAACTTCGAAGTATAGAAAACCTTCCGACAGAACAGCGTCGCCACGTCGGTAAGAAATGACCCTGAGTAATGGTTTCTCCACAAGTAGAGCGGTTTGCGAAGCAGCGTCCAGAGCATACCGCAAAGCAGCACATACTCTTGGTTCATGTGCACGAACACAGCGTCATACTCATCACGCATACCCCATGCGTACCGATACAATCGCGCAATGTACTGCAATCGACTCGCTTTTTTTTCTTTACCGAGCGAGTGGACGTGCACATTCTTTGGAAGCGAATGTACGCCCTCTTTCAGACAGACCACCTCGATTGATTCGAAACGAGAAGCGAACGACGTAAGCCACCCTGTAAAGAAACTAAGATAGAGGTCGTTCTCATCAACCACTTGTGTGACGATGAGGAGTCGCATGCTACGCGCGCTTTTTGAGCGATGGACGGTGTTTTGCCACATGAGAGGTACCATACACACCTTCCAACAGGTCCATATCTTTGTTCGTACCGACGAGCAGCATGATGTTCTTTTTCTCTGCCGCTTTGAGGAATTCGATCCCCTCCTTCTTTCCTACCATTTCGCGATAGAGTTTTGCGAATGCAGCAAAGTCTTTGATGAAGCATGCACCTCCAGCTCCTCGCCCGCTTTTGTGTATCGGATTCGAGTAGCGGTTTGAGATCATAGGATCGGCATAGATCGCATTCTGAATATTTTCCCATTTTGCTCCAACACTCCCTGCAAGATCGTAGAGCGTATTAAACGTGAGGATCTGCATAAACCCGCTTACGTTGTGGGAATATTTGATTATCTCGGCCTCTTCACTTGAGCAGATATGGGAAAACGGAGCGTTCGGCAACACTTTGTGCACTGCCTCAGCGGCATCACGCATTTTCTTTCCGGTGCCCGGGACACCAATCACATTTGAAAACGGCTCATCTGCATCTTTTTGTGCGGTTGCGACCGAGAGAAATTCTGGAGAGCACAACACAACGATGTTTGGATATTTCTTTTGGAGAGCACGTGTTGTACCTGGAAGCAGGGTCGATTTGATAACCGCGATCTTTCCCTTACCAACAAGCTTCAATCCAGCCTCGACAATAGAGTAATCGAATCCCTTCGGTGTGGTCGGAGTCGGCACTGCAACGAACACGATGTCGCACGTACTGATCGCTTCTTCGTTGTGAATATACTTCGGCTCCAGCGAATAACGAATCACGGAATACCCCCGTTTCTCGAAGTTCGTGGCGTAGCTGCCCCCTACGTACCCCTGACCAACAAATCCGATGAGCGGACCTTTCTTTCCTGCTTTTGCAGTGGCCGTTTTCTTCATAGTGGCCAATTATGGCGTATTTGCTAGGCCTTCGCAATTTCGCCCTTTACCGAGCCAATGTCCTCACAATATCGCTGCACATAGTCATCTTGTGAGGCATATGGATAGTTCTGGAGCTCCATCGTTTTCGGCCCATTTTCAAACCAGTACTTGAACGCCGCAGCGAACTGCTCGGGTGCCGCGATCAATGCTCCACTCTGTTTTGCGATACCAACGTCGGTAGCTAGAACCGGTTTGTGGGCAGCGAGCGCTTCAATAATCACCTGCCCATAGCCTTCGTACACTGACGGCACGAGCACCACGTCGGCAAGCTTGTAGTACGGAGCCGGGTCTTTAAATCCTTCGAAAAAAACTTGAGGGTCGAGCACCAGCTTTGTGACCAAGCGCTCCAACATTGTGTACTCGCTCCCCTCACCCAAAATTATCAGGCACGCGTCTGGCGGAGCAACCTCTTTGAATGCGCGGATCGCGAGCGCCACATTCTTTTCTGGCTCGAGCCGAGCAACGACGAGTACCCGGCGATTAAAGTTGAGGAGCTTCGCATTCATATCAGGCGGTACCACCGCTGACCGGAAGCGCTCGAGATCCACATATATCGGCAAGATCGACATTGGAATCTTGGTGCCGTATCGCTGCACGATGCGATCATGCACTTCTTGAGAAACAACACGAACATGTTTCGCGCGCTTTAGAACAAAGCCGGCGATCATTACTCGTATTTTGTTGAGGAGCGAATGCGCCGAATACGCAGGGGCAAGGAAATCTGTATGCACTTGTACGTGCAGAGGCACCTTATGGTGACGTGCAACAAGCCATGAAATAAAGCCCGTCTCGAATGGATCTTGTGACGAAACAATGTCGACACCGATGACATTCTTTCCGATCTTGAGCGCATCAAGGTATCGCAAGAGTTTGTTTGGAGAGTTCGTTGGATACACCGTTACGTTATCCTCCTTCACCGCTCCCTGCCCTGTCTGGCCACTCATGAGGACGATGTGCATGGCTTTGAAGTATTTACCGTATGAAAAGATGCGTTTACGGATGGGTGAAGCAGGAGAAAGCACCGCAAGTTCGGTGCCTATAGTGAGAACGGAATATGCCATATAATGCTCCGGATGAAGCGGCTCCTGTTTCAACTCCTCTACTGGTGTGGCCTCCCCGCTCTGTTGCGTTTCTTCCATAGGCGTTCCCTTACGATCGTACTGTATCACGGGGTTGCGCCGCAGGAGGAGCGCGGTATCTACAACTACCGCGGCAAGTTCATTACGCCCGAATCATTCCAAAAACACCTCGATTTCTTCGCGGCGAACTACACCGTGCTGCCGCTTACAGATGCGCTTGAGCGCCAGCACAACGGTACGCTACCCGAACGAGCCCTATGCATTACGTTTGATGACGGGTATCGAAATTTCTACACGCACGCATACCCCCTCCTCAAAAAATATGGGATGAGTGCAACGATGTATCTTGCGACTGACTTTGTTTGTCGCGGTATTCCGCTGTGGGTTGATCGATTAGAGTACGCGATCGGAAAGCAAGAAGGGTCGTTCAGTGAATTAACTGCGCTCGATGCACATACGCGCACCACCTTCAAAACACTGACACTCCAGAAACGCGAACACGATCTTCGGAATGTGGAGCAAATTGGATGGACAAAGTTTGAAGACTTTGCGGAGGACCGCGATGTATACGCGCCTCTCTCAAAGGCGGAAATTCTAGAATTACAACAGCACGGCATCACGTTTGGTGCTCATACAAAAACGCACCCGATCCTTGCGACGCAAGACATCGACACCCAGCGGGAAGAGATAGCCGGTTCAAAACAAGAGCTCGAAGCGTTCGGGGTACACGTATCGTCGGTCTTTGCATACCCGAACGGTCAGTCTGGCGACTGGAATGCCGACACGGAGCGGATTCTGGAAGAGGCCGGTTTTACCCACGCCCTGACGACATTTGAAGGGGTAAACACCGCGTATACGAAGCCGTACCACTTGAAGCGGTTCGCTCTCGATGGAACTGAGGACATGGCTCTATTTGCCAATGTGGTCAGTGGCGTGCGATTATTCCTGAAATCTGGCCGCATATGACAGACACACGTACTGAAGTCACATACTTTAATGACCTGAGCAAGACCTATCTGGGCTGGTACTCGGAAGAGACACCAGAAGGATATTCGTTCCGCGTGCGACGAGAAAAGGTATTCAAGATGCTTCCTGAAAAAGGCGACGGTCTCCATATCCTCGATCTCGCATGTGGACCAGGCATCATGATAAAAGGACTGCGTGCACGGAACTACCGCGTCACTGCGATCGACGCAGCGCCCGACATGGTGGAGCTCGCCAAACAAGAATTGCCGAACGACCCAGAGGTTACCTGCGAAGTCGGAGATGCCTACGAGCTCTCCGTCGGTGATAAACAATTCGATATCGTGACCGCGATGGGACTTATTGAATACTTGGACGACGAGCCGAAGTACTTGAAAGAAATGCACCGCATCATCAAAGATGGCGGCACTGCGATCATTACCTATCCAAACGTATGGAGTCCGTGGCGTATTTGGAATAGATTCTTGCGCTTCGTTGTGCATCGTGGAAAGAAGCCACTTCTTCTCCATCGCGAATACACCGTAAAGCGCACCTTGGAACAATTTCGCGAACACGGATTTGAGCCAACGGGCGTTGTGTACTACAACTTCAAGCTCGTTCCGTTCCCGCTTGATCGCTATCTTCCACGCTTTACCGTCTGGACCTCAAAAGTGTTTGAGCACCTCGACAAGACGCCGCTAAAATTCCTCGGCACCGCATTCATCGTAGAGGCAAAGAAACGAGCGTAGCTACACTATTGACGTGAATTCGCGAGCGATGTCGTCGAAACTTCGCACCTCGTTGAACGCATCAATGCGCTCTTTATAGAGCGCATATGTCTTTTCTTCGGCAAGCGCCATGACACCTCGTGTCATATCCTCTTCTGAAAGCGGGTCTACGATCACGCCGTAATCCTTAAATCGCTCCGCGTACCCAGAATACTTTGTAAGGATGAATGGCTTCCCACACCGGATCGCATCGATAATGTAGTTGGGCGTGACATCCGATATAGATGGAAGCACAACGGCATAGCAAGACTGCATGCGACGCATGAGATCGTCTTTCTCGACCATTCCCTCTTCCAGCTCAATGTCGGGGTGCAAATTCTTTGCCTTGATAAAGGCTCGGCGAAACGCATCGTTGTTCTTGAGTGCGATCTGTCGTGCATAAAATGCGAAATTCTTGCGCGCAGGCTTTTTTGACTCAAGCTTCGGCGGAATGGCATTTTCTATCACATGTGCGCGAGCATCATCGATGTCGTAAACGTCTTTCCATAGATCTCGGATCCATTCGCACGAAAATGCCAAATGAACGCGAGGAATGACCCATCGTTGAATCTTGAATATGGTGTTCTCCTTTGATCCCCAGCGATCTCGCTCGTTGTAGATCTCTGGAAGTGGCAACAGATCGCCTGTACGCTCCGTGTACATTTCCCATATAAAATCCCCCCCAATTCGAATGACCACGGGCGTGCGTGTAAGGGTGCTTGCAATGACAGCTGGCAACCCGACTGAGTAGGTATCGAACGCAATGATCAGGTCGGCGCCAAACGAATGCCACATGAGCTTGAATGCGTAGAGCATGTGCCGCACACCTGAGGGCCAGGTCTTGAGCGAGCCGTAGAGCACTACCTGTACCTCGTGGCCTTGCGCACTCAGCGCCTCAGCGAGACTCTTAGAGTAAAACGACGGACCGCCAACCTCTGGCGGGAAAATACCGGTCGCAATGACAATCTTCATATAGCTGTTCTCCTGCACCATATCCCAAAGAAAGATGGCGCGCCACGCGAGGTGACACGCCATCTATTCAGAGAACACGGGACGTATTCAGGTCAGGGCTTCCTTGGGTGCCGTCGCTGTGAGCGCCGCCACCGTGATATTGAAAGGCAGGAACAGTGTCTGATCCAGAACTTGTGCCCAAAATGTGAGAACTCCGAGCACGGAATTCGGTGGATGAAGTTGCCGCAAGTCCGCACGTAACGGGTTGCAGATTGCAGTCATCTGACACTCCTTTCCATAAACGACACGAACAACCGTGCCTATGTGCAACGTACCAGTAGTTTTCAAAGAACGCCAGTGCGCCTATCCCCGCCGACGATGCTGCGGAAACTGAGCCGTGATGACCGCGTGGTCGCCAAAATGCGATCGCGAAATCGAAGTGATCGCACGACGAGCAGCCGTCGATGGAAGCAGGGCAGCCCACGACTCTGCGAGCGTCTCGAAGAAGGCGATGCCAAGTTCCAGCGAACGCTGGTTGAGTTCGCAATGAGCTCGCACCATTCGTTCACCCGCATCGATATAGGCCGAAAGAGCGTATTCCATTGGTACCTCCCTCGTCTTCAGTTACACCCCCATCAGATAAGCGCGACTTTTACGAACGCGCAAGCACTGTTTCGAACAACTGCTTCTGCATCTGAGCGATACCATTCCAGTCATACCGTTCGGCAACGAGCGCCTTCGCGTTCACAGTTACCTCTGAGACAAGCGCAGGCTCATCGATAAATCTCTGGACTGCCTTTGCGATGGACTCTGGGTCCTGAACGTTACAAAACAATCCGGTCGGAGCCTTGTCTGGGTTTCGATCTGGGTCAAAGAGAAAATCAGGGATGCCACCAACAGGTGTCGCAACGACAGGAATGCCCGCAGCAAAGGCCTCTACGAACGCATTTCCAAAACCTTCAATGAGTGACGGACGAACAAAAATATCTGACGCTTTGTAATATGCCGGAAGTTCCGAATGATCGACATGACCAAGGAATTGCACGCGATCGAGCACGCCGTTTTCCCGTGCAATATCCTCCAACTTCTGCTGATCATCTCCCGTACCTGCAACAACAAACTTCACATGCGCTGGCAAATGCTTCAGTGCCCGGATCGTATCTTCAACACCGCGCGAGAGCACTAAGCGAGACGCGGTGAACAAAATGACATCACCCATCTTTTTCCCGAATTTGTTCTTAAGATCAGCGATGGTCTCATCTGCAACGGGTGCAGAAAACTTCGACACATCCACACCGTTCGGAATGATCGTGACTGGGACGTGCACGCCAAGCTTTTGTACTTCGCTATTCAAGAAATTCGAGATGACTTTAATGCCGTCTGCCGCACGATACATGCGCTCGTACAATGGCCAAATCAATCGGAGTATCGGCTGACGAGATTTCATATCCTCAAACGCGCGCCCGTCTTGCAGCTCCAGTACATGCGGGATACTGGGATGGAAGAGCTTGAAGAGCATCCCCGCGAAGCCCGCATGATTCGCCATCATGGACCATGTCATGTCGTAACGATACTGACGATGCAACACATAGGCAGTGAACGCTGCGGTAAATGGAAACAGCCACTTCGCGAGCCGAAGCGTGAATGGCATGTTGCGATCAGAGACGTTCGGATTCGCCACAGATGGACCGAGGCGATGCACCACCATTGAGTCCGACTCTTCGATGCGTGGGAGTGCGCTATCAAAACGCAGTGTGATCATATGGAACTCGTATTCTGGCAAGCGATCGGTGATCTCCTTCAGTGCCACCTCAGCGCCACCCACGAACGGATGGTACGTGAGGGAAAATATGAGAATTCGCTTCATAGATCTACATCGCCTTCTGCTTCTTCAATGACTCGATATATCCCTCCACCGTCTGTTCCGTTTTCCAACCAAACTCCTTTTCGGCTCGTGATGTATCACAAATAGAATCCATACGATTTCCTGGTCGCTCTTCGAGCATCGTGATCTCGCCACCGAACATCTGCGCGATCTCAAGGATCGTGTGTGATTCGTGCGAACCCAGTCCGTAGTCATCTCCATGACCCCCCTCACCCACCATCATCACCCCGCGCGCGATGTCACCCGCGAACGTAAAGTTTCTCTTTTGTGTTCCCGGGGCTCGCACAGTGATCGGCTCACCTGCAAAAAACTGCGTCTTAAAGCGACCGATCACTGATGCGTATGGACCAGTGGCGAGCTCCCGCTTTCCGTATGCGTTATAGAAATACGTAATCGCATACGGAAGCTTGAACCAATTTCCGTAGTTACGTGCCAACTCTGTATTGCTTGCTTTCATCCACGCATACGGGCTTTGATCGCGTCCCATGCCACCATCTGCAAACTTGGTGCTTGATCCTGCATATACCAATTTGCATCCTCGCTTGCGCCAATATTCGAATACACAGTGCGTGCCGTGCACATTGCTCTGCCACACGAGCTCTAAGTCTTCGAAGCTCTGCTCTACGCGCGAGTACTCACCAAGGTGAATGATGAGTTTCGGATTTTCGTGGCCAAGGAGCGCTTCAATATCCTTCGTGTGGCCCTCCACATATTCGGCACCTGGCACGTGATTATCTTTAGAGCCGATGAAATAGTTATCGAGCGAAATCACTCGATACCCCTTTTCCAAAAGGAGTTTGATGAGATGCGTACCAATGAGCCCTGCGCCACCAGTTACGAGTACCGTTTCTTTGTCGGCCATATTACGAGAGCGTACACTGCTTTGCCTCATTAAAAAAGCCCGCTTTCGCGGGCTTTTAACTGCACTTGTAATTTGTTACAGATTCTCATGTGAGAACTTTATATCGTCGAACGTACCTGTAACTTCTGTACTTGAGTCAGACTGTACGCTCAGCAATACGTTTGTGATATAGGGTGTCGAATTAGAGGAAGTAAGCCATGATCCCCATGCACCCCCATCAACGCGCGCTCGTGCGCGATTATTGTCGAAATCGAATTGCACATCGACTGTTACGGGCACATCAGCCGTAAATGTGCCGGCAGCGTACCAAGATCCGCCAGTGTAGAATTCGACTTCATTTGTCTCGGATCTCAAGTTGAGCGCCCATCCGTAGAACCCTGTTATCCCCTGTAGATATACAACAACTCTTCCGAGATATGAACCGCTCGACATCATCTTGATACTTACGATGTCTCCCGAAGTATTCACGGAAGTAACCGGGCGAGCAAAAACGTGTGCGGACGTAGAAGCTTGAGCCTGTACACTCTTTTTACCTTCAATTGGGTTTGTAGTTGTAATGATGTAATCATCATTCGCAACAAAGCCATTTATCAGATCGACCAAATCTGCCCATGCCCCATTCCAGCCTGCCACACTGCCCAATCCATTGATACTTTCGCCGATTGGGTACGCTTCAAAATCCTCAGCGATATACGTGACGCCAGGAGTGGCACCAACATTCGATGCCGATATTGAGCCCGATACTTTTACATTACCTATCACCTCAAGCGCCTCGCTTGGAGTCGTGGTGCCGATGCCAACGTTGCCATTTTGATCAGCAAACAATCCACCAACGTATAGATAACTTACTGCTAAAGAAACCAGCGGCGTGAGGATCACGCCTCCCAATACAAAACCTGCCACAGCCATGTGCGGCGACACACGCGAATGTAATCGCATATAGAGATGCTCTTAATAATTAATAAGAGCGCACGTATCTGCACTATGTACCTCCACGTAAAAAATCAAAATAAATATGTGGATGAAATCAAGGGAGAAATATGTAGATATCGTGTGGAAAAGAGTGTGGATTACTCACTTTCTTCAATATCCCACTCCTTCTTTTTTCCATTGGATATAAGGGACGCAGCGGCCGCAGCACCGATTGCAAGCGCCGCAGCCGCGAACCACCACATGGAGCTGCCGAGCGAACCAGCCGCAGCTGTTTGCATTTCGCCTGAGGTAGCCTTGGCATTCACGATCGCAAGTGGATCGTTTTCCGCCGCTTCGGCGGTGGCAACTGCGATGATCTTTTTTGTAGGAGTCTTTTCCTTCGAGACCGACGCAGATTTTACGGTTGTCTTCTTCGCTGCAGTAGCAGACGGATTTGTGGCATTTTGGGCACCCGGTGTCGGCTTTGCATGAATCCATACACTGCCGTTCATTTGAAGTGAATCTCCGTTGCCCGCAGCTCCCTGCGACTTAGCATATGCCACACTATCAATCACCGATGTACCACTCGTAAGTGAGATAGAGGCACCAGTGTTATTCAAACTCATCGCCGTATCGATTACCGATCGTCCTGAATATTCAGAAAGAAACGTAGTCGCATCACTCGCGAGCACAAGATATGTGCCTGGTGACATCATTAATGATCCGCTACCACCATTCTTTGGCGGCGCATTGAGTACATGGTTGGATTTGTCGGTGAATTTATACTTTGAAATATCAACAGTGTCCGACCCCGCGTTGTAAATCTCTACCCATTCACGCTTTGAGTCCGCCCCACTCGGGTCGTACATGATCTCTGTAATGCGAATGTCGGCCAATGCAACAAACGGAGCCGCAATCGCGAGCGCAAGCACGAATGCTGGCGCACGAGAGATCATAGATCGTCGTGGTCGCGGTCTCTCCCATTGAGCACCCGCAGAAGTTCGCGGTGTGATACCTCCGGGTGGTGATGGTGGAAATCGTGCTGTGCGTGAGCAGCACGACGCTCTTCTCGCTTCGGCTCCTCGCGCTTTTGCTCCGGCTCCTTATGAGCCTGCGCCGGTTCCCACTCGCGAGACCCCTGGCCCGGCTCAGGGTGCTGCGTATGAGTCTGTTGTTTTGGCTCATCGCGTTTTGGCTCGTGCTGTTTCTGCTCACGATCGTGCTGCTTATTGTGTTGCGGATGCTTTTGGGCTCGCTGTTCTTTGGCAGCATTCTTCTCGCGTATTAGCTCAAGTGGTGATTTTATTGGCGTTACAAGGCGTTCGTGCTTCTCTTTCTCTCCCCTTGCCTTTTCGATTGCATCTTTGAGCGCATTGCGATGCACCTCGGCTTCGGCCTCGCGCTTTGCATGTACTTCCTGCCGAGGCTGCTGGGGGCGAGGAGGCTGCACAGCGTTCACATGGCCAATGCGAGGCGCAGGACGCGATTCTGTGCGGGGTCCAGAAAGATGCTCACGCGCAGGCATAGGCGTCGGTGTTGGTGCTGGGGCCGGTGCTGCAGTGCTTTGGATCTCTTTGATTTTGTCGCTGAGCGTCCCGCGAGGATTCACCGCCTCTTGCGCGGTCGTTGCAAATTTTTCCCGTGGCGACATCCCACCCTGCGGCGAAGCGTTCCAACCGTTTGATGATCGTGGACCATCACGTCGCTCACCTTTCTTTTCTTTCGGAGGCGCTACGAATTCCGTCTGTTTTCGATTGATATCTGCCTCCACGTCAGAGCGTGCGCGACTGTACTGAGCGCGCGAGGCCATCACCACGTCGTTTCGGTATGAAATTGTTGGCGCTTCGATCGGCGGGATGGTTTCCGCGGAGAATGGTGGCGATCCCACACCATCAATCATGAGCGTGAGATAGATCTGACCCAACCCGAGTCCCACGAGGTCTTCTGGCATGAACGTTGGCTGGAACACGGTTTCAAGCACCTCTGCATCGAATGGTCCCACCCGGAACACAATAAGCGTGCCCACGTTGCCAAACACTGCATCGCGCACCTCCTCATCCATTTGTTCGATGTATTGGTTGGCGAGCGTGAGTGCGAGTTTGTATTTGCGCGACTCTGAGAGAATGTCGGCAAATGCCTGGTTCATCATCGACTGGAATTCGTCGACATAGAAATAAAATCGTGGAAGCTTTGCCATACGCGATGACGGCTCATCGGCGCGAGACATCGCAGCAAGATAAATTTTGACCGTAAGCATGGAGCCCAAGAGCGACGCATTCGTCTCACCCATGCGGCCTTTTGAAAGGTTCACGATGAATATCTTTTTCTCGTCCATTACTTTGCGTAGATCGAACGATGACGATGACTGCCCCACGATGTGTCGTATCAACGGGTTGGCAATGAACTGACCAATCTTGTTTTGAATTGCAGGTGTAGCTTCTGCGGTATAGCGATCAGTGAAGCTTGCAAACTCTTCTGTCCAAAATGCTTTTACGATCGGGTCGGTCACCTTCTCAACCACTGCCTCACGGAACGTTTTGTTCGTGAGCATGCGGTTCACGTCGAGGAGCGTAGAGCCTGGGTATTCCAGGAGCGCGAGCATTACGTTTTGCAAAATGTATGCCATACGTGCACTCCACTGGTCTTCCCAAATGCGCTCGAACGCACCCATGAGACCAGATACGATCAGGTGTCGCTTGTCGTAGCCCACATCTTCCATCACGTTGAAACCCATCGGGTAGTCGGTATCGAACGGTGCAAAATACACCACGTCATTCACGCGTTCCTGTGGTATGAAATCAAGGAGTTTCTCTGCGGTGCTCCCGTGCGGGTCGATGAACGCGATCCCCTCACCGTTCTGAATGTCTTGGATCGCCATGTTTTCGAGCATGGTCGATTTACCCATACCTGTCTTACCGATCACGTAGATGTGCTTTCCGCGATCTACCGCTCGAATGCCGAACATGTCGCGTTTTCCGCGTGTGTGCGTGGCAGCAAAGTATGTGATGCGGCGATCGTCGTTGGCATGATCCATATGGACCGGCCGTGGCGCATGGTCGTCGTGATGAGAATGATCAGCCATTGACTGATTATATCAAAATATCGTGTAACCGCGTTCGTTACTGATACTGAATGTACAACGGTTTTGGATTGAGCTTGAGAAGTTCTGTTGGCGTGAACATTCCCGGAGAGGGCGCAAAGAGATCGTTCTTATAGAACAGCTTAAAGCCCGTGAACTGGACTGGTTCTGGGATGATCACATGCTGATAGGTACCAGCTTTCTTTGCAGGTGAGCCCCAGCCATCCATGTCCATCACAAACTGCACCTCTGGAGTGGGTTTGATCTTGCGTGCGTTGGTGACCATATCCTGTGTGAATCGATGCACCACAAGCACCTTCGGAGGCAGATCGTTCTCCTGAACCAAACGAGAGAGATAGTTGATCGCGAAATTAATGTCTGCTGCGTCAAACGAACCGATCACCTTCCCCGGTCGTGCTCCCGTTTTCATAGAGAACTCTGGGTCGATACCCAAATGCACCTTCGGGTGTTTCAAATACTCCTCGTACATCGGCAATTCCTTTTCGAGCGTACTGAGCGACACTTGGAAGTCGATGAACACAATACCGTCCACCTTTTCCGCGATCGCAAGTGCCTTATCGATCTGACTATCCGGCATTCGTGCCAGATACAAACCCTGCTTACCTGGTTCGATCTGCGCAGTCTCCACGATGTAGTGAATCGCCGGCATAACCGGTGTATTCGGGTCTGCCGCCTCCCATTTGGCAACTTCGGTGCGCAATTTATCGAGCATCACCTCCTCCGGGTATTCGCCAAGGACACCCATCCCTTTGGAGTAGAAGTTGCCGTAGTACGCAACAATGCGCTTGAATGGCAGGATCGCACCCGCTTTTGGATATACCGTTCGTGCCGGCCAGAGTGGCGGAGTTGTGGTGCCGAAATCATTCTTCAGGAACATCTCGTAGTATTTACTCGAGGTTCCAATATGAGCCATGGCCAGTAGTCGCTTGTCGTAATCAACCGTATCGAGCACTGGTTTTGGTGGAGTGGTGTCTACATGTGAGATTGGCGTGGACGTGGCATCGCGCGAGAACGAGATGGGCGAAGCACTGTAGAAAAATGAGGCCGCAATAGCAAAGACGACAGCGATAATAGCGAAACCTGTAACTGCGCCGAGCGTAACAGGACTAAACGACGACGGATCCTGTGTCTTGCGCGCCATGCTACTGATCGTTGTTCGGCGTGTTTTCTACAAAAAATGAATCTCGTCCACTCGACTGTCGGGGCGTTCGTCGACGCACCACAATACCGAGCGCGATCACAAATGCGCCAAGCGCAACGAGGATCACTGAATCCCACGTATTCGGAAAACCTAAGAACGGGAGGATCGCCACAAACGCGCCGGCGAACATAATGAGCGAATCGAGGGTCATGGCAGGAGTATACCCTGCGCGATTACCGAGTCCAAAATAGTGAGGAGAGGTATAACTTTTACCTACTTCTTCGGCTCTACGATCACCACGAACTCGCCTCGCACACCCTTCTTTTTCTCGAGTGTTGTGGCCACTTCCTTTGGAGACCCCTGCAAAACCTCTTCATGCATTTTGGTGAGCTCGCGCCCGATCGTTATGCGAGCCTTTGGGAGCGCTTTACCAATCTCACCAAGTAGTTTAATGATTCGATGCGGCGATTCGTACAAAACGACGGGAATTTTACTCTTCGCCATATCTCCAATTGCAGTTTGTCGCCCTTTTTTGTGTGGCAAGAACCCGATGAATGTGAACTGCGTGGCATCCACGCCCGATATCGAAAGGAGTGCAGTGAGTGCGCTTGGTCCAGGGATCGCATCAATAATCGCGAGCGGCGCATGTTCACGAATGAACGCAACAAGGCGCGACCCCGGATCAGAAATGCCCGGCGTGCCCGCGTCAGTTACCAGTGCCACATGCTCACCCGATTCAAGTCGCAGAGCAATTTCCTTTCCCTTCTTTCCTTCGGTCGCAGCATCAAGTCGCTGAAGCGACGTGCGTAATCCATAGTGAGCCAAGAGTTTTGAAATGACTCGCGTATCTTCTGCGTAGATCACGTTCGCTTCCTTCAAATTCCAGAGTGCGCGAAACGTAATATCGCCCATGTTTCCAATGGGAGTTGCGACCACCGAGAGGCGGCCATTTGGATTCAGGTTGTCCGACACGTCGTTCATACCACGACGCTACCACTATCTGGCTCAGTCCGCTATTTGTTCAGCGATCTTATATATATCTCCTGCCCCCATCGTCACAATCACACTATTCTCGTCTTCTTCGAGTAGCTTCTCCCGAATTGCATCGAATGATGGTAGTGCAACTACCTCTCCACCGAGCTCGCTCGCACGCTCGGCAAGCAGCTCGCTTGAGATCATAGGGTCCGGCTCCTCTCGTGCGCCGTAGATCGGTGCAATGAACGCCCGATCAGCGCGCGCGAGCGACTCTGCGAATGACTCAAAGAATGACTTTGTGCGGCTGTAGAGATGAGGATGGAACGCTACCACGATCTGCTTACCGGGAAACTTTTCACGCGCAGCAGCAATTGTTTTATCGATTGCTGTTGGATGATGCGCATAGTCGTCATACACCTGAGCTCCACGTGGTGTTTCTCCGCGAAACTCGAAACGACGCCATGAGCCCTGGAATGTTTCGAGCGCCTCATCGATCACGGACTCCTCGAGGTCAGGGAATGCAACTTTAGCGGCGGTTTTTGCCGCTCGCGCGTTCTCTTTATTGAACTCCCCTACCTGATTGAGTTTCGGCACCCGCGTTGCCGTGTAATCAACTACGGTCGCCACTGCGGAATCGAGTATGCGCGCAATCTCTGGGTCATGCGGGTTCGTAATGATCGCGCCATCATGCGGCACCGCTTCAACTGCCTTTCTGAATGTGTCGGAAAGCGCGTCGATCGTAGGAAAATAATCCGTGTGATCAAGCTCAATATTCGTGATCACGAGGATCGACGGTGAAAGTTTCAAAAGATGGTCGCGGTATTCGCACGCTTCAACGACAAAGAGATCTTTCGAGCCAGGCAAAAAGTTCGATTCAAAGTCTCTCACGATGGATCCCACGATCGCGGTGGGCTCCTTTTCTGCATGATGCAAAATCTTTGCTAGCATTCCTGTTGTTGTTGTCTTGCCGTGCGTACCAGCAACCGCAATGGTTCGCGATTTACGAGACACTTCACCAAGCGCTTCGAAGTAGGACATTTGAGTAATCCCGGCTGCAGCAGCGGATACACGCGCCTGGTGCGTGGTCGGGATGGCATCGCTATAAATGACGAGCTCAGCATCGCCTCGCTCACCACTTCCGATCGCGACTTGCACACCCTTTTTCTCAAGCATCTCAGTCGTTGGTGACGCTTCGCGATCCTCTCCCGTTACGACATGGCCAGCTGAAACGAGATATTGCGCAAGCGCGGACATGCCAATACCGCAAATACCCACCATATATATGCGTTGTGGCAGCTTCATCGCATTACTCTACCACTTTGACTTCGTACTTTGTGTTCGGAAAGAATGCAGCAACAAGATCTCGAAATTCTTTCGAATCAGCACTGATGAGAAACGTTGTCTTACCATCCCCTACCTCGCGCGGCCAAAATTGTTTTTCTACGCGAGCAGCGACGGCGAGTGCCGGATCAAACACCTTAATCTCCCCGAGCACGCGCTTGAATGAAGCTATGGCAAATGGGTAGTGCGTGCAGGCAAGCACGAGCACATCAAAAGACTTTGGGTCGATATCTTTGAATGCTTCGGCAATCACCGTGTCTTTGTCGTCCTCGGATTTTCCGAATTCAATAGCCCCCGCGAGACCTGGTACCGGAATGGCTTGAATATCTTTCCCGATCATTCTGAATGCATTCTGATAGATCTCGGAGTGGATGGTGGCAGGTGTGGCGCACAGCGCAATTCGCATATCTGCATGGCGAAACGAGCTTACAGTTGGCCCCACCATCTCAATCAGCTGACCCGGCTGCATGTCAAATGCATCCAATAGAGACACTGCGAGCGACGCAGAGACACTGTTGCATGCACTCACGATGTTCGTAGCTCCTCGCTCTTGCAGTAACTTGATCGCAGCGACCGTGAGGTCTGAGAGCTGCGCGCGTGTTCTTTCGCCGTAGGGAGCATTCTTCGTATCTCCAAAATAGAGCACATCAGCACTCGGCAAGTTCTGACGGATCGCATGAAGGACGGTCAGGCCACCGACACCGGAATCAAAAATCCCGATCATACATTAGTAGGTTTTATACTCCTTCTGTAAGAATTTTTCGAGTCGCGCGAGCCCTTCCGCAATCTTTGACTCATCGAGTGCGTAGCTAAAACGCAATCGGTTCTCATCTCCAAACCAAGTCCCGTCGTACGTGATCATATTGTAGTTGTAATAAAGATCGTGCATCACCCGTGAGGCGTTCTTGAATTTTGGAAATACATAGAATGCGCCTTCTGGCTTCCAGAGATCGAGCCCGAGTTTTGTCATACCACTATAGATACTGTCTCGTCGTTTCTCCCACACTGGTACATGTGAGGCTACATATGTGGCGCGCTCACTCATCGCAGCGAGCCCCATTGCCTGAGAAACCACGGATGTATTCATTGAGGTGTGAGATTTCATATCAACCACGCGCGCGATGAGCTCGCGATCCAGCGTATGAAAATAGCCGAGGCGGTGCCCACACATCGCGTATGTTTTTGAGAAGGAGTTGATGGTGACGACACGCTT
>JACCDV010172426.1_pt1 | contig 182905 bp, 156 predicted proteins | sample 7446131 | NCBI WGS metagenome assembly JACCDV01 (sample SAMN15323448, study PRJNA562643) | freshwater metagenome | isolation source: river surface water | place: USA:Blue River Watershed | collected 2017-08-17 | reverse complement strand
GGCTGCGGTAGACCGCAAAACCCATTACACGATACTTGCAAAGCTTAAAACAACGTTTGCTAATGAGACAAATAAAGTAACGGTAAAAGTACTTAAGAGCTCCAGACTTCCAGTTAAAACGATTACAAACGACAATGGTCATGAGTTTGGCGAATCTTGGAATCTTGAAAATGAAATAAAAGTGCCGATCTATTTTACGCACGCACTTTGCCCTTGGGAGAGGGGTACTGTTGAAAATACGATTGGTCTATTAAGGCAATTTATCCCGAAAGGTTCAGAGTTGGACAAGCTATCAGATGACGACATATTGGAGGTTCAGAGCGCAATAAACTCTCGACCAAGAAAACAATTGGGATTTAAAACTCCCATGGAAATCGTGACGGGGAAGTCCCAGAAATTAATTAAGCAAAAAAGAATTGAACCTTTGCCACCAGAACATTATGAGAAATATTATTTAACAACTGAAGAGATTGAGAAGAAAAACAATTTCAGAGAGAAATCTGTCGCACTGACCGGTTGAATCCGGCACTGATCATTCTAGGGCAATATAATAATAAACAGCAAAAATGTCAAGCAAAGAACCCACAAACCCTGCGGCAAAACTTACGCTCAGGCCTTACAGTGTCTATTGCGTCCAGACAGTCAGTGTCTCCACGCAGGCTCAGGAATTTTAAAAGGCACGCTGGGGCTTGATAAAAAGATAGAAAACGAAATCAACAAAAAACCGATGAAGTGCCCTGAATGAAGCCTCCTTATGATCATTTGCTAAAAAAATGCTCTGCAAGCTGGAGTTTAATGCGAAAAAACGTTGATTGTTTATGGCGAGGCGTGTGCGCAAAAGAACTAGGGTTCGTAGGTATTCACGATACGTCTTTGAAGGCTCATCATGCGCTTGGCCTTTGTTCGATTGCGAATGTGGTCTAGCCCCAGCAAATGCAAAAATCCATGGACCAGAACCTCCGTCAACTCCTGCTCAAAGCTTCGGCGCCCTCGCCTTGCGCCACGAACAATTGCCGGAACAGAAACCAGCAAATCACCCAAGGAGGCATCTAGATTCTCTTGTTCCAGCAACTCAAGCTCAAGGCTAGGGAAACTCAGAATATCTGTGGTTCTATCTAGTTTACGGAATTTTTTTTGAACCTGCCTCATGAACGAATCATCACAAAACTCCAAGTTGATGCTTTTGGGCGCAAATCCTAAACTTTGCTTTGCTTTCAAAAACTCTTCTTCATGTTTCATGCTGCGAAGGCAGTGAGCAAAAAGCTTGGAGTAGGCGCGAGAGGATTTCAGCATTTTTTGATCTGCCAAAGACAAACCCTCAACCATTCCTAGATAAACCTTCATGAATTTTGCTTTATGATGTTTTTTTTATGGGGACAATGGAATTCGTCGTGCGACTTGGCAAACCCTTTTCCTGATCCGGGTACTGAATGCGGTTGTGGTAAATGCCAAGCAGAACCCTCAAGAAAGAATGCTCCACAAGCTTCAATTCCCTGAGTGTGATGTCGGACTCATCTAGCAACCCTTCAGCCAACGATTTAGAAAAGATTTTTTTCACCATGCCCTCGATACGAGCTGGCGTTGGGTCAACAAGCGATCGCGTAGCCGCCTCACAGGCATCTGCAAGGCTCATGATAGCTGCCTCTTTGGTCTGAGGACTAGGGCCAGGATAACGGAACTCCGCCTCATCCACATCATTATGAACTTCTCCAGCTTCGTTGGGAATGGCAGCAAGCTGCTTAGCTTTGTTGTAAAAATAACTCACAATACTTTTTCCGTGATGCTGCTCAATGAAATCGACCATCTTTTGGCCAAGCCCATGCTTTTGCGCCATGACCACACCCTCTTTAACATGAGAGATGATGATTTTAGCTGACAATTGCGGGGTCATTTGTTCGTGTCGACTGACTCCGTTGGATTGGTTTTCTACGAAATATTCTGCGCGAGGAATTTTTCCAATATCATGGTAATAACTGCCCACGCGACCAAGCAGAGAATTGGCTCCTATGACATCGGCGCCTGCCTCAACCAAAGAACCCACAACAATGGAATGATGATAGGTTCCCGGAGCTTTCATCACCAATTCTTTAAGCAAAGGATGATCCATACGCGACAATTCAATGAGTTTTAAATCTGTCGTATAATCTAGCATTCCCTCTAAAATTGGAGTCACAACAAGAGTCATAGCTGATGATAACCAGCCACCAATTAAACCGCCAGCAAATGACCAAACTATCATTTTCCAAGGTTCGTGCGCTGTGCTTTCCTCACTTAGGGGAAACTGAAATCCCCAAGCCAACAGCAGTGTGACTGCGGCGACACCAGAAAACAAAGCAACGCCTAAACCAGACTTAAACAATTCCGTTCTGGTACGAATGCGATTGAGTAGCATGGAACCAGACAAGCCCACAGCAAATACAAAAAGCCCAAAGAGCATCCCCTTTTCCATCAGTATGGCAGTTGAGAAACCAAACAAGGCCGCAACAAAAAACGACAAGTTGGTTCCTTGCAGAAGACGAATGATCATAGCCGGGGCTGCATGAGGCAAGATGAGCAAGAAAAACAACTTCGGGACTTCAGGTGCAAAATAAGGAGCTAGAATTTCCAAGTGCAAAGCAAAAAATAATTTCGTAACGGCAATGCTGGCCAGCAAAAAGATTGCTGCAACTGTGGAATCTTTCTTGTGCTGCAAAACCTTGGGATACTGCTTACGAATAAATAAAACCAAGAGCCAAAGTATAAAAGAACCAAATAAGCTCTCTGATAAAAATCTTAGAAATGAGAAGCCTTCTCCAACTTTCGCCTCCAATTGTTTTAAAATATTCAAGGCTCTAGAGGTGACTCGCTCACCCTCACGAACCACAACCTCACCCCTGAATATGCGCAGAACCTTTGGCTGAAGCTTGGCGAGCTGAGACTCCCTTGAATCTTCCGTGGCCTGAACATCCATCTTCAGATTTGCGGAAATCATTTTTTTCAAAACACCCCGCATTACAAAAGTGTCCTCAGGATTCGCGCGAGGGCCTAAGTTTAAGGAAAGGGCTTCAAGCATCATGCGCGCTTCGTCCACACTGAGCATGCGAAGCAATGAAAAATCAGAGGCACGCACTAGTTTTTTTTGCTTATTTTTCTTATCGATCAGTTCAAAATCGCGCCTAGCCACTTTGTTCTCTGTGATCAGCCGGCCTTCAAGAATTTTAAATGTAGAGTCGTACGCCCGCTCTAATCCTCTTGAATACTCGAGACGCTCGAATACGGAGAATTCCTCTGGGCTCAGCTCCACATCTAAGAGCCGAGACAAATCTTCGATGCTCATTCTTTTGTGTCTTTGAAAAACACCTTTGTTCTTAACAAAGGCCTTACGACCCTCGGCAATGCTCTTTACCCATTTCTTCTTTGTGTTGATGTGCAACAGAGAATCGTGCTCGTAAATTTCAGGGCTCTGGGCAATGAGTCTTGAGCGCTCGTGCTCCGTGCCCTCAACATCGACAACTTCCATGTCTTTGTGCACGCGCAATGTCCGCGCTGACACATCGCCAATTTTGATGTCTATTTTTTTTTGCGATCGTTCCACATGACGAACCATCAAAAGAGTCAACGCCACCATCAAAAAACAAACGACAAATTCACTCAAACCCAAGCGTTTAGTTACAGCTTGAATATGAATCCACGTTTTTTGCCAAGGCTTAAGACTAAGCGTCTTCAGAGGAGAATTGCGTTCGTGCTGACCCATCTCATAGTTATATCGTCTATAAGATTGGTCAGCCTTAACGGAATAGGGTCAGATTTTTGTCACTCAGTGATTAGCGCTTGTTTGGCAAAGAATCGCCAGTCCATACGCCCAAACTCATCAAGCTGCTCGCCTTAATCAAATATTGTTCCTTAACAACCATTTGAGCGCAATCGGCCATAGGATTTAAGCATTTACGAGCCCACAATTTCACAGGAACAACCATCATTCCGTTGCTGTAGTTTGGGGAAGCAGGATTGATGCGTACAAACATTTTAGCCGTCAACGGAGAATAAGGATTGCGAAAAATGGAGCTCATAGCAACACGGCTATTATCTGAACCCACAGAAATCTCACTTGCCCATGTTCCACCAATAGGGCCACTTACCATTTTGTTGTCATAAATAAAACGAACCACTCTGCATCCCAAACATTTTGGCTGAGGATCATTGGGATCAACAAAAATGGTTAAAGCGTTGTTGAACGTACTGGTGGAATAATTTTTCCCGATACCAATAAAGCGGGACACGGTATTGTTAGCGGATGCGCTAGATGCCACTAAAAACGCTGTTAATAAAAATGGTTTTAAAAGTTTATTCATTTGAAATCTCCTTATAGGGGTTAATGCTCTGCTTAGCAGAGTGCCTAAAACATTTGAGGGGCTTTGTGTCAAGGCAAAATCTATAAACAATTAATTTTTTGCAAGCCTAGCCGTGGTGCCAACGCATCTACTATTCCAATTCCTATGAACGACAATCACTCCAAGCCACCACTGCCCGGCATGCAAAAATTGTTATCCGTCATGCGTTCTCTTCGAGGTGCTGAGCGCGGCTGCCCGTGGGACAAACAACAAACCCACGAGTCCTTGCTGCCTTATTTGTTAGAAGAAGCTGCCGAGTATCGCGAGGCTATTTTAACCCTTGGACCCCAGAACCAAGACACCTTGCTTGAGCTAGGGGATGTCCTTTTTCAGGTCGTTTTCCATGCCCAACTTCTTGAGGAAAAAGGCATTAGCCATTTCGATGCCATTGCCGAAAACATAGCCCATAAGCTCATTCACAGACACCCGCACGTCTTCGACCCCAACCATCCCCCATTTCAAACCCCAGAACAGGTTTCAAGAGCCTGGGAAAGCCTAAAGGCTGCGCAAAAGGCCCAACAATCACTCCACTCAGCCCCACAAACCAACACTCGCTCGCAACGAGTCAGTGGAGTTCCCAAGGGATTACCATCCCTACAAAGAGCCGCCCGCACAGGCGAAAAGGCCGCTAGCTTTGGTTTTGACTGGCAGTCTGCGGCCCATGTTATAGATAAAATTGAAGAAGAAACTCGAGAACTTAAAGAGGCGCTTGCCTCTGGCTCAAAAGCAAAAATTGAAGAAGAGCTTGGCGACCTCTTGTTTGCCTGCGCCCAATTCGCCAGAAAACAAAACATCGACCCCGAAATTCAAACCTCAAGAGCAACTCTCAAATTCCTTGGCCGATTTGAATTGATGGAAAACCTTGTTCTTCAAGAAGGGAAATCTTGGGACAGCCTAAGCATTGACGAACTCGAGACCTATTGGGTTAAGGCAAAAAACACACCTACAAAACAATAACTTGACAGAATCATGGGGAAAAACTTATGTTTCCCCACCTATGGCAAATACGAAATCCGCAAAGAAAAGAGCACGTCAAACGATCCGTCGAACCGCACGCAATTTTACAGTACGCAGTCAGTTAAAAACAGCTGTACGTACAGCGCGCGAAGCTTTTGATTCTGGTTTGAAAGATGCTGCTGATCGTTTATCACTAGCTGTTTCCTCTCTAGCAAAAGCTGCAAAAAAGGGTGTCATTCACAAGAAGACCGCCGCTAGAAAAGCATCACGCCTCATGAAACGCGCTAATGCCGCAGCAAAAGCTCCTGCACCTGCAGCAGTGAAAACAAAAGCTAAGGCGAAAACTGGCACTAAAGCTGCCGCAAAAAAATAGTTCAATTTTAGCTGGTCAAAAACCGCTAAGTTTTTCAAGAGCAGCCGCTGGAGACAGCGAGCTGCTTTTTAGTTTGGTGTCCATTCCTGCAAAGGTTTTCAAAAGACCCGTAATTCTTGAAGGGTTTTGCGAAAGTGCCGGACGGAGTTGACGAATCAAAAAATCGGCCTCTTGGCGAGTGTCCATCTGCAAACGCAGCAATGAAATAATTTTTAACGATTTCCCAAGCAAAGCAAGCAACATCAACGGCTCTTGACCATCTCTGAGTAGTTTACGCAACAGGCGAAGTGCTTCAGAGCGCTTCGCTCCAATCACGGCAGAAACCCACAAGTAAGCAGGGTTCTGCGCGGAAGCCATAGGAGCTGATGAGAGCTCAAAACCAATTGAAGATTTTCCAGCCTTTGCTGGCTGCCAACCCAAGCTAGCTTCGGCCCACAAATCACTACCTAGCCCCCACAACTCAACGTACTGATCAATCGACAACAACTCTTCATCCATTGATGCCAGAAAACGCAACCGTGCCTCATCAAGACCTGCTTGACGAATTTTATTCATTCGAGAAATCCAAGCCATGCGTTTTGCGTCATCCACCTGAAAAGAAATCTGCACTTCACAATCAGCATCATCCCACTTCAATCGTTTGTCAGAAGGAACTTGCAAAATAATGAGACAGTCTTCAGGATGCGCGCGAGCTAACATGCGCTTCCATCTGGCACGGGTTTCGTCCTTCCATTCTTTCCAAGAATGCTCGGATGACAAAAACAACAACGTCTTGGAAGAAAACAAATTCCCACCCTGACCTGCTTCTTCTGCCGCTACATCGAGTCCTTGTTTGGCCTTTGTGACTTCAAACGTTTTAATGTCGTAAGACTGTTTACGTAGCATCTGAAGCAACTCTCGCCTTAAATAAGGGTCACTTCCTTGAAGCAAAAGACTAGCTGGCAAGCTTTTTTTCTCGGCAATGCTTTGAAACAGCTTTTCAAGAGTTAGCGTGTTCACCAATCTTGTCCTTGCTCATTAACGATTTGGTTAGCAATGGCGCGCGATAAAATTCGAAACTGAATGGATTCGCGAGACGCATTTAAATGTGCGGCCGATGAGGCGCCTTCTTTTTCGGTGAATTTTCGGACTGTGTCGTAATTTAAAGATTGATCGGCGTAACGCGTCCAAAGTTTTTTTGATTTCGAGTAAAATGTCGCATCCACTTTGGCCGCTATTTTCACGCTACCTGAAGTAATTTGTCCAGCGGCCAAACCACCTCGAGACTCGCTTGATTGATCGCCCTCAACGGGAATTGATTCCTCGGCACGACTGTTGAAGTGAGTAATTGTTGCAAGCAGTAAATAATCTGCCTCTTCTTTTGAATTCATCATCTTCACGTTTGGCAAAGCCGCGTAGGCTTCACGCAAAGCCGTGGTGATTTCATTTTCCAGCCCGGGATACACTGTTTTGTTGTCCACAACAGGAATGAATATTTTATAAGGCATTGATGCCTTGGCTTCTTCTTCTTTTCCTAAAACAACGATTTTTTCATTACCAAGATTGTAAGAACAAGCACTTAGGATAACGAAAAAAAGGTAAATCAAACGCATATCTGGGGCAGATATTGTCACAGCCATCGATGTGTGTCTAGACAGAGATTGTGGGCTATGACGACTTAGAAAAAAGAGTTAAAACGGCGCAGGCCTCTGAGCTCTTGGGCTCCTATAAACCACTACTACTCATCAAAGCCTGGAAGTTGTCGGCGGGTCCCGTATTTTTGGAAAAAGCCAAATTCATGGGAATTCAAAATACCGCAAAAGGCCCAACTCTAATGCTATCGATTCAAGACCCTATGTGGCGGCAAGAGTTTTCTTTTCATGCCCCGACACTGTTGGAATCGTTTAATGAAACTCTCATCAAATTAGGCCTTCCCGCTCATGAAGTACCTCGTGCGTGCTCACTTATGAGAGATAGCGGTTCTCCACTCAAACCGAGTCATCCGCAGAAGAGCCGGCAAAAATAACGGGTCTTGCGTCCTGACTTCGGACAATTTTTCTTCTGCAGAATAAAAATCTTTTCGCTCTCGAAGAACCATTGCCATTCCATGCAAGGCAGGTACAAATTGCGGAGATATTTTGAGAGCCTCGTTGTAATGTTCGGCAGCTTTCTCAAAAACACGCGCCTCAAAATACAAATCGCCAAGCAAGGTTCGCGACCACAAGAACTGTTCTGAATCCAAAGAACCCGAAGTCACTAAACGATCCAACATTTCACGCGATTGCGTTAGCGAACCAAGATGCAACAGAGCTACAGCATTTAAAAACGAACTTGAAGACGTTGTGAGATTTTCCTTTGCAGAACTATTGCTGAGGACTGACCAACTTTGATTGTCATTACGCTGCGTCTTCACAATATTTTGCAACAATTTAATCCAATCACGCTCAAAAGCTGGCAAATCAGAAATTTTCTCTTGAACCTGATCTAGCGCCCAGTGCAACTCCTTGGATATGAGATGCACAGGAAGTGGCGCCATTAACGGGGAATCCCACAAGGAATCCGGAGAAAAATAAGTCATTGCGCTAATTTGTTTTTTCAACAAGGGAAGATCCACATTGCTAGTTTCTAACAAGGCCCGTATTTCGAGCAAGCGCAGCAACAGATTCGAAGAATGCTTATGAAACAACGTTTGAAATTGAGAGTGAACCTGCGCTCCACCAAGCTGTTTGGATTGCATGAGAATTTGCAACGATTTTGCCAACCATGACAAGCCCTCTGGAACATACTGATTGGCCCTTTGCAAACTTTCTAGGGCCTCTGCAGACTTTCCGCCAATCCATTTGAGCAACCCTCGGTTCACGGCAGTAACAAAATCTGCTTTAGCAACAGCGTATAGAACGTCAACAGTTCGCTGCGCGTCCTCCAAACGTCCACCAGCAGCTTGAAACAAAGCCAATTGATTGGTCGCCAAACGACGTGCTTCAAAAGAGGCCGAGGCAGGATCTGACATTCGCTGCAAAGTTTTTTCGTCCTCCAGACCCAAACTCAGTGAACCGTCTTGATAGCTCAGCATAATTTTTCGGACTTTAGAAACAAGTGGAGAGTCGTTAGCAAACAACGCCTCTCTTGGTAAAGGCCTCAAATGTTCTGGCCAATCAGAAATGTCTTGAGGACCTGCTTGCTTTGACAAAGCCTCGCGCTGAGCAACTGCAGAAGAGGAGACTCTGTTTTGTCTCCAAAACCAAGCACCTAGTAGCAGAACTCCCACGACAAGACTTCCCCCAACCCAAACACTTGGTGAAGAGGACTGTTTTTTAGATTTCAATGCAGCTCTAGGTCTTTGGAATGAACTGTCGCTTGTTTTTCCCGAACCTTGCACAGGACGAACGCTTGTTGTGTCTTCTAGCTCAACGTGTTCAGCTTGTTCGAAAGATTGTGCCTTTGAGTCAGCAGCATCTTGGACATCAGGCGTGCTGTAAGATGGAGCCGAGGTCTCAGTCTTAGTATATTCTTGAGCATCCGCATTTGTGTCAGTAGCATCCAAACCGGTATTGCTTTTGGTCGCCGTTTTAGTTTCTGTAACTTCCGTTTTAGGATTTTTTTTAATTTTTTCTTTTAACTCTGGATATACAAACAAGAGTGGTCGCCAACGATCATGCGATTGAAGAATTTCGGTCTCCTCGGGCAGACTCAGCTGATCCATAATGGCCATGAGCTCAAGCTTTTTATACGGCCCCATCACCACTGGCTGACGATTGATCAACGTTTCAGACTTCAATCGCTCAAAAGAAGAATCCAACATCGCGTCCCTGGATTCATCCAAAACATCTGCAAGTAAACTACGCGACAAGCGGATCAACACAGATTGATTTTCTCTAGGAACCATTGGCCGAGCAGGCCCTAACAATACTTCCGGCGAACTCAACGAGCCATCCGCACGAAATTCACCTGTGGCATTGGAATCCGCATCAACAACAACTCCTTCAACGGGCCTTGCTTTAGCCGTCTTGTTTGAAGAGGAATCCGAATTTGATGACATTTCTAAACCCTACTGCACTCCACGAAACAACAGCAGACTGCCAAAATCATTCTCTGTAAAGCGCAGGCCTAAGCCAGCAAAAACAGAAAAGCGGCGGCCCAAAGGATCGGTTTTTTTATGCAAAATATTTTCAGCGCCAGCATAGAGATTGAAATACTCCATGAAAACACCACGCGCATAAGTTTTTAAAACAGGTGTGCCTCTTTCCCCTAAACCAAACAGCTCCACACTCAAGTGACCATGCTTGCGGTAAAACGTGTAATCAATAGCGCCCCCGCCAGAAGATTCAAACAAACCCATACGCAGACCTAAATCCCAAAAACGCTTCACATACTGCAAGCTATAACGAAATTTAGAGTCGTCTCTAGTGATCGTCTTCGTTGAAGTGGTTGCGCCATCGTTGACCGAAACTTCTTCCACTACAGTTTTTTCAACAGGAGAAGATCCGATTGTCATTTGGCCTAAAAATGCAGAATCTTCCCTTGGGGAAATAATAAGTCCAATGTGAACTTTAGCTTTGGAATTTGCAGCGTTGTATTGTGCCCACGTATCCACTTCAATTTTTGTTCTTTGAACACGAGAGACGGCCTCATTCACTGACTGCAGAGTTTTTGTAAGCTGATTTGCCGCAGTGGGGTCGTTAACCAGCTTTCCAAGCGTTCCCTCACCATCATCAATTTTTTTCATAATGCTTTTTAAACGTTCAAGAGAGTCTCCCAAGTTGCCAGCACTCATACCTAAAGCTTTGAGATCTTTTTTTAGCTGTGCTTGATCCAAACCTTCAAGCGCAACATCAATTTTATTGGTGATCCGCGAAAATCCAGCCAAAGTTTTATTAAAATCTTTTCTATTCTCTTCTAATATGAGGTTTAAGTTACCCGAGACAAGTTCAATGTTTTTTAGTGTTCGTCCCACAGGAGAATCGACATGCTCTTTTCGAGTCATGATTTGTCTAAGTGCAGATGAAATAGACTTGAGATCTTCTGCTACAGAAGCCAACTGCTTGGTCACATCCTCAAGACTTACTCCAGAGGTTCCAGTCTTTAGCACGTTAGGACGAGTCGCCTTGTCGATGCTTTCAGGAATTTCTTGTGAAGAAACTGCTGGGATCTGCTGAGCATACGCCTGAGGAATGAACCACCCTACAATGCTTTCATAAAGTGATCGCCTATGCTGCCACTGGCCTTGGTCTTTATGTTTAACCTCAGACTTTGGCACTTCTTCAATGGAAGGAGTTTCTGGCGGCAGATTTTCTCCCCCTGGCTTATTGAGCTTTGGAAGAACAATTTCTAAATATTTTTCACCCAAAATTCCCATTGAGCGCGGATAAATTTGCGCGTCTTTAGGAAGATCAACACCCTTATTGATGAGCAATGTAACCTTGGCACGGCCGTGTTCCAACTCAACGGCTTGCACAAGACCAATATTAATTCCGGCCATTTTTACTTTTGAGTCTTTAAAAAATCCTGTGGCATCATCAAAGTAGGCGACGAACTCAGTGCCCTGCCTGAATAAAGGCAAATCGGTCAATCGAAATGAAAAAGCAACAATCGCCAAACAAGCGGTAAACACGAATAGTCCCACCTGCAGCTCCCGAGTCATTCCTTTTGGTGGCGCCCTCATAATACTCCTGCTCTTTGCAAAAAGTGACGAACAACCTCGTTAGAACTTCTCTTGAAGTCCTCAGGTGTGGCACTTTCAATTATTGTACCTTGCCACAACATACTCACAACATGGGAAAAACGCAGAGCGGCAGAGACATCGTGAGAGATAATCAGCGCCGTCGCCTGCAATCTCTCAGCTGTTTCGGCAATCAAATCGTCAATATGTTGTGATGTCACAGGATCCAGGCCTGTTGTTGGCTCATCAAAAAGCAAGATTTTAGGGTGCAAGGCAATGGCTCGAGCCAATCCCACACGTTTTTGCATACCTCCGGATAACTCCGAGGGCATTTTATAAGAACTGTCCTTTAGGCCAACCTGTCTTAGCAATTCATGAACACGGTCCTCAATTTCAGATTCTGAGAAATCTTTTCGGTGCTCTCGAATGGGAAACGCGACATTTTCAAAAACACTTAGCGAATCAAAAAGCGCTGAGGCTTGAAACAACATTCCAAAGTTCATGCGCAAAGCCCTTCGTGTTTCATCATCGCAATGTGTGATGGAAGTGCCACGCACAAAAACCTCTCCTTGGTCAGGCTGCATGAGACCCAAAGCATGCCGTAAGGTGACAGATTTTCCTGCACCAGAATATCCAATGAGTGTGTGAATTTTCGGAGCATAGCAATCCATACTAATGCCAGCCAATGTTGGATGAGCCGCCATGGGAAACGTCTTCCAAACATCTTGAAATCTGAGCTCAGGCACGGCATCAACCATTATCGGCTCGCTCCAATCCCTATAGGCAAGAGTGTCGTTAAAAAATAATCTGCGACTAAAATGAAAACAATGCTGTAAACCACAGTCACATTCGTTGCTCGCCCTACACCCTCAGCCCCACGTGTGGCGTTGTAGCCCTGATAACAACCTATGGCGGCAATGAAAAAACCAAAAAAAACAGCCTTCGTCATGCCATGAAAGAAATCGACTGGGTTGATGTTCATTTTCAGTTTATGCATGTAAACACCAGGATCAATTTGACAAACTGAAATGCCAACCAAGTACGCCGAAAAATTTCCGACTAAAGAAAAAATGCAACAAAGAAGAGGCACAGAAATCAATGCTGCAATCAAACGTGGCGCCACCAAGTACTGCTTAGGAGAGACCGCCATAATTTCCAAAGCATCAATTTGCTCTGTCACACGCATCAACCCCAATTGCGCAGCCATTGCCGAGCCAGCTCGACCTGCAACCACAATGGCCGTCATGACAGGTGAGAGCTCACGAATCAAAGCCAGCCCCACAACAGAGCTCACAAGTGAATTCGTTCCTATGAATCGAAAACCAAGCCAAGTTTGATACGTGAAAACAGCACCAATAAACACAGAGGCAACGCAGACAATCAACAAGCTTCCGTTACCAATAAACTCCATTTCATCAATAATTTGCCTATACCGAAAGGGCGGCCTAAATAGCCAACGAATAGAGTCCACAATGAACAAAATAAAACGCCCGAGCTCTTCTAAAAGATTTGCGGGTTTTTGTATAAGTCTTTTCATTGTTGCTTCAACCCGGTTTCTTTCCACTTTCTTGGAATTCGGTGATTGAGTCGGCACAAAATTTCATAGGGAATACTTTGCAGCTCACTAGCCAACTCACTCACCGTTTGTTCAGCACAAATCCAATAAGCCCACAAATCGCGTCCTTGTTCTTGATACAAACGATCCGCCATTGGGTGAGCCGTTAAATCGACCATCGTCATATCCATTGAAACTGTTCCCACAATTGGGACTCGTATACCCTCAATGACAAAACCTGTTTTAAACTGATCTGCCTGCGAACGACTTAACTTTCTTGAAATGCCATCGGCATAACCAAGTGCCACAGTACCAATCAATGTTTTTCTTGTGCAATGATAGCGATGACCATAACCAATGCCTTGTCCTTGATTCACCCAAAACAATTGCCTAACAGGAGCACGCAGTTCCAGAACCGGTTTTACTTGTATTTTTTTTTGTTCCTCTGCAAACGGACTAATTCCCCACAACAACAACCCTGGCCTGGCTGCACTCGTTTGTAGTTGGCCAAGATTGAGTTGCTGATTGTATTGCTGAGTAAGTCCAGCTGAATTCGAGAAATGAATCCATTGAGGGAAAGCACCCCAAAGTCCGAGCTTCCACTTATTTTTCAGCGTTTCAACCACTGTCGTGAATCGTTGCACTTGGCTTTGAGATAACAAGGCAGAATCTTCCTCAGCGCGTGCCAAATGAGTCATCAATCCCGTGATTGGCAAACCCATGTTGTGAAGGCGTACAAAAACTCCTTCCATCACTTCCAAGTTTTCAATGGAAAAACCCAAACGATTCATTCCCGTGTTGAAATTAATATGAACGCCTTGCAAGCAAGCACGTGCCTCTACCCTGAGCGACTCTAAACTTTGCACATCAGCCATGCGGTTAATCACAAGAGAAATTGATTTCTCACCAATGGCCTGCAATTGATCAAAATCGGTTTCAGCAAACTGACTTAGAATTAAAATGGGTCTTTGCGATTTTGATTTCACTCTGAGGTCATAGGCTTCAGTTAATCTTGCCAAACAGATATACGGAATTTCTGCCAAAGGGAAATGACGATCCAAGGCTTGAGCAATCAACGGGGCACCATGGCCGTAAGCATCTGCTTTGATCACAGGAAACAGTTTTTGCTGAGCAGCCATAGATTGCAGGTGTCGTAAATTTGACACCAAAGCAGCCTCGTTGATTAATATTTCTGGTCCACCCATTAAAAAATCATTCTATGTCAGGCAGTCTAGTGTTTAAAGGCTCGTCAAAGATGTTTCACCAAAGATCGAACACTTCCTTTGTTTATTCTTCTCCAGCCCTCTGGTTCTGGTTTCTCATGGCCACATCAGGAGGAGCCATCAACGCTGGAGGCTTTTTATCTTGCCAGCGCTTTGTCACCCACATCACAGGTTTTGCAACATTGTTCGGTGTGGATGTGGCAAACGGCGACTATTGGTTGGCCATCAGCATGCTTACTGTTCCTTTATACTTCATGCTTGGCTGCATTATTTCTACATGGCTTGTAGATAAACAGAAATTCAACGCCGGCATCCCCCGTTACGACTTAGTCCTCACACTAATGGTTGCTTTGCTCTCTTTAATTGTTTACGGGGGTCAGGTGGATTGGTTTGGCACTTTCGGAGAAGAGATTAACGTTAAAAAAGACTACTCATTACTAGCCATGCTTTGTATGTGCGCTGGCTTGCAAAACTCTATGGTCAGTTTACTTTCTGGGGCTATTGTAAGAACAACACACATGACAGGAGTGCTTAGCGATTTAGGCATTGGTCTTGTCAGAATCACTTACAAGAAGTTGCCTGCGGAAGATAAATCTAAGGAGTTCAAAGCCAACAAACTCCGACTAGGGCTGCTGCTCAGTTTTGTTCTTGGCTCACTCATAGGTTCTTTTCTATTTGTGCGCTATCAGTACTGGGGCTTTCTTTTCCCGTTGAGCGTCACTTGCTATGCTTGGTTGCTTTCCATCAGGGAACGAACTGCAAAAGGAATACCTTGAGCAATTTCATGAGCAAGTAAACCCTGAGGTGAGGCACCTTTGATTAATTCATCTCCACAAAATCCATGAATAAAAACTGCTAGCATTGCCGCATCCGAAGCGCTCACTCCTCGAGCCAAATAAGCGGCTATCACACCGGTGAGCAAATCCCCTTGACCTGCCGTTGCCATTCCAACACTTCCTTGCGGAGACAAAAAGTAATTTTTTCCTGCGGCAATCAAAGTGCCCGAACCTTTCAACACAATCACAGGTCCGTTGAGTTTTTCGTTTAACTGTTTTAGTGATTGCAAGCGATCTGCTCTCACATCGTGTGCTGAGCAAGCAAGCAAAGTAGCCATTTCTCCTTCATGCGGAGTTAAAATCACATCACGGCGATTCGTTAAAACAGAAAAACCATTTTCAACAAGCTCGCCAAATCCCGCACCATCAATCACCGTCGCTTTGCCTGCTTTTAATACTGCCGCAAGGTTATGTTTTGAGCCTTCTAATCCGGGCCCATACACAAGAGCATCCATGTTACTCAATTCAACGCCAGGAACAATTTCAGGCAACGCCGATAAAATAGATTGCACAGCTAAAGACTCCACACAGACATAACCACAACCTGCCTTAAAGGCACCAAGTGAAGATAAAATGCCAGCACCAGGGTAACGTAACGAGCCCGCAATAATTCCCACACGACCAAAACTGTATTTATGTCCGTCCAATGGTACACGCTCTGGGTGAATTTGCTTTGCCCACTCTTTGGTTAGCAAATAAAGATCCACAGGGCATTCCTCAATGGCCAAACCAATATTCACAAAATGCAGCTCACCAACAACCTGGCGCAGATGTGGCAAGTGTAGAACACTTTTATCAGCTCCAATGCAAAACGTTTTATTTGCCTTCAATGTGCAAGTAGACGAGCGCAAGTGTTGCGCATCTAAACCCGATGGCAAATCAATAGCCCAGACCTGAACAGATGAGCCTTCAGCTTGTGAATGACGAGCATTGAGTTTCAAAAATACGCTTTGAATTTCATTTGGAAGCTCACCGTGAAAACCGCTCCCGAATAAGGCATCAACAACAAGTGTGTTTGGAGCTGCTTCGAAACGACTCACAGGTAAAAAGGGAACTCGATCTTTTAGCCTTTTTCTCTGAACCTGCCACTCAGAACTTTCCTGCCCCATTTCGGATGTTTTAGACCAGTAAAAAACCTCGACCTTTTTTTGGGCCTCTAAAAATTTTAAAGCCAGTCCCAACCCATCTGCACCGTTGTTGGAGGGACCAACGAGGACACAAACTTTCTCAAATTGGGCAAACTTTAACTTCAAAAACGATTTCCAAAGTGAATCAACCGCCCTATCCACAAGCTCAGTAGGTAATATTTTTTCACGCTCCAAGATCAACCCATCCAAGCGTTTCACGCTATGGCTTAAAAACGTTGGCAAGCAGGCTTTATGACTCATGAAACAGATTATCCTCGGCAGTGATTTATCATAGATTTCATAAAGAGTCCGCCATGAAAGAACACAAAAGCCAACGCTCAGTAAATTCGCATTCGAGGGACGGTGGCGTTGATCAAAAAAACTTTACGGCCTTGATTGAGTCATTAAAGACTGAGTCCAACGCTCAATCGACTGATTCATGGAGCGCGCGACAGCTGGATTAGCTCTGGAGTAATCGCGAAACGCCTTTACGAAATCACCCAAATAAACTTCAGCGTCCTTTTGTAAGAACGCGACTTTTGCCGGTTGATACTTTAAAAGATTGAGCTCATAGTCCACCCAATCACGTAGTTTATCGCCAGGCTCACCTAAAGCGTTGAGCAAAATATTTCTTCGCTCAGCAGTTAACGTCACAAGCAAGGCCAGTTGGCGAGCTTCGCTTAGTTTTTCAAATAAAGCTCTTAAAACACTAGCGGGTGCTGAAAAAACTAATTCAGAGGGAATAAATTTTTTAGCAGTTTGGAGCACCAACTGAGTCCCAGCATTCTTCGCTAGCTCTTCAAAAAGAGCAAATTCTTTTGCGGGGCCCATGGCGGGAATCAGCTCCACAGCGCGCTCAATAAACAAGGACGATTTTTTTTGCTCTTGCTTAGCTGAACGAATGGTCTCTTTGAGCAAATTCAGATGATCTCCATGATTTTTATCAAATACAGCAAAAGAGGTTCTTGTCATGGCTAAAAATTCATCTCTTGGTAAAGAATCCAAAATTTGCCCCGCTCTTTCCACAGGCATCATGCTAAGCAACATGGCAGCGACTTGCTTGTTTTGTTCTACGATGCGGCCAATTTCAGCATTCGATAGACCTGCTACTGTACGAGTCAAATCTTGATTCAATTCGGAATCTGTCTGTGGGCTTAGCTCGGCTTCCATTTCTTTGGCTTTGCTTTGAATAACAACTTTTCCTGATTGAAGGAATGTTTCAAAAACACCAGGCTGAGGCAGCGTCTTCTCTACACGCTCTGAAATTTGTTTCATTTCAGCAAGCATGGACTGAGCAAAATTCCAGGCCAATATCAGCACTCCGCCAACAAAAGCGAAGACTGAGAATAAAGGTAAATCGTTTAAGAACTGTTCGTTAAATAACATCATGGCATGAATTCCTTTCATGACTTGATGTTGTTTCGGGCTGTCTTCAACAAAACTTAATACTATTTTTTGACGCTTAGATTTCCAATTGAATTAAAATTTGTTTTTTTATGGACTCAGGCATTCCTTCAACGGAACGAATAAAACGAGAAAGAGTGACTGCCATTTCCTTGTCAGGCTCCACACGTCTAGCGACATGCTGACTGTACGCTTTTCCGTCCTTCTCAAGAACATGGAACTTGGGTTTCACACCTTTTCCACCCTCTAAGTAATAAGGCTTAAATGTCATGTGATAACGAACAAGATCCTCAGCTTGGCAAACGCAAAACACCTCAGAGCCGTCAGAGCCACGGTACCAACTAGGCATTCCATCTTGCTCAGGCTTTAAAACCTTCGGGTCAATGCTAGTTAATCCTATGGCGGCAATTTCCGCCTTGAAACGTTTTGTAATTAGAGCGTGCAGTTCCGTGAGTGGGTCAACAAAATGTCCGCCCACGATAGTCTCTGTATGCCTGACGATTTTTGCCTTAATAGGAATAGTGGAACCATCAATGGTAATTTTACAGTCAACAACCTCTCCTATGGCAGGCCATGCCGTAAGTGAAGACTTATTCAGGCCGATCCCCGTGAATGACAAGTTCAGCATGTCCACTTTTCCCAGAGTCGTCATTTCAAATTTTATTTCTTCAAAATTATGCAAAGCGACTCGAGGAGCACGATCAATTTTTTTACGAGCCACCGCTTCTTCTTTTTTTGCATCGGCAGCATCACCGCCTCCAAAGATTTTCTTAAGAAAAGACATCAAGAGAATTCTATCAGATCAAAAGGAAAGAACTAGACTCCCTATGGCATCTTGCAATTTCTCCGATGACATAGAGTTTAGTGTCTCAAAACTGCCCTTAAGTTCAACAGTGAGCACCGGCACTTTTCTTTCGGCCCACATATAGCGACCCATGCTACCTGGGTAATGCCCTAGGCTTTTCCACGGCAACCCGCCCGCTGGAGGAAACTTTTTCATGCGTGGACCGTCAAAATCTAAGACGCCGTAAGGGGAATGAATGGAGATAATGAAGTGAGGCTTAAAATCATCAATATGCGATGTCGCACAAACAACTTCCGGTTCGTTGGGTTCTTTGCCTGGGAAACGTCTAGGGTCTGAGGCAACCTTCTTTTTCCAATAAGTCATAGCATCGACTTTCCAATTTTTTGTTGCAAAGTTGCGATTCAAATCAACACCATTGGCGTTTGTTCTTGTTTTAGCCTCAAAACCATCAGGGTTTAACACAGGAACAACTCTCCAGTTATGGCGAGCATCTTTTATGGATTGCAAGCGTAACGCCCAGTCTCGAGCCAAAGAACCAGATGTAGGCTCATCACCATGGATCAACGCGAAGACAAGAATGTTCAATGGTTTTTTTAGCGAACCAGGATAATTAAAATGAAAAATAGAGCGAGACTGCCGACTTTGGCAGTTGCTTAACGTTTGCGCGTGAGAGCACAAAGCAGTGATTTGTTCGGAGCTCTTAGTGCCAGGCATCTTTTTCAAAGCCTGAACGCACGACTCCATGGCATACGAATGCCCAACAAAAACAAGTCCACACCCTAACAACACACCAAGAGACATCCACTTTCTAGCCGCGTGAGAAAACATGCCCCACAACATAGCATAGAAAAGTAGTCCCCGCTGCCTTAACAACGGGGACTTTCATCCCCCAGGTAGTACCTAGCCTATGAATAGAAATTCACGTGTGTAGGCTCAGGCGTCAGATCAAAAAACTAAAGCTGAAAACTTCTCTAGCCTTGCAGGAGCTTCAATGCGATCTGTGTAGACGCATTGGCCTGTTGCAAGACTGATGTACCCGCTTGTTGCATGATATTCTGCTTGGTCATGTTAGCGACTTCTGCAGCCATATCTGTGTCACGAATACGAGAGTTAGCAGCACTTAAGTTCTCTACTGAGACTCCGAGGTTATTGATGGTCGATTGCAATCGGTTTTGTAGCGCACCGAAATCGGCGCGTACCGTTGCAACACGATTAATGGCATCATCAACCGCCGCAAGCGAGAATTGAGCCAAACCCTTTTCCCTCACTGACAAATCTTTTAGCCCCAGTGCTTCCACTGTGGCATTTGCTTTATTCACGGCAAAAGCAATTCGATCCACTCCAGGAGTGTTTCGAATACCTACCTGAATATCGATGGTCTCACCGATACCCATTAACAACGGCGTTTTGTTAAACTCCGTCGATTGAGCAATACGCTGAATTTCTTCAATCATATTTTGATATTCAACATCTAAGAAACCACGTTCTTTTGGTCCAATCGTATCAGATGCGGCTTGCACACCAAGTTCACGCAAACGAGTCAAAATAGCACTCACTTCGTTCAGACCGCCTTCAGCAACCTGTACAAGAGAAATACCATCTTCACTGTTACGGATGTTTTGGTTGTAACCGCGAATTTGCGCCTTTAAGTTCTCGCTGATTGCGAGACCGGCCGCATCGTCACCAGATCTATTGATCCGATAACCTGAACTCAAACGCTCCATGGCTGTGCCAAGGCCGCCGCTTGAGGCGCGCAAATTTCTCTGCGCGTTGATGGACGCCACGTTTGTATTAATACGTAAGCCCATACTAAGGTCCTCCTAACCTGTTTACATGCCATCACGATGATGAACACGCCGGAGCTTCCTGCTCCTAGTTTTTGCTTCTAAACGGATTGCTCTTTCTTGCTCCTGCCGCATTCCTAGCGATAAGAACAAATAAAACTTTCCGTCCTCCAAATGCATCGGAGCCTCTTCAAGAAAACTTAAGAGTTTCTTCACACAAAATTCGTATATGTAATTACGCTGCGCGTCTAGTGTTTGAAAATTATGAATAAAGTGTAGAATAAAAGTTATGGTCTTTTCACTAAAAGATTCATCAATCGTCCTTTTAAGCTTAAAAGAATCACCTTCAGCACTTGCTCATCTTGAGAAACTTATTGCCGACGAGTTCCCCGCTGGAACCACTTCTAACCAAAAGATTCTTGCCTCCAAGGAATTTGCCCTGCTCTTAGGGACTTCGAACCATTCACAAGTTTATTTCTTACAAAATCAAAATGGAGAAATTTTATCTTGTGCTGCTTATCGCTTATTCGATATTCAAATTGGTCAACACACACTTCGCTGCGCAGGTCTTGGCCTGATTGTGACGCCTAAAGCTCACCGAGGACATGGTTACTCCAGTTTTCTGCAGCAAACACTAGAGCAAAAAGCAAAACAACAAGGCGCCATCATCAGCGTCCTGTGGAGTGACCTGGAAAGCTTCTACAACAAACTTGGTTATTTCCTAGGGGGTTGTGAATCGTTTTGGTCCCTCAATGCAGAGGATATTGAGCTACTCAACAATCGCCTGCAAAGTGAAACTCAAGCCCTCCCTCCAAACTATCACATCCAGAATGTTCCCTCCTGGTCGTCCATCAAAGCGATCTATGAAAAAACAGGCATTGGTCCTTTGAGAAATTTTTCTGACTATGATGCGTTTTTAACTCTGCCGGCAACAAGCATTCGCGGCATTTATTCAAATCAGACATTGCTAGCTTATTATGCCGTTGGAAAAGCCAGGGACCTCAGCAACACGATCCATGAATTCGTGGGAGACCAACAATTCGTCCCTCACCTACTCCTAGACTACATCCTGACAAAACCAAAAACGCTTCGTGTGCAAACCTCGCCAGGGATGCATGCCATCCACCAGGAGCTGGAACATTATTTAGGTCCGGCCCAGCGTGGCGCTCTTTGTTTCATGAAAATACTAGACATCGCCAAACTCATTGCGTGGCTTAACAAAACCTATGGGCTTCCCGCAGGCGTCCAGCTACATAAAGAAGAGTCAAATTTTTTCACACTGACACACAAGAACGCAGCGGTGTTTCGCAGCGACGACCCCACACATCTCATCCAGCTATTTTTGGGTCCCTGGAAAGCCAGCGAGTTAGACGGTCTTGATGAAGCTTTGCGTGACGCCCTTAGTGGGTATAATCCGCCACCCATTTACTTTTGGGGTTTCGATAGCGTTTAATAGAAATCCTGCAACTTCAATGGAGGATGACGAAAATGAAGAAAATTTTATTATTATCAACCATGACACTTAGCCTATGGGCTCTCAATGCGATTGCTGAGGAGGCCGCATCAACCACGACAGCTCAAAACGAAAAAAACGAAGACCAAAAAGATATTCGCGAAAAAACACAACTCATTCGAGCAAAAAAAGAAGAAATTAAAAACCTTAAAGAAGATCAACACAAAAATCGTGATGAGTTAAAAAAGCTACGCGAAGAACGTCGCGCGCTAAGAAAACAAAAACGCGAAGAGCGCAAACAACAAAGACAAGCTAAGCCTTAGAGTGTTCTAAGTTTTTCCAAAGCCCTCATTAGCGCCGCCTGAGAAAAGTATAGCTTCAACTCTTCTCGAGAGCGGTGCTGAGGACCGTGAAGGCGCCAGACCTGACGAAAAGAAATACCGCTGCTGGCGTTTCCAAAACACAAACCAACAAAACACAGCCCCAGAGGTTTCTCATTTGTTTCACCAGTTGGACCCGCAATACCAGTTGTAGAAAGCACCAGTAAATCATGAGAGATCTTGCTTTGCGCCGCTATGTTTTTCCATACACACTCCGCCAACTGGCCTCCAACCTCAGCACTAACGGCACCATGTTTCTGCATGAGTCCAGGATCTACACCTAGTAAAATTTTTGCTTGATTGTCATAGCAAATCCATGAACCCCAAAACGATTCACTACTACCTGGAACGTTCGTTAATCGATTAGCCACTAAACCACCAGTGCAGCTTTCAGCGGTCGCCAGCAGAACTCGTCTTTGAATGGCCAATTTCACAACGACAGACTCCAGAGTTTCCAAGGGATGCGGATGTTCGGCCGCAACAAAGCATTCATCTTTGGTGAGCTCTGCAATGTCCTGACTTAGCTTTAGAAATTCTTCTTTTTGTTCTGCGCTACTTGCAATGCCATGCAGGCCAATGTGGTTTTCAGGAAATCGTGTCTGGTAACTGAGCTCAAAACCTTGCGCAGTGATTCGCGCTTCAAGCGGTTTGATTTTGTCTTGCAGCGCTGCTTCGGCGGTAAAATGAGTCGCCCACTTCATTGAGACATAATCTTTAAGGCTAGGAAGCTGAGGCAGAACCTCGGTCTTCAACATTTCCTTCATTTCTTTAGGAACTCCAGGCATGAAAAACCAAAGTTGGCCTGTGACAGGATGCTGATAACCAAAACCTGGTGCAGTCCCGTGCCGATTGGGGATCACAAAACACGACTCCCCCATCATGGCTTGTTTTTCTTGCGCGGGTCCCATAGTACGTCCAATGCGCCTTAGGGTCTGAGTTAGCAACTCATAAGCCATCGTATTTTTGACATACGGCGTGCCTAAAAATTCAGCAAAAACTTCTGCGGTCATGTCATCTGATGTTGGCCCTAAACCACCAGTGACGAAAATCAATTTTGATCTTGATTTGGCAATGGCAAAAGCCTCTAAAATACGCTCGCGGTGGTCATCTACACGTTGCGCATAGCGTGGTACAAGCCCCAAACTAAGAATTGCTTGGGCTATGTCTGTCGCATTAGTGTCGACGACGCGGCCGTCTAAAATTTCTCGGCCTATCGTCAGGATTTCAACAACGCAATCAGTTGATTTCATGAGACCTTAACTCCACCTCTTCGTGTCTTTATGTTAGTTTACTGGATTATGACTGGAATATCTCCCAGCGAACAATTAAAAAATGCGCTCGAACAAGCTAAAAAAAATTCATGCCTGGTCTGGCTGCACATCCATGCACAATGGTGCCCTTACTCTCAGCTCTGGCGTAAAGAAGTTCTTGAAGACGCCTCCATCATCAAGCTCAAAGAAAATTTTGTCTATTTAGAATGGAATCGAGATGAGGTCCCTCACTGGGATGATTCTGCCCAAACCCTACTTCAACTTCAAAAGTCCGCTAGTGGATGGCCACTCAACATTTTTTTACTCCCTTCGGGCAAGGCCATTTTGGGCATGACAGCTCCACAAACCAGAAGCTTCCACCCCTTGCTCACTCAGCTCATACAGGCCGAACTTTTAGATCCTAATTCCCTGGAGCAACAAGCTTCCTCTCTAATGCAAAATTTAACATTCATTGATCCCCTGCAAAGCGATCGCTTCCACGCCGCCGAAAGCTGTGCACAAGAAAATTTACAGAACAATCAGTATGAAAATATTTTGTGGGATCGTCTGCTAACGCCACTTTCTCAAAGCCTTGACCCGCAATCCGGGTGGATTGGGCAAGATAAAATTTTCCACTACCCCGCGGTTTACGGTGCCTTACTCGAACATGAGCAAACCAAAACACTTAGCGCTCAAGCGCTCACGCAATTAGCACGCACACAACTTTGCGATGTGATTGGTGGTGGATTTTTTAGGGCCGCCTTTTTCGAAGATAAAAATAACCCCAATCATGGTGAATTAAATACCGAAAAACTGCTTCAAGAAAATGCTGAGCTTTTAGAAATTTATGTGGAAGCTTGGCATAAGAACCAATCTAAGTTTTTCTCACAAATCTGCTCTGAAATCACACGCAACATCATGGAAGATTTTCAGTTGCGCTCCTTTGTCGGATTTTCATCGGCATTAAGTTCCTCAACATTGTATTACCGACTAACGGCAGCGGACCTCCTGGAATCACTCAACGGTGGACAACGCCTGCCAGCCCAATTGTTTTTTGGGCTGGATGGTCGCTCCAGCGTGCCAACACTGCCCGTAGATTTACTTGAGCTTTCCAAGCAACTGCAAATGCCACCAGTAGACTTGCAAAATTCACTTCTCGATGCGCAGAAAAAATTGAGAATCCACAGAAAAAGCAAAAATAGAATTGGGCACCCCACAGCGCTTCCTCGCCAACTGGAATCCGAAGCCACTGCCGTTAGGGCCCTTTTAAAAGCCGCCCTTGCGTTTGAAAATTTAGGTGCCTTGCTCAGTGCCAGCATTTCCACATCTGCTTGGGAGCAACTTGCGGATCATTGCTTTTCGACCCTCGTCGATTGGACACAAAGCAAGTGGTTCCAAAACCCTGTTGAGCAACTTCAAGCCAGGCCAAAATGGAGCGTGATTCGTGCGTGGCTCATGGCTGCTCGTTATGACCTAGAAAGCTCTCAAAAAAATAACAAATCTCGCAACTCCTCACCTTCAGAGTGGTTGGACTTTGCGGATCGTTTAATGAATCAAGAGGTTTTCCCTGGGGAACTGTCAACCGCCACGCCTTTCCTTGGAAACCGTCTAGATTTTCACGATCACGTTGGTTACTCAGCAGCTGCACAACGTTTTCATGCTTGGGTTGATCGATACGAAATCGCACTACTGCGAAATGAAAGCGCCTTGATTGAGGAAATTGAGGAGTTTTTGCCCAACGAGTTCGCGGCATCCCTTGAATACATCCGTCCACTAGGAATTCATGCTTCGGGCATTTATTTTGCATGGGCAAGATGGCAAAATAAAAAAAAGAAAAGGTCTTCTGAACAATGAGTGGAACAGCAAAACCCATTAAATCTTTCGGCCCTGTTCAAGCTTTTCTTGATGATCCGTCAGTGACAGAAGTTATGGTCAATGGCGGGGGAAAAATTTTCGTAGAACAAAAGGGGATTTTAAAAAAAACTCAGACTCATTTTGAGTCCGAAGACGCGCTTTTTTCCCTCATGCAGGATATCGCCAAGTCCTTAGGCAAACGCCTCGACAAGGAGCAACCCTACATCGACGCAAGACTTGCCGATGGAAGCCGTGTGAATTGCGTAATTCCACCGGTATCCATTGATGGCCCCGCCCTAACCATTCGCAAATTTTCTCAATCTGCACTCAACCACACACAACTCATTGCCAATGGCAGCTTAGATGAAAAAATTGCTTATTTTTTAAATTGCTGCGTTCAAGCGCAACTCAATGTCGTGGTCTGCGGAGGAACGGGAAGCGGAAAAACAACTCTGCTAAACGTTTTAACTTCATTTATTAACCACAACGAAAGACTTGTGACCATTGAAGACGCCGCCGAGCTAAAACCTCGTGTTGAGAATTTAGTCCGCATGGAAGCCCGTCCTGGCGATGTCGACCACAAGGCTGTCACCATTCGACAGCTTGTTATCAACGCTTTACGCATGAGGCCTGACCGCATCATTGTTGGAGAATGTCGAGGAGCTGAAGCGCTCGACATGCTCACAGCCATGAACACTGGACACGAAGGCTCTATGACAACCATCCACGCCAATTCCGCAAGAGAAGGCCTCAGACGACTAGAGACCATGGTTTTACTCACAGGCCTTGAACTGCCCGTCAAAGCCATCAGACAAAATATTTCCAGCGCCATTCATCTCATGGTTCAAGTCCAGCGCTGCCCTGATGGAATTCGACGCATCACCGAAATTATTGAAGTCGGTGGCATGGAAGGCGACGTCATATTGACCCAAGATATTTTTAAATATCAAAAAGACCTTGGCTTCCGCACAACGGGATTTGTACCTCAATTCACCAAAATTTTTAAAGAGCGAGGAGTCGCCTTTCCTGCCGATTTCTTTACAGACTCTTACAAAGTTGTGAATCGTTCACAAAATAAATAAAACAAAGTGGCAAGAAGCATGGAATGCTTGCTATAGAAGTAAGTCATGTCACACTTGAAGACTCACACATTCGTTTTTTGCAGCCTACTTCTTGCCTCCCTCTCAGGATGCACACCAAAATCGCTCGTCAACGGAAACAAAAAAGTTGTCAGGCTCGCTTTAGCCGATGATGTCCGAAACCTAGACCCTGCGCAAAGCAACGATCAACTCACAGCTGAAATTACAGGCCACATTTATGAAGGCCTGCTTTGTTTTCAGTACAGTGAAAAGCTCAGTGAACTAGAACCCTGCCTTGCCGCGAAGATGCCTGAAGTGTCCAAAGATGGAAAAACATTCACATTCACTCTGCGCAACGATGCTTATTTCCAAGACCACCCCGCTTTTGCCAATGGCAAAGGAAGACAAGTCAATTCAGAAGACATTCGTTATTCCTACAACCGACTGCTTGACCCAAAAATTGGCTCTGCAAATTCATGGATTTTTGCCGACATCTTACAAAGTGTAGAAACTCCGAATCCGCAAACCGTCGTCATCAAGCTCAAAAAACAATCGCCTCAATTACTTTACACCTTAGCTATGCCGCCAACTTCCATTGTCGCCAAAGAAGTCATTGAAAAATTAGGACCCGACGCCATTCGCAATCCCATTGGAACTGGCCCTTACCGATTAAAACAATGGGTTCAAGGTTCAAAAATTGTTTTAGAAAAAAACCCAACATATCGAAAGAATGAATTCGTTATTGACGGGGTCAAACGCAGCATCCCCATCATTGATGAATTGCAATGGGATATTATTAAAGAGGAAAATCCTCGCTGGCTTAAATTTCTTGCAGGAGAATTGGACCTTTCCACCATTCCCAAAGACAATTTTCGCGATGTCTTGGATGTCACTGGCGAGCTCACTCCAGAGTACAAGCAAAAAGGAATTACGCTTCGCAAATCACTAACCATGACCAGTTGGTGGATTGAGTACAACATGAAGGATCCTCTGCTAGGAAAAAATCTTAAACTCAGAAAAGCATTGTCCTTGGCCTTTGATCGAAAAAAAGCTCTTGAGCTGTTGTTTAACAACCGGGGCATTTTAGCGTCAGGCCCTCTGCCTTCTAATGTTGAAGGCGGAAACCTCACCCCTCCTTGGCCCTATGAAACAAATCTTGAGGAAGCGAAAAAACTGCTCAAGGAAGCCGGCTTTCCCAATGGAAAAGGCCTTCCTGAGCTAAGCTTTGATTTGCGCGGACCCGGCACCACCAACCGGCAACTTGGGGAACTCATCAAGGACAACTATTCTAAAATTGGTGTGAATTTAAAAATCATTGCCAACTCTTTTCAAGAAGCTTTGGAAAAACAAAAAAAATCACGTTTCCAAATCACCCTTGGCGGATGGGCAGCCGACTACCCTGATGCAGAAAATTTTATGCAGCTTTTTATTTCAAAAAACCTAGCTCCTGGCCCCAACAGCTCTAATTTTAGCAACTCGGACTTTGACCAACTTTATGAGAAAATGAAAGCGGCCCAGCCCAGCATGGAACGATCCAGCCAAATTCGAAAAATGACAGAAATCCTGCAAGCCGAGGTTCCCGTTTGCTTTTTTTACCACCAAGTTCTGTATACCGTGGCCTATGAACGGCTTTTGAACTACAAACCGCATGCCTTACTGCAAGCCACTGGCATGTTCTACGACGTGAAAAATTGACTTGAGAACTGATTTTTGCTTTAAGACCAGCACTTATATATTCAGCTGATATATAAAATGAACGCTTAACAGGAGTGAGAAATGCCACAACGCCTCAAAAAAACAAACGCCCATAGAGCAATGAAAGCTAAAAAAATGGGAGCTTCAGGAAAAAGCTTCAGAGAAAACCATGGAACAACACCTTCAGTTCCAGCAACTGGCCCCATCCAAGCCACACGTGGCGGACGCGTAGTTAAGCCTGAGTCCATTAAAGTTCCAGCCTCTAAGTAATTGAATTCAAAAGATAAAAACACACTAACGCCCGAGCAAAAGCTTTTTGATGCCCTCAAAGAGCTTTGCCGTGGCACGCCTAAAAATCTTGGCTCAGCCATGATGCAAGTCAAAGCATGGATGGGAAAAGATAAAGGTAGTCGCCCCTCCGGCTATATGAATAGCCCAAAGTTTTTCTCGGGATATGCCGCCTACCACCTCCCACAACACCTTCCCGAACTCTACTGGGTTTTAGAGCAGCTAAGGCCCTATTACGCGCAAAAGCTCTCCAAAGACCTTCGTGTCGTCAAAGACCTAGGCTGCGGCCCAGGAACCCTAAGCCTTTCCTTGGCCCTTTGGCTGATGAATAACACCAAAACACCCAAAGGCCAGCCGCTACCAGATTTTCACCTCGTGGATTTTTCCAAAAGAGCCACTCAAGGCGCTGAACAACTGCTTCGGGCATTGGACCCTAAAATTCATGTTTCTCGCTATGATGAAAACCTGCTTCATCACAGAACCAAGAACTCTCAAGTGAAAGCCGACTTGCTACTGGCGGGACACGTCCTCAACGAATTAGGAAATGGTCCACGTTATCGAGAGAAAAAAATTGCCCTGCTCCACCGCTGGCTTCATCATGAACTGGAAGTTGGCGGCTTGCTCATTTTAATTGATCCTCCCTTAAGAGAACCCACAATGGATTTAATGTGGATTCGCGATTACCTCCTTCAAAATCAAATAGGCGCGTCTGAAGATCCAGACGAACAAGACGACTTGTTCCCCAACATCAGAATTGTCGCCCCTTGCCCACAAGGAACGCAATTTTGTCCCATGTCGCGGGCAAAAATGGGTTGGTGCTATGCTCAGCCCACACGTGACTGGGCTCGCGATCTAGGCCTTGCCGATTGGGACGAGGAAATTGAAGACACTGTCGACATGCGACTCTCTCAAATGAGCTTTAGCTACCTGGTGATTGAAAAAATAGCGCCCAATAAACCGCTTATTGAAATTGAAAAGCACAAAATTGCGGTGACCGATGGACGAACCTTCAAGAACAGACTCTGTAATGGCAAAGGGATTGTCCCTGGTGGAACAATCCCTTTTCGTGGTCACTATATTAAAAAAAACAACTCAACTAAAACCGAATAGCTCCAGCAACTCCGACACGCACATTCCAGCGTTGGCGCTGTGTATGCGGCACCGTGGTGTTGTAGTAGACACTAGAATAATTGCTACCTGTGAACTGCTGCCCCATGTAGCCTTGGCCTAACCAATTCACACTAGTCATTGCCAACTCTTTTTGCGTCTCAGCCATTTGCTGTTGTAAGCGAGTCATGGATTCAGAGCCGCCAGACTTCACACGGTTTTCAATATCCTCAAACTTGCTGCTGATTCTATCCATCTGATAGCCAATCGACTGTTCTGTGCAATCAATGAGGGAATCTTTCATGGCCTGAATGTCAGCTGTTTTTTGGTCTAAAGCTGCAATGCTTTTCTCAATAGCCTCTAGACGAGCAGGAACTGTAGCATCGTTTTCTTTTTCCTTAAGCTTTGTTTGGCTATCAACGAGGTTCTGTCTTTTATCTTGAATTTTTTCTAGTTCTTCCTCAAGACGGTCGTCACACTCGGCTGCAGCATTGTCAATGCGTTCACGAACATCTTCAGTGCCATCAACGGCAATTTCTCGTAAATTGATGATGTTTCTGCAGGCTGTAATTTTGGCAAATTTTGTTCTTAGAGAAGCCAACTCTCTTTTGATTTCACTTTGTTTTCTTCTAAATGAGCGCTGATCATTCTTCTCTTCTTTAGCGTATTGCTTATCAAGAGAACGATATGTCTTTTCTAGCTGCACCTTTTTAGCATCTGTTTTCTTGAACTCAGCTCCAATTTTTCCAGTGCGAGCAAGCTCTGTATTTTCCGTAAGCTTGAACACATCAAGCTCTGTTGCATATGGCCCAAGAGTACTGGTCAACTTGCTACGAATAAAGGCAACACATCCAGGGTGAGTTTTTGCTGCTGCAATCATAGACGCCATTCCCGCAGTCATCTTTGCTGAAGCAATGTAATCTTGGTAAGTGCTCTGGCCCATGTAATTTCCAAACTGGCCATTGAGATAAGAATTAATTCTGTAGGCAGCCTTCGAATATCGTGAAGCTTCCCAAATTTCAGACCCACTGCCTGTGTATCCAGCGGCAAACCAAGGAGCCAAAATCATTCTGTCTGCGCCCCAGTTTCCATATATCGTTCCATAGACATGCAAGTTGTTCATGGCTTGATTCACAGAAAGTCCAGGAGCCAACTGAATTTGATTTAGCGTTTCTGCCTTACACTCACCCATGGCGACTGGCACTGGACCACCAACAATTTCACCATCAATAAACGAGTGGCCTCCAGCCGTTGCCGGAGCACCCGCAGGATCGCGAGATGTTCCAGAATTGTAGTCAGCTGTGTGCGTCGATTGCTTTGACGAGCAAGCTGAGAAAAATAGTGACAAGGAAGCAGTGGAAACTAAAAAATAACGTTTACTCATATTGTCCATTATCGCGAATAACTTTACAAAAACCAAAATCATAATTTTGACGATACAAGTTTTGAGAGTTAACCTTCTGACATGGGAATTTGGGAAGCAATCATTCTAGGACTCATTGAAGGCCTCACCGAATTTCTGCCCATCTCATCTACAGGACATCTGATTTTAGCCTCAGAGCTATTCGGATTTGGCTCGAGCGACGCGCATAAGGCCTTTGATGTCATCATTCAATCAGGAGCTATAGCGGCTGTACTTTGGCATTATCGAAGGGAACTCAGCGCGCTTTGTCGAAATGCGTTTAAAAAAGAGCCACAATCTGTGACAAAATTATGGCACCTATTTTTGGCTTTCTTGCCAGCTGCCGTCGTTGGGCTACTGCTAGGTAAAACAATCAAAGCCCACCTATTTGGACTAGGTCCCGTCATTGCTGCAATGATTGTTGGTGGAGTTGCCTTAATTTTCATTGAGCGCTGGAAGAAAAAAACTGACCAACAGCCAACAAAGCCAATCCATGAGAACACAAATCATCGTAACGAGATTGCTATTCAAAATTACAAGCAAGCTTTGGGTATTGGCTTATTTCAATGCCTAGCCATGTGGCCAGGGACCTCACGCTCTATGGCCACCATTCTTGGTGGAAGACTTCTAGGGCTGAACAATGCACAAGCAACAACATTTTCATTTTACCTGGCCATCCCGACACTTTTGGCGGCGGCAGGTTACGACGCCTTAAAACATCACGCGGAGCTACTAGAATTTGGCATGGGTAATTTAGTAGCAGGCACACTCACGAGCTTTGTTGTTGCCTTACTTGTCATTCGAGGATTCTTGAAATTTATTTCCAAATACTCATTAGAAGTTTTTGGTTGGTACAGAGTTGCGCTGGGCTTAATTCTTCTACTTTTTTAATGGTTTGGATTATTAAATAAATTTAGATCATCAAAGAAAACCTGACGACAGGTTCTCATGTACTTACTTTCAATATAGTCAATCAAAAGTGTGGCATGATTTCGTTAGTTCAACAGCTCTCTCCTTATGTTATCTGAAATTCTAAGACTGTTATGGGGAAAAATGGTACTCAATTTTTGAGTTAGCAAACTTACTGTAACGTTCTTTTGAGAATAAAAAGTGCGCAGTCGAAACACAAGTTCCTGACTTTCGTCCAATTTCTTCAACCTATTGAAGTAATAATTTGAGTTCTGGCGTTGACAATCCACTTCAAATTTATATACCTTCGTACACATGGCTGAAGCGCCGGATTCAACCGGTCAGTGCGACAAATTTCTCTCTGAAATTGTTTTTCTTCTCAATCTCTTCAGTTGTTAAATAATACTTCTCATAATGTTCTGGTGGCAAAGGTTCAATTCTTTTTTGCTTTATTAATTTCTGGGGCTTCCCAGTTACGATTTCCATGGGCGTTTTAAATCCCAATTGTTTTCTTGGTCGAGAGTTTATTGCGCTCTGAACCTCCAATATGTCGTCATCCGATAGTTTGTTTAACTCTGAACCTTTCGGGATAAATTGCCTTAATAGACCAATCGTATTTTCAACAGTACCTCTCTCCCAAGGGCAAAGTGCGTGCGTAAAATAGATCGGCACTTTTATTTCATTTTCAAGATTCCAAAATTCGCCAAACTCATGACCATTGTCGTTTGTAATCGTTTTAACTGGAAGTCTGGAGCTCTTAAGTACTTTTGCCGTTACTTTATTTGTCTCATTAGCAAACGTTGTTTTAAGCTTTGCAAGTATCGTGTAATGGGTTTTGCGGTCTACCGCAGCCAATACTGCTCCTGTTTTTCTTTTCCCCAACATTAAATCTCTTTCCCAATGCCCTGCTTCCGTTCTCTGATTTGCCGCTAGCGGTCTTTGCTCAATGGATTTGCGCCTCTGATATTGCATTTCCCAATAACGATTTCTTCTTTTAAATCGGCGCTGACATCTCCTATATCTTCGTAAATATTTGTGAAGCTCTTCACCACGTCGTTTGCATGATAAAATATATTTATAAATACCCTCCGTGCTGATTGAAATACTCTTTTCCATCTTTAAACGATTCGATATTTGTTCGGGACTCCAACCCTCAGATAATTTCATGCGAATCTGGTCTTCAATCCAACCCTTAATTTTGAATCCTTTATAAGCATAACCTCGTCGCTCATAATTTCGATCTATATACTTACGGTGAGCTTCCCAGCCATTGTAATCGCCTCTCCTACTCTTCCCAGGAGTGCCCTTTAAATTCTTACCTCGTTCTATCTCACGATAAATTGTAGCTCTATGAAAGCCCAATGCATTAGATATCCATCTCTTGCTCTTACCTAATGCTAAATATTTCTGAATCTGGTATCTATCTTTGCGGGTTATCCGTCTGTATTTTTCCATTCAACCTCCTCAGTGTGGTAACTAAAGAGATTGATTAGAACTGGCGGATAACTCAACTTATCTCATCCTCTTTCATAGAAAAATCTGTCGCACTGGCAAAGTTGAACTTAGGAGAAGTTTAAACATGGACTTAGCAAGGAAGCATTTGCCGGCACTGAAAAGATATCTACAACTGCTAAGAAGAGCTTAAAAAAGGCCAAGCAAGCCTCATTTTGGGATAAAAAACCCTCTGCGTTTGGTGGAAGCCTCATGACTACACGCCGCGGTCGTGCTGGACAAAGACCCCTATCAGTTAAAAATACCATGCATCTTGTCTTGCGCTCATCGCACGCCACGGGCGATTACTCGTTTAAAAAACCTCAAACTGCGCAAAAAATTAAAACCATCATCAAGAAATTCTCTGAGAAGTATTCTGTGCGAATTGTATCTCTTGCGAACGCGGGAAATCACCTGCACTTTCATATAAAGCTATCAAATAGAAATACTTACAAACCATTTATCCGCGCCATATCAGCAGCCATTGCCATGGCAGCAACAAATACAAGTCGCTGGACTGAGTCACTTAAAGACAAAGGAATCAAGAAATTTTGGGACTACAGACCATTTTCAAGAATCATAGAGGGCTTGAGAGCTTTCGTTGGTGTGAGTGACTACATCAAAATCAATCAGCTTGAAGGTCTAGGCCTGCCAAGACATCAGGCTACTTTTTTCATCAAGACAAAATCGCTAGTGATAAGTGGGTTTAGTTAGTCGTTCGTAAAGAAGGTCGCTTCATGCAGGGGCTCAAAACATTCTCAACTGCCGTTTTATTGAGCGTCGGCACGGTGAACATCGTCATCACTCGAACCATACATAGACAAAGTGTAAATACCAAATATCGCTATTGTGAGAATCGAGCATATACTTTGCCCACATCAAACATCGCCAACGTGTTTGTTAGTATTTCCAATTGAATCAGAATTTATACAAGAACAAACTAAGTCGCTACGATTTTCATTTTTTTAACCTCAAAGGTTTTGCAACAACAAAATACCCCAACGGGTCATCATTGTTACCAAAACCAAAGCACAAACTTAAATGACCAAGTAGTACAAACAAAGGACAAAGCACTAAGCTCAGCGGCAACCACAAAATCCCTCTACGACAAAAATACAAAATTACTTTTGAGAGCAGAGTCAAAGTGTCACTGCCGCGCTCCTCCATAAAGACAATTTCAAAGCTTGTTTTTTGAAGTAGTAACTCCAGCCCTTGCCTTGTCCAGCGTTGATAATCGTTTGGCGCAGCATGTACGCGCGCAGCAAACGGAACGCTCAACCAAAGTTCAGAAAACTCCAGCTGATGCAATTCCATTAACAAGGCTTCTGGATTCGAGGCGTGCTCTAATACCTCAATAAGTAAAACCACCTCATAATGTCGTTCATGCTCTGGAATTTCAGAAACATTTTTATATTTAGCTTTTACATGCAAATCCAAGGTGTCATAACGAAGCAGTTTAGCAACTTGCCCACCCAAATCGTCTCTAGCGTTATATGCTCTGTCTTTTTCTTGAAAAAGAACTCTCCACGGACTGCTGCCCGCACCATAATCTAAAATCCGACGAGGCTTCGCTCGTTCGGCGTGTTTTTTAATTTTTTTATAAATTGTAAGAAACTGAAAATCGATCCATTTTCGAATCCACGTCGGCAGCTCAATATAGCCTTTTTCAAGACGAGAGCTAAACATTAGTTTTAATATGACATCACGGCTGTAATTAGTCGTGAAAACTCAATCACATTGACTTTTGTTTTTTGTGCGTCTGTAAAATATTTCACTTTAAAGTAATAACGCGACATTGGTATTTTAGAAATGTCTGAAGCCGGAGCAGGCCTAACAAGCCTTGAATCAACTTCTTTAACTTTAATAAAGCGAACTTCAAAATTATATTCTGGAAAACCAGAAGTCGTTTGTGGACAAGCACCATCAACAGGCGTCATTTCAGACATAAACTTATCAAAGCAGCGCAAACTTGAAACTTGCGCATCATTTAAAGCGGCATCAATATCGGCTGGTGCATTCTGGGCTGGGATAAAACGATCATTAACCGTAATGGACGACTCTACAACATCGAGACCTTTAACAGCCCCTGATTCTTCAAGTGCGTTAGTGATGTGTTTTTGAGTGGAGTCAAACAAATCCATAAAGGCTAATGCCGCTACAGATATTAAAATCATACCAATGATGGCTTCAACAATAGTCACACCAGACTTCGATTTGAAATTGAGTGAAATCATTCCAAATTACCTCATCCCGTCTTTTGTTGAGTAAACTAGTGGGAAGTTTAGCAAAGGAACCGTCACGCCTTCATAGGCTTCTGCTGCTGAGCTGTTAATGCCTATGAAATCCTTTCCTGAAACCGTACCACTGCTCAAATAAGCATCGTTACTTATGCCTGGCAAACCAACACGTAGTGACTTTAAGGAATAAAATTTTGCTCCTGATTTTGCACTAATATGCCCACCAAAAATATGTCCATAAATACTGGCATTATTCACCGTGATTTCTAACTTTTTTACAGGACTCACAATGAAAGCAAAAATATGTTTCACAACAACACCTGTTATGCCGCCTTGAATAACGTTGGCGGGAATCATACCTCCCGCAGGAGAGCGGCAACCCAAGTTAGGATCAACATCATCCAAGAACACACCTTCCGAAGCGCTAGGCGTGTCTGAATTTCCTGCACTAATAGAATATGTTCCCTCAGAACAGGCATTGCCAATATTACTAATGTAATTGCTAATGCCCATCCCCTCGGTCATGCTGGAACCGTTAGTAATAGCCGGCCTTGAACCAAGCGCTGAATCAAACAAATAGCGCCCAGCAGAGAAATTAGAAACAAAGCCTTTCTTAAATTTATCTCGAATGGCTGCCATCTGAGAGAAATCAATAGACAGTGGGCGCCCGTTTAAAAGGACATCACCAGAAAGTATCACAACATCATGAAAGGTCGGCAAATCTGCAATGTTAGTAATATTAATATTTCCATTGAAGAAAACTCGACCATAAAAATCTACTGTATTGGAGCTCCCGCCAGTAATTTTTACCGCAGTAAAAAAGTCATCCGTAGAATTGTCATTCTCATCTTGAGGGTAAGGAAGGAAAACCGCAAAATCTCTTGGCACAGTCAGTGAATATGCCAATGATTCTGAAAACTCTGCACGCATATCGGATTTTTTCCCACGAGCAACCACAGAGCTTGAAATGCGTATATAGCGCTGTGAGGAATCGGACTCAAAGCCAGCTTTATTTGAAAAAATTTCTATTTTTAATTTGGCATTATTGATGGCCGAAAGCAGCTTAGGATCTGAGAAAACTTTTAAATAGTTACTCGACTTAGCGGAAGTCATAAAAGGTTTTGCATCAATTTCTAGAGTGTAAATACCGTTAGCACCTACAGAAAACCCATCTATTTTTTTGCTGCCGCTAGCATAATGTTGAAGCAAAAGCCCATCCATCATGCCCCCTGAAAGCATAGAGCTTCTTAAATACATAGGACAGAAGACATATTCTGAATTTAACTTATGATCTCCAGAATAATTTGTATTGATGTAGCCACCACAAGATTTCACAATGTTGGGGTCCGCACTTACACTACCTGTGGGAACCGCTCCAAAGTTTTGCCCCCATAGCCCTAAGGGTGCCGAACCACCGGCAGAAAGCGATCCTGTGATCATCTCATAACCTTCTCCCATAGATGCGCCGGAGGGGTCTTCAACAAAGAAAACTTTGTCATAAAGCATGAGATATTTACCAATTTCAACAATGTCTTTAGCGACCAAACGTAATTGCAACTTGGCTTTATCATCAAAGGTGCTCATTTTACTGCCAAGCACCCGGTCACCAATAACAACTGCAGCAAAAGCCACAATAGCCATAATAACAACGCCATAGACAAGGACATTTCCTCGTCTTGATAATCGATGTTTACTATCCAAAGTTAGTCGCATTCTACAAGCACTCCTTCGGAAAATTCTAAGGGATCAACAGCAACGTTTGGCGTGTATGAAATAGAAGAACCAGACGGGGCAGCTGTTAGAACTTTTTTAGCGTTTAACTCTGCAACAGTTTGCTTAATACTTAAGCCACCGGGATAAATCATGACATATTTTAGTTTATTAACAGCAGGACCGACTGCGGTATTATACAAATTCTTTGCATCGCAGTCTGAGTTAACAAGTCCTCCTGGCTTATCCCAGTAACAACTCTTTTCGTTAATATACGTTTGAGGAACTAAAGCATGGTCAGTAAATGTAGTCGAAGCGCCAGTACCTTGCACAAGCTTAAGATTCCCTAAATAAATTTCAGCACTGTCTTTTTTACAGAAAGGATAATCTTCTTGAACCGAGCCTCCACTTGCTGGAGTACGCTTAAACGCAAATACTGGCTTAGGTGAATTTGGAATTTTTAGAGTATTGCAGGGAACATTTCTCTGTTTTTTTACTTGGGGGTCAAAGAAATTTAGCTTTCCTTTAAACTCTGCACCTTCCATGGCCCAGCATATAAAGCTCCAGCCAATCCCTGAATCTGCAGAAAATTTTTCTCTAGCCGTCGATTGATTCAGCTCATAAGCCGCAACCTCTCCAGCTGTCGTTAAATCAACCTTTCGAATGTGAGTCGTCGCCGTTGCAGGATTCGCGTTCCAACAAGCACCATTCACGACATCAATGGAAGCCCTAACCGCTTGCATGTTCGATGTGCCCTCGGGATTAACTGTTAACACATACATTCTTTTGTACATTGTATGCTCCATTGAAGGAGTCACAAAATCTTGAACGACTCGGTAATTTCCTTCAGCAGAATTCATACTAATAAGGCATGAGGGATATGTGCTTTGAATTGTCGGTGGTATGTTCTGCGCCACGGAATTAGAACCAATGCTGGCTTCGGATCCATAACTTGCTGTCAGCTTTTGCGTAATGATTCGTTGATTGTTTGTTGCCAACGCCATTTCTTTTCTTGCTAGTTCCACTAATGCATAAAAACTTCCTGCGGCATTTAAGGAAGCTGTGGTTCCAGTGCTTCTATCGGGGTGACTACTATCTAAAGTCCCAGAAGACGTTGTCCAGGAATAAAATAACTTCAACGAATTTAAATTATCAATAATATATTGCTTAGATACTTTGTTGGCGGCCCCCTCTACAGGAAATCGCTCCGCCCACAATTTATAATTTCCTTGTAATGGCCCAGAGGTGTGCGCTTCCAATGAGTATTTCCTAATTTCAACAATATCGTAACGAACAATCGATTCACTCGAACGCTCAAGAATTTGATTTAACGTACTTGATGAACTTAGTGTACAAGAAAACGGTAGTGTTGGTCCCTGCACAGAGACATCTCTGCCATCTGGAGAATCCACGGACTTCACTTCAAAAATACCCACAGCCTTATTGTCCATTGAAGAAACCAAAATCAAACTACCCACAATGATACCGGACCCATCACTAAGCTTGATATTTCCTGATGAACTACCTGTAATTGTAGCAAGTCCTGAACTCCGACTGTAATAAAACCCTAATGTTTGACCATCAGCGTTCAATGTCAGTTGCGGTGAAGAAGGATAACTAATGGAAGAGTTAAACTCACTGCCATTGGGCAAATCCACGCATCCAGCAATCACACCAGATTTCATAATGAATGTTTTTGCTAGCGCCTCACGCAACTGCATTATGCCAAGTGTAGCAAGCTCCTCGCCCGCAAGTGTATCAGCACTTCGCTCAATCAATTGTTTGGGCTTATAAATCAGTTGAGCGCCACCCCAAATCACAATTGCTGCAATAGCAACACCTATAAGGACTTCAACAAGTGTAAAGCCTTGTCTGTTTTTAAGTGTCATAGGTGTTGCCTGAATCACAAATGCTCCCAAGCTTATTTTTTAGCTTTAGCTGCCTTTTTGGGTGCAGCTTGAAAAGTTGGAGGTTCAATACGCTTTCCACCTTTGAGATATTCATAGAAGTAATGGTCTTCAATGTTCAAAAATGATTTACGTATTGTGCTGAAGTAAGACGATAACAACGTCCTGCCTTCAATGCCTTTGCTTTGAGGCTTGGTGTATTTCAAAGCAATTTTTTCAACACCATATTCATCTAGGCTTCTCAACTCACCAGGCTCAACTGAAGCATTGCGGTTTCTGTCAAACCAAAGAGCAAGCTTAGCGAACTTCGCATCTTTACGGTCGACATAGCCATCTTTATTTGAATCAAATCGCTTCGCAAGTGAAGCAAAACCATTGGCAGCTTTATAATCACCAAAGAGTTGCTTAATGGATGTGACTTGTCCTTTGGCATCTGGCTCGACAAGAAATGCAACCGCATGTGTGTTCAAAGGCCAATCGATGGCAACAGGCTTGCCCGTTCCTTTAATGTCAAAGTAAACTGATTTATTGAAATCTCTTGAAACTTGAATTCCAAAACCATCAATATCCAAAATCAGTGGTGACCAACTTGCCGAAACATGGTCAAACTCATAACCACTTCCTGGGCAAAGCGGAACACGGAACTTGCCAGCAACGTTGCCACTAGTCGAGCCCATGCGTCCTTCAGAAGCTGAACAATTTTGTGCAGTCACCGTACTTGAAGTACAAAGGTGGCCCGCTGGCCATTGATTGTTTTGTCCGCAAGCACTGGAACCAAAATAACGAATTTCAAATGTGGTATCTTTCACACATTCTGTGGGAGCCTGACTCTTTTCAAAAGAGAAGACAGGATAACGAGGATTGCTAAGTTGATCTAAATCCACAGGTATCTTTCCGGTGTCTGACTGTAAATTCGTTGCTCCCAAACCAAAACGGCATGGCACACAACCATACCCACGTTTGTCATAACTACCAAAACCAGAAGCAGCGTTAAATGGGTTTGTTCCAGGAGCTGCTTCTGCATTGCTATAGGAGCTAAACGCTGTTGGTGCCGCACCACCGTAACTTGTGTAAGGAATAATACCTTGGTTCACCAGTGTTGCAGTTACTGAAACGTTCGACAAATCACCAAGCTTGGCTTGGCCATCGGAAGTTGTTCCATTACCATCATATTTGACAGCGCAACCCAATGCTGCGTTCATCATGATTTGATAGCCAGAGAAACGGATGGCTAAGTTTTTAGCGCAGTCGTCTGAGTTCTCCACAACTTGACAGCTAGGACTATACGTCATCACATAAGGGTTATAGCGGTCGCCAGTTGGAATTGCTTTTAAACATCCAGAGTGAGAAGGTTCTTGCTTTTGTTCTAGCATTGGAGGCATGTCACCTGGTTTAATTTTCCAACATGTCGACATTTGTGTGGACTGACTTGTGCATGATGCTTGTCTGCTTTGCTTCACAAGATCGGTTGGGTATTGGTCATAAACAGTATTTGGCGCCAAATACAGCGCACTCAAAGCGACACGACCAGTTTCAATTTCCGTAAAGCTAAACGGTTTTGAATGCACGCACATGGTTGCACTCTTGAGTGCTGCGGGCATTTCACCTGCGCCCTCACGAACAGGCAATGGTACTTGCCAAAGTGGCGCACAAGATTCGTTCATAAAAGGAACCAGCCTATCGTAGGGATATGGTGATCCACCAACAACCGTTGATTGCACAGGCTTGAAATCATATAGATTCAATGCTGGATCGCCCTTACCTCTTAGGTCATGAATGGCTGCTCCACCCTCCCAGTAAATATCAGATTGATTACAATAGGTGAGGTCTGGGTCTTTAGGTTGGTTACTGTAATTCCACCACGACCATCTCATGACATATTGGTAATACCATTGTCTTTGTTGATTACATAACGTTTGGTATCGTTGAGCGAGATACGGGTAAGCCGCATATTGCTTAGCTAAATCGCAATACTGTCTAACGTAATAAGGCAGGTTTGCGTCCATTCGACAAGCCTTTGTTCCACCAATCATATCTTCATTGGTTCGTGGATCTGGATTAGGAATGACATCACTCAAATATTTTTGTGCCAAAAACATTTTGAAGTAAAAACGCTTATTGCCATCGGCTGACTGTGTGTAGTTACAAGCATCACCAATGCACTTCATTTGAAGATTTCCAGGATCAGAAACATCCATTAGCCCCCAGAATTTTGGAGTAGGATTGTCAACTTCGATAGCGTCAGGACTATCCTGGTATTCATAGGCAACAACAACCACGCCTGAGTAACCTCTGTGTTTTACCAAGCTGTGCATTTTCAATTTGCCACGAGAATCCGTCTGCAAATTTCCATTTCTATCTTGAGCACCGTTAGCAAACCCTTTAAGAGGCATATCCCTAAAACGAACGTTCTCAGGATAAACAGAAAAAGCAATATTCAAGTCAGTTGCTGCATTAGATGAACCAACAGGAGCTAAATAATATTTTTTCATTGCAGAAAATAGTGCACAATCCCCTGCCTTTTTAATAGCTACAGACTTGGAAGCACCTTCTGGCCTAATTTGAATAGAGCAACTTAAATTTTGCCCCCACTTTGTCACAACCTGTGCTCTGACCTGGGCCACAGTATTCACCACTGGATTTTCCCATTCTCCATTGCCATCTGGACCACCCGTCCATGTTGTGCTTTGGGGAACAGACAAGTAACCAATAGCATTATTAATACTTGCTACAAATTTTAGAGGAGCATTAGGAACAGAAATGATAGCACCAGGCGCTGAACTATAATTCTCTGCGCCAGAAACGCTAATGGTACATGCATTATTAGGATCAACTAAACTTGGCACATTCACAGAAAATGCCAACGATTTATTATTACCACCATTGTGTGTAAAATCGGCCCTCATGTCATTGGCCGCCACAACTCTTAAAGCATCGGTTAAATTTCTAAGCACAACCCAAGCCACAGTCACTTCACGATCTGGAGATGAAACTACGACCCCTGGACTATGAACAATGGCGCAAAATTGCGAATTTGCGCAAGCTGGCGCTGAAGCCGTTGACTGTGTCGTGCCTGAAGTAAACTGAAACGTTGCGTTCACCGTAGGACCAGTTGTTGTGCCTGTTGGTAATGGATTTTTGAGGTAACACTTTGCTTTTACAAAAGCCATTTCGTACAAGCGTTTGTAAGCAAGGTTACCCTGACTTTGAGTACTCGATCCTGCAACAATACCTCCGCCTAAACTATTAGCAATTGTGTCTGCCTTGGTTTTATCCCCATCTTTAAAGAAATCTTCAAGACTTCTGACCTGGTTCTCCAGCACCAAACGACAAACAGCTTCAACTGGAGGAGGAGGTGCAGTATAAGTCACAACAAGTGATGCATCAGTCGTATTCACAATCTCTGCGTTGTCTGTGCTAGTGGCATCATCTTTAATTTTCCCAACTGGGATTTTGGGATTAATCGTGCCATCAGTTCCAATGTTATTTGTTGAAACTAAATATTCAGTGTCAGTGTTCTTAGTCACACTCCACTGCACTCCACTGGCTGAGCCAGCATTTTCAATATCATTTTGATTTAAATTATTTTTTAGTCTTTCACTAAAAACAAATTTATATGTAATTTGTGTACTCGAAGTGCTCGTTCCTGAAGGGCTTTCTTTGCTAATCACGGCCGTTGGTGCCGCCGCATAGCCTACCTGAGATGCTAATAACAAAGCACCTACAACAACCATCATATAATGTCTTAAAAAATTGATACGATTCACAAAACCTCCCATAGAACCTAAAAAGCCATCTATAGAATGCGTGCAAACCGCTTTTATTTCCAGTGCAGTCAAAAAATAGACAGCTCCCCGTTGGTTCATATTTAAAACTTTAGCAGTATCTGATTGTTTTTAAATTTTATTCACATTCAGAAATTGTGAAGATTTCATGAAGTTTGAAGAATCCATCAACGAAGCCTCTTGAAAACACGTTCGCATGCCGAAATAAGATGGTGCCCAAACAACATACACTAGCTGCCATTTGTTTACTCTTTGTAAGCTCACTAAGCCTTGCGCAAGCCATACAGCCGCTCCCAGACAACCCCGCAGCCTCCATACTTCAAGAAATTGAGCATTCATGCGTCCTTGAAGGCCTGAGCGTATCAAGTCTTCAAGGCATAGAAGAAGAAAAGCAAAGAATCCAAAGCCTAAGTTTGCAGCTCCAAGACAGCATTGGGATTCCGGAAACCATTGCCCAACTCAAAGACCTGCACGCAAAAATGAGCCTGCGGCTAAATGTGTATTCTCCAGCAGATTTTTTTGTGCAAGTTTCTATACTTGAAAAAGCCATTGAAAATCTTGAGCACCGAACAGAAAAAAATACAGATCAAACCACAGATCAGATATAAGCCGAAATACTACTTAACCGGTGATGGGTTGAAGTACTTCTTAAATTCTCCAACAAAAGCACTGGAGTTCAACATCACATTACCAATATAGGGATTGGCCCTTTCTTGCGGGACATGTTTTCGATTGCCACGAATCATGATGCCTAGAATTTGCCATTCGCCTTTGGCTGATTTTTTAAGGATTGGCCCACCGGAATTACCACCCCATGCATCGCAATTCACGCGTATAGTTTGATCGTTATAAAACAACATCGCATCACAACCAACATGCGCAAGCAAACCATCATGAGGACGATCTAATGGATAACCAGCGGAAATAAAATCTTTCGTGTCATCAGTTCCAATTCTCAAAGCATCGGCAATGGCAAGAAAACCCAGCCCTCCGGCTTGCGGACTTCGGCCCAAGGGACGATCCAATTCCAGCAATGCCCAATCCAAACCACCAAACTCTTCAGAGCGCACAGTCCCAACCTTGCCCTTGGTGATGTAAGCAAGCACAACCAATTGGTCTTCACCTGTAACGTGCAGAGATTTCGGCTTAAACGTTACGTTTGTGTTCACAATATCAATGACCTGTTCTTCTACACAATGAGCAGCTGTTAATAACAATGTTTCTCCTACCAACACCGAAGAACACCCCGTACTCACTCTTAAAACTTTATTGTAAGGATGCTCTTTAGAATTTACAGGGTGACGATCATCAACACCAATAATCACAGCATTGGCAGTTAACGATACGGCAGACAAAAAACAAAACAAGGCTCTAAGCTTTTTCATGTTCTTTACTTTCCTTGGCAATATTGCTTTTCAAGCTGACTATAAATGGAGTGACCTGCCTCTATTGAGGAGTATGTAGTTTTGGTAGTTGGAAACATGGCGTGTGACAACGCACTTTGAGGCACTTGCTTTTGTGGCCCCATAAATTGCACCCAACTTTCAACGAGACTTTCATGAATGGCTTTCCACCGCACATCATTTTGTGCTTCAACAAATACTTTCTTAAGGCGATTATCGATTGCTTTTCTATGAGATGGCCTTTCCTGACCAAACGAATATGAAATTCCCTGAGTTCCAGCAGTAATTTCCATATCTCCTAAATAACAAAAATCTTCAGGAAGCCGTAGCAAACTTTTAGGAGCCCAACTCGATAACTGCAAAACTTGATTTAAAATTTTAGCATAGGCTTCAAACGCATTCCCATGCAGCAATGTTTCGTATCGCTGCTCTTTGGGATTACGTCTGCGAATGTCTTTGCCATCTGGCCCTTTCATATCCGTTAGAGCCCATGCAGTGAGCTGCCTTGGAAAAAAAGGATCGGTTGAGGCAATCATGATTAAATCTTTCAGACCCAAAAACAGTAAGAACGTTGATTCGGTGTAACGATTCAGCTCATCTTTAAACAACACAAGTGATTCAACCAATTGCAACGAGTCTTGTGCCAAGACATCAGATTTTGATTTCTCCAAGATGCGCAATCCGCGAAGCACATTTGGTGCCTGCGCAGTTGTGATGCTCATATCGGTTTCACTCACAAAATACAGCCAGTGGCGTAGATGAGCTTCAATAAACTTATTTTTTTCTGGTGCATCAGACAGGACAGGAAACATTTGAATTGCTCGATTCAATGAGGCAATTGCTGCCTCCTCATAAGCAAGTACCTCTAAATTTTGTCTTGGCTTTTCATAACGTTTTCCAATTTTAATGGCGTGAGAAAGCACATCTCCAAAATAATTGACTAAAATCTTATCCGAAACATGTTTTAAAACTGCAGGACTTTCCAGCCTTTTGCCATCGGCACCAAGTACACCATGGACAATTTCAAGTGCTTGGTTGATCATCAACAATGAAACCAAGTATTGTCGCTTAAACCCAACCTCTTTTACAAAATCAATGCTGGCTTCGGTCATGATTTTAAGCCGCTCTTTAGCATCACTCACTAAAGTTGCATTTGGCATTGCTGCCACAAGAAGCTCAAGTGGCGAAACTTGCGCAATTAAATCTTCAAGCTCTTTGGAGTTTAGTCGCTTCAACTGAGTACCCAAGCGGAACGGGTTTGCGCCAGTTTCATCTTGCTTTTGAGCCATCGCAGAGCTGACACAAAAACCAAAAATAATGACCCAAAGCTGATGCAAAAAGATACGACCTTTTTTCATGGTTTTTGAAAATAACCGACATCATGACGCATTGCAATAATTATTTGAGTTTCTTAGTAAAAATACCATTATTTAGGAAACAATTGTGTCATAAGAAAAGCACAATACGGCACATATACAGCCCTGTGTTCAGCTGTGAAAAAGTTAGACAAGGCTATCCTTACAAAGCATTGAATTTTATTGGCCTCGTTAATCGATGGTTGCCGCTATTTGGTAGAAAAAAATAATTGCGATGGACACCATAGCATCTTAACGTCATTCCCACATGAGCAGCATTTCAGAACTTGTTGAACAATGCCTCATTGCTTCGGCATGGATCAAAGCCGAAAGCACAGTCTTAAATACACCTGAGCTTTTTCAAATCATCAATAGCTCAGCCCCTTATGGCTTTCTCAATGGCATTTACCGCACAAATTTGCCCCACCACAACGTAGAAGAGAAAATCCTTTCACTTTACCAAACATACAAAAAACAAAACATCAGCTTTCGTTGGTACAACCACGAGCATAGTAATCCCAACAATCTTAAAGAAAGACTTGATGTACTCAAACCCTCATCAATCACCGAAATGCAGGGCCTTTACATTCAGCAAGAACAATTCTTTTTAAATTTACCCGAGCATATCACCGTAGAAGAGCTCTCCATAAAAAATCTGGACGATTACATATTGGCAAATGTCGAAGGCTGGGGACAAAAAGGACAAGAAGCAGAAAAGATTCGAGCTGAAATTACAAATGATTTTAAAAATGGAATGACATTTCGAGCTTTTTTAGCTCGCTATAAAGAGGAACCTGCAGCCACAGGCATGCTCCGTTTGGTCAATGGCAGCGGATATCTCCTTGGCGGTAGCTGCCGGCCAGAATTCCGCGGACGAGGGGCCTATAGAGGACTCGTAGCACATCGCCTAAAACTTTTACGCAATCAAAACATTCCGCAGGCCTTAGTGTTAGCTAGAAAAAGTAGCTCAGCGCCAATCTGCAAAAAACTTGGCTTTCAGGTTGGCTGTGAGTGCCAATCGTATGATTTTAATTTTTGCTAATTTTTATCCGCGTTATCTGTGCCTCCTAGTTTTCTAAGCAGAAAAAATCAGTTATAAATAGTCTTTAAGTCTTCAATCCTCAGGGGCGGGATCATTATGAAAAGCACTATGAAAACATTTATCACTTCAGTCATTACATTTGGTGTAGCGCTCAGCGCGCAAGCAGGACCTCAACGACCACTATCAGCGTACGCCCCACCTCCCGTGGATTTAGGCAGCGGACAACTGGCCGTCCCTTCAGACATCCATAATTCACAAGTGGCCATCAGAATTGATGTGGTCAATAAAACCGCCATAGCCACTGCTCGAGTACAATTTTCTGTTTTGCGCGAAGGCCTTCCCATGCTGGATCTCATCCCCAACCCAACACGTGTTGTGTTTGATGGTCGTCAGCTGAGCTTAGATAAATTTGGAACCATTTTGCTGCCAGGAGCACCAAGTGATGGACTCATTCGCGTATTAAGAGAAAAACTTGTTCCAGGAAATACGCACACTCTTGAAGTTAGCTACCCTCTTGGCAACTCTGTTGGCTATGAGAACGAAGGCGCGCAGCTTGGATTTTTTATGACAGACTTAAGTAGTGAGCGTGGATACATGCAGCGCTACGCCATTGCCAACTTTGAATACGATCAGCATCCTGTCTCTGTGGACATTGAAGTTCTTGGAGCAAAAAAAGAGCACCAAATGTTCACCAATGGTGTCATTCAAAATAAAAATTTCATTCGAGGTAAGCGCCTTGGCGGCACAATCGATTTACGATGGCGTATTCAATTTCCTCCATATTTCACCGCCTCGTCGCACTACATGCATTTAACGAATCGCAGTTTTGTTGCCCAAACCAAGACTTATTCAAATACAGCAAAGACTTTCCCTGTCACGATTTACTCATCATCATCGGAATATGTAGAGGCAGGATTTCAAAAAGCATGGCAGGCTTTTGAGAATCTCGAAAAAACTTTTGGTCCTTATGGGCATCCCAATATGACCATTTACGTAACTCCTGGCGGCGGTGGAATGGAGTACAGTGGCGCAACTATGACCTCACTGAGCGCTCTAGCACATGAGCTTTGCCATTCCTGGTACGCCAGAGGTGTAATGCCTGGCAATGGCGCCGCGGGTTGGATTGATGAAGCCACAGCCAGCTGGCACGATTCAGGATTTCAAAGACGTTCCTCTGCACCATCAGGTGCTGAAATGGCTTGGCGCAACCCTTACGTGCGACAGACTGCGCGCGCCGCTTACTCCACAGGAGCAAGCTTCCTTGGACATTTGGATTTTTTATTTGCTGACATCGGTGGACTGCGACCAATGCTTGCAAAACTTTTCTCAATCAAAAACCACAACGTCATTTCCACTCCAGAATTTCAAAATTTCTTGGAACGTGAAAGCGGTAAAAATTTGCAAACTCTTTTTGATCAAGTCGTTTACAATAAAAGTGGCCTGGCCAAACAGCCTCTTCACACGCACAAGGACTTCTCTTCTGCGCACCCTCGCCAATACACTTGGCAAGAAATCGTGAACTATAGGTAGCTCACCTCAACACCACACCGTAGCGCTTGTAGAGTTCTTTAATTTTTGAGCTGTGCTTTTGTTTTTCAAATTGCTCAGACAAAAGCCTTGCATAGTCTTTGGCCTTAGGATGATTGGGGCCAAAGGCAATATACAAGGGCACAGCCTTCAAACATCCAACATTGAGAATTTCGGCACTGGCCAGTTCAGCATTCGTTTTTAAATGATAGTTCACCACACTCTCATCATCTACAATCACGCCAACCCGGCCTGCTTGTAATTTTTTAATCAATTTTACAATCGTTCCTGTTCCAGACATGAAATCAATTTTTTTGCTATCTGATGCATGTTTAGCAATATACGGGTCCAACGGATCACCATAAGTGTAGTCTTTCACAACTCCCAGGGAGACTTGCTCAAGTGATGAAATATCTTTGTATTTCCAAGCCGATCCTTTTTTCACAAAAAAACAAGACTTTTGATCGGCCCAACTTTGTGTAGGGTAAATAAAATCTGGAGCATCGGTCTTTAAAGCACCCACAACGGCATGATACTGCTGCGATCTTGTCACAATTAAGGCGCGCGACCACGCCAAGGTTTCATAACTCACTTGATGGCCCGACGACTGAAAAAGCTCCGTAGCTAAATCTACAAACAACCCTTTATTTTGATCCTTAGAATCGCAACTAAAAGGACACCAAGGGTCTGCGGCAAGTTTTACTACATCGGCAAAGCCTTGAATTGAATAGAAAAAAATAACCGAAAAAATAACACTGGCTTTGACTCTCATAAATTCCTCACAACAATTTGAATTCTAAAGTTAATTTACTCTTCAACCGAATATATTAGCAGTGAAAAGCCTCCTCAAAAGATCCCTTGTATTAAAAGTACTTTTCATTGAGTTCATTGGTGTTTCTATCATATTGATTCCTAAGACTTATTTTGACTTTAAGCAACGCGCCGAACTTTATACAAAATCTCATGAGGCCAAACTTGTTCAGGTCCAACGAACGCTAGAAAACGGATTACTCGCTCCATTATGGAATTTTTCTCCAGAGGACGCAGACCCAGTTCTTAGCTCCATCATTCAAAATCCAGAAATCAAAAAAATTAGAGTCACAGACTCAAACGACGCCACATTCATTGAAAAAATAGCACCGACATGGGAGCAAGCGCCAGAGATCGACCGCGACACCGTCGTTCAACACTTTAATATTTATCGCGAAGGGCATTTTCTAGGTGAAGTAGAGCTTCAATCAAGCAAAGAACATTTAAATTCGTTAATTCAAAATGCAGTTTTTGAATTACTACTTCTTAACAGCCTAGTAATTGCTTTAGTTATTGCTGGAACTTTTCTACTCATCAGAAAATCCATTATTGATCCCATAAAACAATTGCTTTGGCAGTCGAACAAACTAAAGCTTGGCCAATGGGAGAATAAATTCAATTGGTCTGCTGGTGATGAAATGAATGAATTGGGAATTGCATTAGAAAGTGTGCGCATAGCCCTCATCAAATCCTTTAAAAACGTACAAGATAAAAACAATGAACTTGAAATTCTCAATGAAAACTTGGAAAAAACAGTTGTTGAGCGCTCCATACTTTTAACGGAGTCGTCCCGATTAGCTTCACTCGGTGAAATGGCTGGAGGAATTGCCCATGAGATCAACAATCCACTTGCTATTATCTCTGGCAAGTCCCAACGAATACGCCGTTTACTTTTAGAAGGGGACTCGCAAAATAAAGAAACCCTCATGGGAGATCTAAATAAAATAGATCAAACCATTGAACGAATTGCAAAAATCATTCAAGGTCTTCGAAGCTTTTCTCGAGATGGAGCAAAAGACGATTTTTCTTGTTACCCAGTTAAAGACATTTGCGAAAACACATTGGAACTTTGTCGCTCAAGATTTCATAACGCAGGAATTGAATTAACATTACCTGACGTAGACAATAAATTACACATCGAATGCCGTCCTGTACAAATTGAACAAGTTTTATTGAACTTACTAAACAATGCCTTTGATGCTGTTTCGGGGTTAGCGGTAAAGTGGGTAAAGGTTTCCTTAACATCTTCTGAAACTGATATAGAGTTGAGCGTCACTGATAGTGGCAATGGCATACCAACATCCGTTCAATCAAAACTTATGCAACCTTTTTTCACCACAAAGCCAGTTGGAAAAGGCACGGGTTTAGGATTGAGCATTTGTAAAGGCATCGTGGAAAGCCACGGCGGCCAGTTTACCTATGATACAAGTTCAAAAAATACCCGCTTTGTAGTTTGCTTACCTAAAGAACAAAGCTTCACAAAACATCAGAATCATCTTCAAAAAAAATCGGCTTAGCCTTAGTGTGCCCCTGAATCGGCTTCGTCACGTTGGTGCTTGGGGGCATCAGACTTTGAGGGATCAATAAGCATAACCTTTCCAGGTTGCATTAGTGTTGTTACTTTGTTTTTAACACCCGCCTTATTTACGGGGAACCCAAGGGCAACGCGTTCATCGTTACTCAGTACTCGACCATTTTCTTTAATAACACAATCCTGCAACCAAACCTTCGGGGCTTCTCCAACAGTTAATGTGCTTTTTTGTGGATAATAAAGCATGCAAACAAATTCAAAGCTGCGTCCATTTTTATTTATAGAAAACAAACTTTCATAGCGTTCGTAACTAGCCCTCAAAATATTTAAACGACTCACAGGAACATTTTTTCTGATGATGGCGTTAGCCTTTGTTGCACCAAACGCTTTGACTAATAATTTTTCAAATTCATCTTTTAGATTGATAGCGTCCCATGCTGAAACATTGTTTTGAGCCTGTGCGAAGCTGCCAATTAAAACAGAAAACAGAAGAGTATTTTTAAAAATTCGTTTTGTACTTTTCATCATGCCATTATTCTATTCAATCTGTACCCAGATTCAAAGTGTCAAAGCACCAACGCTTTTAAACTACGCGCCCAATGACGCATTAATTGTTTTAAGTAAAAAAAAACCAAAATCATTCGTACTTTTCTAATTCCACTAAAGATTTCTCAGGGCATTGAAAGATTTTTGCTTCATTTTCACAAGTTGCAATGCCATTAATAATATAAGCACCGGGATCAGTCCTTGAAAACTCAGCAACAACTAGGTTTGCTCCACTTGCGGAAGCCTTCTTAACAAATACCCAAGCCTGTCTCTTATACTCCGCACACGCGACCATGCCTCCAGGATTGTCTGCCTCAACATATTTGACCTTGCCCAAATACTTACATTTATATGACTCTTCTGGAATGTGGCTCTTGATGAAAAGAACGCTTTTTTTCCTGACTCGAAAGCTGAGGCAGCGGCACCGACGTGGTACACGAGCAGAAAATGAATAATAATATCGCTGCCACTAAAACATTTTTAATTCGCATAAGCTAAATGTAACAAAGAATTCTCAAAATATCAGATGTGGGGGGGGCACCAATTAGCAAAGGATTTTTCGTCCGGAGCCGCAGCAATTCACCCTCAGCGACGGGAGTGGGCGAAAAGCCCATGACCTGAGCGAGGACGGAATTGATGTGCGCGCTGGTCGGAAAAGCCGAAGCTAAAATGGTCGGCGTGGCGGGATTTGAACCCACGACCCCTTCCACCCCAAGGAAGTGCGCTAGCCAGGCTGCGCTACACGCCGATAGTATAAAGGGAAGGAAACTTCTAACACGAGCCAGTACAAAATCCAATTACTCAGTATTACTGAATTTTGATTAAAATGCTGGCTGTTGCGGGCCGTAGGTTTCTTAAATCTTCAAGCCGCCTAGCCGCCGCAGCAGCATCAGCTGCTGCCCTAGCGTTATCGACCGCTTTATTAATAATATCCGTAGGTAACGCTGGAGGCATCATACCACCACCAGGACGAGCGTCTCCCATCATTACTGGAGGTCCAGCTGTTACAGGAGGAGGCATGGAAGCAGGTCCACGATCCATTCCGCCTGCTGTAGGCGGAGCTGCCACAACAGTTTCACGACCTAAAGGTGCAGCATCAGCTGCCCTTGGCGCTGCAGGTCCATTTGGGCCACCGTTAGAGGGACCACTTCCACCACCAGCTGTTGCGGGACCGCCTTTAGCAGGTCCACCGCCCTCTGGTCCATTTTTAGGCCCATCTTTGGGGCCACCTGGACCTGAAGAAGCTGTCTCTTGTTTAGGTCCGGAATCTTGTTTAGTTGGTCCACCTGAGGTCGGCTCTTGCTTAGCAGGTTCATTTTTAGCCGTTTCTTGCTTGGATGATTCACTCTTAGTGGGCTCATTTTTAGCGGGTTCTTTAGAGTCGCCTTTATCAGCAGTCTTGGACTCTTGTTTACTACCCTTGTCTTCAGACTTGCTATCAGCCTGTTTGGAATCTTGTTTTTCAGATTTTTGATCAGATTTTTCAGCTTGTTTGGAGTCCTGTTTTTCTTGCTGAGAGCCTTCGTCTTTTTTAGCGCTATCGCCTTTTTGCTCTTCTTTCTTATCGTCTGATTTCTTTTCTTCTTTTTTGTCCTCAGACTTTTTATCTTCTTTCTTCTCTTCTTGCCCAACTCCATCGCCTTGCTGAGTATCAGCTTCGGCGTCATTAGAACCACCAGAAAGTGCAGAAACAGCTTTAGCCATTTCCGGATTGGAGGCAATGGGTTTCGGAGGTGTGACATCGCCACCAGGAACAGCAGATACGAACATTCCCGCCTTAACCAATACTGGAGCTCCATTACTCATAGCACTAGCTACAGCAACGGCTCCTTTTTCTGTCGCGAAATCGGACTTCATTGTTTGGGCATTAAAACGAGACATAAATACGGTACCACGAACACCAGCTACCGCGTTTGGAGTTTTAACTTCAAACACATCGTTACCTTGACCTGAATATTTCGTTTTAACATTGGAACGAACTTCACCACGCGCCAAACTCAAAGTGGTACCTTTATTCCCGTCCCCTGTACCTGCACGATCAATGGCAAGTGCTGTATTCATACCTAAAACAACTTCGTTTCCACCCTCAGCAAATTGAATTTTTACGCGACCGTCTGCTTTTGTTCGAATGGTTTCACCTTGATAAAACGGAGCGCCAGACTTCACTTGTCGCGGCGATTTTCCAGTGGAATCGGCTACTACCTTCGATTTGGAATCAACAATTTCAACAGCACCTTTGGCCAGAACAATTTTTCCGGCAGGTTTTTGTTCAGCTCTTGCCTCTACATTGAAAAATACGAAGGCAAATAGCAGTAATGAGGTCGTTTTCACCTGTTTTGTAAATTGAAAATGTTCCATCTATCCAAGTTTATCGGTTTTTTGACGCTGAAGTTTTAGTTTTTTCAAATCTGCCAGTGTCAATTTTTTTTGCAGTTCGCTTGAGTGTTGAAATTATTGACTGTTTAGCGCTACCACTGCTTGTAAGTCTCATGTAAATTTATCATTAAGATGTTGATATTTGGCCGTAAGGCAAACTGCTTCGTGGGCTTAGCCTTGTGGTTAAACTTCATAGGATCTTCACACTCGCAACCTGCAACAAAAGGCAAAGCCGTTGGCAGCAAAAAAGTTAGACCCAAAAAAGCAATACGAGTCCCCAAAAAACCCTTAACAAAATTGCCAACTACAAAAGGCGATTCTGCGTTAAATCAACCTGCAAGCAGTAAAAGAGAAATTGTTTTACGAAAACAGCAAAATGCTGTGTTTAAAAAATTAAAGCCAGGAAAAATTGTTAAAGGTAAACTTGTCATTCCTGGCATTGTAGGAAAAGGCGACCCCGCCATTGACCGAATGTTAGACAAAGGCGAAGCCGCATTAAAAATTAAACGCTATGACATAGCTCTCGAGATATTTGATGGTTCCCTTTTGCATCCCGAGAAAGAAAGTCCGCTACAGTTTTCTAGAAGACACATGGGTCGCGCTACTGCACGTTTTCACCAAAAAGGTTGTGCAGCAGCTTATGAAGATTTGCGCCTAGCCGCCCTAGACCCGCAAAACACTGCCGATGTGAACTATTTAACAGCACTATGCTTAGTCGAAAACAATCGTCTTAAAAAAGCACACAATTTATTTAATGATTTTGTTCAAAATCAACACCCAAAATATCAGGACCCTAGCCGATTGTATTTAGGCACCATTGCAGAAAAAGAAGAAAAATGGGATGACGCTGAAAACTATTACAAAGACACTATCGATTTTGCTGATGACAAACTCATTGTCGACATTGCCAAACAAAAACTACAAAATTTAGAACTTAAGAAAGCGGCTGCTACTTTTGAAGGAAAAGTTTTATCAGTCGTAGGTGTGGCGTCTTTTGGTTATGACAGTAACGTTGTTGGCTTGCCTGCAAATGTTTCACCTGCTGACTCAGGATACACAAAGGTAGATTCAACAAACTCCATGGGACTTGCCTCTATAAACCTGAATAATATTTTTATTAAAAAGGTGAGCCACAAAGTTCATTACAATTTCATGGCTATGCATTACTTCACACCATCATTAAGTAAAAGCTATGACATGCAACTTCATGATATTGGGACGAACGTTGATTTCAACATCAACAAAACCAACAATGGCGGACTAGCTGCAGGATACAGCATGGTGTACTTAGGTGAATTAGGTAAATCTACAAAATACCTCACCATCATCAATTCTGAATTCAAATGGCTCAAGGATTTTCCATTAGCCGATAAACCCGACACTGCTTTAACCACAACCTTCAAATATGGACTCACAAAACCTGTAAAAGATGCCGACCCAGCAACAGCGGCTAAAACCGATTCCACAGCAAGCGCATACGCCGTATCGACTCGCTACAATTACCTCTACAAAGCTCCAGTGGTTTTTGGGCCTGGGCTTGATGTCGAGTATCGTCCGTCAAAAGGCACAGAGAATAGTTATTTTTCATCATCACTTATGGGCCACTACGACATGCCTGTAGGACCAGAAACGTGGAAACTCACGACAACACAAGAATTATCAGGGCAATACACAACCTACTACGCCAGTGATGCCAAACGAAAAGATTGGATTTTTAAATACAATGCTTCTATAGGCCGGCCACTAACCGGCTGGCTTGAACTTCGATTTTCACTCATGCAAAAGTTTAGTACGTCAAACGTGGCTACATTCAAATCGCGGCAGACACAATGTACGCTAACGCTAAGTGGTTTGTATTAAGACTTCAAAATCGATATAGAAAAATGGGTTTTGTTATCTTCACGCTTATATGAAATTTGCCCACCGTGGACTGAAGCAATTTGCTTAACCACAGCCAAGCCTAGCCCCGAACCAGCAGTTTTATCTTTGGTGGTAAAGAAAGGGTCCCATATTTTCTTTTCCATATCAGCAGACACACCAGGACCAGGATCAATCACGGAAATATCAATAAAGGATTTTTTCTGCGCTTCATCGACTCGTTCCAAAGCACGGACCTCTACCTCTCCGCCGGCCTGATCCATAGCGTCCCTAGCATTGGAAATGAAGTGATATATGGCTTGCTCAATTTGAGTGATGTTACCAACGACTTGTAAGTCATTTGGCACATCGACTTTAAGCACAACGCCACTAGAAGTCAGCTGACCACCAAACCAAGCTATAGCTCCATTAATAGCGTCTGAAATTTTAAATTTTTGCTGGCTCTTTGTTTCTGGAGATTGGTTAAAGGAGAGCAGCGCTTCTGTCATTTTTCTGATTTTATCGACAGCTTGCATTGTTTTTGCTGCGTTCTTTTTTAAAAGTACAGGATCTGGCGAATCCACAGACTGCTCCATTTGTTGTGCATAACCACTAATCGTGGCCAAAGGAGAACTAATAGAGTTCGCTAACGACAAAGACATATCACTGAGCGTTGCCAATCGCTCCGAAGTTGCTTGCGACATCGTCCTATCATTAGAACGCAAGGAGAATTCTCGAATAGAATTTTGCATCGAACTGAGCTCTTCAACTTTGACAGATTTAAATTGCAACTCGTCTGGTTTGGATTCTTCCAATTTCAATAAGGCATTTTTTAGTTCCGTAAGAGGTTCAACCAAACCTGAGGAAAGCTGTGTGTAAACGCGGCTGTTCCAAAACCAAAATGCTAAAAAAATAAGCAATGGTATGATGATGAAGACAGGTAAAAACTTTTTTGCTTTCTCCTGAGACATCGTTAGCTCTTGATTAAAATCCAACAAAAAACGACTAAGTGCCTTCGCCGCACCATCAGGATCATTTCTCTGTAAATGGTCCAAGGCTATATAAGCTGTTGTTCGCAAATTCTTCGGCAAATGATCAACTGCATTTTTTAAATGTTCACTAGCTTTGGTATAATCTTTATCGTGAATAAACTGTTGGGCTTCATAGACTTCACGAAACGACAAAGCTTGTTGCTGAACAGCGTTTACTTTGCTTAACACAAAAGCACTTAGCACCAAGCATGTAACGACCAGCAAACCAATAATTTTGGTTCCAGAGGAGCAAATACTGGAAACCCAATCTTTTACATTTTGCATAACTTTTTATTCTACCCCAAAATGTAAAAACCCCCACCACTTACAAAAAAGTGGCAGGGGTTTTGATGCTCTAAATTACTTTTTAGAAAAATACGATTTTAGACCATCTTGATCAGCCTTCATGGCTGTTTGGCCCTTCGTCCAGTTCGCTGGGCAAACTTCTCCATTTGTTTCATGATATTGAATCGCATCAACAACTCTTAGCGCTTCGTCAACATTACGACCCAAAGGCAAATTGTTAATGGTGACGTGCTGAACAATACCCGCTTTATCAATTAAAAAGAGTCCGCGGAAAGCCACACCAGCATCTTCAAAAAGAGTTCCATAGCTGCGTGCAATAGTCTTATTGATGTCAGCCAAAATAGGATATTTCACACCTGAAATACCACCCTCGTTTTTAGAGGTTCTTAACCAAGCAGCATGCGAGAACTTGCTGTCAATGGAACAAGCAACCACTTCACAACCACGCTTTTTGAATTCTTCAATTTTATCTGAGAAAGCATGCAGTTCTGTTGGGCAAACGAATGTGAAATCCAAAGGATAAAAGAACAAGCAAAGATACTTGCCCGCAAAATCCGTTAATTTTAATTTTGTGAATTCGCCGCCTATAGCCGCTTCAGCCTCGAAGTAAGGGGCTTTTTTTCCAACTAATGTTTCCATAATATCCTCCTGTTGATTGAACCAGTTTGGGAAATTATTAACACAGGCCCTAGTAATTTTACACAGGTGCTTTTAAGGCGTGACGCAGCGAACTCGGTAAAACTGCTGAGAATGTGACAAAGTATCGTCGAAATGGAGCCGAGGAAAAGGCCGCCTCCCATAGTCGTGCCATACGACACTCCCTATGAAAAACATTAACGTGATTTTCATGCCATGTAGAGGCCTCATTTTGCATAGGCAGCAGGCCTCGGTCAACGACTTCACTAAGCCTATCTATGAGTTGACGAGCCTGCTCCAAACCAAGCTCCGCTTGACGATTTCCAAGTGGGGGCAACACACCAATAGAGGACCCAATAAAAAACACTCCTGGGCCTTCAATTTCTGAAGGACCACAAATTGTTGTCCTAAACACTTTGGGAGCCTCAGGATTCATCAAAAATAATGACTGCCAACGGCTAGGAAAACCAGCGCCAACGGCTGTTCCCTTATAGGAGGCGAATAAATTTTGCACCTCTTGCTCAAGTCTCATTTTGCTTTCTGAAAACAAACTTAAAACAAACCCCCTCACTGTGTGAGGCTCCAGAACAAAGTGAACACTCTGGCGTTTAAAATACTCTACAAGATTCATACGAGTGTCGTTTTGCTTGAGCGCGCCTACCTCCGGTAGCCAAATTTGACACTCCTCATATTTTTTTTTGCTTCTTTGCTGTACAAAATTTTTCACAAAAGGTCGCGGCCATAAACGCATTTCAAACGATTCTACGTCAGCAATGTAAAATTGCCCTTCTTCAAACAGTGGTTCCTCAAAGGTAGCGACCTCCTCTTGCGAGATTCCTATCTTCTTTGCCAATAACCACGATAAATCAAATAACAACTCTTCAGAAAAATAATAATCCTGTTCGTAAAAACCAGAAAAGAGATCAATGGGGTTTTCAAAAAATCCAGGCACAATCCATGGCCTAACCAAATAGGGATCTAAAAACTCCTTAGAAAGCTCAGGCGCATGTGAGGCAAACAATGACCGAAAGTCCATAAGACTTCGCGCTGACAAACGCAAAGGTCTAAACCGTCGCTTGCGGGACAAAAGCACCTTCCAGGTCACTTCGTGACCAGACAATTGAAGACTTAGTGCTAAAAAAGCTGCACTTGGTGCCGCTCCGTAAATGACAAACCTCACCTATTCACAGTATACATGTTTTTATGAAAATCGTTATCTTTGGTGGAACAGGATTTGTTGGAAAGCAGTTGAAGAAAACATTGGAATCAAACGGGCATGAGGCTGTCGTTGCCGATGTTCGTCGTGGTGAAGAGTGGAAATCCACTATCAAAACCGCCGATGCCGTAGTCAATCTCGCAGGCGAGCCAATTTTTGGCAAACGATGGAATCGCGATGTCAAAGCTGCCATTTTTGATTCCAGGCAACAAGTCACGCAACAAATTGTCGAAGCCATGGGCGCAGCCAAAGCTCAGACAGGAAAACCTGCAGTCCTTGTGAATGCATCAGCCGTTGGCTACTACGGCCCTCATTGGGACAACATCATTGATGAAACTGGCTCACCCAGCTCTGACTTTCTAGGTAAAGTCTGCGAGGAATGGGAACATCAGGCCAAAATCGCGCAAAATCAACACCACATCCGCACTGTCATTTTGCGCATAGGTGTTGTTCTAGGAAATAACGGGGGCGCGCTAGCAAAACTACTACCGCCCTTTAAAGCTTTTGTCGGCGGCCCCGTAGGCTCTGGCAAGCAATGGTTATCCTGGATTCACATTGATGATTTAGTTGGACTCATTTTGTTCGCCATTGAAAATTCAAAAGTACAAGGGCCAATGAACGCCACAGCTCCAGAACCTGTCACAAATAAAGTCTTCTCATCTGCACTTGGCCGAGCGCTTTCAAGGCCAAGCCTACTACCCATGCCAGGCTTTGCGCTTTTTTTAGCCTTAGGTGAGGCTGCTGAAGTTTTAGTGAATGGTCAACGTGTGTTGCCTAAAGCCGCATTAAACTACGGTTATAAATTCAAGTTTTCCAACATCGACGAAGCCTTTAAGAATCTGCTGAGCTAATAAAACAAGCTCAGCAGCAAATTCAATTGTATTTTTTGGTAGCGCTTCTCTGTGAGACTTGAGTGATTGTGAGACAAAACAGTTTGCACACGGGTATCAAAGTTTGCCCCCCATGTCCGACCTAATGAAATTGTGTATCTCCATAGATAATCTTTTTGTTTGCTCTCTGATTTGAACTTACTTAAATATTGAAACGATACTTCCTGGTTAATTCCCAACTTTGTTAGGGCGCCCCAAAGCGCATCCCAGCGATAAGAAAATGTGCCGGAGTACAATGAATTTTCTTTTCCTGCTGCCAGCTTGTATTCCATATCCAATCCTGGACCATAAACATGTGGCTTTGAAGATTTGTTTAAATGATGGATACCCACAGAGTGGGAAGTTGCCTTTGCATCCAAGTCGTCTGTTATGGCTGAAACCTTAGGGCGCACAAAACCTAGCTTATACAAAAACTCAGTTTCAGAATCAGGACTCGATAACGGACCACGAACGCGTTTGTATTTAAAATCACCGCCAGGAACTGCCATTAGTTCAGTTGAAGTTTCAATGCGTCCTGAATAAATGGAATTATAATTAACCCCAAGCTCTAATAAATTCCTAGGACCCCACCGAGTCTCAAAACGATTCCCAACATCATAAGATTGAATGTCAAAACCTTTGGATGTGTCAGGCTCAAAATAATGTAAATTTAAAAATGTAAATGCAATTTTTTGATTAAACGTTCTCATTCGCCAAGGCGGCTGCAGCTCAACATAAGCAAGATTGAGTAAATTTCCGGAAGCCTTTTTTTTCAAGTTTAGTGACGAGGCCGAAACCGAGTTGGGTTGACTAATGACGTTTGTATCATACCCACTACCCAAAGTTAGCGCGGCATTAAACCACTTATGATCATAGTAGTAATCAGAGCGCTTACGTTGAAGAATTTTTAACCGATATTGTGCCGTTTCGACAACGTCCGTATTTGACACAAAATCAATAACATCTAAGTAGCCAGTTTCTGCTTGATCAAAACGGTCCAATTCATCATCAATCATGGCCAAAAAAAGCCGCGAGGTATCTGAATACTGCGGGTGCGATGACGAAACAAGGGCACGGAAACCAGACTGAGCACGGTCATATTGTCTAGATTCAAAATAGCATCGTGACCTGTAGTACTGAACATCGTCCCTGTATTTGGATTGCAAATCCGCTTGCGTGAGCAAATTCATCACATCATCAGCACAACTCTCTTGGTGAAAACGCGCTACCGCAAGCCCAAGGCTAGCTTCTGATTTTTGTTCAGGTGTGAACTGCTTTTCATAGGAAAACGTTCTTTGAAAAGCTTCAATAGCAATTTCATAACGAGAAAGTTTAATGGCTTTCCAACCAATTTTAAATAATCGCTGCAAACTCAGCTTTTGGATATCTTCTTTAAAGGCCTCAACATCAGCATCACTAACGTATGTGGTTTGAACCTCAGAACTGAGGAAAAAATCAACGCGTCCTTTGTTGCGGCGCTTAGAATAAAAATCAATTTTCACCCAAGTAGGGAGCTCAATAATTTCTATACTCTGCTCAGACTTCTTCCACTTCGAAGAACCTGACGAAAGTGCCGAAACTCCCTCGGGGTTAAAGCGCCTTTTTGTTTGGGTTTTTATATCAAGAACACTGAATTCCAAAACAAGCTTTGCGGCGTAATCGTCTGTAAGTTTTGCGAGCAACTCATCAGTAATTTCATATTGTACTTTGGCCGCATCAACTTCAATTTGCACTTCACGACCGGTGGATAAATTGCGAATTCTCAGATTTGTTTTTTCTGGAGTATATAAACTGCGCGAAACATGAACAAAGACACGCAAATCCTGCGCATCAATGGGTGCCTCGACCGCTTTTCTTTTGGGTCCAACAACGGCATCCTGAATAGCACCCTTTTCAATAACAAGAGCCGAGCTCTGATTCTGCCCCCAAACCCCCGCAAGCGGAAAGGCTATGGAGAAAGCAACCAGAACTCGGCTCTGATAAGTCATCTACACTATTGCAGTTAGACCAAACTAGAACTTATGAACTGCTGACAATCCAGCAATCCAAATGCTTTTTGTTCCTTTAACAGAAGCAATTGCTGTACCTGTACGATCTGTATAGGTATCTTTGTAGAACGCAACATCTGCTCTAACAAAGAAATCATCTGTCATTTTGAATGTTGGCCCAACAACAACACCGATAGTTTTATCGTTTTTGTCATAGGTCAATACTGGCGAACCAAATGTTTTTACAACACCTGTGCCGTAGTCAACTCGCGCATTCAAATCAACAGTGCTATCCCATGGCATACCAATGTTTAGAGAAACACCAGTTGCTTGGTCAGGCTTGATTGCAACACCGCTACCGGTTTGTTGAACGTAGTCACCACCGGTGGTTCTAGCTGGCTTGCTAATGGAAATATCAAGACCAAAACTCATGCCGGCAAATTCTGTATCCGTCATAACGTTAATCACGCTGCCAGGCTTGGCACCTTTAGATTCAACGTTAAACAAAGTGCCTGCGCCATCAGCTTGTGAACCACTAGCGGGACCCGTACGACCCACACCAGGTTGGCCACGGTGACCAAGCAAGCTCATATAACCAACATAGGTGTCAAAACCAGCAAACTTCGCTTGGAATTGAGCGCCGTAGTCAAAACCAGCTGGAACTGCTGTCATAGCAGCAATATTTTGTGGGTTAGCCAAAATGAAATGAAGCTTCATTTCGTCGCTAAAACCATAAGAAATGATTGTTCCGCGATGAACAGTTGGAACCAATGCCGTTGTTGTACTACCTGTAACAAGCTTAGCATCAACAGTATCAATAGCTTCCTGACCAAATAAGCCGTCAAATTGACCTAGTTTCCAAGAAAAGCCATTGTCATATTTCCACGCTGCAAAAGCCTGGGCCTTGTCACCTGTCAGAGCAATACCTGAGCCTGTGTTAGTTGCCGTTCCAAATGGAATGTCAACCATGACTTCACCTGCACCGACAGAATGGGAGACATAGACTGCCCCATCACGAACAGCGAAGAATTTTCCGCCGTTGCTCATGTAGCTAAAGCCTGCGTCAGCGAAACCGCTAACTTTTGTACCAGTTGCAGCAAAAGCTGACACTGAGCACAGCATTCCTAGCCCTAACGTTTTTTTAAAAGATTTCATGTTTATTAAACCTCCTAGATAAGTGCATAAAATATGCATTCATCGATTATGTTCTTGATTATGAGCTCGAAAAAAAATAATGCAATATCAGGTACCTAAATAAATAATACGTCGCATTAACGCTGCTCAGAAAGTAGGCTCAAAACAGTATGTTTTATAACCCCAAAGTGTTTTGGATTATGGTTGGAATTTTGACCTTTTTGGTCCTACTTGGCGTGATTATTTCGGAACTAGCCGTCAGCTAAATGACGGCTCCTATAGGCCAATGATAATCAAAACTTGACGAACAAAGTGCATTTAAGTTAGAAGGCGTCCCCTATGGCAAAAAAGTCTGACCGAGTTGTTGTTACGCTAGAATGCACGGAAGCCCGTAAAGAAGGCAAGTCACCTAGCCGCTACACCACACAAAAGAACAAAAGAACGACCACTGAAAAGCTGGAACTTCGCAAGTACAATCCTTACCTAAGACGCGTTACGACTCACAAAGAAGTGAAGTAAACACGAAGTCTTTGCTCAAGATTGCTTTATCTCAATAGGAAAGCCCTAACCCGGCTTTCCTATTTTTTTGTTTTGCGTTTACACTACTGCTAAGTGAAAAAATCATTTTCGTGGCAAGACCGCAACCAAACCTTACAGCACCTAAAAACATCAGGCCCCATTTTTGATATCTGCATTATTGGTGGCGGCATTACCGGAGCCGCTATTGCCCGCGACGCCTCACTTAGAGGCCTCAAGGTCCTCTTGCTTGAAAAAAACGATTTCGCCTACGGAACAAGCTCCCGATCATCAAAGCTTATCCATGGGGGCGTCAGATACCTTGAGCAGCTCGAGTTTGGACTTGTTCACGAAAGCACCAGAGAGCGTGCAAGACTTTGGAAACTTGCCCCTCATCTGGTCAAGCCATTGCCGTTTTTGTTCCCTGCGTACAAGACATCCCGTGTACCACTTTGGAAGCTGAATGCTGGACTTTGGTTGTATGACTTTTTGGCCATGTTCCGCGTGCCTAGTCTTCATAGGCTCTACAACAAAGAGCGCAGTCTCAAAGAAGAACCAGGACTACGAACTCAAGAACTCGACGGTTGCATCTTCTATTGGGACGCAGCTACCGACGACGCGCGCATTACATTATCTAATATTCTAGATGCCGTTTCCAATGGTGCCACTGTCGTCTCTCGTGCCAAGGTAACAGGCATTCAGTGGAACCAAAACGTAGGCGTTGACAACAAACAAGCACACACCCTCACCATCAACGATGAAATGTCACGAGCTCAGCACTTTTCAGTGAAAGCCAAAGTTGTCGTCATTGCTACAGGCCCTTGGTCAGACCAAACACTCTCCTTGCTAGGCATCTCTCACCAAAAACTTATGGCACCAACTCGCGGCTCTCACATTGTCGTACCTGCGGCAAAGTTCCCGCTAAAACATGCTGTCGTCATGACTCATCCTAAAGATGGGCGCGTGTTATTTTCAATTCCTTGGGAAGAATCCACCATCATAGGCACGACAGATTTGTTTGATGCTAATTCTCCAGACGTCACCCAAGTTAGCCCAGAAGAAGTGACGTATTTATTGGACTCAGCCAAATACTATTTCCCCAATGTGCATCTCAACAAAGACGACATTCAAAGCACATGGACTGGTGTCCGCCCGCTGCTCGCGCCACCATCAGATGGCTCCACAGCATCCGACATTTCACGCGAGCATCATATTGAATGGCTCACTCAAGGCGCCTTACTCATTGCCGGTGGGAAACTCACCACGCATCGTGAGATGGCAGAACAAGCTGTCGACAGAATCTACAAAGAAAGCTCGCACTGGGAATCACCACTAAACGTTTGGAAAAAAACACAAACCCACACAAGACCACTTCCACAGTTTGAGTTTCCTGCCGCCAAAGGATCACTACTAACCCTTGATGAAAACGATTTGCGCGGTCTTTTGCGCACTCAAATGGTTTTATCGCTTGAAGATTTGCTCGTGCGCCGCACACCCCTCTACTACAAAGCGCAAAATAACGGCTTAGATTGGTTAAAGAAAAATAAAAACATTGTATGCGAAGAACTTGGCTGGTCCGAAGAACGCTACCAGCTCGATTTAAATGCGTACTACCGCTATTTGGAACACCACATAGGGCACCCACTAGGCCGCAGCATTTCTAGATAATCATCAGCGGGCTCTTATACCTTTAAAAGTCGTAAGCTGAATAACATGACGACAAAGAGAACGCCCACGTCTGAAAAAATCGCTATTGGGAGTGAGCCTTTGCCAAAGGCAGCTAGGATTAGAACAGTTCCTTTGGTGCCTAACGCAATGAAAGTGTTTAAGCGTATTGTGGACCAGGTTCTTCTCGCAAGTTTTACAACTAATGGAAGCAGATCCAAGTTATCATTCATTAGCGCGACGTTAGCCGTTTCAACGGCCAAATCACTGCCCGCCATTCCCATGGCAATACCAATATCGGCTGTCGCCAATGCTGGAGCATCATTGATTCCATCTCCCACCATAGCGATGATTTTACCTTGATTTTTTTGAGCTAAAATAAATTTTGCTTTATCGTGTGGCAGCAGTTCACCATGAACAGATTTAGCTCCGGCTCTATCGCCTATAGCTCGAACAACTTTGGAATTGTCTCCAGACAAAATCATTGTTTCGATTCCAAGCGTACCCAATTCTAGAAGAACTGATTGCGCATTTTCTTTAAGAGGATCCTCTACTGCAAGTAGTCCTAACACCTCATTTTCTCGCCAAAGTAAAATAGGTGTTTGCCCAAGCGCTTCAATCTTTTGAACTTCTAGAAGCTCTGAATCCTTTAGTTTAATCTGCTCGAGTGCAAAATTTTTACTTCCAATGAAGTGCGCGCCATCCTGACAAATAAGGCATTCAGCTTTTGCGCCTTTCCCCATGACCGTTTCATAATTTGTCGATGTGTGATGAGCTGTTTTATACTCTCTGGCGGCTTGGACAATGGATTGAGCTAAAGGGTGTTCTGAAAAAGTTTCAATTCCTGCTGCGTCAGCTATGACCTCTGCTTCGCTTAAATGCGCAAAGGACTTAATTGAAACAACCTTAGGCTTGCCTACGGTTAGTGTTCTAGTTTTATCGAGGGCCATGATATTGATTTTTGATAGAGCTTCTAAATATCTCCCACCTTTTATAATAATTCCTTTTTTAGCAGCGCTGCCAATTGCTGCAAATATCGAAAGAGGGGTCGATATAACCAGGGCACAAGGGCAGGAAATAATTAAAAGTGTTAGCGCCTGCTCAAGCCATTTTGAAGGGTTGCCATTTAAAAACAAAACGGGAATTGCGAATACCAGTGCTGATAGAATTAACACTAGCGGGGTGTAGATTTTTGAAAATCGCTCGATAAATCGTTGGAATTCAGATTTGTCTTGAATTGCCTTTAGGGTAATTTCTTGCACACGTTGCAATGTAGAATTTGAAGAGGTCGTCGTGGTTTGAATTTTAAAAAATCCGTTAATAACCTTTGATCCAGAAAGAATTTTATCTCCAGTAGCTTTGGCCTTGGGAAGTGATTCCCCTGTAATACTTGCTTCATCGACAACACCAGAGCCTGAGTCGACTAAACCATCTATTGCCACTATGTCGCCGGCGCGTAAAACAATGATTGTTCCCGCAACAACATTTTCAAGCAGAATTTTATCTCCAGTCTCTGATTCAACAAGTTTGGGGATTCCTTGGACTAGGTTCTCTATGGCAGCTTTACTTACTTTGTGACCGAATTCTTCTAATCTTTCACCTAAAGCAAACAGAGTTAGGACCAATGAGCCTTCAAGATACTCTCCCAAAAAGAAAGCAACTATCGTCGCGACTGATACAAGAACACTTATGCTATGCCAGCGCTTGTTTTTAAGAGCTTTAAATGCACTCTTGAAGACATCAAAGCCAGCAGATAGTGCAAAGAGAGCAAAAACCCAAGGAGAAAGATCACTATTCAAATGTGATATACCCAGTAGACCAAGGACTTCGAAAACCACGGCTGCGCCAGAAACTAGACTTAGCCAAATTAAACTGAAATTATTTTCAATGAAGATCATTTATTTAAAAAACTTTCTATCGTTAAAGTCCCAGGATGATTCGCTGGATAGGTTTTAAAAATGGAGCTAGGAATTGCTACTAAAACAAAGATGAATTGAACAAGGATCTCTAAATACTTTTTTTGGCTAATGGCAGCTGCAAGCATTAAACAATGAACTTTAAAATGTTGTTTCCATTGTGGCTGGGCATGGATATGCGCTTGCTGAAGGCTTTTCCATATACTGATTTGATTATCATTCATATTTTATAATCAGGTAGAAGATGTGGCCACCATCATTAGTTCGATGTCCTCAATATTTCCTCTTCAATTAGATTGCTCAGAGAGGTCTCTCCTAAATCCATCAACATTCTGCCATTTACAAAGAACGTAGGAGTTCCTGTTACGCCAAGCTGTGCTCCATCTGCTTTATCTTGTTGAATATGGTCGCTGAATTCTGGTTTATTTTTGGCTATTTCAGCTATATCTACATTGACGCCAATTGTTTTAAGTAGCTTTGGAATAAGCTCTGGACGTGGTGCATGATGAGCTGCCCATTCTGGCTGCCTGTCAAAAAGAATATCTAGCGACTCCCAAAATTTACCCTGCTCTCTAGCCGCTTCAAGCCACGACGCAGCTAATACGGAATTTGTATGAAAAGGCATATAACGAAGTACGTAACGAACTTTTCCATCGTACTTTTTGAGAATTTTCTTAAGAATTGGGTGCATACCACGGCACGCTTCACATTCCGGATCAAGGAATTCCACAATCACTATACGAGCCATTGTTGGGCCAAGACTAGGACTCCAGTCTCGAATTAGCATTGATGATTCAGCGGTTGATTTTGAATTATTCTCGACAGGTCCAATCGAGCTTTGATTGTTTTTATAAAAATAAAAAGCACCCATAAACAGTGCCACTGCAAGAATTGCTGTGCCAATTATAAGATAACTATTTTTATTCATTTTTGAATACCTCGTAACTTGCCCGCTCCCATAATTGTGAGAATCAAAGCGAAGCTAGATAAAGATAAAAGAGGAATGGTTATAAATCCAAACCATTCAATTTGTCTGCTTGTGCAGGACACGCCTTCTTTGCATGGGGTTAGACTTTCCGGAATAATCCCGTAGTACAAAAGATTATGGTAGATGGCGATGCCAAACCCAATCAACGCGAGACCCAAGACATATTTTTGTATGATTTGAGTCTCTTTACATATAATCGCTATTGGAATCCAAAGGGCTAATGGATACATAGCAATTCGTTGATACCAGCAAAGTACGCATGGAGGCAGTTTCATCACTTCGGAAAAGAAAAGGCTTCCTAGCGTAGCCACCAGAGCTATAACCCATATTAGATAAAGGAAAAGTCTTGAATTCTTCTGGTTATGCTCTATTGGCACCTTAATTTTCCTTTTAAAACTGTGGACATTCGGTTGATGAGCGGAATGTTTTTTGAGCACCGGCATCAAGACTTAAAAACAAGGACTCTACAGCATCCTTGTAAGAACGAATTTCTTCAGCACAGACAAAGTAACCTCTATATTGGCATCGTTGCATGAGGTTTTCCCATTTCTCTTTAGAAACAAGGAGATCCTTGCATGTCTTTTCAACGGAATTAAGCCCAGCACGTTTTATGATCTGTTCTTTTTTCTGAGGGTTCTTTTTTAGGGCTATGGCCATAGCGGCTATGTCGGAAAAATAATCTTTTATAGCCATGTTGGCATCAAAATTTCTTTCTTGCAGAGAAATGACTGCCTCCGCTGCTATCTTCTTATCGGCCAATTCCACCACTGCAGCTTTAGGATCTTGTTTTTCATCACAGGCAGTGAAACTAAAGGCTGTAACTAAAAGCAGTAAATATTTTCTCATGATTGGTCTCCTTTTAGGTCTTCTAATGAAGCAGGAGTTTTATTGTAGTCACCATCTAGCAAGAGTCGTTCTAGCTTCTGCTTGTTGATCAAGAAGCGATAGTTGAGTTGGTGAATCAACAGATTTACGCCCATTGCTGATTCCGTTACCTCAATAAGAGTGCCAAACTCGATTGCTTCACCCATTGCTATCTGGGTCTTGAACATTTGCCATTGCTCTTCTGCTAATTTCTTCCTTTGTGCAAGATTTGTAGCTTGGGTTAAATCTGCATTATGGCGGTCCACCACAAGATTTAACTGACGCGATAATGTTTCTCTGAGTGCTTCCATTTGAACATCAAGAATTTTCTTCTCAGTGCTGATGATTTTTAGTGAAGCACCAGCGCCAAATCCTAAGCCATCTTGGACAGGCAGATGATCAAAGACTCCGCCTGAAACACCGCGGCTCACACTAGAGGCACCTAAGAATGAAAAGGAAACTTCCTTTTTGATGCTTGGGATGACTTCTATGAGGTGCGCAAATTGACGAAGCTCAGGTGAAGCATTTTTTACTCGAAAATCAAATGCTGAACTTTCAAGTGGTTTCTCAGCAGAAATGCTGGGTAGGGCGACTGACTTCAATGCCACTGTCTTGCCGTTTGAGATACCCAACGCAAAAGTCAGCTCATCGCGTTCTTTCTTTAGCAAGACACCCATTTCAGCAAGGTCGGACTCAAGGGCAAGCCTCTTCATTTGTACGGAACGAGTACTGCCTTTGGGAGCCGATCCCATCATTTCGCGAACCTTGATGATATCCTCTAACTCTTTATGCCTTAATGCTGCGTTTTGAATTGAATCCATTAATGATTGATCAAGCAAGACCTGCAGATAAAGTGATTTTGCTGTTAGCAATTCATTCCCCCAAAGGGCACGATACCCTTCAAGCTCTGCTTTATAGAGAATCTTGGATTGTTCCAATCGAAACCAGTTTGCTGGCACAAGGAATGGAGCAATGTCTTGGATCATGCCTACAAGAGCCATGGGATCGATAACACTGGATACCATTTTCCATATATTGAGTTTTGGCAGCAGATTGCCACGTGCTACAGAAATGGATTCTTTTGCTTGGTATAATTTCATAGCGTTTTTAAGAACGCCGAAATTTTGCGCCTTCACAGACTGTGAAACTTCTTCCAAAGTCAATTCCTTCGTCTGAGCAAATAGGCTGCCGGAAGTTAAAAAACTTAAGCTAAAAAATAATGAATTGATTTTATTTTTCATTGTTAACTCGCTGAATGCGGAAGTGGTAAGTTGTAGCAACGTTTGTCATGCGTAAATAGCCAGCCATTTCGTTAAGACTTTGGACGGCTCCTACCATGATATTTTTAGATAGTTGCGCGCTTAACCCTTTGTCGACGGTTTGAATGTAGTGCTGTTGCACTGAAAGCCCCTTTGACGCCTCTAAGTTTGAAATCGCTAAAAAATAGGTGTTAGGGCAGTTTGCCGAAACAATATTGACTATGCCATTTTTTAAATCAGGCTTAATCCCGTCAACACGGCAACCGCTGGCAGAGTTTGGATTGCCAGCACTCCACATTTGTATTTGCGCATTGAAATGCAGATTATTTAAATCTGATGCAACTTCCTCAGGGAGTCTTGTGCGATCTACTTCAACTGGATTAAGGCTTGGGACTAGCAGAATTCTAATTTGGAAATCGCCTAAATCAGTTTGAAATGAGCCTTCATAGGCACCTTTCACGGTCTGGAAAAATCTGTGGCGCTTGGCAAGATCTTCTTCCATTTCAGTAGATCGTGTATTTTGAGCTTTGAGCTCTGCTTCGGTCTGGCTCTTGGCAGCTGTCTCTGACTCAATTTGAGCTTTCTCCTTGAGGCGATTGTCGCCTCCCTTGCTACATCCCATCGCTAATAGGGGCACTAGAACTAAATATTTCTTAAACATGGTGAACTCCTCCTTCTGAATTGGCTTTCATGTGTTTTTCAAAAATTCGATATAGGGTTGGTAATACAACGAGTGTCAAAAGCGTTGAGGAAACAATTCCCCCAATAACAACGCTTGCTAGCGGCTTTTGAACCTCTGCACCAACACCAGACGACAGCACCATGGGAAGAAAACCAAAGATATCCACAAGTGCCGTCATAAGAACGGGACGAAGTCTTAGTCGAGAACCTTTCTTAACAAGTTCATCGCCTGAGAGTCCTTCAAGTTGGAGACTATTAAAGTACCCAAGTAAAACGACCCCATTGAGAACTGCAATACCTGAGAGAGCAATGAAGCCCACGCCAGCTGAAATTGAAAAGGGCAAGCCAAGCGAAATCAGGCCCAGAACGCCTCCTACTAAGGCTAGGGGGACGCATGAGAAAATTAGAAATGTTTGCGCTATATTCTTGAATGCCGCATAAATCATGAACAGCACGAGCAATAGTGCCAGCGGCGCAAGCACTAAAAGACGGCTTCGTGATTCCTGAAGGTTTTTAAAGTTTCCGCCCCATTGCAAATAGTACCCTGGAGGAACTTTTACTTTTTCAGCCACAAGTTTTTGAGCCTCAAGTACAAAAGATTCAGTATCACGGCCTCGCGGATTCACAAGAACTGCTGAACGACGTTTTGATTCTTCTCGGTTAATGGCACTGTAGCCTTCTGCAAAATGAATATTAGCTACTTCCGACAGGGGAGCTGTAGAGCTAGCTTGAATTCCCACTGGCAACTCATAAACGGCATCTAAGTCTGATCTCAGCTCTTCATTAAGGCGTATAAAAATAGGAAAGCGCCGAACGCCATCAAAGAGATGTCCTACTTCTTTTCCACCAATAGCTGTTTCAACGGTTTCAAGTACTTCACCTGTTGAAACTCCGAGCTTCAAAAGGACATCTTTTTTAGGATCAATCTTGAGCATTGGACTTTTGCCTCGAAGCTCGACTTCGACATCTCCAGCGCCTGGAACCTCTTCAATGACTGCTTTAACCTGTTTTGTTACTTCCACAAGTTTATCCATGTCTTCGCCGAAGACTTTCACCGAAATGGCCGCTCTTGTTCCCTCAAGCAGCTCATTAAAGCGCATCTGAATGGGTTGGCTAAGAATTGGTTTTTGGCCCGGAATCTCTTCACCAAACCGCTGCACGAGGCTTTGTTCGAGCTCAAGTTTGGTGCGACTACGTCCGTTTTCCAGCTTTGGCCATTCTTTATATGGCTTGAGCATGACATAAGTATCGGCAAAATTCACACCCATTGGATCTGTTGCGATTTCTGATGTTCCGATTCTTGAAAATACTTTTGTGATTTCAGGGTATTCGCGCATAAGGACTTCAGATTTTTCCTGAAGGGCAATGGACTGATCGAGGCTAATATTCACAGGTCGTGCAAACTGTACGGCTATCGATCCCTCATCAAGCTGTGGGAGAAATTCTCCACCAAGTCTTGAAAAAAGAACTCCGCCAATTAAAATTGAAGCTAGTGAAAACAGCACAGTTCTTCGTCTACGTGTGAGGCTCCAGCTCAGTACCGGTGCATATAAATGCTCAAGCTTACGCATAAGCCAAGGCTCTTTATCTGCAGCATTGCCCTTTAAGAAGAGACCAGCTAGCGCAGGTGCTGCAGTAAAGGAAAGCATAAGAGCTGACAAGACTGCTACGCTGAAAGTGGCAGCCATAGGAATAAATGTTTTTCCTTCGATGCCCTGAAGGGCAAAGATGGGGAGGAAAACCACAATAATAATGAGTTCGCCAAAACCAGCGGCACTTCGTATTTCTACTGTGGCATCAAAGACGGCAGCTTGTACCTCTTCCTTAGTTAAGCCACGGCCCAATTTTTGAGCCCGGTTTTGCACAACACGTACACAGTTATCGAGGACAATAACAGCACCATCAACGATAATGCCGAAATCAAGAGCTCCTAGACTCATCAGGTTTCCTGAAATTCCAAAAATCCGCATGAAGATAAAGGTCATAAGTAAGGATAGGGGAATTGTCGCAGCTGTGATGAGTGCCGCACGCACGTTGCCAACAAGTAGTAAAAGAATGAGTACGACAAGTCCTGCACCCGTTAAGAGATTGTGTTCAACCGTGCCAAGTGTCGCATTCACTAAATCTGATCTGTCATAAAGCGTTTCAATCTTATATCCAGGAGGCATAGTGCCCTGAATTTCTGCAAGCCGCTCAGACACGCGTTGCGAAACTGTGCGGCTATTTTCACCAGTAAGCATCAATACTGTGCCAAGCACAGCTTCTTGGCCGTCAACTAGAGCTGCGCCAGTTCTAAGCTCAGTGGCAAGACCAACGTTAGCAATGTCGCCAATTTTAATGGTCCTAAAACTTTCTAAGGTTCTTACAGGAACATTTTTAATATCTGCGATGTCTTTAAGAAGACCGACTCCTTGAACAATAAATTGTTCGCCAGTCTGTTGAATGTAACCGCCGCCAACGTTCTTGTTTGTCGACTCAACCGCATCAGAAATGTCTTTAAAGTGAATTCCAAATCGCGACATTTTCTTTGGATCTGGTTGAATGTGAAATTGCTTCTCGTGTCCGCCAATTGTATTGACTTCTGAAACACCTTTGACAGTTAGAAGGCGTGGTTTAATGAACCAATCTTGCAAGGCTCGAAGTTCCATCAACTGAAGGATGCGTGCTTCTTTATTCTCTTCTACTTTTTCAGCTTCAACGGCGTAGTGAAAAATTTCACCAAGACCAGTGGTAACCGGTCCTAGTTTTGGAACCACGCCATCTGGCAATTCGTCAGAGACACCTTGCAGACGCTCTGAGACCTGCTGCCTTGCTCTATAGATATCTGTGGAGTCTTCAAAAGCAACTGTAATGACCGAGAGACCAAAGCGCGTAATAGACCTAACTTGTGTCACGCCAGGAATGCCATTTACTGAGCTTTCGAGCGGAAATGTGATATTTCTCTCAATCTCTTCAGGCGCAAGTCCATCAGCAATCGTGTTGATTTGCACTTGCACGTTTGTGATATCTGGAATGGCGTCAATAGGAAGACGCTGAAAGCTAATCCATCCAATCAAAGCCACAACGGCTGTGAGGACCAAGACGGTCATCCGATTGTATACAGAGTAGTGAATAATTTTTGTTATCATGATCTATCGTCCTGCCTTTTTAATGGTCATGTCCGCCAGCTCCACCGCCGGATGCTTCAAGGTCTGTGACCCTCAAGAGCCCGGTGCCTTGAACCACAATTTGATCAGAAGTTAAAAGATTTGAGGCTTGAACGACCCATTCGGTAGGGCGTTTTTCTAAAACTTTGATGTCGACTAGCTTGAAGAAATTATCACGGAGTCGATACACGCCTCTGTCAGCACCGAAAGTCACAATCCCCGATTTAGGCACAACTAGTCTTTGGGGATTGCCCGCGGTAACGGTTTTCAGCTCAAGTGTTTTTAAGGCTTTTGCTGAAAGGCGAAATCCTTTGGCAGGACTGGCCTCTTCAATTGCTTTCCCCGGCCCTATGGAACCTGCGCCTTCTTCCTCTTCGTGACCATGTTCCTCGCCTTCGCCATGCTTGGCATGGCCTTCTTTTTCTTTATGTTCTTCATCGCTACCGTGTTCTTCTTTATCATTATGGTCGTGCTCTTCTTCTTCGTGAGCATGTGAATCTGGTTTTTCATTTTTAGAAGTTTCTAAATGTTTGTCTTTGGATTTGTGGCTTTCTGCACCTTCTTTGCCATGATCATGTCCTGATTCAGCATAGGCCTGATTCAAGCCAAGCAAAGACAAAGCTATGAAACTAAAAATTTTCAATATCATTTTACAATCTCCTCACTGAGACGGTTTTCAAGCGAATAAAGTTTCCAAAGGGATTCAAGCTGAGTTCGCTCAGCTGTGTGGTATTCCTGGAGAAATTCTAAGAGTTGGCGATGTGATTCAATCACAAGCGCGCTTGAAACAACTCCTTGAGAAAATAGGCTTTCTAATCTTCTATGTTTTTTATCGAGCGCATCGATATCATTCATTTTCGTTGTGTGGACTCGAAGTCTCTCATATTTTTCAATGAGGCGATTTTTGTAAAGTGCCACTTCTTGTTTTTGTCTTTCCGCTAGCAATTTAGTTTTTTCAGCTTCTGCGCGAGCAGCAGCTCTTGCACCGCCATTGACATTAAAAAGAGGTAGGGGCAACGAGAGACCAACTCCGCCAGAATAAAAACGGTCACTGCCGTCAGTATTGATTTTAAAAACAGGGCCAATTTTGAGATCGGGCCAAGAATTGCCTTTTTCAAGCTCAAGATTCATTTCACTTTGTTGTGCTTCTAGATTGGATTTTGTGATTTGCTGACTTTCGATTTCATTTTTTATTTGAAATCGTTCGGGGAGATTTGGGCGAAAGTCTACTGCTGACAATGTGTTCCAGTTAATGGTGACTTCTTGCCCTATAGTTGCAGAAATGGCATCCCGAACTTGTCTTTGTTCATCAAATAAGGAACTGAGCTTCAGTGCTGTATCTTTAGCAGCAATTTCAAATACCGCTAATGACACTTCCTGCTCTGGAGATAGGCGACCACGTCCGCGATATTGGCGTTCAATACGAGAAAAGGTTTCCAGTGCCTCTTTAAAGGCAGCAATCTCTTTTTCGAGCTGCCTAAGGCGCAAAATAAGCTGCCCGGCCTCAATAGTGACTTGATCGTTTGTGAGATTCAGGTCAATTTCTGCAATTTTTTTAGCCGACTCAGCCGAGCCTTTTCTAGCTGAGCGCTTGCCACCCATTTCAAGTATGAATTGGAGGTCGGCCTGAATCTCCGTGGTGGTCTGCCCGAAGTTATCTCCGACAATTCCGCTGCTACCAAATTCAGGATTAGTAAAGTTGCCGGCTTGTTTTAAATTTCCTTCAGCCTTTTTTAGGTCTAGTGCAGATACCTTCAAGCTTACATGGCGTTCTCGAACGCATTTAAAGAGATCATTGCCAGTTTTAGGCGTGCAGGCAGTGTTACTTGCTACCGCAAAGTGTGCAAACATCACTCCACAAAAACTGAATCCAATTCTTGTTAAAATTAGGCTCTTACCTGCCATACATACCTTTCTAAAATCGATTAAAAAATAAAAATGGATGAATATCACTAAAGGTTCAAGCGCGTAGCGAACCTGTGAATCCGAAGAAAACGAGATTATGCTTTAGGTGGACGTGAAAGTTGGGATGTGAGCCCTGTAGGTACAAATTGACCAAGTTGCAGATTTTCAACAGCACAAAGCAACTCAGCTTTGACTACACTCACACCTTTTTGCAAATACATTGTCGAACAATGCATAGAGCAACAATGATGGTGGAACTCTAAGCTGTCAGAGCCGGACATTGGGACAGAAGAATGGTCACTCGCAAGACTGGGTTGCGCATGCAGTGCCGTCTGTGCGCACTGCTGAGCAAAACTGGATTGGTTTTTTTCATGCACATCTGCACATGTTGTAGGGCTGGTAAACAAATATATCGCAAAGGTCAACGCCACGAAGATATTCATAACCCGTCTCAACATTACGTAACATTTAGACAGTATTCTATTTTTAAGTCAAGGTCGTTTAAATCATTTCAAGACCTTAATTCAAATTTAACAAACAAAGCCTACCACTAGCGAGCAGATGACTTTAAACAATCTCTAGAAAAGCTTGTCTTCAAACGAGAGATAGAAAATCACACTATTGTCACCTTGTGCAGCTCCAAGACCAATTGGTGCTCCGATTCCAGGCACTATCTGAAGCCCTGAATCAAAGTTATAAGCGTATCGCAATCCTGGGCTAACATAGACACCTGTAGCACCCGCCCCAGCCTCACCTACAACTTCGAGCATAAAATTTAGGACCTCTGAGAACAGATAAATCCCGCTTACGCCGTACCCAACTTTAAAAATATCAAGTTTAGGTAAAGTAGTAAAACCAAGGTTGTAATGTGTCACAAAATTCGAATCGAGAGTGTAGGAAACCGTATGATTAAATTGAAGCCCATAGCCTTCAGGATCTTTTGTAGGAGTTATAATAGAGAGTCTTGGCGCCATAAAAAAACCAGGACTGCTCTTGAGCTGATAACGGTAGTTAAGCATCACATCACCCAGATCTGTTTTTGACGGTGAAGGAGTATGATCGACTGGGATTGTGTAAGAAAACTGATGAGTTTGTCCCATGACTGGAATTTCATTGGTAAAAGAATAATTCCAATCTTTAGAAGCATTGTTGTATTGTAATACGTTAATAAACTGAACTACACCGTCCTCTTGGTTGTAGGCTTCCTCTATGAGGAACGAATTGTCTTCAATGGGCCCATCATCTGCAGCAAAACAAGAAAGAGTAGTAAGACCAAGAACAAATCCAGTAAATGTAACTATCTGTTTATACGTGTATTTCATATGTAGAAAATTCTACACCAATGATTCAAAATGCAAATTGTGAATAATAAAAAAATGCAGAGACAATGATACGCCGCATTAACCTGCTTGGCAACAATGCAAGCACAACTTACCCGAGCAGGCTCAGTATTTCTAAGATTATTTCAGTTACACTTCAAAGCTTAAGCACGTTTAAATTTTTTAGAAACCAGCGCCACAAAATCATCTAAAATACTGAGGATGGCTGGGAAGAAAAATACGGTCAACACAGATCCAAAGGCCAGACCCCAACCCAAAGCCATGGCAATAGGAACGACGAACTTATCCAATCCACCAATTCCATAAGCCGTAGGCAAAAGCCCCATTACGGTTGTGACAGTGGTAAGAAAAATAGGCCTCACACGAAGTTTTGCGCTCTCATAAATACTCTCATAGCGGTCTTTCCCAGCTGCGCGTTCTTGATTCACAAAATCCACAAAAATAATGGCGTTGTTTACAATGACCCCAGCCAAAGAAATAATTCCTAGGGTGCCCATGAAACTAAGTGGAAGTCCGTTGAAGTAAAACGCCCAAATCACAGCAATGATTCCCAAAGGAATAGTGATCAAAATTAGCAAGGGCTGCAAAATATTTTGATAAAGCAAAATGAGTGTAAACAGAATTCCAAAAAGAGCACTACCAAATGTGAAGATCAAACTTTTCATAGATTCTTGTGTGTCTTCATCCTCACCACCAAAGGCTATTCTTACATTAGGAAATTTAGCATTGAGCTCTGGTAAAAATTTACGGATCTCCGCATTAGCCGCCTGCGAGCTTGTCACATTGGTGTCCACATCCGCACTCACTTTGATTTGCCGCTGATTGGCCTCATGGTTAAACGAAGCAAGACTTTGCCCACTTTCAAATTTGGCAATGGTATTCAAATAAACCAAATTATTATTTCTGTTAGGAACACGTAATTGGCTTAAAGACTCTTCGTTTTTTTGTTTGGCACTATCCAGCGACACGCGCAAATCAATTTCTTCATCAAGCTCTGAAATGGAACTTGCAACAATTCCATCATAGGCCGCACGAACAGAACTACCTACCTGCGCCACTGAAAGCCCAGCTGACGCAGCCTCAACTGGATCAACCTTAACTCGAATTTCTTCTTTTCCTAATGTGTAATCGTCTTCGACATCTTTGACTCCGTTAAGCTGGCGAATTTTTTCTTTCAATGCCTGCACTGCCAAAACAATATCTTCGTAGTTTGTTCCACGAACACCGACACTCACTGGCTTTCCAACAGGTGGACCATTTTGCACGCGTTCAAAGGAAACCTTAGTGAGACCTGCCTGCTTACCAACCTTTTCACGCAAGTCGTTCATGATATCGCCAGCAATACGAGTGCGCTCTGTTTCTGGTGTCAGATAAACTGCAATTTGTCCTACGTGTGACCCTCGAGATGTGTTGGGGTCGTTCGGATTTTGCTGAGCGATGCCAAGCTTAGTTAAGAACACATCCAGCTCATTGTTAGGAAGCTTCTTGATTTCAGCCTCAATCGGCTTAACCAGCTCTTCTAATTGTAGCAAAGAGGTTCCAAGCGGCGCCTCAAAACGCACAAAGAAAATTTCAATGCCGTCAGGAGGAAACAAAATGAATTTCATTTTTGATTTTGCAAAACCAAGAGTTCCAACAAACATCACAACCAGCAACAGGGCAACACCGTAACGAAATCGAATAGCCTTACGCAAATACGTTAAGTAGTAGGGAACAATTTTACTATCCCAAAATCTAGCAAACAAAGAGCCAATACCCTTACTATCCTCAGATTTGACGACTTTATAATTTTTAAATGTAATGGAAAAAATTGCTGGGAAAACAAAAAAAGCTTGAACTAAACTAACACCCAAGGAAACCAGCACAGCTACAGGAATTTGCTTTACAAATTTTCCAAAAATTCCCGTCATAAAAAGCAATGGAGCAAAGGCTAAAATGGTTGTTAAGCTCGATGCCGCAATAGAAATCCAAACCTGTTGCGTGCCCGTAATGGAGGCCGACTCTGCGCCCTCACCTTCTTCCATTTTTCGAAGCGTGTTGTCTGCAATGACAATGCCGTTATCGACCAACATTCCACTGGCAATAATTAAACCCAGCATAGAGAGCAAATTGATGCTGTAGCCATAAACCTGGAAGTAAACAAGTGTCGCCAAAAATGCAAAAGGCAGGCCACAAGCAATAATGATGGATGCCCTGAACGGCAACATCAGTGGCAATACCAATAAAATCAAAACCATCCCAACCAGTAAATTTCCTGAAAGAACATCCAGTCTTCGCTGAATATAAACAGACATGTCATTGATGTACTCAAGCTTTAGCGAGGAGTGCATTTTGGATCTAAAAGAATCAACGCCTTTTTTAAGCCCCTTAACCAAATCGATAGCATCGCTTTTTTCTTTCTTGAGAACCGTTAACGACAAGGACCTTTGACCATCAGTCCTAGCTACAACTTGCGCTTTTTCTAGTGTAGGAATGACGCGAGCAATTTGCTTAATTCGAATTGAGCTTGAAGCATCATTTGCTCGAATGACGGTATTTTCAATTTCTTGCACGCTCTTATATTCGCCAATGGTTCGAATAATTTTTTCTTTTTTATTCTCACCTGGCTGCACCTCAATGCCACCGGCGGGTATAGACACGTTTTGGTTTCGCAAAGCTGCAATCACGTCTTCAAGCGAGACTCGATACATGGCAAGTTTAGACAAATCAGCTTCAATGTGAATTTCTTTTTTTCGTAGGCCTGTAACCACAACTCTGGCCACGCCCGACAAGGTTTCAATATGATTTTCAAGTTTGCGTGCTTCTTCACGCAGCTGTGAATCGCTAAGTTCATCTGAAGACAGCGCAATTTCCACAATTGGATTAAGCTTTGATTCAGCAACAACAACTTGCGGATCTTCCGCATCTTCAGGCAACTCAGCCTTTACCCTATCGACGACGGTTTGGATGTCGTCCTTGCCCTTTTGCTCAGTTGTCACATCAGGGTCAAGTTGAGCAATAATATAGCTACGGCTTTCCGTTGAAACTGATAGTAATTTTTTAATGCCATCAACTTCTTTAATGTCTTGCTCAATTTTATTGGTAATTAGCTTTTCGACTTCCTCAGCAGCTGCCCCTGGATAAATTGTCGAAATGGTGATGGTGTCAAAGCTGACATTGGGGAATGTTTCTCTACGAATTAAAAAAGCCGAAGCAATTCCTAGTAGAATAATAAAAACAGTTGAAAGAATGGAAAAAAGTTTTTGTCTGGCAAAGTAAGCAATTAAAAAATCCACACCTTTAGTATAAAGGCGTGGTCAATGTTTAGGAAGTTTTTAAAAACAAAGAGACTTCAATTTTGTGCAGGCCAGCCGGCAAAAATCTTGCAAACAAAAGTCGATCCGCCAAAAAACGTTCAACGTCTTGCCAGGATTTCCAATACAGCTCATCAATACCAAGTGAAATGCGGCAAACCGATTGATTTGCATCGCCCTCATAATGACGACGCAAAACTCCCATCACCCGGTCGTCCCAAACCTCAGCAAGCAAGCCTTTTTCAAAGCCTAGAAAAGTATTAACCTCGAGCATTTGAGTTAATCGCCAAACAATCCACGACGGATTGCCGACTCCTTCTTCGGCGAACGTTTTCGCCGAAGAAGGAACTGGAATCAATTTTTGAAAGGATCCAGCCCTCTCCCCGCCCTGCAAAGATTCCCATTCCACATCGGCAAGCTCAGACTTATCTACCCACAGCGACAAGGCCATCTGAGGAAACACAACAAAACATTTTTTAGGCTTTGTTTCCGCAACAAATCCCAAAGCATCAATACCCAACGACCCCACATCATGTCCAAGCTCTTTTAAAATTCCATCGCGAGCAGGAACCACAACAGCACCAAGCCGATAATGCTCCAATGCAGAAGTAGCCTCTAAAACGTTTACCACTGCAAAGCCTCAAGCTGCCTAACAGCAGTTTGCAAGGTGAGCTGTTGTTCTTTTTTTGAACCAAGCACTGGCGCCACTTCAACTAAATCAGCACCAATGAGTGGCAGTTCTAATGAACAGTGACGAATAACTTCTTCAACCCATCGACTTTTTAATCCCTTTGATTCAGGAGTTCCCGTTGCAGGCGCTTCACTTAAATCCGTCCCATCAATATCGTTTGTAATGTAAAGCATTTTACAATTTTGTTTTTTCCATTGAGCTAAAAGCTTTTTAGAAAAAGTTTTTGGGTCAAGACTAGAAACTTCCTTGGACCAATATTGGTGAATACCATATTTTTTTTCCCAATACGCCTTTGTTTTGCCAGACGTGCGCACGCCCACTTGCACATAATTTTCTGGGCGCTTCAGCCACTTTGCCAAATGCGAGCTCCAAGTTCCAAAACAAACATCCACACCAAAGCGCGATTCCAACAAATCCGTATGGGCATCAAAATGCAAAATGGCGATGTCCTGCAGTAAACCCGTTCGTTTTAACGCCGCAAATACAGGATAAGATATGGAGTGATCACCACCCAGAATCAACGGTCGAAACCCTGGAAGCGTAGACCATGCCTCAACTAAAAATTCTTCTAAAATATTCAGCGGCGAGACTGGTTGCGATAATCGATAGCTCTGACCCCATAAGCTTCGACCAGATTTTTTTCTCTGCTCCACACTCAACATGTCGTCGTAAAGCAAATGAGGGATGCAAGGAACATCACCCAAATCAAAACGCGCATCTGCGGGGTTTTTTGCATAATAAGCTTCACGTAAAGCCAAAGGACCATGGGCTGCGCCGCGACAAATCCCACCCCCACTATCTGAGGGAATTCCAATCACAGAGAATGGGCGCTCATACGGATTCCAAGACTTAAACTGCAAGGCAAGCGACTCAGACCAAGCTTGATAAGCCTTTGAACCTACATACGGCATCATGGCTTTTGCTGCACGACCAGAGCCCGTCGTAAACGTTAGCAGGCCCTCACCTGGGGCTCTAAATATCTTTGCATTTTTTATCATGTCTTTGCCTCAAATCTAAAGCTGTGCAAGATTACACGTCAACATTCCTAACAAGTTTTCTACAAGGAGATTTGCTCTATGTCCGCACGAAATGTGATTATTGTTGGTTCAGGTCCTGCAGGACTTACTGCTGCCATTTATACAGCCAGAGGCAACTTAAAGCCTCTTGTCATTGAAGGTTATCAATCCGGTGGTCAGCTGATGCTCACTTCAGAAGTGGAAAACTACCCAGGATTCCAACACGGAGTCATGGGACCAGAACTCATGGCTCAGATGCGTGCGCAAGCCCTCCGCTTTGGTGCTGAATTTGTCACAGCTGATGCGACAAAGGTTGACCTCCAAGGAACGACAAAAAAAGTTTGGGTTGACGATAAAGAATACCAATCCAAAACCGTCATCATCAGCACAGGCGCTTCCGCTAATTTACTAGGACTAGCAAACGAAAAACGATTGATGGGTCGCGGAGTTTCCACTTGCGCCACCTGCGATGGTTTCTTTTTTAAAGATAAGCTTATTGCTGTCATTGGCGGTGGAGACAGCGCCATGGAAGAAGCTCATTTCTTGTCACGCTTTGGAACAAAAGTTTACCTCATCCACAGACGAGACACATTTAAAGCCTCAAAGATCATGGTGGATCGAGCCAAAGCCAATCCCAAAATTGAATTTGTCACAAACGCCATTACCGAAGAAATCCTTGGCGACAACGAGGTCACAGGCGTTCGAGTGAAAGATGTTAAAACTGGCGCCACAAAAGACATCAAAGTTGATGGGGTGTTTGTAGCTATTGGGCACACACCAAACACAAAACTTTTTAACGGCCAAATTCAAATTGACGACAAAGGATACATTCAAACCTCAAGTGACAAACACCATGTTTCGGCCACCAATATTCCAGGTGTTTTTGCTTGCGGAGACGTGCAAGACAGCCGTTACCGTCAAGCGATCACTGCGGCTGGTTCCGGCTGCGCTGCTGCTTTAGACGCTGAACATTTTCTAAACGACGGCTGAAATCAATGTCTTTCTGTAGATCAATTACTACAGGAAAATGATCAGAAATACCTATGGGATGAGGCCTAAGGTCAAAGGGAATTGGCACCCCTTCGTAATTTTTTTGATTCGGCCCGTTCATGACAACTTTAAATGAGTTGGGCACGTAGTACCAGGCGCTTTTTTCTTCTGCTACTAAATTTGGCGAGAGCCAGAATTGATCGGCCATCATCCATTGCTTCTTTTCGTTGTTGTATACAGTCCCTGGGCATTTTTTTTGTCGATTATCACAATCACTAAGATGAGGGAGCATCCATCCCTCGCTTAGATCTTTATTTAAATCTTGAATATACGTACTACCTGCAACAACAATATAGCGACGTGGAACATCAGAGGGAGTTTTAAGTGATTCACTATGTTTTTGAATAAAATCCATGGCCTGCTTTCGCACAACGGCATCGGGAAATGAGACAGGATCTGGCAAATCAACAGCATAAAGCGTAAGCAGCTCCCAGCTTGGCAAACGAAAGCTCATAAATAACACCGGAGTCAACTTATGGCGCTGATCAAACGGGACATCCTTGTAGGGAATTTTTAAAAGCTGCGGACGCTCATCATCAAACAGCGCCAACCTCGAGAGCACACCAATGTTGTTTGCAATTAAAGGATCTGCCTCAACAAAAATTGGGCTTCTATACTCTTGCGCACTCAACTCTGCACGTAGCTTTTTAAGCAAGCTGCGATTTTCAACTTCCTGAACAATAAGAATATCGGGCCCTCGTCCTGAGCGTACCATTTGCACTACTTTTGCTATACGCTCCACTTTAGCCTGAACGTTCTCTTCAAAATAATCCCAATTTTCGCAGCGCCATTTTAAACTTTCATCTTGAAGCGTGCGGCAAGCGCCTGCATTTTTTTCAAGCTTCTTTTGCACTAGTGGTCGGTAAATGGGGTTATCTAAGTGTGAGGGGTGCTCAGAATCGTACAAATTCTCAGCATTGTAGGTCATGATTGTGACCTGACTTAATTTTTCATAAGGGTCATCTTTTTTAACCTCCCTTGTAGAACAAGAGAGGTTAAAAAAGCATAGAATAATTAATCTCAGATTAAAGGCTATCCGAAAAAACCTCACACAACCAATATACCCAAGAAAACTAAAATTCGCTGATTATCTATAAACAACTTCTCTGCATCCAGCTTGTGCAGTGTAGCTTTTTGGACGCGCAGAGTGGAACGTAATGCTAGCTTTCATTTTTGTTTTGTTGAACTGAATGCTAAACGGAGTTCTGCCATCCATACCTTCATAGATATACAGATACTGAGCTGGGTAAGACTCAAGAACCTTCATGGTTTTAAATTTTGCCACAATGACGTTGTCGTTATCAAAGAAATCAGCAACGTTTTTCTTCATATCAATTGTGATTCTCCACTCTTCAACACCGCCAACTTCACCACAAACAATTTCTTTTTGTTGGGCAAAAATAGCGGGGCTAACGAGTAATGCGGCTGCCATTAAAATATTTTTAATTGTCATAAACTATCTCCTTGTTTGAATTCTATTTTTCAGCCCTTATAGTGGTCCAAGACTTGGAATCAAGAAAAAAAGCATGCGCCGCACAAACACAATATCTGTGTAGTAGAAAAAATCAAGGAAAGTGGGTGCTTAGCCCTACAATCCGGTTGCCTCAGAGGTGTTTTACGTCTAAAAAGGTCGGGTCGGGATTTTCGTATTGGCGTGTCGACAAGCGGTAAGTTAGCAGATTTTGATTCTGCCATTCCTAGGTTCGAATCCTAGCACGCCAACCATTTTCACAAATATTCCAGCGACATATTGAATTGTAAAAATGGATTTACCCAAATACCCCTGGACCGCCAAAAAATTGATCTAATGCAGTTCAAGGGCCTCGGCTCCATAGACGATAAGTGAATATATATATGTATTTAATAAGAAATAAGATTTGTGCTGTGCTCATTTTCTGGGCTTGCGGCCTATTTCTTTCAGCACTTGCTCAGGCCGATCAGTATATTTATGCAGGAACTCTAGACCCTTTTCACAAAACGCACGAGGAAGAAGTTCGTCATCTTTTAAAGACCGATACTCACGCGAAAATTTTTATTTATCCCATTGAAAGTGCGTATTACAGAAAAAATGAAACTGCTTATCCTAATTTTTTCAGCTGGGACGATCGAAAAAAAATAATTGAAACCGTTTTTCAAGACAGTACTGATATCGTAAAGGTGGGGCCTGATCTGCGTGATGTCAGAACGTTCATTTTTGACAGGCTTGCAGCGCTAAGTGATGAGCTTTCAAAAGAAGGCGGGCAAAAAACCTGGATTTATATTGGCACAGATGTTTTAGAAATATGGAAAACACTACCCGGCTTTGAACACTTTCTCAGTAAATGCAATTTAGTTGTTGGCAGGGATCCCACTCGTCTTGACCTATTTAACAAGTTAAAAAAGCAATTGAATGCCAATCCGAATATTCAATTTGCAGAACCAGATGTAAAGGGAACGCGTTCATTGCAAGTGAACGCCCTATTGCTGAGTGTTCAGAGTCCCGAACAACTTGATGATCCTCATTTAAAAGAAGTCTTGGCTGAAGGAATCATCCCGCATCTAAAAAAGAATTGGGATTCTTTTTTAAAAAACAAACAACGATATCTAACGGAGATTGAGGAATACTATTTCAAGTATCTCAAAACAAAAATCATTCCTCATTTACTAGCTGGGGGAATCTCAAATGAGATTTGTGATTGGATTTTAAATGATCAAAGAGCACGTGCTTTAATTGCTCAAACTCCAGTTTCTTCTGAGTCAGATCTCGTTTATCTGGCTTCACAATTAGCGTCTGTTTTGCCGAAATCAATACGAAGAGAGAGCCCAACATCTCAAGAACTGGTCAGCAAAATGCACTCTATTTACTTGAATAATCATTTGTTAGTTGAAGCCTTCGATAACTGCGTTAAAGCGCAAAAACTAATTTATTTGGGGCGCCTAAAGAAAGAATCTAGAATGCAAAAGATCATTGAGACTGGCGGTAAGCTTATTTACACATGGCTACTTCCGGCCAAGAAGCTGCTCTCAATAAACTTGCAGGACTTACACTACAACGATGCCTTATTGGGTACATACAGCGAAGCCACAAATGAAACCCATATGGTCACAGTGTACCGAGGTGTTTCAGCTGAAAATAGCAAATATCTTGATGTTTGGTTGAAAGAGGGATTTTTAAGTAAAACTGCGCTAAAGGCGCGCATGTCTGGGAAATCAGTTGAAGAAAGCATTCAAGTTTCACAAAATGAATTTCAAAAAATAGGAACTAAAAATGCAGCCATCAATCATGTTTTAGGAGAATGGAGAGTTAAGACGCCTTTAATTTCCACCACTTTCGATAAAAATGCAGCCATGGCAATTGCCGGGCAGGGCGGCACAGTTCTCACCATTCAAATACCTATTAACAAAGGACTAATGTTCAATGATCCTAAGTACTGGGCCAATACTCCATGGGAAAAAGTAGGCAACCCGTTTGTTGAAGCTTTGGAGTTTGCCATCATAAATCATGTCCCAGCAACGTCTATTGTTGCAGTTGAAAAAATTTCTAACCCACCCCCCAAAGCACGTTACAATATTAAGGGCTACTTACGACTTCTAGAGACCATTCCAGAAATGACTTATGACCGATGTGTTATATTATTTAAAAAGTTGCTCAAATAGCACAAAAATTAGGCTATTTAGAAACGAAGCCTTTCAAGGCAATTAATCAAAATCCTAACGATTTTAAGTGACTAGGAAGACGTCATTCACTACAGCCTTAGCTCGTGATTAGTACATCAGGCATCAGCGTAAACTTCGGCAGTCAAAAACTTTTTGAGGACGTGAACATCAAGTTCTTGCCTGGCAACTGCTACGGGCTCATTGGCGCTAATGGTGCTGGTAAATCGACTTTTTTAAAAATACTCTCAGGTGAACTTGAGCCAAGCAAAGGCCAAGTCCACATGACTCCAGGCGAGAGCCTGGCCATTTTAAGACAAGATCATTTTGCCTTCGATGATGTACAAGTGTTGCAAACTGTTCTGATGGGCAATGAAAAGCTCTACAAAGTCATTAAAGAAAAAGATGAACTCTATGCCAAGCCAGAATTTAGCGAAGCTGACGGGGTTCGCGCCTCAGAACTTGAAACACAATTTGCAGAACTAAACGGCTGGGAAGCGGAATCCAACGCAGCCCTGATGCTTGCAGGTCTTGGCATTGGTACCGACTACCACGCTAAACTCATGAAAGAGCTCAATGGTGGTGAAAAAGTTAAAGTGCTACTTGCACAGGCCCTTTTTGGAAACCCGAATGTTTTGCTTTTGGATGAACCAACCAACCACTTAGACATCTATGCCATTCGCTGGCTTGAGAACTTCCTACTTCATTTTGAAAACACAGTGATTGTTGTTTCTCACGACCGTCACTTCATGAACAAAGTCTGCACTCACATTGCCGATGTCGATTTTGGAAAAATCACAACCTACACAGGCAACTATGAATTTTGGAAGCGCTCATCAGAACTCGCCATGCGTTTGCGAGCCGATGAAAACAAGAAAAACTCAGACAAAGCTGAAGAATTAAAAAGTTTCATTGCTCGCTTCAGCGCCAATGCCTCAAAATCAAAACAAGCCACCTCAAGACAAAGACAACTTGAGAAGCTGGATTTGTCAGACTTGCCCGTTTCATCACGACGCCAGCCCTTTGTTGGCTTCCAGTCCAAACGCGAAGCAGGCAAAGACATACTCACAGTGAGTGACATTACAAAACGTATTGATGGTGAACTGATTTTAAATAAGATCAATTTTACTGTAAAAAAAGGCGACAAAATTGCACTCATCGGTAAAAACGATGTGGCTAAGACAACTTTGTTTAAAATCCTTAATGGTGAGATGGAAGCGGACTCTGGAACTTACACCTTCGGAAGCACCATCACTGCAGGTTATTTCCCCATCGATAACTCTCAGTATTTTGACAAAAAAGAAATGACACTCATTGATTGGCTGATGCAATATTCGCCAGATCCTGACGAATCCTTTATTCGTGGATTCCTTGGAAAAATGCTTTTTAGTCGCGATGAAGCCAGCAAAAAAACCAATGTGCTCTCTGGTGGCGAACGAGTACGCTGTATGATGGCAAAATTGATGCTGTCTCAGCCTAACTTGCTTTTTATGGATGAGCCTACCAGTCATCTAGACTTAGAGGCTGTCAATGCGCTTAACGATGGCCTCCAAAAGTTCAAAGGCACTTTAATTTTCACATCACACGATCACGAGTTAGTGCAAACTGTCGCTGACCGCATTATTGATTTGGATGTCACCATCAAAAACGATAAATACATCACCTACGATGACTACATTGAAGAACAAGCTCAGCTAGCCGGTGCTTAGTTTTTATAAACGTGTCGTTGAATTAAAAATTTAAGGCTTGCGCTCAAATTCAGCTTCAATAACATTAGCCTCATCAATTTTATACTCCGAAAGTTCATTTGCAGGGCTTGCTTGATAGCTTGCAGGATTCACACGCCTACTTTGGTTCATTCTAAAAGTTTGTACTTTAAATTTTGGTCCAATGCCAAATTTTGACAGAATCCAAAAAATCAAACTCAGCACAAGACCAACGCCAATTAGCGCCGGGAAAACAAAGAACACCGTTGCTGCCAAAAATAGAAATATAAACAAGCGCAGTAACATACCGTATTGCTAATGCGATAAGCCGAGCTAATCAAGCCCACCCAACTATCAACGCTTAGCATTTTCGCCTATAGTAGGCTTAATTATTAAACCACAAGGAGCCCCATCAATGATGATAAAAAAGATTCCCTTTTTTCTTACACTTCTAGCAATGACAGGTGGCGTTTTCATTGCCATTTTGTTTGGAGTTAACGAAGAAATTTTTAAAGACCGCATTAAACAAGGACTTGAACTCAACCCCAAAATCCAACAGATTTTAGATCCTTCCGAGAAAGCTTCAAAAATGACAAGTGAAGCTGACAAGAACTGGCGATACTACCAACGCTTTCATTTTCACTCGACTGGAATTGGAGCCATGATGATGGGTATTTTACTTTTCTTATCACGCCTCAAAGCCCCTTCTCGGCATAAGCTGACAGCTGCTTATTTGGTTTCAGTCGGAGGATTTCTATACCCGTTTGTTTGGTTATTCGCAGGAATTTACGGCCCCGAGATGGGTCGCAATGAGGCCAAAGAAGCCTTTGCCATTTTTGGCTATATGGGTGGAGTCTTTTTAATAGGAACTATTTTCTCCATGATTCTTGCGCTCCGCTACGATTTTCAAGAAGCTTAACAACATGAGTCCTCAACATTTTAAAAAGGAGCACGACTCCTTCCAGTACAACATTAGCATTCTTTCAGCTTGCCTTGCATTATTTAGTGCCCTCTCAAGCCTCATGCTGACTCGCTCATTCAATAGAAGTGTCATGACAAAGAGTGAAGAGGCCATAGTCCAAGCCAAAATCACTGACCAATGGGCATATTATCAATCCAAAAATATTCGTCTAGATATTCTTCAAAGCTCGACACAAAATAAAATTAGCAAAGAAAATCAAAAAAAAGAGCAGGATTTAGAAATCAAAAAAAATGAAATCTACAAAACAGCACGAGAACTAGAAAAGCAGAAAGATGAATTGAACATCAAAAGCCAAAGACTCAGTGACATTGCGCAATTTTTTTCTTCAGCAGTTGCTCTCATACAAATAGCCCTCATGCTAATGCCCCTAACCTATCTCAAAGAGTCCAAAAACTTTTTTCTTATGGGAGCTGGCATAGGTGGCGTTGGAGTCCTCCTGTTATTTGCAGGACTGGCAAGATTCCTAATGTTGGCACACAAATGAAAATAGAAAATCCGCTCGCTTTCAAAGAAGCGCTAATTTTTCAAATCATAAGTAAACTCAAGGAAGACGTGACACTACTGACCAACTCTGCCCTTGAAGCGCGACAGGCTGCCACCCACGAGGAAAGCAAAGCCGATAACAAATACGACACTCGCGGACTCGAAGCCTCTTACCTTGCAGGCGCGCAAGCCAAGAGAGCCGTGGAATTGAATGAACTCATCGGTTTTTATAAATTCTTAGAACTCCGCTCATTCGACAAGCAAACAAATATTGCTAGCTCAGCGTTAATTGAAGTGGAGTGCCAAAATAAAAAATCCCTACTATTCATGGTTCCCAAGGGAGGCGGCGCACAACTTGAGCATCAGAATATAAAAGTTCAAATCATTACACCTATTTCGGCACTTGGCGAGGAACTCATCGGACGCACTGTAGGGGAAACATTTGAAGTCAAAATTGCGGGACAACTCAAAGAGTATCTAATCGTTGACATCGCATAGTGTTTTTTTCAGAAATATCTCCCATTCCAAACGAAATCCTCTGCTATAGTTTTCAATAAATCATAGGAGGAGTTTTATGAAATCCATTCAAAAAGTAATCTGTTTACTCACCGTTGTGTCTTTGCAAACACACCTAACGCCTAACGCTTGGTCCTGGGGAGACATTGGACACGGCGCTGTTGGCTATATTGCCGAGAAAAACTTAACACCTGCCGCCCAAGCTTTAGTTCACAAAATTCTTGGTCCCGAACCTTTGCTAATTTCTGCCGTATGGCCCGATCACGCCAGATCAGACCCAAGATTTAAGCCTTTTTCCAGCTATCATTTTGTGGAAATTCCCGAAGGTACAACTTATGACAAACTTTCAGATGCGCAAAAAGCTCCAATGAGTGCTCATACCATTGTTAGTCAAGTACCCCAACTACTCGTTGGCAACACCATTAATCGTGATCAAAAAATGATTTTGCTTCGCTACTTAGTTCACGTTGTAGGCGACATCCACCAGCCTTTGCATGTTGGTAATGGAGTCGATATGGGAGCCAATCTTTGTGACGTAAAGTGGACGGACCCACAATCTGGCCAACTAAGATCCCTCAATTTGCATACGGTGTGGGATGAAAATTTAATTCTCAACATTGCCGATGAATTCCAAAAATCAAGCGGTGTTGCAACTGGAGGCAAACGTTGGTTTGGTGACAAGGAAATGGGAGACGTTGCCTTGGCATTTACAGAAAAAGAAATCACTTATGCCAGCGCCAATGCAGGTGACCTATTGAGCTGGTATGCTGAAACACGCGCACTCCATTCTCTTGTTTACCCAGACGCGACCCCTGTAAAAGAACCTGCTGAGCGCAGTTATTGCAAAATGGTTCACCCAGAAAGCAAAAAAATTGTCGATGGCAACTACAAGGCAGACAAGGTTCCCACTCTTGAGGATTCCTATGTTCAAAGAGCTTTGCCTATTATCAAAAAACAAATTGCTCTTGGAGGCTACAGACTCGCAGGCATTCTCAATAAAGTCGCTGAATCTGCAAACATAAAGCCATTAAAAAAAGACACTCAGAAAAATCTCCTGGATAAAATTCTAATTAAAAATCCAGGTGGGCGCGCACCTCAATCGGTTGACACCCACAATCACTAACTATCAATCTAACTTATAGGCCGTAATTTGATCGTCCCCCATACGGGGGACGTAGACTATTTTTTCCTTAGCGTTAAACCCAATATCAGCAGCTCCTTTGAAACCTTCCAACAACACAACTACAGAGCCATCGCTGCTAACACTATAAACTTTGCCAGCCTTCCAATCAGAGACCAACCATTCATTTTGATTTCTCTTTTCAAGGCCATCTAAATTTCCTAGTGGTGTTTTTGTAATTAATGTTTTTACTTTTGTTTTCAGATCAATGGAAAACAAATTTCCCGGAACTTCCGTTGACCAATCTGCCTTGGCCAAACCCCATGCAGCAACATAAATTTTATCACCACCAACAAACAAACCATTGGGACCTTCCAACTCAGCGCCTTCCATCCACAGCTGAGCGTCTTGATTCTTTTGAATCACAAACAACTTAGAGCCCAAAGTGTCTGAAACATAAACATCACCACTGCCTTGATGAACGCTTATGTCATTGAGCATTTTTGCCCCTGGAGCTTTTATTTTTTTTATAATCTTTCCTGTTTTAATACTCACCAAAATAACTTCATCAATGTCGGCCACATAAAGGGTCCCTTTGTGCAAAGCAAGCCCCTTTGGAGCGTTTAAGCCTGTGAGCCATGTAGCTTTTAGCATTTTTCCAGTGGAAGAAATTTTTTGAACGCTTCCTTTGCCATCTTTGGCATCCGCCTGACCTGACACGTTTGAAAGGTAAATCACTTTCTGAATTGGATCGTACAGTGCGCTCTCAGGCTGCGCACAAGAATCACACATGGACCACAACGATTGACTTTCCTTAGCAAAACTTTGCGAAAATAAAAAAACAGACAACAACGCAAAAACAACATTCATAAAAACTCCTTATTGATTAGAATTGACTATAATCTATTTTAGATTTTGGCATTCGCCAAGAGTATCAACCTTTAAGACCTTATACTGACCTTCCTCTGCTTCCATATGAAACAAAAAATACCCGCCAGCACAGCTCTCTGTATAAAGCTGGTATGTTGCAGGAAAATCTCTGAGATGAACAACTCTTGGTCTTTCAAGATTTTGGGAGACATGAACATCTAAATGTTTTTTGATACTCAAATAAGGTTCTTTATCTTCCAATGACAGTTCGACAATAGGGTCTATCCTTGGTGTTTTTCTAATGTACATTGGTAAATGCACTAGCGGCCAATAGCGAGCCACAAGCATTTTTTCTTGTTCATTTAACGGACCATAAGGGCGACGCCCTTTCCAACCATACCCCCATCTAAAACTAAACGGGCTACGAATCCCACCCATTCTCACTCCCCACTTCATGGCGCGAGCAATATAAGGATGACCACTTTTTTCCACACATGCTTTAAGTTCTTGATCGGCTTTTAAGCGCTCTTCTTTTGTTCCACCTACCCAATAAGCAACATCATGCTTAACACAGCAATGCTGCCATGCTTGCTCATCAAGTAAAGTTCCTTGTGGAAAGAGACTACAAGCATCGGAAGTAAAAGGACGAAATTCAGGTAGGGAGCTGATGTCGCGTTCTACCGATTTCTCAGCAAACTCACTTTTAGAGGACGTCGTAGAACACGCCGAAAGAAAAATTACAGCTACAAGGGAATATGATTTATAAAAATTCATCCTCAACGTATCGGTACAACAAACACAGCACTTAAAATGTCAAAACTTTGACCCTTTAGCTCTTTTTAGCTACCAAGTATTGATTCCCAACTGAGAGTGAGATGGGTAATTTTTGAATCAACTTAGGCACTGACGACTTTGGAAACTGACTTGGCAACAAACTTAGCCAATAAGAAAGCGGGTACGTGTTCCAAATTCGGCCTTGCTTTATCACAGCAAATCCCGCTGCTTCGTGAATAGCCTTGAGCCCTTTTTGTGAAAACAATTGAAAGTGCTGAATATCATATATTGGGGATTTTTCTCCGAGCATCTGGTTTTGCCATGACAAGTAATCATGAGCCACGACAAATAAAAACCCTGGTGACTTTAGGCGGCTATATACATCTTCGAGAACTTCACGTGGATTTCTTAGGTGCTCCAAAGTTTGAAAAATAAAAACAGCATCAAATGATTCTTTATCTCCCAATGATTCAGGAAAATTTCCATGACGGACATAGGGCTGCACCTCTGCTGATGCTGATCGAAGAGCATCAGAGGACGGCTCAAGACCAAGAACATGTAAAAAATTATGCTTCAGCAGCTTATGGATAAAAAAACCTGCACCACAGCCAATTTCAAGAAAAGAACTCTTAGAAGACAATGCAGCTATGTCACTCTTAAACAAACGCCAATAGCTATTCGCGGCCATGGCCTCTTCTTTAGGGCTTGAATAAAGAGCGTCTTCATACTGTGCAATAAATGACTGAGATATAGATAATTCCGAAACAGCAATTTCACACAAAGAGCATTGAAAGAAATTTGGAAAACGGCCTTCGTTTCTCTTTCGTGATGAAAAACTTAGTTCGTTTGCCTCCTGCAGTGAATCCAAATTGCTCTTCAAGTGCAGCGATAGTTGATGTCTCTTGCAACTTGGGCAAACAAGCACTGTCGTCATGAAGAAGAACCGACTCCTTGATGAACCTCTTGTTTACGACCTTCAATTAACCAATAGGAGCGCACAAAATGGGGTCGCCCACGCAACTGCGATAACATTTCTTTTTTTATAAAATAGTTAAATAGCCCTACCCATAGCACAGGAAAGACAATCGTAAGAATAGAAGAATTCATAAAATACCCAGTAAATATAAAAATTAGCAGGGCTGTTAAAAAAATAGTGGAATTCGTTTCTACAGAAAACAATCCTTTTAAAAACCAATCCATGTTTTTTATCCATGAATTTGTACTTGTTCCATATTTTCGTTTGGGCCGATGATAAGGAACACTCGAAGATGAAAAAGAACAATAGGCCCTCAGAATTCTTAAAAAGGGCGCACGTTCTTTAAATTGCAACAAAATGGACAGAGAACTTCTGCGCATCAAGGCAAAATCCCCTGCATCAAGTGGCAAACGGTAATCACGAGACATGAAATTCAAAACACGGTAAAATAAACGAGCTCCCTGCGACCAAAGAAGAGATTCTTCACGACTAACCCTTCGGCCAAGCACAACATCAACACCTGTTTTTTTCTGCTCAACCAAAAAATCAACTATTGTTTCAGGAGTGTCTTGCAAATCACCGTCCATAAAAACAACAAATTCTTTCTTCGCGCACTCCAATCCACTTAAAAAGGCAGACTGAGAGCCAAAATTTCTTGTGTGAGTTACCCCCCAGACACGAGCATCCTGCCTGGATAAATTCAAAATTTCTTGCTCGGAGTGATCGGGGCTAGAATCATTGACAAAAATAATTTCAAAATCGTTTAACCCAATTGATTCTAGAGCATTTTTGCAGCGCTGGTACAGCTCTTGAATAGCTAAGGCGTCCTTGTAGACCGCCACAACAACACTTACCGTTGGCCACGCCAGCTTCAATGGCACGAGACAATACTCACGCCACCAAGACATTGTTTGATGAATCCCATCTGATAAAGATATTCGGGGGTACCAATTTAAAACACTCTTGCTTTTATCTAAGTTGGCATACCACGACTTTAAATCCCACTGACGAGTAGGGTAAGAACCAAAAATGGGATTCGCCAAGCCTGGAACCAATTCAGCAACTTTAGCGCAGAGCTGCTTTAATGTTATATTAACACCGCAGCCTACATTGAAATGTTCACCATAAATACGCTGGTCTTGCTCCAATAATTTTTGAGCCACCATTAGCAATGCAGAGGTCACATCATCAACATGAATAAAATCATGCGCAACATCCTCTTCCGCCAAATCAGGCCACGCCCCCTGACCAACAGCCTTAATCAATGTGGGGAAAAGACGATTTGGGCTTTCCCAGGGTCCGTATACAGAAAATAAGCGCATATTCACGCAAGGATAATTTCTACGTTTAGCCCAAAAATGAATCATCTCTGATGCGGCTCGCTTGGTTAAAGAATACTCACTATTCGCAGCGCCAAGTGGCGTATCTTCTCGCGCATCAGAAACTGATTCACCATACTCAGATGATGAACCACAATGAACTATAGCCGGCGGATTTGCTTTTCCTTGAAACATGGAAAACAATTCCTCAAGCACCATGACATTTGTTCTGTACATCAGCTGAGCGTCTTTTTGATTGGCTGATCCGCCATAAGATAAACAGTGAAAAATGATTTTTGGTTGTATGCTAAGAAGCGTTTTTTTTAATTCATAGGAATTTAGCGCATCTACATTGCGAATATTTGAGAGGTGTTCAGGGTTTTTGCTTTGTTGGACTCGCCAGTTTGATTCTGGATTGCGAAGCAGATTGTACGTTTCAATATTTAACGACTTGCACCTTAAAAATAGGTTCCAACCTATAAAACCACCACCACCTAAAATCACAACAGGCCCGTGAAGGGTGCTTAGCTCAGTAGACACTCAAGCTCCCGTTGAATATCTGCTTTTCCTAAGCCTAACTGCTGACGCAAAAACTCTTCGTCCCCAACTTCTTCTGGGAAGCGATTTTGTATTTGCAGCAAGCGATTTGCCTTAAGGTGTTGAGACATTACAGAGGGCCCAAAGGACTCATCAACAATTAATAATTTCGAAGAAGTGATAGCTGACAAAACTTTTTGTGCGGGAAAAGGCTTTAGTTCATACACGGAAATGATTTGAATGTCTTCTGGAACCCACGCCAACAAATCCTGTACAATAGAACCGCTGCTTATAATTGTTGCTCGTGACCCCTTTTGCCATTCTACGAAACCATTTTCCATAAGAGGCTCCATAGCCATAGAATCAAAACTAAGCACCTGCTCCCCTCGCTCCAAACCTAAGCGACAGTACGTGGGCTCAGAACTTTGCCACGCTTTACGCATGCAGAGCTCAGTTTCAAATTGATTAGCGGGGTTATAAACTTTCAAATTAGGGATAGCACACATCACAGCCAAGTCTTCCAAACAGTGATGACTCATTCCTTGATTACCATATGTGAACCCTGGACCAATGCTCAACATCAAAACATTCGAGCGGTGATAGCAAATATCATTGCGAATTTGCTCAAGGCATCTAAGCGCTGCAAAAGAACTTATGGAATAGGTTATGGCTTTTGAACCCACAGCCGACATACCGGCGGCTACACTCATCATATTAGACTCGGCCACGCCACAGTTTACAAAACGATCACCAAGTTTTTTCGCCAACTCATCTAATAAGCCGTAACCAAGATCAGAGGTTAAAAAAGTCCAATCCGATTCATAAATCTTTTCATTTAAAAAACGAATCACCTGGCGTCTCATGTCACGGCCCCAGACCCAAACAATCATCCACTAGTAGCTTAGAGTAGTGTGATGAAACTTTATTTTCCATATTAAATATTCCGCGGCCTTTTACAGTGCGAGCTAAAATAAGCTGAGGTTTTTGATTTGACGGCGCCATCAACACATCAGTGATTTTAGAAACATCATGGCCCTCCACGGGCCGAACATCCCAACCAAACGAATGCCATTTCTGGTCTAGAGGGTCTAAATTCAAAACATCTTTCGTGCGTCCAGTGGCCTGCAAACCATTGTGGTCAATAAAAGCCACAACATTGCTTAGAGAATAATGGGAGGCAAACAATGCCGCCTCCCACGTGCTGCCGCAATCACACTCTCCATCAGACATGATCACATATATTTTTGAATGCTGATTGCCTTTACGTTTTAGAGCATGTCCCATACCACAAGCCACAGACAGGCCATGCCCTAAAGAGCCTGTGCTCCAGTAGATTTGTTCATGGGTCTGAGTCGAAGCATGGCCCCACATTTTTGAGCCTTTTTTTAAGTAATTTTTTAGTTCCGTTTCATCCAGAAAACCGAATTCAACCAAAGCGGCGTAATAAGCTAAAACAGCATGCCCTTTAGATAAAATGATTTTATCGGTCGATTTTTTTTGGGCAAAAATACTTGTGAGAATTTCAACAACAGACAAAGAAGAACCCACATGTGAAGACTGAACATGCAATGCTGTATCCACAATCAAACGTCTTATACGAGCAGCTCTTTGAGCCAATAATTGCATACCCACAGCTTAGAGGAACATTGTTTTGAAATCCATTACGCTACGTGCTGAAAGGCCTTAAACTTTCCATAACTAGAGCATCTGAGCCATCACGGTAATAAGCAGAGCGAAGATTGATGCGTTTAAAAGCAAATCTCTCGTAAAGCCGAATGGCTGCCTTGTTATCCACACTCACTTCTAACAAAATTCTATTCATCTCAGGATAGAGACTCATGAGCTCTTTTAAAAATAGACTGAACATGGAGCGACCATTCCCTTGAAATTTGTCTTTGACCGCCAAATGCATAATTTCAATTTCCTGAATATTTCCGCTTGCCACTGCAATTTCACGAAACAAGACAAAAGCATCATGACCATGCAACCATTGCTTAGAAAGCGGAGAATTCAATTCAGACTCATAGTCATGTATCGACCAATGAGTAGAAATTCCATCTGGAAGTCCATGTTTTTCAATTGACCAAAGACTGTGAGCTAAGTCTTTCACGCTAATTTTTCTTCTTGTGAGAGTCTTTCTTGAAAAAATTTACCTTGTAGCGAATTTGCAGCTGAGAGAGCCACGATTCAATAGATTTTCTAGCGGCTACCTCTTTTTCAACCCCAGAACCAACGCTACTTTGAGTCACTGTTCTAACCCGATCCTGTAAAACAACATCAACAAGCAGTTTCTGCGATAAATAAGTTCGAACCTCTGTCTCAGTAAGTTCGTATTCCGCTAAAAAACTCTCCCACTTATCACGAAACGATTGTTTAACGGCATATAGCCTTGAGTCCAAATCTTTGTTGGAAACCGTGTGAGTTGAAAAAACCTTATTTTCTTCACTCACCATAACCTGAGTGACAATTCTCTGTAGTTGTCTTTCAAAATCAGCAGAAGCCTCAATTTTTTTACTCTCAGAGGGTATGTATTTCTCAGGATGATCGAGCAAATAGTTCACAAGAACCTGACGATTGCTGATGGATTGCCCTGCCACACGAGCCAAAATGGATAGTTGAGTAATTTTCTCTATTTTTTTTTCATCTTTCTTTTCGTCCTTGGCAAAAACATGATGGGAATGGCCAAGCAACAAGACAAATACTAAAAAAAGTTTTTTTTCATTCATTCGAGTCCCCTCCAGAAAAAGATGCGGATTTGACAAATGACCTTGCTGATTTAGCAAACTCTTGAATCCCATCACCTCGGAGTGAACTGACCCACAACGGTTTGTGAATTGAGAAATCAATAATTCTTTGCCAGGCTTTTTCTGCACGCACCTTCTCAGCAGCGTTAAACTTATCAGCTTTTGTAAAAATTAAAGCAAATGGCGCATTCGCAAGCCACATGAGCAAATCATCTTCTAAAGCTTCAGGGTCACGAACGGGATCAATCAACCAGATCCACTGCAAAGGATATCCTTCACTTTTCTCTTTCAACTCCTCTACAAGCTGCTCCCAACGCGCATGATCTTTTGACGTACGCTCTGAATAGCCAAAACCTGGTAAATCAATGAGCTCAAAACAAGATTCTTTTGAGCGTCCGAGCTGAACAATAGCGCCAATCACACCAATAGTGACCCCTGGTCGATTTCCTGTTTTAAAAATTTTTGTAGGATGAACCAAAGCATTCAAAAATGAACTTTTGCCAACGTTAGAACGACCTAACACAGCCCATCTGGGGTGCTTAGTCACAGGAATATGCTCGGGCAAAAATGCCGTAAAACTAAGCTTTGTTGGTCCTAAACCCATCGTACTCCTTAGTAAGGCTAAGCCGCCCCATAACTATGCAGACCGCTTAAAACCAAGTTCACTCCCAAAAATGCAAAAATCAAAATCACAAATCCTATTAGTGAAATTACAGAAAGCAAGTTTGGTTTCCAATTCATCAGAAGCTTACCATGCAAATAGATCAAATAAGCAAACCAAGTAATTAAGGCACCGACTTCTTTGGGGTCCCAACCCCAAGCCCTACCCCAAGCGTAATAAGCCCAAATTGCCCCTGTGATAAGGAGTAGGGTTTGAAATGGGAATGCAAACAAAATATTTTTATAACCAAGCTCGTCCAAACGCTCCGCGGAAGGCAAGGTGGCTAAAAAAGCATCCCCTTTGTACTTTCCAAGCATGTAGAAAGCGCAAAAGAAAAACGTCAAAAGTAAAAGCAACACTAGATAAGGATTCGAGTGCAAGGTCAATGTTGGACTGCCCTTCACTCCCACTGCAATGGCAGCAAACAAGCCCAACATGCCAGCAAAGCCAAGTGAAAATAGTGTGAATCCTGGACCCAAATCATCTGGACCTTCAGTAGCTTGTCGTTTTCTGGAAATAAACATCACTGAAGACAACAGGAAGCAAAGCACGCTGAAATGAAAGAAATAGTGTGCGTGAGGGACTACTTCCATTCGAGTAATTACAGGGCCTCCCTCGTATTCTCGGTAGGTGTCTTTTGTTCGTACTTCTTGCCCATCAGGCATGCTACGAACGGCAGTTTTTGCCATATAAAAATGACCAGTATCAAAAACCTCTCGGCCACCTGCAATGAACAAATTGGCAATGGCCACCAAAGCCAATGCCGCTCCAATCTTAGACAAAGACACTTTATTTTTGAGCAAATGCAAAAAGCCCAAGCAAGCTGCCGTTGTGAAACCGGCATAAGATATCATGCCAAAAACGACATGGATCTTAAGCCAGTAGCTCTGCAACGCGGGAATGAGCGGCTCCACTGATTTATTGGGAGTCATTACAGCCATGCCCATTAACACAAAAACAAATGGCATTGAAACAGCACCAAGTAAGGGCAGTTTCCATTTTGATTGTGCATAAATTTGAGTGGCTGTTACACCCCATGAAAAAAAGATTAGTGATTCATATAAATTCGTCCAAGGAGGGCGCCCTATTCCACCAATCACCCATCGTGCCCCTAAGCCCGCCGTATGCAACGCAAAAGATAACAAAACAAGTCCAATGCCAAAACCGGTCCATCGTCCCGCTGTTGAGCTTCCACTTTTCGCTACTGCTAAGAAAAAAACAATACTCGCGGCCAAGTAAGAAAACGCCGATATATTCAAGCTCAATGTCGCAAATTCAAGCAATGTCATGTTCCTAAACTCCTCAGTTACGCACTCAGTGATTTTAATTGATTGGCTAATTTATCCACAAACACACGAAAACCAATGGGCAACCTGTGAATGGTTGCCGCAAATAGGACTTCACCATTTTCGTAGCGCAAATAAAATTTTCGATGAGTCACAAATAGCGCATAAAACGTACCAAGCAACATGCCCAAGCAGCCAAGCCAGTAAATGGGAGCGCCGGGATCGTGACCAATTTGCAACCCAGTAAAAAACAACTCTTTCACATCATCAACAATCACGCCATAGGTTGATTGTCGTTTCGTTAAATCAAAATAAGGATAATTTTTTAAAACCCAAAATGGCTCTCCATTTTTTTTACCATTTTTAAATTCTTGAAACAAAACACCTGGCCCAAAGTCTTGAATGTTTGGACTAGCACGAACCGCCACCAGCTCTACACCAAAAGCATCTAAGCGTTGTGGCTCTCCAATTTTCGCCTTTAGAAAAGCAGGCTGCGTATCGGGCGATGCCTTATTCACAACTCTGGCTTGGATCTGAAAATCGCCCAGACGTCCATAACTTGCTTGATAAAAAGTATAGTTCCCATACTGAAGAGGTTCATTGACACGTATGTGAGCAGATTTCAAAGTCGCACCAGTTTTACGATCAATGATATTGAGCTTTGATATAAATTCTTGAGGACGACCAGGAAAATCCTCATAGAATTTAACGTCGAAAGTTTCTGCTTCAACGCGAATGTCCATAAGTTTCTCGTTTGACAAGCCTCCAGGAGCTAGAGGCAGTTTAGCACCGCGGCCCTCTTTAAAAACCAAGAAAGTATCGACAGCTGCGCCCTCTGGAATGTTGGCAGCCCCCTCATAACCGTACAAAGCTGAAATAATTCCACCAGCAAAAATCATCAACAACGACGTATGAACCAAGTAGTTAGCAATTCTAGACCAACGCCCTACTTGCCAAAACAACTGCACTCGGCCAGGCCCATCTTCTGTGACAACTGGTTGAAACCACATTTTTTTCAACGCAACCAAGACTTTCCCGACAAAGTCATCTTGCTTCAAGTTTGTTTTCCACTGATGAGTTAACGACGCGTCATGCGAGAGAAATGTTTGCCTAGCCCAAGCTACAGGCTTAGCTTTTGCAAGCCGCCACATTTGCGGCCAGCGTTCAACCGAGCATGAAATCAAGTTCATACTCAGTAAAACCATTAAGCCCACATACCAAACAGAATAATAAGAAGTGAAGAGTTGAAAGCGCTGTCCCCACGACCAAAAGTCGTATTCATACACCAAGCCTGGGTCGACATTAGAAATGTTGTATTGCATGACGACCATGCCAGGAATGGAAAGAAGCAGCAACGAAACAAGAATAACAATCGTTAACCGAACAGAGGCTAATGCCAACCAGACACGATCAACCCAACTCCAAAATGTTAACATCTATATGTCTCTTCTCGCACTGCATAGATACAAGGTCAATTCGGTTTTTCAAAGAAAAGCACCATGAAAGTCGCATGATACTACGATATATTCCCCTCTATGCGCATTTTTCATTTTTCACTCCTTAAAACATACCTATGGACGCTAACCTTTGGACTGCAGTCATGTGCAATGGCGACCAGCGGCAATTCCAAAAAGCAGGAGGTCTCAAATCACATGACAGCAAAAAGCGATTCTCAGCAACAACTCATTGTGGCGTTCGAAGCCACTGTTAAGCCAGAAGAACGCTCAAAAATTATTCAAGTTGTTGGAGGTAGAGAAGTTAAAAAAATAGCTCCTAACGAAACTTACCTCATTGAAATTCCATCATCGACTCAAACTGAGCAGGCTATTGCAACACTTCAAAAACAAAAAGGCGTCAGATTTGCCGAAGCAAATGCAATGGTGAAAATACAGCCAAAATAGGTCTAGAAAATACAGACGACTACTTACTGAAATAATTGGTGAACAAAACGTCTTTAACTCGACCGGTGCGCAAGTGGTGGTTGAGACTAGCAAAAATTTTCTTCTTTAATTCATTTTTGCCATCAGGCCTTTCAAGGTCTTCAACTCTGGAATTTGAAATGATGGCAGCAATCATTGCGTAGAGCTCACGATTTCTGCGTTTCACTTCATTTTCAGCAGCAAGCGAGTCAACTTCCAAAGCAACATCTATGGCAAACATTGCTTCATTTCCGTCATCAACAGAGCGCACCGAAGCAACAATGTCTTTAATGTCCACAAAGCGATGAGCCGCTCCTGTGGAAATTTCACCTAAATCTACAACGCTCGCAAGGCCTCTGGTTTCTGTAAGATTTGGTGGTTGCAAATCATGGTCGGGCTCTGGAACACCATCTTGCGCTTTTGTAATTGCTTTTGGATAAGGAGAAGTCTGGCCCATCAGACTATCTACTGTGCTCGCTCCGTGCTCATCTTTTTTTGCGTGCTCTCCGTGGCCTGATGCATGAGCGCCTTCGACTTCTTCGGCGTGTTCATCGAGCTCGCTACCTTCAGCATTCTCTGCATCGTGGCCATGTGACTGATGCGTCTCTACTTTTGCAATGTCATGATGAGCTTGAACTTGCTCATGTTTTTTCTGTAGAATGTGTTTTGCAAAATAAACGCTACCACCAAACATTGCAGAGCCAGCAAGAAGCATTAAAACAATGACAAAACGGACTAAAATTTTATTGGATTTTGAATTCCATAGATTTGTGAAAACTGCAGTTTTTAAACGAAAGGACGCAACAAGCTCTTTCACTTGTATTGCTTTGAGTTTTAAAATTAAGGCCTGTAGTTTTTCTTTCATAACATCGACTCAGGCTTTTCGTCGTTTTATTGGTCAATCTTGAGGAATATTTTGACGTGAGATCAACAATATTAAATTACTGATATTATTGTGTATTTTATACAAACAACTGTGCTATTTTTTTGATTCAATGAGCCGAGACAGAGTTCCCTTCAAAACCTTTACGTGATAAAAAGGAGTCGTCAATCAAATCAAATATATTTCAAATTACAAAAAAGGGAGTATTTCTCATGTTCACACTTCGTCGGTTTAGCGTTTTTAGTAGTGCTTTTGCACTGATTTCTGCCTTGAGCTCAGCACCTCAAGCGCACGCTCAAGCCAAAGCAAGCCAAGCAATGGGCCAAGGTCTTTTTGAACAAAAAGGCGGTAACTCATGCATGTTCTGCCATGGCATTGAAGGCCATGATGGATCTGTAAAAACAGCTGCAAAACTCACAGAACCCAAAACATGGAAAAGCTACAAAGCAACCGGCGGTGACGAAGCCAAAATGGCTGACGCTGTAAAACAGCTAATCATTAAAGGTGCTATTGCGTTTAACTCTTCGTACAAAGGCGCTGGTTTTGACTGGAAAAAAACCGACAAGCTAAACGTCCAAATGATGGGCCTCACTGGTGGCGCATCTCAAGCTTGGTTAAAAAAGTTCAAGGACAAGGGCGTCACTCCTGAAATTGCGGCCGAATCACTTTGGCTTCACATTAAAACTCTCGATAAGCAAAACTTCTTTAAAAAGTAAGCTCATTAGTTATCAAGAAGCAATTCTTAAACTGCAGTCTCTATCATAGAGACTGCAGTTTTTTATTTTCCAAATAAACCCCTACTTCACGCAAAGACCAACGCAGTTCTTCACTGCCTTGCCCCTGTCTCATGCGCTCCAATCCCTCTAAACTCAGGCCCGTTAACAATCTATTGGTTTCTAACAAGGCATTTTGCAATTTTCGAACTTGTTCAGAGCTCAAAGAAGCAGACTCTACTGGCCCAATGAAATTGAGCGAAGATAAGTTTGCAGCAATTTCCACAATACTTCTCATCAATTTAGCAAGCGCCTTAGGGGAATTGTCCCCACTAAGCGCAATGCGTGTTCCAGAACGAATCAAATAATCACGCTTCAACAATTCGCAAAGAATGGCAAAAGATCCAAAACCAATAGGCAAAGTTTTTGTAGGGTCTAAACGATACAGTTGGGTGTCTTTAGTCGGAACGGCTCCACCGTCGTGATAAATTTTTGAGCTGCGCTCTGATGCAATTAAATTCACATAGCGAAGCACATCAAAAAAATCCTGGTTATGAGCAACACCAAGTGGTTTTGACTGAAGTTGTATTAACTCTTGCTCAACCCAATCTTTGCTAATCACAGCATTAAACAACACACCTGGCACATCAAGCTCAGCAATAGGATCAAGAGGATCCAATGGAGCTTCCCTTAGTAAGCCTCCCGCATTTAACGAGACCGCCCCATGCGTACCTTTTAGAGCAAGAAACTGCCCCATATAACGCTGCAAAATACCATAACGACAAGCCTGCTCATGCACGCTTAAATCGGCCCGGAATCCATACTTTAACACTGTAAACGCAAGCAACAAATCCTTGCGACGATCCTCCCATCGATTCGAAACAAAAAGTTTCACTTTAGCACTAAGCGGAGCAAGCTGATCAATACCCTGAATTGCCTTTTGCTCGTCCCAAGAAACGCTTTTTAAAAATTCCTCAACGAAATTTGTTTTGGCTATCAAACCCACATTGCCAGAGAAAACACCTGGCAGTTGTTCTTCGACTTTTTCTTGAACAATGGCATTGCGCTTAGATAGTTTAAATTTATCTCCTAGAATTTGGAGAACATACCATTGCAAAGAACTTACATTTCCCTTTAAGCGATCGCACTTGACCATCATGTTGAATTTTTCAAGCGTCGGTGGGTCTATATCCTTAGGGCCTGTATTGGGCAAGGATTCCGCTGCTTTACAAATACGAATGGCCTCATCTGTATTTCGAATGTGCGTTTTTAGAAAGCGAATTTTCTCAGCAACGATTTGCGCTCGTTTTTGTTTTTCGCTCAACGAGCTCTGCATCTTTGGACTAGACACAACAGGTATGGGTAAACTTTTGCGCTCAAGCTCATAACTGTTTAATACTTTTTTTAATTCTTCTGACTGTTGGGCCAAGCTCTCGTTGGATTTATCCACAGGCTGAGAGGACCCCTTTTTCATTTCTGCAAACTCAGTAGATAACCTAAAACGCACTTGAGGCAAAAGCGATGGGCTGTACCGCCCAATCAAACGACCTTCGTCATTGACTCCCAATGAATCAACAATCTGAAAATCGCCAGCATCTTCAGAAGCTATGCTTTCCCAATACTCACACGCACTCAATGCCACCTGCGGCAGAGGTGAAGAAGATTCTGACTGCTTTTGAACTTTTAAAACTTCATCAACAGGTTGAATGTCTTTATACTCAGGAACAAGCGTTGTCTTCTTCTGGCAGGCTACAAGGCCACACAAAACAAAGCTTATGGTTATATGTTTAAGAGGCAAATTATATTTTCTATACGGGCTTTTCATAAAACTTCCTCTTAAAAATACACAATGAAATCAAATCGGCCATAATGGGAATCTGGTCGATTCACGCCCATTAGCATATGGTTGTAAGCAATTTTTAATTCCAATGGAACGGCAAAACGTTTTGCTCGAAATGCAGGAATTGTGGAATAACCAAGACCAACTTCCGCACGATGAGCAATGCCAGAGGTGTTTTTTTCCAGTCCCGCATAATCCAATCCCGAAATGCTACCTGTGTAAGTGTCTTTGTCTTTCCAGTCGACAGAATAGGTCGTGGAAAGCTTTACAGCATTGCTAAAAAATCCATATGTCGTTGAAACTTCGCTTTCAATAGTATCGCCTAAATCTCGTCGAACAGGTCCTCGTATATCAGGATCGTTCAAATTTGGAAGAGGGTCGGAACTTCCCGATCGCTTAACCGACATTGTTTGAGTATTGGGAAGCTGTACAGTGTAACGAACAGCAGAGCCAATGGTCCAAGCATTCGTGATGTTCAAATCATGAAAACTTTGAACGGCAAAATCCCACTGTTTATCTCCTGTGCTTTTATCAAGAACATTGGAAGGATCCGCGACGTGTGTTGTGGTTGGTGCACGAAACCCACCCAAAACAGCCAAGGCAAAATAATCATTTTGAAAGTATTTAAATTTTGCCCCTGCCTCAATATCGCCAAGACCTGTCGTTTGATAAGAGGAAGGAATTTTGTATCCATTCTTCGTAAAAATTTCATTGCCGTAGAAATCAGCATTAGGGGCTTCTTGACTGAATTTCTTCAAACCATCATCAACAGCAGGCAAGGTTTGAGACTGAACAATTTGTGGCGCTTGATTAGTCACATTGGTATAAAATCGTGCATCCATCTTTAAAGAAACAACAGGCACCTTAAAGCCAATGGTTAGTTTTTCTGTCACACCATATTCATAAGCGGGAACCATTTGACGAACTCGAAGATTCGCTTCTCCATGCATGTCTGCTTTGTATAAGGCATCTCCAAGCCCTGGCTCGTAAGTATTAAGACTCTTATAAAGTGTTTCGATATCTTTGTTTTTCGCCGCTAAATCTTGTGTTGTCACACTTCGATTCAGAGAATTCATCAACAATGCACGCTCACCATTTTCGTTGTAGCTATGAGTAATTCCAGAAGTCTGAACACCAACAACTCGCGCTCTTGATATATTTTTGGGTAAAACGGAAGCAGATTCTTGAGCAAAACCGACATGAGAAAGTAAGGCAACACCGATGCTTAGTGGCTGAGCTAAACGAATCCTCATGGAGCCTCCATCTTTAGAAAAGATTAGGCAATATAATGCGGCGCACTATTTATAGTCAACAACGTAATAAACAATCGCATCTTATTGTTTATATTAACTATTTAATAACTACTGAGGCCAGTTGCACTTGAGTTTTGCGATGTGGGAACCAGGATCTTTAGGATTGGCACTTCGACCAACAATGGTCCCCGCGTGATCTTTTTTCCTTTGGCAAACTTCTTTGTATTTTTGATTCAGACACGTGTCTTCAATCACATAAATACCAGCAGGTTGCTTAGGGTTACGATTATTTCTCCAGTACTCCCAGACTTCAAAAACGACGTTCGTAATTTCAATCGACTTGATGTCTCGGCGATTTACCCAACGTCGAAAATTGTAGCGACCTTTGTCGACTTGACCAATTTGTACATACAACTGACCTGATCTTCCATTGTTTTGAAAAATCTTAATTTCATCGTTAATTTTTAGCTGATAATTGAAGTACCAACCATCAACTACTTGGGAAACTCTGCATGAAAGCACTAGTTTAGATTGTGCAAAAGCTTCAGTGCAAAAGATACTCAACACTGCAAATACAGAAAGTGCAATCATCAATTTTTGTTTCATTTCTAGCTCCACCTATGTCTCTACAGTTTAGAATTTAGTCTCCGACGTATCACAAATTAATCGTGATATTCGTCGAGTTTTTCACGGCGCTCAATTAGTGCATCACGAGTTTCTCGAATTGCTCTGAGAGCCTGTCGACGAGCCTCCAGTTTAAGCATCTCATCTTTGCTCACCTTGCCTTCGACAGTAGCGCGACCAATGGCCCTTGAGGCAGCCGCTACACCTTGACCAACAACAACGCCACCACCAACAATTGCCCACGCCACACCACCGGCAGCAGCAGAACCACCCAAGAAAACCAAAGAAGCACCAAAGTCCGCAGCAGCTTTCATAATGGTGACCTCACCAAGTACAGAAAAAAACCACGAGCCAGTCACAAAAGCCGCACCAGCACCCAGCAAAGACTCACGAATCATTTTTGAATTAATTTTAAATTTTGAATCTGTTTTTAGTTTTTTATAGATCTCAGTTTCCAGCGCTGCTTGCAGTGCCTGCATTTTTGCAGACTTCATTCCACTTTCAAAATCTTCTAAGCGGAGCATTTCAACTTTAGTTGAAGCTGCAATTTCAGCACGAACTGGCTGTGTAAGTGTACTCATACCGACAAATAGTAAGCAGACATTCAAAATCGTTTTAGAGAATAGGGTTTTGTTCATAAAAGCCTCCGCAGATATATTTGATTTTTAGGAGGTGCGAAAATACACAAGACAATGCGACGCGTCAATACATTTCACAAGTATTTAATTTTTATACATTACCAACCCATTTATACATTACCAGCTCAATCGAATTTCACGCTGAGCAACGGACTGATCCAAAAGACAGGTGACATTCGAAGAGCAAGAAACAGAGCCTTTGCGATCAAAATACAGATAAGCCCATTGCCCTTTGTATCCTTCTAATGCCCATAGCTTCTCAAGCAACTCTTTACCACCTGCAATTAAAGCTGTGGTCCATGCATCGAGCCTTGCCCCACTCATTTCTTTTTTTCCAAACAAAACAATTTTCTGAAAATCTTCTTGGGATTTTTGTTTTATAGGATTTCGAATTTTTACGTTCAATCCCTTTCCTGCACTAGACATCATCCACCCAGATTTCATACTCACCTTGGCATAGTTAAGGCGTTCATCCAGAGGCTCAGATATAAAAAACAATTTCTTAGGAACAAAACCACCCGTGAAATAAATATCTCCAGCAAAATCTGCGACCCACTGACCTTTTATTTGTTGAGCAAGTTCTTCTATGAAAAACCCTTGCGAAATTCCACCGAAGTCACGTTTACGTTTGCCGTCTTTATCTTTGAACTCGACATCAAAATAGCCTGAAGTTTCTTGCTTCATGAGCTTCGCAAACGTTTCAATGCTTTCTGTTTGCTTTGGGTCTTTTACCTGAGAGCACGTTTTTTGCTTTAGCGGTCTCCACAAACAATCAGGATCCCAGCTCTCCGAATACAAAGAAGACATTTTTTTGACAGTTTCCTCTAGGCTTTTCTCAATTTTCTTCTCATTGCTTTCATAACGAAAACTGACACCAAAGATCAGCATCTCAAAAGCCTGACTATCAAAAGCAAATAAACTTACGCTAAAATAAACCCATATGAAAAGTTTAGCCCGCGCTTTCCTCATAATGTCGATTCTAATCGCAAGTACCTTCCACAAAAAGCTTTGGGCCCAAAATTCTTTCCAAAATCAGTGCGCAGACGAAGCTACAAAAAAAATTCCAGTCTTCAAAAAAGGCGAAACAGTGGCTGAAAGCCAATACTTCTTTGAGATCGGCGTGCACAGCTACAACGGGGATGATTGCCAAAACTGCCAATGCGTGAAATTTTTTGGAACCCTCTACGCTGGGTGCTCTGGAGCATGCAAACCACAAGGGTACACCTTACTCATGGACGCCAACGGAAAAATGCTTAGGTTTATTAAAAGCGACCTGCAAAAATACAGCTCCGATGCTTTTGGCAAACATGAAAAACTAAGCCTTGAGGAATCTGCCCGCATTTTGGATTATTTAAACAATCAAGAAAGCCTAAAACAATTTTATGATCTGATTGCCGGCCAAGATGGCAATTTCAAAGGCTACACCGCACGCACTAGCGGCGCTGATTTCAAAACCAGTTCAGGCGCCTCCGTTAAAGGAATTGAAGACGCTGGCAACACATTGGCCACCGTACTTCTGCATGCTTCTCGAGTTCGAGAAGATTTAGGGCTCAAAGACTGGCCTACTTATCAAGGAAAAACACCAGTTCAAGCCAGCGACACCGGCAAAACTCAAACACATTAAAATAATAACCCGCAATAGAAAAACCCCTAGCCCTCTTGCGAGAACCAGGGGTTTTGTGTTTCGAATAATTCGAAATGTATGTTCGAGATGAGCTGAGGACTTAGAAGTCCATACCGCCCATGCCACCCATACCGCCCATACCACCCATGCCGCCACCAGCTGCAGGAGCTGAAGCGCCAGAGTCTTTCTTAGGCTTTTCTGCAATCATGCACTCAGTTGTGAGCAACATGCCAGCAACAGAAGCTGCGTTTTGGAGAGCAGAACGAGTTACTTTAACTGGGTCAATAACACCAGCAGCAAGTAAATCTTCATAGGTTTCTGTGGAACCGTTGAATCCAAAGCTTGTTGAAGCGTTTGACTTCACTTTGTCAACAACGACTGCACCATCAAGACCGCAGTTACCTGCGATTTGGCGAAGTGGCTCTTCAGCGCAACGAAGAATGATCTTCGCGCCGAATTGTTGTTCAGCATTGTCGAACTTCAAGGTTTCCAAAACTTTGGAAGCTTTGATGATAGCAACACCGCCGCCAGGGACGATGCCTTCTTCAACAGCAGCACGTGTAGAATTCAGAGCGTCTTCTACGCGAGCTTTCTTTTCTTTCATTTCAATTTCAGATGCCGCACCAACGTGGATCACAGCAACACCGCCAGCTAGTTTAGCTAGGCGTTCTTGAAGTTTTTCACGATCGTAGTCACTTGTGGTGTCTTCGATTTGTTTTTTGATTTGGCCAATACGAGCTTTAACTTCTTCTTTTTTGCCAAGACCATCAACGATTGTTGTGTTGTCTTTATCAATGACGATACGTTTTGCTTGACCGAGGTCACGCAAGGTGACGTTCTCAATCTTCATACCAATGTCGTCAGAGATCACTTGACCACCTGTGAGGATGGCAAGGTCTTTGAGCATTTCTTTGCGGCGGTCGCCAAAGCCAGGAGCTTTAACAGCAGCAACTTTCAAAACGCCACGGAGACGGTTTACAACCAAAGTTGCAAGCGCTTCGCCTTCAACTTCTTCTGCAATCACAACGAAAGGACGTTGTGTTTGAGCAATCTTCTCAAGAGCTGGCAAGATGTCTTTCATTGAAGAGATTTTCTTTTCGAAAATCAAAACGTAAGCATCTTCCAAAACCGCTTCCATGCGATCAGCGTCAGTTACGAAATATGGGGAGAGGTATCCACGGTCAAATTGCATACCTTCAACAACATCAAGTGTTGTTTCCATGGATTTAGCTTCTTCAACAGTGATCACGCCTTCCTTGCCAACTTTTTCCATTGCTTCAGCAATGATGTTACCAATGGTGGTATCGCTGTTAGCGGAAATCGAACCAACTTGTGCGATTTCTTTTTTGCCAGCAACTGGCTTAGCAAGCTTTTTAAGTTCAGCTGTGACTTTTTCAACAGCCAAGTCAATGCCGCGCTTCAAATCCATGGGATTGTGGCCAGCAGCAACTAATTTTGCGCCTTCGCGGTAAATCGCTTGAGCTAGAACTGTCGCAGTTGTTGTTCCGTCACCAGCGTCATCGTTGGTTTTGGAAGCAACTTCACGCACCATTTGTGCGCCCATATTTTCAAATTTGTCTTCGATTTCGATTTCCTTAGCAACTGTCACACCGTCTTTTGTGATGAGTGGAGCGCCGAAAGATTTTTCGATAACAACGTTACGACCACGGGGTCCAAGGGTCACCTTAACCGCGTCGGCCAGAGTGTTCACACCCTTGAGGATGGAACGACGAGCATTTTCATTAAATGTTAAAATTTTTGCTGACATTATTTTTCTTCCTTTCTCGAAAAAAAATTAAACTACTCAATAATTGCTACAACATCTTCTTCACGAAGAATGAGGTGGTCAACGCCATCAATTTTGACTTCTGTTCCAGCATATTTGCCGAACATTACGCGGTCGCCTTTTTTGATATCCAAGGGGCGAACCTTGCCGTCTTCAAGAATGCGTCCGTTGCCAACAGCAATCACGGAACCTTCCAAAGGCTTTTCTTTTGCGGTGTCGGGGATGATAATCCCGCCCTTTGTTTTTTCTTCCTCATCGAGACGTTTAACGATGATTCGATCTTGTAGTGGACGAATTGCCATTTTTGTATCCTCCTTAAAATTTGGTTTTCTAAAAAACCATTTTTAATCTTTTTTAGAGATCTCATTGTTTTGAGATCTCATGATTTCCATTCTCTAATCTGCTCTCTGACTATTAGGCCTGCGCTTTATCTCCCGCCGCACAAGCGCCCGTTCCGCATGCAGGAGCAGCACACCCTGCGACGGCCTCTGATTTATCCCCACCTTCGCTCTTTGCCGGGGGAGCCGATTTCTTGTAGTCGGTGGTATACCAGCCACTTCCCTTGAGTGCAAAGGCTGTTGCATTGATGACTTGAGCAACTTCTTTGGATTGGCACTTTGGACACTCTGAAGGCTGTGGCTCAGAGAGCTTTTTCCAAACTTCCCAGACATTTTCACACGAAGAGCATTTGTAGTCGTAAATCATACGGGGTACAGGATGGGATTGGCTTTTGAAGAGTCAAGGCAAGCCCTACAGAAAAATAGAATTGCAAATATCTTCAGAGACTTATTGTAATGACGCATCACGCAACACCTCTCACCAGTCCCCATAATTAGCCAAGCATTGATTTACAAGTTCTCACAAAATTTCGTTTACGAATTAACTGGCTTTCAAGCTCAGCGAATTGAAATTGGCAAAGCCTGCTACCCCATTCAAAATCACTGATAGCGCTCAAGTGCGACTCTTGTAACTTGTGTGAGGAGCTAATTTTTAACAATGCCGCTTGCAAGCGTTGCCCATGGAACTGGCGTAGCTCGTGAAAGCGCTGACTTAATTTATTACAAAACATCAGCCGCGATGGAATGTGAAGCGTTAGTGCAGAAATCCAGGATTGAGACTGACGCCACGAGAACAACTGATCAGTCCATTCCTCTAGAAGATCGTCGACTGAAATTACACTCAGAAGCTGTTGACGCTCAAAAAACCTTTGTTCTTCGTTAACAAGTTCAAGCAGGGCTTCATCAAAGAAGTTTTCAATGGACTCAAAGTGGTAGAGCAAAAGTGGAGAACTAACATGAATGTCTTTGGAGATATCGATTAAGCGACATCCGCCGAGGCCGTGCTGGGCAAAGCTAGGAATCGCCCTTTGCACAAGCACTCGGCGGACATCTAATTCATTAGAACGGGGGGCCACCGTTCGTCGATTTCTTGACATACTTTAACTTTATTAAACCTAAATACAATAGTTATTTTAATTATTTAAAAATTTATTTGGATCTATATTTAATTTTATTAAATGACAACATATTTGCGAATGAAAACACAAATTGACGCATGTGCTGGCTCAAAGGAGCTAGGCACCTTTTATAGGAAAGAAATTGGCCAAAAATGCCGACAAGTGAGTCATGAAAAGACTATGCCTGGCTGTCGCCGCAATCCTATCTATCCCAAACAGTCGAGCAGATGACTGCGAAGACGCCTTTAGCCAACTAGCCACCAACTCCATCCTAAGAGATGGGTATGACCCATGGACAAGACCCAACAGCCCAAAGTACGCCATCCACGAACCCCAAGACTCGCACCTCAGCGCGCATACAGAAGCAGCATTCTCGGAAGATACCCCACAACCAATTAAGTCAGCCTATTTTAGCGACGGATCACAAGGCACCTACCAAAAAGTAGCGCAGAAACTGAAAGCTGCTCATGGCGAATTCTCAACTGTGAGCAACATCACCGCCAAAGAAGTCGAAACCGTTCTTGAACGATGCGGCCAAGAACCCGCATGCCTTGAAAGGGGCCTCACAGAAATTGCAGACAAAAACCAAAGCCGCCTTGGGCGATTTTTCTCTATAGTTAAAGACAAATCAGAAAACCTTTGCATGATTAGTGGCGGAGCCAGCAAATCCAAAGAACACGCCACAAAAGCGCGTATGAATTACTTAAAAAATCTTGGAGTCGCACTCTCAGGCATTACCCTCGGCTCAATTTTTGGGCCCAAAAAATCTGTAACTTACGAAAACGAAAAAGGTGAAACCGTCAGCGTCAACAAATTACCCATTGGCATGACCGCCACTTCCATCATCATGATTAGTTTATTTGCCGAAGTGGCCTGCCGAAGCACAGCCACAGTAAGCGCCAAAGACACCATCGCTGCAGCCAATAAAACCATGATGGAAAAATTCAAGCCCTATATTTTACCGACCCTAGCGGGGGCCGTACTCTATGCAGGGCTTATTTCAGCAGAAGATTATTTTGTTTATCATCAAAAAGACGCCTATTCGGCCAAGAGCTTAAAAAATTACTTGCTACTCGGATTCGTCTCCACAACATTTGATCTAGTCTTTGCTTTTAGCCACGCCGTAAAATTAGACGACCTTGCCATCAATGGGCTGCCTAAACTTAAAACATTCATTGCCAATTGGGTAAAATCTCCAGAAGTTCAAAAAAATATTGCAAAGATTGTCGGAAAAACCAGCCAAAGTGTTGCACAAATGGAAGCCGCCATTGTTTCCAACTTGGCAGACATTGCCATTCGAGTCGGTTACTCAACCTCAAGGACAACGCTTTGGTTGAAATATGAAAAATACGCCACGCCGATCTTTAAAAATAGCCCTCTCTTTAGCTTTATGTTTGAAGATGAGCTAAGCAGCGTTCCTGCAGAACCTGTTTCTATAGAGCAATAAAAAGCCCTATTGGTGAAAAGCAACTCACACGCTAAAGGCTTGCGAATTTAATTCACAAAGGCTAACTTGTGTTCACCTTGCACATTTATAGGGCGGCATAGCCAAGTGGTAAGGCAGGGCTCTGCAAAAGCCCCACCCCCAGTTCAAATCTGGGTGCCGCCTCCAAATTTACTATCTCATTTAGATTCTTTAAGTTCTTAATCCATCACTGCTGATTTACACTAAGAGCCGGCACAGAATTAATTAGGTCCAATGTTAGCTGCTCACGAAGCTGCTTCACAAGACCCGCATCAAGACAAACAATTCCCGATTCAGGATTCGTATCTCCAGAATGCTTCTCAATATTAAAGCTCCCCACAAACGCAGCCGTCTCATCAAACAGATACTGCTTGGCATGCATGTAGCCCATATAGGTCCAGCCCACCATGCCAGGATATTTTTTAAATGAGACATAACGAACTCTATTGTTCCTCGACATGTTCTTATCTACTTCATCACGAATATGAATTAGCCCATCGCTTAACTTTTGAGCCAGAAAACCTTTTTGATTGATGTAGTCTGTCACGTCCGTCACGATGTGAGACAATTCACCAAAACCACCCTCAACCCCGTTTGAAATCACATCCACTCGCACAGATCTTTTTTGCGCAGCCATCATCATGGCATGCATCAAACGCCCAATGCGATGTTTTAAAACATCTTTTTCTTTCCCATAAGAAAGCTCAGGGCTAGTAAACACAATGTGCCTTTGTGCTCTTTCCGCATAATTCTGCAAAACTGGCGCAATGGCATGATTGATCGCATTACCCTCCTGCACCAGCACCCTACAAATTCCATTTTTTCGAGCTTGAGCTGAGAGCTGACCAACATACTGATCCTGTCCTCGTAATTGCGTGGCATGCTCATTTTTAATTTTTTGTTTTATTTCCTCAAGCACACTTGCTGAGATGTCCGCATTCAAATCAGGGTCCCTATGTCGGCGCCACAATTCCACCCAGCTCTGGGCGAAATCCGTTACTGCGGGCCCATGCACCAAAACATCCGTATCTCGATTCATGCCATTAAAACCCGTGGAGAGATTGTCAACATAAAGCAGATTCATGCCACCAACAATGACCTCTTCATTGTCACGCACCCAAAACTTATGATGAAACATTTGCGTGGCAGTACGCACACCAAAAGAGGTTTTCACCGTAACAACATCAAGCCCACCCGCCCTCATCTTGTTGATACAGCCCAAATCCATAAACTTAAAAAAGCCATCAACCATAATTTTGATGTCAGCGCCTTCTTTTCTTTTTTTAATCATTTCATCAACGAGCACCTGAGTGGAATCGTCACAAATCACAGCCATCACGGCAACCCAAAGCTTCTTTTGAGTGCCTCTAATGAGCCGTATTTTTTCTTTGTAAGCATGATGATTGGGAAGAAGCTTGAGCTGGTTTTGAAACGTCAGCGAGCTACCACTAATCCGATCAAGATAACGCTGAAACCCCACAGAATAGTAGGCCTCATTAAGAGGTGCTCCAGAATCAAATTCTTTAACATAGTCCTTCAAGGGCAATTGCAATGTTTTGATGGGCGGATGCACGAGCGCTGTCCACGTAGAAATGTTATTGGATGGACGACGGTAACGCTGAACTTTGGTATCAAAAAACAAGCGTGAGTAATGATTCTCCTTGGCTCGAATAAAATCTTCTGCCTTTTCCTGTGCAATAAAAGCCTTGGCATCAAAACTAAAAAAATCTTGCGTATGCCCATCAGGATCGGGCACGGAAGGCACAAACGCTCTGTGCTCAGCTAGGTAACGAAAATACCTCAACGCAGGCGACATGGATTTTTGAACCGTGGATTGATTTAGATGAAACAACCCTGGCTGTGATTTTTGGAAATATTCATTTACATCACCAAGAGTCCAAAGCTTGGATTGCTTTAACGGTCCAAGCTGCATGTAGGGCTGCCACTTAGCGGAAGATTTAGATTCATATTCCGCAATTGAAGTCACATCTTTTTTCTGCTCGTCTTCAGTAGATTGCAGGGGGTCGCGACGGAATATATCATTATTATCTACAGATGCTACGGGCTCATCTTCCACTACAGCTGAAGGGTTGCGCTGTGATGAAGAACTGCACTGGTTCAGTATCAATATACTGAGAACATACAAAACGTTTGAGATTCTCATTGAGTACAAAAATTGTACCGTGCTTGCACATACCACAAACGCCAATTAATTGGATTTGACCGAGAATCGTTGCCTGGCTTTTGTCGATTTACGCCAGTTGCGAGCGATCACTTCTCACAGCTGTATATTGATCATGAATTTTAAGCAATTCTTGAACGGAGGGGACAGTCTGCCCCGTTCCCAACTCTTCAACAAAGCGACATACCGCAAATGACTTTGATGCTGCTTCATATTTTTGAGACCAGTCCAAAAACAATGCTTCATCTTCTACCTTTTCAAAAGGATACTTCAGACCACAAGCTTTTAAGCCAACACGATGGGGCTTAGGCGTTAACCTTGCTCTGTAAGAATTGTGCACGCGACATAATTTAATATACAAAGGATCGCCACCAAGCTCATTCATCAACTCCTCTGCTTCATCTGAGTCTGGGGACAAGCGCGCAGTGGTGACCATCACACGAAATCCTGCACGCGTTTCATAGATTCTATATTTGTGATTTGGATTTTCTTTGGCATATTCGCGAACAAACATCAAAGCAGCATCACGATTGGTTTTAGGAATTTCCCAACCCTTGATCTTTGCCAATACCCGTTCAAACAGTCCTGGTGTTTTGTGATGACGAAAATCAACATCAACAATAACGAAGCTATCGGTGTTCAAAACTAAACAACCCTGGAGGTTACGAGTAATAGCGCTTTCTTGAACGCTGCCCGCGGGACGAAATCGTTCCACAACCTTTTCTCGTAGTGGGCGACTATCATATTGCTCATCAAAATGAGCATCATCTCCACTCACAAGACGTGCTGCCAATACCTGGGCCGCCTCTTTGGCTTTTTTTTGGGCCTCTTGAAGACTCGTATTAGACCACCCCCAGGCATGAACAAAAAAATCTTTTCCCACTGTTTTATGAACCTTAGCCTCACCCTTTGCCCAATATTCAGGAATGATCATCGTACCTCCAGTTATACGGCAGATATGACATAAAACAATCACCCACAGTGAACAGCGCTGCCCATCCCAAAACACTCCCATTTTTTGCACAAAATTTGTGAAAAATGTGGTCAATACACGGCGCCTAGGAATTGAAATAGCGTGTAAATTTTGACGCTTTTTTGACCATTTTGAACACCAAGTGCGGTGCCTCATTTTGCCTAGTTATTGATTTTCTTAAGAAAAGGCAAAACGCGTAAAATTACCATATATAGCCATATATGGTATTGCAACCGTCCATATGTTGTGTGATCCTTAGTTTGTGAAGTGAGAGGCCTGTAGCAAGCTCATGACACCAGAAGTGGGGGGGCCCGCGTCTGTTGGCTGGCGATTCGACCAGCAACCTATAACAAAAAAGCTACGAAGTGTATAGCTAGGAGGTTTCTCACGTGGAAACTCAATCATTTCAACTGACGCCCGAGGAATTAAACTCTGCGTCAAAAACACCAATTCGATCCATCTCATTTCTATCGCTATCTGATGGTTCAAAAATTCCATTCGATGCTGCAAGACTTGAACAAATTATTCGTGAGTCATGCCAAGGATTCGGAGCGGAGGTCAACGCTGACCTAATTATCCGCGAAACTTCCAAAAACCTATTTGAAGGCATGCCAGCCATTCAAGTGATTCCTGCAACCATTATGGCGGCTCGCTCCTTTATTGAGCACGACCCAGCTTATTCTTTTGTCACCGCTCAGCTATTGCTACAAAAACTTTTTGAAGAAGTCGTTGGCCGCAACTTGTTGCTTGCCGACCGCAAAGGTGTTTACGCAACCTATTTCCCTACATACTTGGAAAAAGGCATTGCGGCTGGTCGCCTAGACAAGCGTTTAGCAACCGATTTCAACTTGGCTCAAATTGTTGAAGCTTTGGATCCATCACGTGATGAAAAATTCGGATTCCTTGGCCTCCAAACTCTTTATGATCGCTACTTCATCCACATCAACAACGACCGCATTGAATTGCCTCAAATCTTTTGGATGCGTGTTGCGATGGGCCTGGCCATTGTTGAGCCAAGCACTGAATTGCGTACACAAAAGGCAATTGAGTTCTACAGCACACTTTCCCAATTTGATTTTGTTAGCTCCACGCCAACACTTTTCAATGCCGGTACACCCTATCCACAGCTCTCAAGCTGCTTCCTAACTACCGTTCCCGATGACCTAGGCGACATTTACAAATGTTTGCGCGACAACGCCTTACTTTCTAAATTCTCTGGTGGTCTTGGCAACGACTGGACCCCTGTGCGCGGCCTCGGCTCGCTCATTAAAGGAACCAATGGCAACTCACAAGGCGTTGTTCCCTTTTTGAAAGTCGCAAACGACACTGCTGTTGCCGTCAACCAAGGTGGCAAGCGCAAAGGCGCAGTATGTTCTTACTTAGAAACTTGGCACGTTGATATTGAAGAATATCTCGAGCTCCGCAAAAACACTGGCGATGATCGTCGCCGTACACACGACATGAATACAGCCAACTGGATTCCAGACTTGTTCATGAAGCGTGTAGAAGCCAATGCCGATTGGACGCTCTTCTCTCCAGAAGAAACACCAGATCTTCACGATTTGTATGGTGAAGCTTTTGAAAAAGCCTATACAAGCTATGAAACCAAAGCTGCCCGTGGCGAAATTCGTTTGTTCAAAAAAATTCCAGCCCTTCAGCTATGGCGCAAAATGCTCTCCATGCTGTTTGAAACAGGCCACCCCTGGATCACCTTCAAAGATCCTTCCAACCTCCGTTCACCTCAGCAACACGCTGGAGTGGTTCACAGTTCAAATCTTTGCACTGAAATTTTGCTCAACACTTCCTCCACAGAAACAGCTGTCTGCAACTTGGGTTCTGTGAATTTGGCTGCGCACGTGATTCCTGGAAAAGGTTTGGATACTGCGAAATTGCAAAAAACAATCAGCACAGCTATGCGCATGCTCGATAACGTCATTGATCAAAATCTTTACCCAGTTCCAGAAGCGCGCAACTCCAACACCAAACATCGTCCTGTTGGTTTGGGAGTCATGGGCTTCCAAGACGCTCTCTATATGATGAAACTTCCCTACGCATCTGACGCCGCAATGGAGTTTGCTGATGTGTCACAAGAGGCCATTTCCTACTACGCCATTTTGGCGTCTACAGAACTAGCCAAAGAACGTGGCACTTATTCCTCATACAAAGGATCCCTTTGGGACCAAGGCATTTTGCCAATCGACTCTATTGCGTTGGCAGAAAAAGGCCGTGGCATGCCTATCGATGTGAATCGCAAGATGAGCATGGATTGGACTCCTGTTCGCGAAGCCGTAAAAAAACACGGCATGCGCAACTGCAACACCATGGCGATTGCTCCAACAGCAACCATTTCCAACATTGCAGGCATTTGCCAATCCATTGAACCCACCTACAAAAACTTGTACGTGAAGAGCAACTTGAGTGGTGAATTTACAATTGTGAACCCATTCCTTGTCACCGACTTGAAAAAACTAGGCCTATGGGACGCGCAAATGATTGGCGACCTTAAAAAATACGACGGGGAACTTGGCCAAATTTCACGCATTCCAGAAAGCATCAAAACCATGTATGCCACTGCGTTTGATGTGGATCCTAACTGGTTGATTGAAGCAGCTGCTCGTCGCCAAAAATGGATTGATATGGGTCAAAGCTTGAACCTCTATATGGCTCAAGCTAACGGTAAAAAACTGGACACCATGTACAGAACCGCATGGCGCAAAGGCCTAAAGACCACGTATTATCTACGTGCTTTAGCAGCGAGTGCCGTTGAGAAATCCACCATCAACACACGTGAACACAATAGTGTAACTCCACTTTCTCCTGTCAGCGCAGAAGCTCGTTCGAGCTTTTTGCCTCCCAACCCAGGAGAAGTTGTTAAAGCTGCCGAAGTTAAGGCCTGCTCTATTGAGAACCCTGAATGCGAAGCTTGCCAGTAAGAAATAACTAAGGAGAATTACATATGAGTACATCATCTGCTGCCCCAAAAACACTGTCGGTTCTAGAAGCCGCTCAAATGAACCTCATTGACCCCTCTGCCATTAAAGGCCGAGTCCAGGTTGATGAAAAACGCATCATCAACGCACGCGCTGATGTGAATCAACTTGTGCCCATCAAATACAAATGGGCATGGGACGCTTACCTCGACGCTTGTGCCAACCACTGGATGCCACAAGAAGTACCCATGGCTCGCGATATCGAGCTATGGAAATCCAACACCCTAACTGAAGATGAGCGTCGCGTGATTAAACGCAACCTTGGCTTCTTCTCAACTGCAGATTCACTTGTTGCTAACAACATTGTGCTTGCTGTGTACAAACATCTTTCCAATCCCGAGTGCCGTCAGTACTTGCTACGCCAAGGATTTGAAGAAGCCATCCACACACACGCTTATCAGTATTGTGTGGAATCGCTCGGCCTTGATGAAGGCGAAGTCTTCAACATGTACCGCGAGATTCCATCCATCATGAACAAAGATGCGTTTGAATTGGAATTAACCAAAGACATTTTGGACCCAAGCTTCACAACCGAAACCTTTGAAGGCTCACAACGCTTCCTAGATAACCTCATTGGCTTCTACGTCATTATGGAAGGAATTTTCTTCTACTCAGGTTTTGCCATGATGCTTTCGTTCATGCGCCAAAACAAGATGGTCGGTGTTGGCGAGCAATTCCAATACATCTTGCGCGATGAAACCAAGCACATGAACTTCGGCATTGATGTCATCAATCAGCTGAAGATTGAAAATCCTGAATTATGGACCAAGCAATTGCAAGAAAAGACCATTCAAAACGTGCGTGAGGCTGTTGATTTGGAAATTGCTTACGCTAAAGACTGTTTGCCAAACGGCATCTTAGGATTAAACCACGAGAACTTCGAACAGTACGTCCAACACATTGCTGACCGCAGATTAGAGCGCATCGGACTACCAAAAGTGTTTGGCTCAGAAAATCCATTCCCATGGATGAGCGAAGTTCTGGACCTACGCAAAGAAAAGAATTTCTTTGAAACTCGTGTGATTGAATATCAAACCGGCGGAGCACTTAGCTGGGATTGATTGTTTAATAGATTCCTCGTTCACTCCTTGGCTAGTCCCCCAAAAAACTAGCCAATAAAAAACCCCGGGCCTCGCAAGAGACCGGGGTTTTTTATTTGGATCGCAATTTAATTATTGAATTAAAACTGGCGCATTTGCTGGTCTTGACGAATTGTCTTATCAAAAACGCAACGATTGATTTTGACCACCTGACCATTCATACAAGTTGCCTTCAACTTCAAAGACACTGTATCTGGCGATAAAATAACTCTTTGTGAAAAGGTGACACTAGGAATTTTTCCACACAAGTAGCTCTCTCCATTGTGCAAACCCTTCCATGTGGATTGATAAACTTTCACGCCACGGAGATCTTCCACAAGGCTAGCGTCCGAAAAGCGGAAGGTTGGCACTGAACTGCCAGTGTATGAGCGTTGAATCATGAGAAGCATCGTAAAAAGCTTCCCTTTAGTGTCCTTCATTTGCTTAAGCTGAACCCAGCAGTCGCCCTTAGCCTTGATGATTCCGTCCTCATCAAATTCCTCGTAGCGGCCCATGCGGTTTAATAAGGGGGCTAGCTCGGCACGGTAGGCGTGAGACGACACAGAAAACAGTAGCGAAAAGAACATAAACGCTGCATATATCCCACACTTACTCATTAAAATCCCCCTAACTGAAGCAGTAGAACTAATGAAGCCACATTGTGCAAACAACTAAAAAGGTCTGACATTTAGGCCAAAAGCGGCGTTACGCTTCGCGTTAAAATTGGCAATCAAGTTCACCACCAAATGCGTCGAAAAGACGGTGATGTCATCTCATGTACGTCCAGAACGACGTTCTCACTCCATTGTGAGATCGACCATGACCGCCATGTCGATTCGTGTCTTAGTCATTGTTATTTTAGCCACCGTTGCCAGCTATTTTCACCTTTATCGAACCGTCAAAACCAAGGTTCTCTCTGACCTCGAAAACAATACCAAAGAAAAAGGATCTCGGGAAAGCGACTTGTTTCGTCTTGCCGAAGACAACCATGAAATTTTGAAAAAGCACTTCTATGAACAAATGAAGCAATACAACAAGCTCAATCCCGACAAAGAATTTGCAGAGCTTTTCGTCAAATACAAAGATGGCACAACAAGAAACCGCCCAGATCGCTTCCACGGTGACAAGCATCCTAGTGTATTTCTTCCACCTGATCTAAAAATCACAACGGACATTAAGCGCAAAGTTTTAGCCATGTTCAATTTAACTTACGCTTTTGGCAGCGCCTGGAGAAATCGTTTTCAAAATACTTATTTCACCACCCCTGAAAAAATTACAGTTGTGCTGTGGCCAGAAGAACCTGAGTGGTCATTAAAACTAAAGGCTAACTTCGACATCAGACAAGAAGAATATTACTGGGTGGCTGATAAAATTCACAACCCAGAACGCCACACCGTTTGGACAGGTGTTTATCAAAACAGCATCTCTAAACAATGGATGACCTCAGTAGAAACGCCCATTGATGATGAAAAGCAAAATCATTTGGCAACTATCGGACATGACATCATGCTCGACGAGCTGATGAGTCGCACGCTGAGCAGTCAAAAAGACGGAACTTATAACTTTATTTTTCGCAAAGACGGACGACTGATTGCTCACCCCAACCACATGAGCAAACTCAAAGAATCCTTTGGCCACTATTATATTTTCGATAGCGCCGACCATGAATTAGTTTCTTTATATGAAATCCTAAAGGACAGTTTTTTTGAAAAATCTACAATTGAAAATAAAAATCATGACCAGCACGTCACCATCCACAAAATTGCAGGTCCTAATTGGTACTACGCCTCCGTTCTACCCAACCACCATCTTCGTGGTCTGATATGGAGAGCCTCAGCCTATATTGGCTTCATTGGACTATTTGCCCTTGTTGCAGAACTGATTGTACTTTATTTCCTCATACGTAAAAACTTTTTTCACCCTTTATCCATTCTCTTAAGTGCCATGAAAAAAATTCGTCATGGCAATCTTGATACTCGTGTCGACCTGCAAAGAGATGATGAGTGGAAAGTTCTAGCATCAACATTCAATCACATGACGGAATCCATTGAAAAACGGGAAAAGGAAATTGAATTTCAAAACTCGAACTTGGAAAAACTTGTTGAAGAACGAACCGTCCAGCTTGAACAACAACGAGTCACCTCCATTCAAGCGGCGAAAATGGCAACTCTAGGAGAAATGGCCAGCGGCATTGCCCATGAAATCAATAACCCCCTCACCATTATTCACGTCAGAGCTGCCACCATGCGCTCTGCCTATGATGAAGGCATTTTGAAACCCAAAGATATTCATGATGGCTTGCAAAAAATTGAAGACACCAGCATGAGAATTGCGCAAATCATTAAAGGGCTTCGCAGCTTTTCTCGCCGAGCCGACCAAGACCCCATGACCAGCAGTTCCATTCAGAACATACTTTCAGATACTCTTGGCCTGTGCCAAGAACGATTGAAAAACTTAGATATTGATTTACGAATCGTTCCCTTTGATGACATTTTTATTTCTTGCCAACCAACACAAATATCCCAAGTGCTGATTAATCTCATAGGCAACGCTTGTGACGCTGTAGAAAAACAAAAAGAACGTTGGATTGAAATTGCCGTCACTCAAAGCCAAGGCTTTGCAAAAATTTCAGTCACAGATTCTGGGCCTGGCATAGATGAAGAAACGGCTCAAAAAATGATGCAACCATTCTACACGACAAAGCCCGTTGGCAAAGGAACGGGACTGGGACTGAGCATATCAAAAGGTTTAGTTGAGGCTCAAAAAGGCAAATTTTACCATGAGAAGCAAAGTCAAAATACTCGCTTTGTGATAGAAATCCCCCTATCACATGACGATCATAAAAAAGTCGCCGTTTAATTTTAATGCTCCACACCACTCGTTATGAACGAACAAAAATGGTAGGCCTTAATTTCAATGCTAGATTCTAATGAAACAACGATTTTAGATTTAATTGTGATTGGGGCAGGTCCCGCAGGCCTTGCTGCAGCCGTCGAAGGACAACGAGGACAATTAAAAAATATTTTAGTTTTGGAAAAAGGCGGCTCCCACTCTCAAATGATTCGCACCTACTACAAAGAAGGTAAGCGAGTAGATGCCCGTTACGCCGGACAAGAAGCCATATGCTTTGGGCTTCTCTGCCTTAAAGACGGGAATCGTGAAACCTACTTGCAAATGATGGAACACGTCATTGCCCATCACAACATCAACATTCATTACAATACCGAAGTGTGGTCCATTGAATCGGTCACCAAAGACAATCATGAGCCTCGTTTTTGCGTGAAGACAGCTCAAGGAACAACGTACTTTTCTAAAACAGTGGTCGTTGCTATTGGAAAAATGGGGAAACCCAAACAACCAGATTATTGGATGCAAATTCCAAACGCGCTGAAAAACAATGGCAGCATTCTCTTTGACATCAACACTCGCCCCTTAAATGGAAGCAAAGTCCTTGTAGTCGGAGGTGGTGACAGCGCCGCAGAATATGCTCATATGCTTTCAAGCGGGAACGATGTCACACTTTCCTACAGACAACACGCATTTTCAAAAATGAATACCATCAACAAAAAAAACACCTTGGACTTGATAGAACAAAAAAAAATCAAAGTTCTGCTGCCATCAAATATTGCTCGCATCGAGGATGATGCTGGACGCCCGCTGGTCACTTACGCAGAGTCGCAATGGCCAACAGAACGCTATGACGCCATTTTGTACGGTCTTGGCGGCATGACCCCTGTAGAATTTTTGCGCAAAGCTGGCTTAAGCCTGGGCCCTCAGGGAGATGCTTTAACCAATGAGTCTCATGAAAGCTCACAAAAAGGACTTTATATTGTTGGAGATCTTTTGGGTAAGGGCAAAGGCGGCGGAAGCATCATCAGTGGCTTTAATTCTGCCTCTGCAGCCGTTCGAAATCTGCTGAAGCTTTATTTTAATAAGCACCTGGAACCTGAGCTCGTATCCTTAGAGCATTTGAATTTTTAAGCTCCTTGTCATAATCGTCAATAAACTTACACTTTCTCTATTAAGTTTTGGTCAAGCCACGTCGATTCAATAACACGTGGGATCAGATAACCGAGCCAAGTCTGCCAAAGATCAGCAAAGCGATTACTCGCGTTTTGCATTGATTAATGGTGAGCATGATTACCAAAAAGCAGTTCCCGATGGTTTTGTCAGCTATTCCGCTAGAAAACTAAAAGGCGCTGAAGTCACTTATTTTAATTTCCGTCTGGCAAAAGAGATGGGGCTCATTCCTGAAAATCATCCCAACCAACTCAATTCAGAACTGATTGAAGCCATCACAGATACTTTTGCTATACAAATCATCAATGAATACGACTTGCAGAACAAAAAGCAATTCAACAGCGAAGAGTTAAAACCTAATCGCTACATGGCCACTCGCTATTTACAGCTTCAGCACCCAAACAAAAAAGGCTACACCTCAGGCGATGGTAGAAGCATTTGGAACGGACAAATTAAGCACAAAGGAAAAGCTTGGGATATTTCCAGCTGCGGAACTGGCGCAACTTGCTTGAGTCCAGCCACTGCCATTCATAAAAAATTTTTTAGAACTGGCGATCCAGAAATCTCCTACGGCTGCGGCTATGCGGACCCAGAAGAAGGCTTGAACGCTGCACTGATGAGCGAAATATTTCACCAAAACGGAATTCCAACAGAAAGAACACTGGCCATTCTTAGCTTCAACAAGAGCCGCTCCATTAACGTCCGTTCCGCACCATGCCTGCTACGCCCGTCCCATTTCTTTAGATTTTTAAAACAAGACAATCACCAAGGATTAAAAGCTTCGATTGATTTTTTCATTGGGCGGCAAATCCAAAATTCGCACTGGCCTAAAATCAGTGGCGAAAATGAAAAGTATCAATATCTTCTCAACTATATGGCTGACTCGTTTGCGAGAGCCACAGCGCAATTTGAACATGAGTACATTTTTTGCTGGATGGACTGGGATGGAGACAACATCCTCGCCACGCAAGCTGGCATTATTGACTACGGATCTGTGCGACAATTCGGCTTGTATCACAAAGAATACCGTTACGATGATGTAGACCGATTCTCCACGAACATTCCAGAGCAAAAGCGAAAAGCCAAATACACTGTGCAAACTTTTGCACAGCTTGTTGATTTCTTGCTCACAAAAAAGAAAAAAAACATCAGCTATTTTCAAAACGACAAAAGCCTTAGGCACTTCGAACTTCGTTACAAGTATTATAAAAAAGAGTATCTGCTGAAACGTATGGGCTTCCAGCCAGAAGACCTTGAAGGTATTCTGGCAAGCAACTCCAAACTCACGACAAAATTTCTCAGGAGCTTTTCCTATTTCGAGGAAAAACAATCCAAGAAAGGGACTTACAAAGTCACCGACGGCATTACATCGGATGCAGTGTTTTGTATGCGCGACCTTCTGCGTGAACTACCCAAACACTACGTAGCCAAATTCTCACCCTTAGCTGCAAAAACTTTTCTGCAAATTGGCGCCTCTACATACGCAAAAAAATCAGATTTAATTCTCAGCAGACAACTAGAAGACCGCATTGAAGCATTTCAGCAGCAATATTTAAAAATCATCACCATCGCCGCAAAAAACAACTCCAAAAGCAAAGAAAAAATGCTTGTCGAAATCATGATGCGCTCATCTATCTTGAACCAGTACGACAGAATCACTGGCGATGGCATTATCAATGTCACGCAGCTACTTCTAAAAAAGAAAAAGCAACTCACACACACTGAGTTCTTAAATGCCATTCAAAACTTTATTGAATATCAAACTCTTGAGCCACAGAGAAAAACACAGCAAAGAGCCAGGAGCCCTCACCCTGTTGCTCTCAAACTTATGACCATTGTCAAAGAACACCGAGAGGGAATCTGAGCACCACAATATGAAGCTTGTTTTGTATAGCGGTGGTGACTACTTCTATAATAAAAAAATCGACAAGCAACTCATCTCCTTGTCTGGTAAAAAAAAACCATCTCTAGTCTACATTCCCTCTTCCTCAGACTATGGTGTGTGGGATTTTCCCGACTTCGTCACCCATTTTGAACGATACGACCTCTCCCGGATTCTTTATTTTCCAATTGATATTCCCATTTCGGAAGCCCTACTTAAACATGTTTTTGCGCAAGACATTCTATTCTTATCCGGTGGAAACACATTTTATTTCCTCAAGCACATCCGCAAACAAAAACTAGCACGATACTTCAAATCGTTTTTTGAGCGAGGGGGAGTTTTGGCCGGACTTAGTGCTGGTGGAATTGTGATGACTCCACACATCCACACGGCAGCCTTCCCCGATTTTGACAGAGACGACAACACGGTAAAAATCAAAAACTTCAAAGGACTCAATTTTGCCGATTTTGAATTTTTCCCACACTATGAACACACAAATCGCTATAAAAAAGAAATGCTCGCCTACAGCAAAAAATCCAAATTTCCTTTATTTGCTTGCGAAGATGAGGGCGCCGTTATTGTAAAAGACCATGAAATTAGCGTGGTCGGCCACTGTTACGTATTTACCAATGGCCATTATTTCAAATATCGCAGTTAACGCGACATTTGTTTTTCTTTTGATGCAGCCTTGGCTCGTTTAGGTGATTTGCGAATCACGCGTTTGGTTCCTGGGAACTTCGTTTTAGCCACGGACTTGCCCGAAGACTTCGATGTCGATTTCGTTTCCAAAAGTTTTAATGCCGATTCCAAATCAAAAACTTTGGAGTCTGCGTCTTTCGGAAGAGAAACGTTCACCTTGCCATGCTTCACATATATGCCGTAACGACCTTCCATCAAGTTAACAACTTCGTTGTCAGCAGGATGTTTGCCAAGCTCACGTAAAACGGTTTGACCTCGCCCTGCCCCTTTGGGCTGAGCAAATATTTCAAGAGCGCGCTTCAAATCAACTTCAAATAAATTGTCGTCTTTTTTAAGCGATCTAAAATCTTTCTCATGAACAACATAGGGACCAAATCGTCCAAGATTAGCAACAATTGGTTTTTTTGTTTCTGGGTGCACACCCAAAATCCTAGGCAATTGCAGCAATCGCAAAGCTTCTTCAAGAGTGAGAGTCTGCGGGTCCATTCCCTTTAACAGGCTAACTCTCTTAGGCTTGGTTTCTTTTGTTTCATCTTCATTACCCAATTGAACATAAGGACCATAGCGCCCCACCAAACAATAAATTGGGTGTTTTGTTTGAGGATCAATACCAAGTGGAGTTGGGCCTTTTTCTTGCTGCTCCAGCAAGCGATCCAATTCCTCTTCATTCAAATCTGCCGGAGCCAAACTCTCAGGCAGAGACGCTCTCACAGCCTCATCGTTTTTCTTTTTGCCTTCCTTGTGAATGTAAGGACCAAAACGACCAATACGAATTTCAAATCCCTTAACTTGAGGCAAATTGACCGTTCTAGATTCCGTAGGATCAATTTTTTTCTCTTGTTCTTTGACCATGGCTTCAAGACCTTTTTTGCCAAGGTAAAATTTCTCAAGATAAGGTAGCCAATCCAAATTGCCTTCAGCAATTTCATCGAGATTTCGCTCCATCTCGGAGGTGAAACCCGTGTCCACTAGCTCACTAAAATGCCGCTCTAAAAGCTGTGTCACGGCAAAGCCTGTAAACGTGGGGACCAACGCGTTCCCTAAACGTCTGACATAGCCCCGATCAATAATGGTGCTCAAAATAGACGCGTATGTTGAAGGGCGACCAATGCCCTCTTTTTCTAGCATTTGCACAAGCGAGGCTTCTGTAAAACGAGCCACTGGTTTTGTTTCATGGAAAAGAGGATTGAGCTCAATAAGTTTAAGAACATCTCCTTTTTTCAAATCAGGAAGCAGTACTTCCCGATCTTCCAGTGAAGCTTCAGGGTCGTCACTACCCTCCACATAAGCGCGAATAAAACCAGGGAATAAAATTCGTGTTCCACTAGCCGAAAACTCTGAGTCACCAGATGCAATTTTTACACTCACTGATAGTTTTTTTGCCTCGGCCATTTGAGAGGCTACTGTGCGTTTCCAAATGAGCTCATATAGCGCCAACTCCATCCCACGCAATTCCGTGTCCTTTGGAGGCGTAAAATCGGAACCCGCAGGGCGGATCGCTTCGTGCGCTTCTTGCGCCCCTTTTTTAGATGAGAACTGCCTTGGTTCAGGAGACAAATAATCTTTTCCATACATCCGCTCAATGCATCGGCGAGCTCCAGTAAGCGCTTCTGCCGACAAGTTTGGCGAATCCGTACGCATATAGGTGATGTAACCTTCTTCGTACAATTTTTGAGCCACACGCATAGCATCTCGCGATGACAAACCTAGTTTTCGGTTGGCTTCTTGTTGTAGCGTTGAAGTAATAAAAGGTGGTGAAGGTCTTGCCGTGTTGGGTTTTTCCTCAACACTCGTCACACTCCAGCTGGTCGACTTTAATGCCTGAGAAAGTTCTTTGGCCTCAGCCTCACCAAGCAAAACAACATCTTTATTAGAGAGAAGTTTTCCAGTGAGTTCATCAAAGTCTTTTCCTTGCGCGACTTTCTTGCCTTTGATCGATGAAATCTTAGCCTCAAAGGACTCGCCGCCCTTGTGTAAATCGGCCTTGAGATCCCAGTATTGTGATTTCTTAAACTGAATGCGCTGACGTTCACGATCCACAATTACGCGCAATCCCACGCTTTGCACGCGTCCAGCGGATAAGCCAAACGCAATTTTTTTCCAAATGAGCGGCGAAAGAGTGTAACCCACAAGCCTATCAAGAATCCGCCTAGTCTCCTGAGCACGAACAAGCTTGGTATCAATTTGCCTTGTGTTTTCGAGGGCTTTCTCAATGGCTGATTTGGTGATTTCATGAAACACCATGCGCTTGACTGGAATTTTTGGTTTTAAAATTTCAATCAAATGCCACGAAATGCTCTCTCCTTCGCGGTCTTCGTCAGTCGCCAAAAACAGTTCATCGGCGTCTTTTAATTTTTTTCTTAAATCGGCAATGACCTTTGTTTTATTTTTAGGAATCACATACAAAGGTTCAAAATTTTCTTTAACGTTCACACCAATTTTAGACCAAGGCTCTTTTTTTACGTTCGCGGGAATATCCGCAGCAGATTGAGGCAAATCACGAACATGGCCAATGGAGGCTTCAACAACATAATTTTTAGGTAAAAATTTGCGAATGGTTTTGGCTTTCGTTGGAGACTCTACAATGACCAGAACCCTGCCGTTACTTTTTGCCATGCCTTCTGATTTTATGACCTAATGCGGCGGTTAGCGCAAGCTTGCACTATGCCAGAAAATAACACTGTGCATATTTTAACTATGGAAAAATTCAGATTCCCCAGCCTACAGCGACAAATGAACCCTCTTCACATCATCGCAATCATCAATGGCGTCCAAAAACTCCCGGAGCTCCGTTTCTTGAGCCGGATTGAGTTCTGCTGGCGTTTTAGCCTTATATGACAATTCCGCCTTCAAAATGGTCCAAGCGTTTTTCTCTAATTCTGTTTCAACTGAGTATAAATCTGTTGCGGCAGCAATGAATTGAAAACTTCCATCATCAAGCGATTGCACCTCATTGGCGCCAGCCATAATGGCAGCCTCTTCAGGATCCACTCCTGCAGACTGAGGCTTGGCAATCACAGAACCAATACGCTCAAACATCCATTGAACAGAGCCTGACTCTTGAAGATTTCCACCATTTTTATTGAACAACGTTCGCAAATCTTGAATGGTGCGATTGCGATTGTCCGTTAGCGCTTCCACAAGCACGGCAACACCGTGAGGAGCATAACCCTCATAGGTCACTTCATCGTAGTTTGCTTCATCGCCGCCACCAAGCCCGCGCTTAATAGCACGATCAATGGTGTCTTTAGGCATGGATTGTTCACGCGCATCTTTTAAGGCGGCCCTTAATCGAGCATTGGTGTCAGGATTAGCGCCACCACCCATTTTCACGGAAACCGTGATTTCCTTAGCAATCTTTGTAAATAATTTTCCTTTTTTTGCAGCCGCCGCTACGCGGACTCCATGCACCCAACCACGACCCATGACTCATTCACCTCAAAGCTATGTTCTCAGTTCCCTGCGTAAAATTTTACCGACATTGCTCTTTGGCAAATCGGTCCTGAACTCAACATGCCTTGGGATCTTATAACCAGTCAAGTTTTCACGACAATGTTTAATGAGATCTTCTTTGCTGAGATTGGGGTCTTTTTTCACAACAACAATTTTCACCGCTTCACCAGATTTTTCATCCGGAATCCCGATGGCCGCCACTTCAAGAACTCCAGGATGTTTGGCCACAACATCTTCAATTTCATTCGGGTAAACATTGAATCCTGAAACCAAAATCATGTCTTTAATGCGATCAACAATTTTAAAATAACCATCTGGAAGCATAATGCCGATATCACCTGTTTTTAACCAGCCATCCGAAGTGATAACTTTGGCTGTTTCTTCAGGACGCTGCCAGTACCCTTTCATGATTTGGGGCCCCTTACCCCAAACCTCACCAGGCTCACCCACAGGCGCTTCTGTGCCGTCTTCTTTTACAATTTTAACTAGCGTAGAGGGCGCAGGAATCCCAATCGTGCCCACCTTACCGCTTCCATCAATGGGATTTACCGTGAGCAAAGGCGAGCTTTCCGTTAGCCCGTATCCCTCAACAATATGAGAACCTGTCACGCTCTTCCATTTGTCCGACACGGCTTGCTGAACCGCCATACCACCACCAACAGCAACTTTAAGTTTCGAGAAATCAAGCTTCACAAATTCTGCATTGTGCAAAAGCGCATTGTATAACGTGTTCACGCCAGTCATAACCGTGAATTTGTACTGAGAAATTTCTTTCACATACGCCTTAATGTCTTTAGGATTTGTGATGAGAATGCTCAACGCGCCCACTTTCATGAACGCCATGCAATTCACCGTCAAACAAAAAATATGATACAAAGGCAAAGCCGTCACAACGACCTCTTCTTTTTCGCGAATCAAAGGAACCATCACGCCGCTGATTTGCTGCATATTTGCCACGAGGTTTCGATTCGTGAGCATAGCGCCTTTAGAAACACCTGTAGTGCCTCCAGTGTACTGTAAAAAAGCGACATCTTCGGGACCAATATCGACAGGATCAAATTTCAAATCCGAACCCAACTTTAAAGCTTCATTATAAGATTTTGCTTTGGGCAAATGAAACGCAGGAACCATTTTCTTCACATATTTCACAACTGAATTCACAATCAGCCGTTTAGGAAATGGCATCATGTCGCCAATTTCAGTGACAACAACATGCTCAATTTTTGTATTCTGAATGATGGCCGCAAGGTTGTGCGCAAAATTCGCCAGTATCACAATGGCCTTAGCGCCTGAATCATTAAACTGATGTTCCATTTCTCTTTGCGTATAAAGAGGGTTGGTGTTGACCACAATTAAACCAGCGCGCAACGCTCCCATCATCACAACCGGATACTGAAGCAGGTTCGGCATTTGAATGGCAATTCTATCGCCCTTTTTAAGACCACAAACTTTTTGCAAATAGGCAGCGAAATCACGGCTTAGATAATCAACCTCGTGATAACTCAACATGCGTCCCATGTTGGCAAATGCCGGTAACGTTTTAAATTTTACAAACGCCTTTTCAAAAACATCCAACACCGATTTAAATTCATCAACGTTGATTTCACTAGGAACGCCGTTTGTGTAATGTTGAGCCCAAATTTTTTCCATAGGCCCTAAGTATAAGGCAAGTGGATCAATTTTTAAGGTGCGATAGCCACGAATTCTTGTTATAAATTGCGCATGACCTGTAACGCAGCGTTTCGAAACCTGTTCATGTTTTTGACGTTAAGTCTAATTTCCACACACACTGCGCATGCGCAGTGGAATCCTGACGCCTTGGCGTTTTCACAAAGTTTTTACAGCGATTTCCCCGGGGCCTACACAGCGTCCGCTTGGAATTCCATCAAAATGAATTTTACGATTCCACAGTATCCGCAAGGTTCTTTGAAAATTGATCTCAAATCAAAGCACTTCAAATCTGGAAAACTCCCAGGGCTTATTTATCTTCAAAAAGACAAAGAAGGGAATCTTTCAAAAGCACCGTTAATGTTGCACATTCCTGGAATTTTTAGCGACATTCGCGATTTGCAGAGCTTTCGTGTTCTAGACGATTTTGCCAGCCGCGGCTTTCACACCATCGTCATCCCCAACCCTTGGAGCGCGCAGTATATTGAAGAAGGTGCCCAAGACATGCCTGGCTACATGGAATCGGAATCCACAGCCATTTTGGACATCATATCGCAGGTCAAAGAAAGCCTGCTTCAAGGCGACCTTGTTTCTGATGTGCACCTCTCGGGTAACAGCTATGGCGGTTTTTTAGTAGCGGTCATAGCCGCTTTAGATGCGGAGTCGCCACACCCCATCGTCACCGGGCAAACAACCATCACAGCTCCTCCATACCAAGTCAAACACGCTCTCAATGCACTCGACAAACTCATGATTGATTTCAAAGACATTTATGACAACCTCAGCGACTTAGACAAACTTGTAATTTTGCAAAGCTACCGGTCCGCAAAAAAAGAAACAGACTTGTTTTTAGTGGCAAGAAAACTAGCTCCAGCGTTTATTGCCTTTCCTGGTTTTAATGAATTTTTAGGAAGAACCATGGTTGCTGTAAATAAAATGAAGCAAGTTGGAGTGGTTCCTGAATTCAAAACAGAAAGCGACTTTTTAAAATGGTCGCACAGCTATAACTTTGACCGTTACACTGCGGAATTCAACCCAGAAATCCTTCCTCTGATGCTGTCTGAAATTGGCCGCATTGATTACTGGATTCAACGCTCATTAGCCGCTGGCAATAAGCGCATTCGAATGATTTCAGCAGCTAATGATTTTATTAATGTTGGTGATTTGCATAGAATGGAAAAAATTCCAGCCGAAAATTACATTCTAATTCCCAAAGGCGGCCATTCGGGATTTACCGGATTTCCTTGGTATAAACAATTCATGAACTACATTTATGGAGAGCCTAAGGAGTTGCCACGCATTCCCGCTCCGCATCTTCCACCATCGCCCACACCTGGCCATTAACCTTACGCTTGATATGACGTTTGGGAGACCTAAGAGCCAAAACGGCTTAATATTTTTGATGAGCGGTACTGAAATATTTTTGCCACATCGGAGCCAACCCAAAGTAAATGCACCAAATCGCCCAGAATGCCAAATGGCAGGCGATACGCCACAACATCTGTCATAAGCGTACCGTGTTTCATTGCAAAAAAACGATGTTCATGTAGCCACAAACGATACGGCCCTTTCAACTGACGATCCACAAATTTTTGAGGTGGAGCCCACTGTTCAATTAGCGTTTTCCATTTCACGGGAACTCCACGCACCCTCAAGGAGTAATCCAACAGCATTCCTTCTTGCACATGTTCTGAAGATTTTTTCTTGATTTTAAAATTAAGCCAAGGAGGAGTTAACTCCTCCAAATTTTCTGCCAGCGAGAAGTAATGGAAAACTTCTTTTTGATTTGAAGGGACCCAAATTGCCGTTCTCAATCGATAAGCATGTCGCTGATCCACTCGAAGCAAATCACCCAGGGCTAAAGACAACTCTGGAAAACGAAATGTAAAACCATGCTCTAATGCCTTTTGAGCCAATACCTTTTGGCTCGATAAAACAATCTGAGATAGTTCTCCGAAAATCATCTTCAGCATCACTGCTGGCACAGACAACAATGCAGGCCTTTCACAGGCTAACGCCAATTGCTTCGTGAATTCAGCATTAGTGACAGCATTGGGGGACACAGCGTTCACTGGACCATTCAGATTTTCAGCAGTCAGTGAAAAGACCAGTAAATCAACAAGGTCATCAATATGAATCCAACTCATCCACTGCTGACCTGATCCAATTTTACCACCAACGCCCATTCTAAAAAGAGTTTGCATCTGCTTTAGAGCACCTCCTTCAGGATCAAGCACAATGCCAATGCGCAGTTGCACTGTTCGCATTCCCAAACGACTTGCCAAGGCGGCTTCATGCTCCCACTTTTCACAAAGCTCGGGCAAAAAACCACGGCCAGCCACAGAAGATTCAACAAGCGCTTCTTCTCCACGCTCACCATAAAATCCAACAGCAGATGCTGAGATAAAACAGCGTGGACGTGTGCTAAGCGACTCCATTGCCTCAACCAAATGACGAGTTCCTATTTCCCGAGAAGCTGCAATGTCCAACTTTCTCTTTTTAGTCCATCGCGACCCCGACACAGATTCTCCAGCCAGGTGAATGACAGCATCAACATCTTCGAATGCTTTCAAAGGAGGACGTTCGTCTTGAGGCGACCACTCATAAAAAGATACGGGTAAAGGCAATTGTTTTTTTGCTGCATTAACTGACCTAGATAAAACAACAACATCGTATTGGCTGGAAAGTAGCCTTAAAACCAACTTGCTCCCAACAGCTCCTGTAGCACCAGTGACTAAGATTCTCTTTATGTTCATACCAAATACAAATCAAAGCGAGATGATTTTCCTTCAAAACTATGTGTCACAGGAAGTGAATCCGTGATGGCAGGAGCGTGGGCATGTCGTTTCACAACCACCCGTTTACGAGTGGCCTGTACGGCATGCAAAAACAATTGCTCTTCTTGCTGCTCTTGATCCTCAAGCAACAGACGCATCATTTGCATCTCTTTTGATGGCAGTGCCGTATTGCCTGTATCTGGGAACATCGGGTCTAAATACACCACATCAACGGACTGAGGATTTGCCCTCATCCAGTCTATGGCATTCATATTGAGTATTTTCAGATGTTCAGTAATTTTAGAAAAATCAGGGTCCAACAGCTGCGCTGTTTTAAGAGCGCTAGCGACCAAAGTATAAATCAAATGAGATTGCTCACAGGCCGTAACCTGGCAACCCCAGGCGGCAAACAGCAGTGAGTCTTTAGCCAAACCTGCTGTGGCATCTAAGATATGAATCTTGTCTTTGTTTGGTTTTAACTGCCCAAGTACAGCTTTCCGTAAAAGTTCTCCGCCAGGACCAGCGCTTTTGCCTTTTAAACGATTTTGAAAGTGGCGATCGAGATAATCAATTCGAAATGTTTGTCCGTCAGTATTTTGCAACATGAGCTGACTCTCCTTCTCAACAAGAAAAAATCCTTGAGGAAGAGTGAGCTCTTTTTTCTTATTCATCATCCTTACAACCCAGCTTAACCAACCAACTCAACTTCCACAATCCGCTTTTATTCAACCTCATATTCAGCCCAAGGCAGCGTTTCTCTCAGCTAGATGATGACTTTCGAAATTTAGGCTCACTCTTCCTCTTTATGTTTGCTAACAATTCCAACCTTAAGCAGCTAACTTCAACTGGTTACGTCCTGCTTGTTTGGCCTGATACATGGCCATATCTGCTGCTTCTAGGGCAGAACTTAAGGGTACATCCGTGTCCCATTTTGAAACCCCGACACTAACAGTGACGGCAGTCTCGTTCTCTATCGTCTGGCGAAGAGTTTCAAATTCGCAGAGGGATAATTCGAGGGGGGATTCGCTAATGACCACGAATTCTTCTCCTCCCATCCGACAGAGTAGACTGCCGTGTGCTAGCCCACGTCTCAAGGTTTCTGCTACCTCACGCAGAACTTCATCACCTTTGGAGTGGCCACGGGTATCGTTGATTTTCTTAAAGTGATCGACATCTATAACTGCAACACTCATATGTTTTGGCATAAAGCCTAGAGTGCGGCGTTTCTCGAGTATCTTGTACAGGGTCTCACGTCTCAAACAACCAGTGAGTCCATCGTAATCCGCTTGTGCCTTTGCTAGCACCAGCTCCTTTTCCAATTCCACAATTCTTCGGAGCAACCTAGTCTGTTCGTTGATCTCGCTTACGTTCTTTTTGTTTTCCATTTTTTCGTTCCTCCTGCCTTTTATATTTCAAGCGCAGTGCCAATTGAGGAATCAGGGAGTTAGCCGCAATTTGAGGCGTGCCCACCCCATTTTTCTAGGGTGACCGTGCCTCAGTTGGGGAATTTGTATTCTTCATGAAATCTTAACACTAGGAAAACCCATAGCTAGCTTATGATTTAGTTATGCCATTACAAAAATCGCGCCAGCTGTTTTCGCTCTTCTTTGCCATGACTCTGACCGCACAAGCCAAGGACTGTAAAATTGATACTAGCTCCAAGAAATCCATTGAAGCCTCACTTCAAAATACAAAATGGACCCTAGAGAGCTGGGTTTGGAATGGTGACCTCAACTTTGAATCGGGCAATGTGTATTCTACCTCATGGGGTAAGGGAAAATGGCACGCCGACAAACACGGGAGCATTTATCTCATCAATGACTACGACAGATTTAGTCATGTCTTTAAGCTATCCAAGGATAGTTACGCGGGCGCGCGAAATGACGGCGTTCAAGTGAAGGGCCGACTGAATTGCGGGCAACTAAAAGATTGGGACCCCAGTAAACTGGTGATGGGGAATTCCGCAGAAGAAAAAGCCATAGCTCAGTTTTACCGTGAATTACTTGGGCGCGAACCTGATGCTCAGGGCTTCCAATACTGGGTACAAGTTTACAGAAAAGGTGCCCCACTTGAACTCATTAAATCACGAATCATGGAGTCGCCTGAATACACCGCTCGTAAAGTAGCTAGCCAATAAAGCTACGCTGCTTTTTTATCTATACCAAGTTCTTTCATGCGCAAGCTAAGATTCTTACGGTCGATGTTTAGGATTTTTGCGGCTTGAGAAACATTGCCATTGGCTTTGAGCAAAGCTTGCTCAATCCATTCACTGTCAGCTTGTGCAAGCAACTTAGCACGCATTGATTTAATATCACCAAGCTCTGATTTCTTTTTCGAATTCAAAACTCGCAATTCTTCGCTGACAATTTGTTGAAGCGAAGCATTTGGCGAACGCCCTGCTAGCAGAGCGCTTTCAAAACGACCACCTGGAGGTTGAGCATCAATCTGCTGTTCATCATTCACTTCGCCAAGTATTGCGGCACGCTCAATCCAGTTGTTTAATTCACGAATATTGCCTGGCCACTCGTGAGCTAAAAGCGCAGGCCATAAATCCTCTCGAATTCCAGAAACAAAATGCCGCTGACAAAGTGAGCGCGCAATTTCTTTGAAATCTTCCTCACCACGCTCCTTGAGCGGAGGCAGTGAGACCGTCAAAACAGAGAGCCTATAGTATAAATCCTCTCGAAAGCGCTGTTCTTCAATCATCTTAGGAAGGTCTCGGTGTGTGGCCGCAACAATTCTTCCTTGAAAAGGAATGTCCTTATTGGAGCCAAGCTTTCTAAACGATTTTGCTTCGAGTAAGCGAAGAATTTTTGCCTGCAATGAAATATCCATTTCACCAATTTCATCTAAGAACAACGTCCCATGCCTAACAGCTTCAGCAAGTCCTATTCTAGCCTGCGTCGCTCCAGTGAAGGTCCCTTTTTCGTGGCCAAAGAGCTCACTTTCGAGCAAGTCTTTAGGTATGGCCGCACAGTTGATGGCAAGAAAAGGAACATGTTCTTGCTGCTCTTGAAAGGTTAAATAATGCAATTCACGAGCCACAATTTCCTTACCAGTACCGGTGGCGCCACCAATCAGCAGTGTAGCCTTAGGTTTTTTTGAAACACGTAGCAAAATTTCTGAAATTTCTACTAGCTGTGGGCAAGATCCCGTTAGCCTCACAGTTTTTAGTTCCTGAGTCCTGTTTTCCAATTCACGATTCTGCAAACGACAAAGTCGTTTTAATCGCAGTAATAAATCGTTTCTTTCCGACTCCAACACACCACGCTCTGCAGCCCTGAGTACCGAAAATTCCAGGGCATCCATATCAAAAGGTTTTTCAAAAAAAGCAAAAGCCCCTGCTTCGACTGCGCGAATAGCGCATTCTTTGTCGCCATGACCAGTCATCAACACCGTAGGTATTTTTAAGGCCTCTAATACTCCAAACCCATCCATCCCCGGCATTCGAATATCACTAAGCATAACTTGCGGCTGAAACGTTTTAGATTGAGCAATGGCTTCTTCTCCACCAGAAGCTGACTGAACTTCGTGGCCGCGTCTTTCGAAACGATGAGACAAGACTTCACGGACAGATGAGTCGTCATCAACAATCAATATGCGAAATTTCTTATCTCGTAATTTATTTTCTTGTGTCATGCCACAAGCCTTTCTGCCACTGCTTCAGTCCTTTTGAGCTTGAGCAAAAATGTTGTCCCGTTTGGTGATGACTGCTCTAAACTCAGGTCACCACCCAAGCTCCTTGCAATACCAAAACTGATGGATAATCCAAGCCCCATACCGCTTGAGACTTCTTTGGTTGTAAAGAATGGGTCAAAAATTCTTTGCCGTATGTGAGCAGGAATCCCTACACCATTATCCTTCACACGAACAAGGAGTGTGTCTTTTTGCTCATCGCTTTCACTTGCAGAAACTTCAATTTCACCACCACGACCTGATTTTTCAGAAACAGCGTCGCGAGCATTTGTTAGTAGGTTAATTAAAATTTGCTCTATGGCATGGGAGTGAGCCCAAACAGGCAATTTGTTTTTTTGCTCTGCCAGTAAGCCTGTGAAACGAATTTGAATGCCACGATTGGCAAGTTGCTTTCCTAGAAGCATGAAAATGTTAGATGTCACTTCATGCAAATTGACCCATCCAAGATTTTTTGCCTCAATTGCGCCAAGCGATTTCTTTTCTTTACGAGCAAAGTCCCGTAAGTGAGAAAGAAGCTTCGCCATTTTGTCAGCATGAGAGGCAATCACCGTCGATAAATGAATAATGTGCTTTTTGCTTGGTTTTTTTTCAGACTTTAGAATATCAACAATTTCCTGAGAGAATCCCTTAATGCCAGTTAACGGCTGGTTAAGCTCATGACTAATTCCCGCGGCCAATTCGCCTAGAGCCGTCAACTTTGCAGCTTGGGCCATTTGGTCTTGCGTATCTTTTAATTCTCCATGAACACGACCCAAATCCAAATGTGCAGCTTCCAATGTTTGGTGTTTAATCATCAAATCACGCAGCAAAAGCTGTCGTTCTGTATCATCAATGAACATGACGAGTGCTACAGTTTTTCCCTCGAACTCCACATGACGAACTTTGACAGTTACAAAGTGCGCGACGTTGTCAGGACCTTGCAAAGCAATATCGTTGTAGAATCCTGGCTGTGTGAGCATCTCTAAACTCAAATGCCTATCTCTTGATTCTGGATCCACATGAGCTTGCCACTGGCTTGTAATTAGAGAAATAGATTCCCCCTCTAAAGCGGCTTTTTCTTGCCCGAGCAAATTTGCCAGGGAAGAATTCACGGCAATAAATCGTCCCTCAGGAAGAGAAATAGCGCAAAGAGCGTCGTTAGATTCCTCAAAAAAAAGACGATAGAGTTCTATAAATTTCGACACAGCTTTAATCTTATCGTCAAAATTTTGGCCAAGCTTAAGCCTAAAGAAGAGCCAAGGCTGGCTTAAAATAATACAAATAATTACAAATACTTATGGCGCATAAATTGACTCAAAAGCTAAACCTAACTACGACACACGGACTGGTTTTAAAAAACTGCGAGTAACATTTAAGGAGATCCAATATGAAGAAAATTTTAGCACTAATCGTCGCAAGCTTGCTGATGACAAGCCTTCGTGCTGAGGCCGCATTCACGCCGAAGTGCGGACAAGAATTAACAAAATTAAAAATAGGCTTTCATTCCAAAGCAACTAACGCACAAGTCCCACACTATCTTGTATATAACAAACTCTTGAGCGTCCAAAAAAGAGCGTTGGCTTTTTATTGGAAAGCTTTGAACTTAAGACCATTTGCCGATGGTGAGACTTACAACATTTCCACCAAAGTGATTTACGATAAAAACAGACCAACTCAACTCAGCGGCTACAACATTAAAATTGATAACAATGGTGACGAATCCACGGTTACTTTTTTCTTTGCCGCAGGTGAAGGCCAAGCAACGCGATTGATTTATGCTTATTGGAGCAATCAAAGCCCAGTGAACTATTGGGTCTGCCAAGGCGTAAAATAAATTTAGTTTTCTAAAAAAGCAAAAATCCCCGACGAGATTATTTTTTCTCGTCGGGGATTTTATTTTTCAGACAATGTTTAAAGTGTTGGCTCGCCAACAGATTTCAACAAATCAAACCACATGGTTTGTTTTTGGAACTCTAAACCCTTGTAGCGATCAGCGTAATCGTTAAGCTTCCAGTTGGATTGTGGGTACCAAACAGAAACGCCGTTTGCATTTGCGTATTGAGGCGTTGCTTTATTAGCAATGATGTAATCGCTTAGAGCAGCGTTGACCTGCGCAAATACATCACTGTGAATTCTTGTCTGAGCCTGTGAGGAAAGTTTCACAAGGTCAACCAAATCCACATAGTCAGAATAGTAGAACGATTGCACACTAGCCGTAGCTGAGCGCACTTTTTCTAATTCAGCAGCATCTAATTTGGAAATGGAATCTACCAATCCCTGCAATGCCGTGTTCACCACTGACGTTTTAGTTAAATCTAAAGCAGACAAGGTGACTTCAGAGCCACTAGCGGTTTCATCGTTGTAGTAACTCTTGTAGTATTCATCAACCAAGACTGTCGCAACCGCTGCAGGTGTTGCTTCTGGCAAGTTCATAACTCCTGCAAGCCATGTGTCGTATGGCCAACCATCGCCTGGCTCAAGCTCTTGAGCGCCAACGAAGACAGAAACCGTGTCTGACATTTCTCCAGCCACTTCAGCCATCGCCATTAAACAAGCGTCACTACCATAGATGTCGACTCTGCGGCCAATCATCTTAGATGCTTCCTTCATTGCCAAGCCAAGCTGCTCGGTTGTGATGTAATTTCCGGTTTTATCATCCCAAGAAATATCATTAATAGAAGCAAAGCCTTTTTTATTTTTTAAATTCTTGAGGCTATTTAGTTTGGTCATGTGCCAGCCGCTACCATGATTCCAAACGTTAACGAAGTAATGCTTGGCTGGATAATTTTCCACGCCCCAACGGATGAAATCAACCAAATTTTCCCAGCTTCCCATGTCCACAGAGCCCATGTCTTGAACCACTGGTGATGTTACATTTTCTGTATCTTCATCTTTTTGGACATAAACACGCTGCACAGATTCACGCCCCATGCTTGCCCATTGAGCAACGACGTTGATTCTGTCATTTGAACCAACAACTTCCATTTCGTTCATGTCTTTAAATCCAAAATGATCAAGATTATTGTTGCCATTCAAAAAAGTTAGAATGGTCCACTCTTTTTCCTCAACCTTCTGCTTTTCAACAGAACTAGCGAAAACTTGTGGTGCCATTAATGTGGCCGATGCGGCCAAAATCGCAAATTGTTTTTTCATTCGAAGTTTCTCCCTTGGAGCAAACCATCGACGACATGAGGCGATATCATTAACAAATTATTGACGGCTAGTTTTTTTTCCTAATGCGCAGCGAGAGGTGTCTAATGATCTCAACAGTTATACCGATGTCTTTTGGTTAAATTTGGAATTGTTGCCAAAGCTGAAATCACATAAAATTAAATTGTGCCTAGCCGTCTCTGTATTCTTTGTCTTTGCCTAACGAGTTTTCAGCTCCAAGCACAAAACCATATTGAAACACTCCTTCAGCACTATCCCCAAGCACATCAGACACTGTTTAGAAATCTCAAAGCCAAGCAGCCCATCCCATCTTATGATTTTGATGCCAACAGAGAGCCAGAACATGCACTCAAAGAAGGCATGGGAGGACAATGCAACACGCATGCTCGAGTTGCCGCACTAGCTTTAATGAAAAATGGCGTTCGAGCTGAGGATTTAAGAATAGTCAGTGCTGTCAACAACTCAGCCCTGGACAAGCTATGTGAAAATCGCAAAGGCCTTAGCGCCAATCACACCAAGGATGGATTAAGCGGTCACGTCTTCTTGCTGCTAAAATCCAACAATCAGTGGCAGCTCATCAACACAACTACCGTGCCGGGAACTCCACCAGCGAAACCATTTGCTCCACAAGAATTGGAGATGACCTCATTCCATAGCCCGGAAAAATTAGAGGCCATGATGCAAAGAGGGCCCGTGCAAATTCCAGAGGCAGTAACACAATCACTACCAAAAAATATTTTTGGCAAAATGACAATTTTTCATTCTGTACGTCCTGACCAATACCCCAGTCATGACTTTAGTAAGAGAAAAAATTTAATTGCTAGCGGTTCGTTAAACAGCGACATCTGTCGCTACGGTCAAGCGATTGCCCCAGAACGTGAAAGCCTCTTACACGAATAAATTAACGCAGCTGCGACACCAAAAGGTAGGCCGTACCGTTAGTAAACGAGGCGGCCGCCAAAGAGGAAACTGAAGATAGAGGACTGTTGGTTGATGGCGGGTTCGAACTTAACTCCGCCTTTAAGCGCCAGACTTGGAGTCATTGCAAACAAGTAATCGGCACCAGTGAAAAACAGAACTTTAGATGAGCGCATGCCCATGCCAAGGTAAACTTCGTAGGGTTCAGCAGAAAAACGCCCTTCTAAGCCTGCGCTAAGTACAGAATCGCTCACATCCAACACAAACAACCCCAATGCCCAAAAATCCCAAGGTGCATAGCCCATTGAAGTGTAAGAATCGATAGCACTGGTTCCTCCTAAACGCGGTCCCAGTGCTGCACTCCAAAAAAAATCACCCTTATCTAAAGCCGTGGCCCGAGATGATGAAAGCAAAAAGCACGCTAAAAGAAGATATTTTTTCATCTTCGCTCAGCTTAACCGATTGCAGGCTTAGTTGAGAAGTTATGACGGGTGAATATTTCACGTATCGTGCCAGTTTGACTTCTCATGACAATAGAATGAGTTGTTCCCTGACCACCCATTCCCATAAATTTCACACCACGAAGCCATGAGCCATCTGTCACACCAGTAGCGCAAAACAAAACATTGCCTTTGGCAAGTTCTTCAAGACGATACACTCTATCTAAATTTTTAATTCCCATTTTCTCAGCACGTGAACGCTCATGGTCGTTTCTCCACATGAGCTTACCAATGAAATCGCCACCCAAACACTTCAGCGCTGCTGCAGCAATGACTCCTTCAGGAGCACCGCCAGAACCTAGCAAAATATCCACACCTGTTTCTGGATTGCACGTTGAAATGGCTGCAGAAACATCGCCATCACCAATGAGTTTAATGCGACATCCGACTTCTCTCACTGTTTGAATCAAATCTTTATGTCGATCTCTTTCCAAAATCACCACCGTCATTTCAGAAAGCGCTTTTTTCTTTTTGCCAGCAACCACATTGAGCATTTCAGGAATTTTCATGGAATAGTCCAAAGCGCCCTTGCATTCTGGGCCAACAGCAATCTTATCCATATATGTATCTGGAGCATGCAAAAAATTTCCACGGTCAGCGATGGCTATAACGGACATGGCATCATAGCGTCCCATAGCGCAAATTGTTGTGCCCTCTAGTGGATCAAGTGCCACATCTACTTGAGGCGAGTCTTTGTCACCACAACCAAATGTTTCTCCGATATACAGCATAGGAGCTTCGTCGCGTTCGCCTTCACCAATCACAACAGTGCCACAAACCTCTACGCTTTCCATTGCTTTTCTCATGGCGTTGACCGCTGCTTGATCTGCAGCATTGGAATCGCCACGACCCATCAGCTTAGCGCTGTTAATGGCCGCCGCCTCGGTGACTCGAACAAATTCTAAAGCAAGGTTCCTATCCATTTTTCACTCCTTATATCTTATGCATGGATTAAGTTTTACGCTGTCCACGCTTTTCTTCAAATTTCACTTGAGATTTCTTATACATTTTATAACCACGAACGGACTGTCCACTTGGCACTCGCAACAACCCTCTTGAAACGCGAGTTTTCAAATCGCCAACCTGCACTAAAACTTGCGCCTTCATGTCAGATATAGCCTTTGGTGTTTCAAGTATTTCTCCGACGCCAATACCTTCCACTTCTACAATTTCAGAAATGCGCACACTAGAATCTGGTAAAAGCTGGCCTGTTTTTAAATCTTCACCAGCAAGGGCATCGCCAATTTTTGAGCGAGCACTAGCGGCTGCCTCAGAAATTTTTGAAAACAACTCCACAGCAGATGAACCCGCATGTTGCGATTCAAACTTCTTAACATTCTCAGACAACTCATCTCGAAGAGCTTGAAATCTTCTCACAACATCTTTTAACTCGTCGGACAAACCCGCTCGCTGTTTTTGCTCATATTCTTGCGCGCGCTTGCGAGCCTTTTGTTCTTCTTGCTCATATTGATTGATCTTGCCCTGCAACTCCTGCTCACGCTCTTGAATTTTCAAATGCGCTAGCTCAAGCTTTCTAAGTGACAGCTCTACATTTTCATTTTGTGCTCCAGAGCGCAGCTCCCTTGAGCGGCGTATCACAGCTTCTGGCAATCCAACGGATTCCGCCGTTTCCAATGCCGAAGAATCGCCAGGAATATCCATCAAAATTTGATAAGTAGGGCGATTTGTTTTTTTATCAAACGACATTGCGGCAATACGACAATGCTCGTTGGTCATGGCGAATTGCTTAAGGGCGCCATAATGGGTTGTAATAAAAATTCTCGTTTGACGGCTAAGCAAATGCTCAATCACCGCTTGAGCAAGCGGCTGCCCCTCTTCTGGAGATGTTCCCGTAGCAATTTCATCAATCATGATGAGGTCATCTGAGTGACTATCCTCAAGCATTAACTTTAACTTGGACAAATGAGCTGAAAACGTGGACAAGTTCATTTCCAAACTTTGTTCATCGCCAATATCAACAAACAAGCCGCTAGTGACATGAGAGACTTCAAATCCATTTGCAGGAACCAAAGAACCTATTTTCGCCAGACATAAGCCCAAGCCCGCACTCTTCAAAAGCACAGTTTTTCCGCCCGTATTAGGGCCCGTCAAGATTAAGGCCTTCTCCCAAGATAACGAGTTCTTAACTACGGGGCGTTTTAGACAAAGAAGCGGGTGGTACAAACTTTCAAAAGAAAATTGGTCTCCAAGCTTGGCCACGCAAACCGGTCCATTCCAAGCATGCGCAAATTTTGCAAAACTTTGCACCAAATCTGCAAGTGCAATGAGGTCTTGATTTTTAAACATGTAAGAAACAACAGGCTGCGTGTCTTTCACAACAATGCCCAGGATACGTTCTATTTCTTTTTCAATTTCTCTTTCGACTAACTTTAGCTGATTGTTCCATTCAACAACCTCTTCAGGCTCAACAAAAATAGTCTGCTCTGTGTTGGACACATCATGGACAATTCCAGAAACCCGGCCACGGAAGTTGGCTTTAATGGGAAGCACATAGCGACCTTCACGATGCGTGATGTAGAAATCTTGCATCACTTCTGCCAAACGAGGATCGTGCAAAAATTCTTCCAAACGCCTTTTAATTTTTTCGTGCAATTCTTTTTCCAAATGACGAAGAGCTGACAAATCGTCTGAGGCCCAGTCCACAAGCTCACCGCGATTATCAAGAAGCGGAAAATGTTTAGCACTCCATGATTCAAGCAAATTCAAATCTCTGAGCAATGCTGCATTTTGAGGCAGCTTCGTTTGAAATTTCGAAATAAAATGAACTAAGCCTTGCACGACTTTTAAAGATTGGACCAAGTCGGCAAACTCAGAAACACTGATGGGTCCCAATCTCGAAATGCGTTTGAGCATTGGGCGCACTTCAGGCGAGTCAGCCAACGGAAGGTGCAATTCCTTTTCTTGCTTAAGTCCAAGTAATTCCTTTGCTGAAAAAGCACGCTGCGCACATTGCTCGTCTGTAAACTGACCAGGCACCAAGGTTTGAGCTAACGCCTTCCCCATTGGGGTCTGAGCCATCTCTACTAAATGCAATTGAATCGACGACCACTCCAAGGCCTCTAATGAAGCGCTTGACACTCGAAAATAAGGGTCCTGATCCATAGCTTTTCTTCTACTCGCCCCTCATAAGACTTTCAAATTCACTGCTAATCTGTGTCAAACGCGTCTGCGACCTCTGTATTTGCACTTGCCCCGGACCTGCACCCTTAATCGTCTTGAGGTAACGTCTTTCTGTGTAATCGACAACCATTGCGTTCTGCTTTTTAGCCTTAGAATTCCACAGAGCTAGCTGACAACCCCACTCGATGAGGTCTGCTGTAGCCTCTTCTTTAGCCCCAAACCCTTTTTGACCTCTAGGGATCCAAACATGCGCTCCTTGCAACGCTCTGACGTGAAACCACAAATCACGATCTTTGGCCTGCCTAAACAATTCTGCGTTTTCATCAGCGCTCCGCCCTACCCGCGCCCAAAGCTCACCCTCTTGCCTGGGAAACCTCACCCATATGCCAGGCTTTTTTCTTGGCGTTGATTTTTGCAATACTGTTGTCTGTTCAGCTGTCGTCGTTGATGTGATTTGAGCTTTCTTTTGTGCTCGAACAATCAAAGACTGCACGCCTTCTGCCTTAATTTTTTCCAAGCGCTGTGAGGCCATTTCTATGGTTTTTAGTGCCCGCCTACGCATTTGAAAGATTTTCTTCTGAGCTAAACCAATATTGTTTTTCCCAAATGAAGGAAAGCTTCCCTTGGCAATTTCATTTTGGATGAGCATTAAATCAGCTGCAGACCATGCCTCACTTCGTGCCCACAACTCAGGATTTGCTTCGAGTTGTGTGCAAATACCAGAAAACGAATTGAGCCAATGCTGAGCCACTTCAAGATCTTTCTCTATTGCAGCACTTAGTTTTTTTAATTTTTTTTCAAATTTTCTCTCTAATGTTGTTTGCTCTTGATTCACAACGGACTGCGTTTGGGGCGCCTCACTTTCATTCTCCACAATAAAATCAAGATTGGCCCAATTCACTTGCAAGACGTAAGGTTTAATGACGTCCGGCTTGCGAAATTCCAAGCCCTGTTTTGAAACAACAATCATGTATGCTTCTGCAAATTCTAATTGCAAAACGTCTTGAACCACCGTGATTTTTTTAAGACGCTGCCCTACAAAATGTGAGCGGCAATAAAGCTGAAAGGGATGGGTCACTGGAACAGGAAGCGGTTCTAGATGGCTTAGCGAGGACTTGGATTTCAATGTTTTTATGCACAAATCTTGTGCAGCAACCCCAAATAAAACACCCTTTGGGGAAGGATGAAATTCCAATAACAACAGCCATTTATCTTTAACCTTTAGGCTTTTCGCCCCTTGAAGCTGAGTTCCCTCGGGAAAGCATTTGACAGATTGCATTAGATCCTGCATAAGTAATTGACTTTAGTGTTAGATAAGGAGCCTATCAAGGATGCCCGCAAAATCAAAGAAAGCTCTCAAGCCATCCAAAAAAGCAGCACCCGCAAAGAAAGCAAAACCTGCACCAGCTCCTAAGAAAATCGTCGCTAAAGCTAATGTAAAAGCCACAGCAAAAGCACCCATTAAAGCGACTGCCAAAGTCGAATCCAAGGCAGAAAAAAGCAAAGGCCCAAAGCTCACACCTGCTGAAATGAAAGCCGCCACAAGGAAAGAACTTGCTGCTGCTGCCATGAAAGCCGCCATGCAAAGTACAGAAGACGATTCTTCTGCTGAAGAAGAAGAGTTTGATCCGGCTGCTTTCTTTGCCGCCTCTGGTGGTAAAGGCGAGTTTCGTGCACACATCATGCGAAAAGAACGCGTTGAGGCTGGAGTCACGGTTCGTTACAGACTTGTCGACAGCCCACTTGTCAGCAACGCAGAAATGCTCAACCTCTCCAAAGGTGGCATGTGTCTAGTAACCGCCAGCAAGTTGAAGGCTGGCGCTACACTTCGAGTGGAAATTCCACTTCCTCACACCTCAGAGTTATTCGCCATTCAAGCGGAAGTCGTTTGGAGTCAGCCTGTTGGTGAAGAAACCAACGCCGATGGCAAACCCATTATTCGCACGGGTCTTAAATTTTTGCCTATGTCGCTCGCGAAAACCGCAGTGATTAGCAGCTTCATTCAGCAAAGACGTGATCAGGTGATTATGGCCAAAATTGGTCTTCATAATTTCACCGATTCAGCGCCAGTTGCAGGACTCGATTAATTTTGATTTCAGGCTAAACTAGCCAAATGATCCCAAGCATTTCTCCAGAACCCGCCCAGGGGTCGCCACTGGACAACAAAGGCTACAGAAAAAAGCCTGTCTGGATATATTTGGTTGCGATCATTTTAATATTTAACCCGATTGGGAATCTTTTCTATTCCTTACTTGTCGACAATCCTGCAAATCTAACACGAGCCGACGTTTGGCTTTATTGGGTGACTCACTTATCAAAAGGAACGATTGCCTTGTGGTCACTCCTAAGTCTTTCTGGAGTCGCCCTACTATACGTCAGCACATGGACATGGAAAATGTCCATGACAGCCATAGTGATTGTTGTGGCCTACAACATGGCTATGTTTTTAGAACACGCGAAGACTGGCTGGCTGTCGACACTAAGCAGTTTTTTAATAACGATTGCCTTTGGATGGATTTTGTTTTCTTCAGAATTCCGCAGACCCTATTTATTTCCTAAGCTTCAGTGGTGGCGCAGTTCTCAAAGAAAAATTATCAATATGCCCATTAAAATTGGCAACACAGATGATCACGCTTTCTTGGTGAACATTTCACTTAGCGGTTTGCTTGTGGAATGGCCTCCAGACCAAGCGATTCCGCCCATTCACGGACGAGTGAACATCATGCTCACTCCTGGCGTTGTGCTTGTTTGTGAAATGAAGAGGCAGACATCTCGTGGTTATGGCTTTCAATTTGTTAATTTAAACAAAGAACAAATCAAGACCGTCAAGTCATTCATTAAGCGCATCGAAAAAGGTGCCTAGCACCTATCTAATATTTTTCGGAGATGGCCAAGACAAGTTCGTCCTGAAGCTGTTTGGCGGCACTTAAGTCTTTTTGCTTGTTGATGAGTATACAAAACGCGAGATTTTTATTCTGTGGTGTTTGCAAGTATCCCGCCAAACCACTCACAACAAATGGAGATGTGAGAGTTCCTGTTTTAGCGGCAAGAGTCAGTTCAGAGACCCCTTTTCGTTTCTCGAGTGTGCCAGGCTTCCCAGTACGGGCGAGGCTCATGTAATAAGCCGAGTAGTGAAGTTGGTTTTGAGAAATTCTCTCCAAAAGTTTAGTCGCAAATCGACAGCTCATCGTGTTCTCGGCCGTCAAGCCAGAGCCATTCACTAAAGATGCGCCTGATTTATCAATTTTTGAAACGTAGTCATCAATGAGCTTGGTCGCCTTTTCATAGCTAGCAGGCGCTCCGTATTTCTCAGCTGCTGCGTGAAGCAAAATCATCTCACTCATAAAATTATTGCTAAAAGAATTCATTCCATCAATTAGTTGATAGAGTGGTTTTGAAGGGTGGGAATACAAGACAGACGCGCTCTTGGGTGTAGACGCAAAACGAATAGCGCCTGAATGCTCAATACCTTGAAGCTCTAAGAATTTTTTTAAATTTTGCGCAAAATACATGCTTGGATTTTGCACAGAGACATAACCAGTTTTTAAGCAACCTGTGATTTTATATTTTTCAGAATCGTTTGAAGAAGAAAGTAACTTGCCGCGAATAGGATCGCCAGTGTTCAACTTGCCTTCCGTGTTGAGCTGGATGTATCCGGTATCAATAGGATCAACGGACAAACGACAACCTTGATCTCCATGAACGGGTTTTAATGTTACCGAGTTGAAATTAAGCGATGTTGCAGAAAGCTTTGCCGAATACGCTCTAGTGGAGTGATCTGTAGTTTCATTGATTTCAAGATTTGTGGCGTTAAAAAAACTAGTGTCTAAAACCAGGTCCCCTGAGATTTTTTTCACGCCCATCAAACGAAGTTCCTGAGTCACAATGTAGAGGTCTTCTGTGATGAACATGGGGTCGCCGTATCCACGAATATAGAGATCGGGCAGCTCAGCTTTTGCGTTAGGCTTAGCTACACTCGACAACAACTCTGTCTTAAGACGATAGTCCGGACCAAACTGTTCCAAAACAAGAGCAGAGCTAATGAGTTTTGTGAGTGAAGCTGGCGAGAGCTTTTGAGCGGCTCCGATGTCTAGAATTTCTTTTCCTGAATTTAAATCGACTACAGAAACACTGACCGAACCTGAAAGCTTTTTAAATTTCGCCACCGTAGAATCAAACGACGACTTCGCCTCAACAGCCAAAGCAAAGCAGCCAAGCGCAATGACGAACAAATACCGCATTAAACGTTTGCCGAAGTCCCGCTACCAAATGTGGAGCCCATCAAGCTTTTGGGCATTCCCTTTGGAATGGCTGACAGCAGTTTCTTGGTGTAGTCCTCACGCGGATCTTTATAAATAGAAATGGCGTCAGACATTTCAACTAATTTACCGTTGTACATGACTCCCACTTCATCAGAGATAAATTTCACAACCGACAGATCGTGAGAAATGAAGATGTAGGTGAGTTTGAATTCATCTTGCAAATCTAAAAGCAAATTCAAAATTTGAGCTTGAATGGAAACGTCGAGAGCCGATACAGATTCATCACAAATAATGAACTCCGGCTGCACCGCCAAAGCGCGCGCAATACAAATACGTTGGCGCTGACCACCAGAGAATTCGTGTGGGTAACGAGTTAAGAACTTAGGATTGAGCCCCACGCGATTCATCAACTGCTCGGCGTGCTCAAAACGTTCCTTAGGTGTGCCGCCAATTTCATGAATGGTCATGGGCTCCATAAGAGCTGCACCAATGGTCATTCGCGGATTCAGAGAAGCATAAGGATCTTGGAAAACAATTTGCATTTTTCTACGCATCTTGCGCATTTCATTTGCGTCGAGCTTGGTGATGTCTGTGCCGTTATAAATAATTTGACCAGAGGTCGGCTCAATCAAACGCAAAATGGTGCGTCCAAGAGTGGTTTTTCCACATCCGGACTCGCCCACAAGGCCAAGCGTGCGGCCCTTGCGGACCTTAAAGCTAACACCATCTACCGCTTTAACGTGATCTTTCACGGCACCAAGCAGACCGCCGCGTATAGGGAAGTGTTTTTTAACATCGACAATTTCAAGGAGCACAGGGTTGCTGCTATCAGAAATTGAACGCGCCTCTTTTGCAATATTGAGGGTTTGTGAAAATGGTTTTTCTTGTCCATCTTCAGTCATGAAATCGCTCACAGTCGCTAAACGCTTAGGATGATTCTCAAGAGAAGGACGGCACGCTAGCAAACCTTTGGTGTAAGGATGTTTGGGTGCTTGGAAAATGTCTTTTGCACGGTTGTGCTCGACAATTTTGCCTCGGTACATCACCACGACATCATCGGCAATATCAGCAATCACACCTAAATCGTGAGTGATAAAGAGCATGCTCATTTTGTATTCTTGCTGCAACTTCAAAAGAAGTTCCAAGACTTGTTTTTGAATGGTCACATCCAGCGCTGTTGTTGGTTCATCGGCAATGAGCAACTTAGGACCGCAGGCAATGGCCATAGCAATCATCACGCGTTGTTTTTGACCGCCTGACATTTCATGAGGGTAAGAATGGATTTTTTGCGTTGGGTTGGGAATACCAACCTGATTAAGCAAATCCAATGTTTTTTCAAAAGCTTCTTTTTTAGAGAGCTTTTGATGAAGCATCAGAGCTTCCGCAATTTGATAACCAACCGTGAACACAGGGTTCAAACTGGTCATTGGCTCTTGGAAAATCATGGAAATTTGGTTGCCACGAATAGCTCTCATTTCAGATTCAGAAAGAGTCAGCAAGTTCTTGTCTTTGAAGTAAAGTTTGCTTGAAGGAAGAATGGTGCCTGGAGGATTTGGAATCAACCTCATCAAGGCAAGTGATGTGACGCTTTTTCCAGAACCTGATTCACCGACAAGGCCTACCGTTTTACCTTCAGGAATGGAAAACGAAATGTTGTCGACTGCTTTGGTGAGGCCCTCTGAGGTTTGAAATTCAACGGAAAGATTTTCAATCCTAACAAGTGGTTGAGTTGTATTTGGGGTTTCGGCCATCTTATTGCTCCGTACTTCGTTTTCTTTATTATTTCAGGTTCTTAGATTGTCAGGTTCTTAGTTTTGGGTCAACTGCATCGCGTAAGGCATCTGTGAACAAACTCATCGCCAAACAGATAAAAAACATTCCAAGGGTAGCGCCCGCTAGTCCCCACCAGACCCCTTGCACGAGCTCACCCTTGGAATCATCGATCATGGCGCCCCAGCTGGCGGTACCTGTTTGGGCCCCTATTCCCAAATAGGTTAGAACGACTTCAGCCTTTATGGCGTCCACGAATCGCAAACTAAAACTAATCGTCAAAATATGGATGACGTTTGGCAAAATATGCACAAAAATTTTCCTCATGTGACCACCACCAATGGCACCCGCGGCTTGGACATATTCTCGATTTTTATGCTTCATGAATTCCGCACGAATCAAGCGCGCAATGCTCACCCACGTGGTCACACCTAAAGCAATGCAAACCGTGTTGATGCCCTTGCCAAGCGCAAATCCGATGGCAACCAAAAGAAGAAATTCTGGGATGTTCGAGACCATCGTGTTGACCCAAGTAATGAGGTCATCAATCCAGCCACCAAAATACCCGGCCAAAGCGCCCATGATAAGCCCAATGGGAGTGGCAATCAGAGAAGAAACCAAGCCAACATAAATGGCCGTGTAGGTTCCCTGTAAAACTTTCGCTGTGACAGAACGCCCAAAAATATCGAGCCCCAGCCAATACTGCCAGCCCGAACCAAATGTAGGTTCTGCACGAGAAGCACCAATTTCTGCTTGCCAGCTTGGTGCCACCAACCCAAGTTTCACGCCAAGTGCTGTGAAAAGATAAATCAAAATAATGCCAAAGCAAAAAACTGTGGTGGGTTCACCTAGCAAACGCCTGAGCGCATCGGACGTCAGTGAATTCCCCTTAATGTGTTTGGATAAAAATTTCATCGCAGTTGCACCCTAGGATCGACAAGCGCATAAAGCATGTCTGAGATTGCATTAAAAACAATATAAGCCACCGTACCTAAAACTGTGGTGGCAATGATGACGGGACGATCCGCATTGGAAATAGCTCTTACAATGAGGTCACCAAGACCTGGAATTCCAAAGAAGCTTTCCAAAAGCAGAGCACCCAAAATCAAAAATGGAATGTTAATGACAAGGTTGGTGATGAGCGGAATCATGACGTTCTTTAGAACATGAGTGATTAAAACACGTTTTTCTGAAAGTCCTTTAGCGCGGGCTGTTCTCACGTAATCTTGATAAATTTCATCGAGCACAAGCGTTCGGTAAAAGCGAACCTGCGGTGCAAGTGAAAGCAATATGTAGATGATGCCAGGAAGCATGAGGTACGGCCAGCGACCAATGAGCGAGCCATCATAACCGCTGATGGGAAACAAACCCCATTTGTAAGCTAAGAAATACTGACCCGCCAGAATGTAGACCAACACGCTTACACTTTGGCCAGCCACACACATTGCCACTGAAAGACGATCCATCCAACGCCCCCGAAAGACCGCCAGAATCATCCCTATCATGAGGCTCAGAAAAGTTGACAGAAAAAATGGAGGCGCGACCAAGGAGAAACTTGGTCCTGCGCCATCAATAATCATGTCTGTAATTTTTTGTTTCGTGGCGTAGCTTCGACCAAAATCGAGCGACACGAGTTGCTTGAGCAAGTTGCCGTATTGAACAATGGCTGGTTTATCCAAACCGTACTCAGCACGGATGCTCGCAAGAGTTTCCGCGTTAGCATGCTTACCAGCCAATTGATAAACAGGATCGCCGGGAACCACGTTAAAAATCACAAACAAAAGCGCTGTTGTTCCCAACACAATAGGAATGGAGTACAGCAAGCGCCGAATAATAAAGGTCGTCACAATTGTCCTGCCTTTTCTTTACTTCAAACCTTGAGCTTTGCGTTCAACATCAACTTTGTAAAACTTCGCTGGATGGGGAACACCAATGTAGCCTGCCCTGTAGTTTTTAAACCAAGGCTGCTGCAACTCATACGTGATACGATGAGATTCCGGAACAAATGGCAAATCTTCAACAAAGATGTCGAGCATCTGTCGAATAATTTTTCTGCGCTCAGGAGAATCCTGCATTTGCTTCATTTTATCAAACAAAGCGTTGTACTTGGGGTTGTCATAGTTGGCAGCGTTAGGACCAGGAGACTTGTTAGGCCCGTAAATGAGCTGCAAGAAGTTCTCAGCATCAGGATAATCCGCACCCCAAGCAATGCCCCACATCTGGGCTTTTTTGGTATTTAACTTCGTGGAAAGCTCAGAAAATGTATTGAGATTCACACGTAGCTTAACGCCAATGACTTCCAACTCTTTTTGCAAGTTCTCAGAGAGCTGCCTTGAATCGGAACCATTGCTGGTTTCATAATTGATTTCAGGCAGGCCTTTCCCTTCGGGAAAACCAGCTTTCGCCAAATATTTTTTAGCTTCTTCAATATCGTATTTAGAATAAGGGCTGACAAAAGCGGCATCGTAGCCTGCCAAACCTGGAGGAACCAGCGTTTGAGCAATCAAAGCTCTTCCGTTACGGAAGATATCAATAACCTTTTGCTTATTCATTGCCAAAGAGATGGCTTTGCGAAGATTGGCACCACCTTTTTTAATCACAGGATCTTCATGGTTAAACGAGATGTAAACCAAATCAGGTTCTGGTTCTTTGGTTAACCCTAGGCCTTTAGCTTTCAAATCGGCAACCAAATCTCTTGTCTCAGGATTGATTGCTGCTTTGTAGTTGTCTTTTGGAATGGAGGTCATATCAATTTGACCACTCATGAAATTGAGCCACATGGGTTGAGATTCCACAAACACTTTCAATTCCAACTTGTCAGCGAATGGTAGTGGCTTGCCAGCATCTGCTAGCAACCCTTGCGCCTTCGCATCTTCATCACCGACAGAAGGATAGGTTTGTCCGTGCCAGTCAGGGTTTTTCACGTATTCAATGGTGGAGTTACGAGTCCACTTCACAAATTTGAAGGGGCCTGTTCCCACAGGGTTGTTGTTGAAATCAGGACCCACTTTTTCAACAACTTCACGAGGAACAACATGACCATAAGGCATAGCCAAAACAAAAAGAAGTTGAGGATAGGGCTTGGTCACGGTGATTGCTAAAGTTTCATCGTCAATAGCTTTGAAACCTTCAGGTGCGTTGTCGTAATCGACTTTAGCAGCTTTTTCTTGCGCTTTTCTCCACTCAGCAATGCCTTTGATGTGGCCATCAAAAATCCAATAGCCAGGAGAGTTGAGTTTAGGGTCGCAAATACGAAGGAAGGAATAAACAAAATCTTTTGCTACAACGGCGCGGCCTTTGCCTCCAGCAAACGCCTCATGATCGGTGAACTTCGCGCCTTTTTTAAGCTTGAAGGTGTAGGTTAATCCATCCTTGCTGACTGTGGGCATTTCAGAAGCGAGCAAAGGCTTGAGCGTGTGGGGACGAACAAGATATTCGTACTCCAATAACGACTCATAAACTTGGCCAACAGCAATTGCCGTGTAGCGAGTTTCAGCAAATGCTGGGTCCAAGCTTGTTGCGTCTGCAATCATAGGAATTCGCAGGGTGTTGTCACTGGAATTCTTATTGGTGCAGGCACCAAGGCCTAGAGCCAAAAGAGATGAAATGAATAGGGTTTTTGGTTGTTGTTTAAAAAAACGAATAGGGGATGTTTTTTTCATAGGTACAAAGAAAGAGCACGAGTAGAGCCGACGAGTCAAACTCTAGATTCCTTTAAAAGACTTAAAATTCTTTCACAGAAATTGATGCACCGGGTTGCCACTTAAAAGACTCTTTGCGAATCGTGTTCCAAACCTCAGCTGTTTTCCAAAAAAAGCTCAGTTGTTTTTGGCCAGCCGAAAAAAGGACCAATTGAGCAGGCAATGTTGCCAACCCTTCCCCTTGAAAATCAGAATAACGGGCCTCTAGCACGGGTCTCATGGATTCCACCGGTGCATGAAGTTCGGGAAGTTTTTGTTGCTTATCAAAATAAAGCACTCTTTGTGGGGCAAAGCTTGTCGGGTCAATCCAAACCATTCGACCACCCTGTCGCGTTGTGAAACGGGCTCGATAAGCACGTTCTTCCTCAACAAAGCGACATTCGAGGTCCTTTTCAAACCGTGACCTGACCCCCACGCGAGTCAGCAAGGAATCAAAATAAGCCTCTGGAAACAACGGGAACGGCACTTGCTCAAGAAAGCGCGCACGACGTGGTGAATTCTTTTCCATTTCAACGGCAGGAATTCGGTAAACAACGTTGTCCCGAGGTAAAAAGACTTGCAACCAATCCTCGTTCCACACCAGCATGCCAAGACGGATTCCCAAAGCCCCAGTAATTTCAACTCGACTTAGGCCAGGCCAGACAACCGCCAACTCCAAATCTAAGGAATGATCTTTGGTTTCCAACACCGCACTTCCACGAAGCGCTTCCATTCGCTCATCGCGATAATGAGTGCGCTCAGCGACCGTGGCGCAAGTTTCAATTTTCGTTGGTAAGGGACGCTGGAGCTCTTTGCTGGTCGTTGTGCACGCCACCGCGAGACATGCGAGAGGAATCGACACAATGAAAGCCGGCATCCCAGCGACATAGCGATTCTGAGGTGCCATAAGAGGTTTCTTTACGCGCGGGAAGCAGGGAAATTTTTCGCTCAATATTGACCTTATCGGTTTCTTTTTCAGGTCCCAAGCGCAACGCCAACTCATAATAGGTTCTAGCATCACCAATTCGGCCAAGTTTTACAAGCACGTCACCTAAATGTTCTGCAACGATGCTTTCTGAGGGTTTCATGGCAAAAGCGACCAACAAAACCTTGTAGGCTTCTTGGTGTCGTCCCATTTTATGCAAAACCCAGCCCAAAGAATCGCGGATATAAGGGTCTTGGGGTCGCAACTGTGAAGCTTTTTGAATATAGGCATGGGCTTGTTTGAGGTTTTCGCCTTTGTCCGCCCACACGTAACCAACAAAATTCAAGGCTCCAACATGTTGGCTTTTTTCAATGAGGCTTTGCATGATTTTAATGGCGCTAGCTGTGTCACCTTTTTTCTCATAACTAATGCCGCGGATGTAAAGCAGACTGTCGCTGACAGGTAACTTAACTAAGGATCTATCTAAAACCGCAAACACATCATTCCAGCGTTGCTGAGAGCTAAAATACGACACGCCGGTTTCGTATGTGCGCTCAAGGTCTGCAGTGGTCAGCTCAGCATTGCTTTCATTTTTATCCAACACCTGGAAATAGAGCTTGTCAGCTTGCTTCACTCGCTCGGTCTTGCTCAAAATGTACAAACGTCGAACTAAGGCATCGGTGAACAAGGGAGACTTCTCCGTAATTTTTTCATAATGCTTAAGCGCCTTGTCCAAAGAGGAAAGTTGCTCATAAACCGAGCCCAAATAAAAACGAATGTTCTCACTTTCTGGGGATTGCTTCAAAAGTTCTTCAAATTTGCGGCTAGCATCCACGTACTCTTTGAGTTCAATGAGAATCAATCCAATTTTTACTTTATTGGGCAAATCCGTGGGATCGACTCGCTCATGATTTTGGAAAGCCTCAAGTGCTTTGCGATAATTTTTAACATCCATGTAATAGTGGCCAAGTTTTTTGTGATAGATGGCGGAATCGGTTTGGTTGGCTAGCCATGAATAAGTTTCGATAGCTCCGCTTTGGTCGCCCATTTTTTCTTGAAGACGCGCAAGATAAACACCAGCTTGTACAAAGCCTGGACGATCATCAATGGCTTTTTCAAAAGCGTGTTTGGCTTCCTTGTCACGATTCGCCTCATACTCCAAGCGGCCCAAATAAAACCATGCCAACGCCGAATCTTCGCTATCTTGGGTGAACTTTGTCAAACGGGCACGAGCTTGTGAGAATTTTCTCTGCTCAATTTCAACCAGAGAAAGGTAAACAATGACTTCTTCATTGTTGGGAGTTTTAAGAAGGATTTCATTATAAAGCTTTGTGGCCTCAGCAAACTGTTTTGAAGTGGCGTAAAGATTCGCGAGTAAAAGCTTTGAATCGTAGAGTTGTGGATCGAGCTCTAAGCTTTTCTGCAATTTCTCGCGTCCTTCGTCAACTTTTCCTTGGCGCAGGTACTGCTGACCAATGGCAAAATGCAAATAAGCTGAGTGAGGATCAGCCAGTAATGCTTTTTCTAAGAAGACCAGAGCCTGCTCTGGCTTTTCATTTTCCGAAAACCAATTGGCCATTAAAAAATAATATGAAGATTGGGAATTCTGGCCCGCGAATGTGGCCAAAGCTTCGGGTTTTTTTTTCTCCACGCTTTTTTGGAAATAAAAACGCAATTCAGCGGCAGCTAGAAAAAATGATTTCTTCATGTCCTCTACAAAATGAGACGCATCACAAGCAGACAAGAAAAGTATCATCATGAGGAGTGTCGAGCGCCGAGCAAACACCCTGATTTTCACGAAGATGTTTGATGTGATTTTGCTCGCAGGCATCCTCTATGCCTATCGACATTTTTCATGTGTCTCTTTAAAAAGAAATGCGTAGGTTAAGGCGTCAAAAAACTACTGATTTGACGCTGGCGCAGCTTCTGTGGGAGCAGCGTTTTCGACCGCAGGCTCTCGCGATGGGACTGCAGCATCGTCAGACTGAGGAGCGCTTGAACCAACGGTGGCTGCTGAGCCGCCAGTTGGAGCCGCTGGCGCTTTGCTATCTGTCATTCGTGTTGGGAGTTGTTTTTGGATGCGAATCACAATACGTCTGTTTTCTGCCTGATTGGCGGGAATGGATTCACCCGCTGGAGTGCGGTTGGGAACAACAGGTTCCGTGTCTGCAAGACCCACAGGACGAAGATTTGTGCGAGTCAAACCTTTAGATTCGATCAGACGAACCACTGTCCCTGCCCTTGCTGAAGACAGCTCCCAGTTACTGGGAAACTGCGTGGAATACATTGGCGTGTCGTCCGTGTGTCCTTCAACAATAATTCGAAAACCAATAGCCTGCTTAGCTAAAATTGAAGAAATGTTATCCATCAATAGCTGTGCTTGAGGGCGCAAATCAGCAGATCCTGATTCAAAAAACAATGTTCCTTTGGATGTGATGGTGACACCTTCAAATGTCTCTGTGACAGAAATTTCTTTTTCCAAATCGATTTCCTGAAGAACTTTTTTAACGGAGTTCGTTAAATCCTCATAGGGTTTCGTGTACTTTCCACCCATGGATTGCGCCGTTTGTGAGCGCATTTCTTCAAATTTTTGAGCATTGGGCGTAGAAAACGCAGACAACATAACAAAAAATCCAAAGAGCAAAGTCATCATATCCGCGTAGGATATGAGCCAGTTACCTTCGCCATCGTCTTGGTGAACCGTCACCGACCTTGACTTTCGTCTAGCGCGGCGGCGTTCTGTGCTCAATTGCTCAGCTGACATAAACTACGCAGCCTTCCTCATTTTATTTCTTTCTTTTGGTGAGAGATAAGACTTCAAATATTCTTCCACAAGCAAGGGGTGTTTACGCTCTTTCACCAAACGCACACCATCAATGACAATCAAACGAATGGCCAAATCTTCTTCAGCAGCGGCGGAAAGGTTCTCACCAATAGGAATGATGAAAACGTTGGCGACAATCAAACCGTAAAATGTTGCCACAAGAGCAACAGACATGGCAGGACCCAAGCGGCTAAAAGCATCTGCCTCACCTAATCCCTGCAAAAGTGCAATCATACCAAGAGTTGCACCAATCAACCCAAACGCTGGTGGGAACTTACCAATGATTTTATAAGTGGATCCCTCACGTCGATATTTTTCGTTTTGCTGCTCCACTCGTTTTTCAAGAACTTCCTCTAGCTCGTGATCGGCCAAACCGCCCTGCTGCACAAGCTCAAGCGACTCTCTTAAAAACGCGTTTTTAACATTGCCAATAAGTGAATCTAAACTTTGACCACCATTTTGAGCTTCCGCGAGTTCTACAATTTCATTGATTGTAGATATAGCCAGCTGTTTGTTTGCTCCAGTGATGGTTCTAAAGAACACGCGAATCAGATTGAAAATCTGACTGAAAGGAAGACAGACCAAAGCTGCTGCCAACGTCCCTCCAAGCACAATGACCGCTGCGTGTGGATCTAAAAACACCGTCGTATTTTTCATACCGGTTGTGACCGAATAGTAAATGACCGCGATGCCTACAATGAAACCTAATGGTGCTGATAAATTCATATGTATGCTTTATCGGTGTCAATTTTTTTTCCTTTAGGCCTATTTGAGCAACCTATTGATTAGGTGTTTTGTTTTTTTGAAACGCTTAGTTATTGATTTCTTTTAAAAATTTTAACGCAGCTGCTGGCTAAATGGAGCTAGGCACCTTTTTGTTAAAGAAATATTAATGGGTTCCGATAAGTCAGTAACGATGCGAAAGTTCATGAATGAACGACGACTGCTGACAGCGATGTCTTTTGTACTCATAGGCATGAGCGCGTTTGCACAAGTACAAGTCGATCCCAGATTTATTGATTTGAATGAACGATTGGAGAAAAAAGTTTCTCAAATCGCATCAGGTTTTCTTGGCAATCAAACACAATTCATCGTCTCTGTTGATGTTGAATCGGTAGAAAACGCCGAAGCTCTTGGTAGCGGCGGGGCTGGACCACAAACCGACTGGATTGCCCTTGAATACGCCTCTCCTGGATCTTCCCCTCTGTCCAGTAACACTGGAAACGCAAATCTGAACATGTTGCCCATCCAAGGAGTCAACATTCTCATTCAAGTGTCACAAAATCTTGGGACCGAGCGCATCGATGCGCTTCAAAATTTAATCAAGACATCTTTTACTAGTCTTAACCCCAACGTCAAAGTGGAAGCTAAACTCAATCCACCGCCAACACTTGAAACGCTCGCCACAAAATATGGTAGTGGAAGCGCTGTCTTAGGAGCTCTCATTATTACTATTGGAATGTTGGGACTTGGAGTCCTTTTTGCCAAAGCTCTTGGAAATGTCACTGAAGGAATCAAATCCATTCGTCCACAAATTGGAATGAAAGACGATTCTGAGCTGAGCATTAAATTGCCAGAGATGCCCCAAGGCGGCGTTGGCGCAGGTCTTGGTGCACTAGGCGGTGTTCCTGATTCACCTAAGCCTGTTGGCTTGCCTTCGGCAAGTTATCGTGAACAGCAAAGAAACTTGCGCACTATTGGGCACTACTTGGCAGAATCGCCGCTGCTCATTGCTAAATCTATTGGAGGAACGACTCTTGATTTACAAGGCGTTCGCTACCTCATCACTCAACTGCCACCTCCACAACAACTCGTCATGAAAAATATTCTTGGCCCCGAGCGCTTGCTCAAAGCACAAGGCGCTCCCGACGCGAGCCAAGACCTTGGTGGTTGGCTGCAAGGCTTAGTTGAAAAGCTTGAAGTGAAAAAACTGGTGGGCAATTCCAGCATTGAAGAACAACTGGATTCTGAAGTTGCTCTTAAACTATGTGGCGCAGACACCGATTCCATGGTGAAGGCGTGTATGAATTTCAACGACCCTGCTGTATGGCGAGTCGCCATGGAATTCATTCCAGCAGACAGCATTCGAGCTAAACTCAAACAAGCAGACTTTGCCGTATGGGACCAAGTTTTCAAGGCTTCATCCTCAGAAAATCTAAATTTAAAAACAGGCGCTCGACGTCTTTTAGATGCTGTGGAAAAAGATGGTCTCTCTCAAGGCTCAGCCAAGAGTTCCTTTGCTCAAAGCAACATGGAAATTGTCAGAGATAAACTGCTACCAGCCGCCATTGATAATTTGATCAATAAAGATTTGGGCGAAGACGATGCGTTCTTGTCGCAGCTAGAGGCGCAGAACCCTGAATTGGTCAAAGAAGTGCGCAAACATTTCTGGACACCATCAACGTTGAATCAAATCAATGATGACGATTTAAAATTTGCCATGGACAGAATGGGCAAAGATCAAAAAATTGCGGTTATCGCTTCTATGCCTGAAGATTCCTCACAGCGCTTGATGCGCTTGATTCCTGATGGCATGGGCAAACGAATCATTACCGATACTGTTGCTCGCATGAGACAAGACACGGACAAAAACAAGATCAAGGCCTACAAGCCTGTGGCGCGAGAGTTCCTGGATTATCTACGCAAGCAAGTTGAGGCTGGCAACATCACACTCAATGGTGGTGGCTCAAACGAATTCTCCGGCAGTGAACCCGTAAGCGTGATTCGAAACGCAGCGTAGACGCGTCCTCCAACTAGCTGATCTTCCAATAAAATAACGCAACTGCGACACCAAAAGGTAGGCCGTACCTTTATTCGTTGCGGAGGGCTTCGACGACGGAGATTTTTTCGGCTTTGAGGGCGGGAACAAGACCACTGAGAATCCCCACACCAATAATGGAAATAAACGTTAGCGACATGGCAATGGGGTCAGCAATCCATTCAAATTTTGTCTCGGGTAAAAACTGAGTGCCAATGTAAATGAGAAGCTGATAACTGCTCACGCCAAGCAACAAACCAAACAAACCTGCCAAACTACACAAAGCAATGGACTCGGCCAAAAACTGACTGCGAATTTCCTTTGCCGTTGCGCCAAGAGCGCGGCGAAGACCGATTTCCCTTAAACGCTCAGAGACAGAGACCAACATCATGTTGGTAATGCCCATGCCACCAACGGTTAGAGAAAGCAAAGCAATAGAACCAAGCAAAATGGTGAACAAGGTTAGGAATTGTTTCATTTGCGCTAGCAACACACTGTCTCCAGCGAGCATGAAGTACCCTGACTTTCCGTACTTCCGTTCAAAAAGAGTGCGCAAAGAGCGACCCAGCAGTTCGTAATCGGTCCCTGGCTCAACTTCTAAAAGAATATCGTAAATAGAACTAGTCCAACCCGTGTTCATGGCTTTTTTAAGAGTGAATGGAATGAGAATGGTGAAATTAGGTTTCACCCACTCGTTGCGAGTTTTCATATTTTCGAGCACACCAATCACTTGGCAGGCATAGCGGGTTTCTCCTTCAGTTAACCAAAGCATTTTTCCAAGTGGTATTTGACCTTGGAAAAGTTGCTCATAAATTTCATAGCCAATCAGACAGACGCGATTGCCTGCATCGATGTGGAAGGACGTGAGAGGCCTGCCCATGAGCAATTTTTTATTACTCATGGTGAAAAAGTCGCTCCCCACCCCAATGATACGGGCGTCGTTTTCCACACTACGTCCGGCATAAGTCGCCTTAGAGCTCCACCCCACCATGAGCGGCGAAATTTTTAAAATTTCAGGGAATATTTTTTTAAGAGGTAAAACATCGCGATCCCAATTGAAGCCTCGAAATGGTACCGGCACCAAATCCGTAGCCTTCAACTGCCAATTGGGATAACCATTAAAATTCAAAGTCTGCGCTCCCATGACGGCATAGGATTCAATCACCTTTTTTTTCACGTACTGACCAAGGGTGATCATTGACACCACTGCCGCCACACCAATGGTCACGCCAAGCATGGTGAGAAGAGAACGCATTCGATTGCGCTTTAAATTTTCTAGAATATGAGGCAATTCTTCTTTTAAATGACGAAAAAAAGAGTGCTGCGTGCGCGACTTAAAGGCCTGAGTCGTTTTGGAATGGCTTGTTGCTTCAGGTTTTGCTTGGCGAGTTTCTTTCTCAATTTTTCCATCACGCAAATAAATGACCCTTGAACAATGTGCTGTGATGTTTGGGTCATGCGTAATCATAACGACAGTCTTGCCTTGCTGATTGAGCAACTTGAGCCTGTCCATGATTTGCGCTGAGGTTTTTGAATCTAAATTACCCGTTGGTTCATCGGCTAAAATTAGCGGAGGCTCATTCATCAAAGCACGCGCAATGGCCACACGCTGCTGCTGACCTCCGGAGAGTTCATTGGGCCGATGGCTGAGCCTATCGCTTAGCCCCACATCGTTTAGCAGTTGTTTTGCTCGAGCAGTTAAATCCGATTCAGATTGTTTGCTTGCAGAATAACGAGCTGGTAGCAAGACGTTTTCTAAAACCGTCGCCCGTGGAAGCAAATGAAACTGCTGAAAGATGTAAGATAAAAATTGATTGCGCAAAACAGCCAATTCTTGATCTTCATAACTAAGAATGGACTGACCACGAACCAGAATATCGCCTTCGGTTGGCTTCATAAGCAAACCAAGAAGGTACAATAACGTTGATTTGCCTGACCCTGAGGGTCCACAAATTCCTAAAAATTCACCTTCCTCAATTTTCAACGACAGGTCGTCAATAATTCGCAGTTGTTCTTGGCCAACTGTAAAACTCAAAGAGATGTTTTTTAGTTCCAGCAACATCATTAACGACGACGTCCACGACCTCGACCACGACGACCCTTGCCAGAAACTTCATCGTCGCCTTCAGCACTTAAATCTGCAGGCATAATGACATCACCTATCTTTAATCCATCCGTAATTTCAAAGGCCTCTTCGTTCTGCAAACCAACTTTTACCGAGCGATATTCTCCTGACTTGAGTAGCACCTCAAATCCATCTTCGGCTTTCGACAAATACTCATGTCTAACGGTAATGACGTTTTCTCTTTGCGCTGTAATGACATCGACCAATGCCGACATGCCAGACTTGATTTGATCGTCAGGATCTAAGACCTCAAGCCTCACCTTAAATTCAGAGCTGCTGCTGTTGCGACCTTCAGCTTCATTGGCTGCCAAGGCAAGCTCTACAATTTTAGCCTTGTATTTTTTATTTTGAATGGCACCAATTTGGACAATGCCCTCTTGACCAACTTTTAAACGAACCCGATCCGCCTCAGGAGTTGTGGCATCGATGCAAATTTTTGAGAGGTCATCGATTTTTAAAATAAACTCCTTGGGGTCATGCTCACGAACCATTTCACCTTCTAAACGATTCACCTGGACCACGGCACCTCCCATGGGGGCTCGCAGTGGATAAGAGGTTTCGCCACCTGAGAGCGATTGGCTAACCGTGACCAGAGCATCCCCAAGCTTAACCATATCGCCTACCTTTACAAAAAGCTTTCTGACATAGCCATTGTAGGGAGGAAGTATGATGGCTCGACGAGAAGGGACCACGCTGCCTGCAATGGTTACCTTTTGAATGAGATTTGATTGCTCAAGTTTAAGGGATCTATCGGAGTCAGCATTTTTTTGGGAACTAAAAAAAACGAAACCACCAACAATTAAAATCAAAACGAGAATAAGCCAGGTGCGCTTTTTACTGAGCTGCTGTTTGAAGCCACTGATCATGCAAAACTCCTTTTAATGACAATAACTCGTAGTGAATTTTCCAATACTGTGCAGCCGTTTCAAACAATTCACGCTGCACTTTTGAAAAAATAGCAAATTCATCGAGCAGCCCCACACCTGTGATTCGACCACCGCGATAATCGTTTTCAATATCGGAAAGCACGTCTTTTTCCTGTTTATAAAGTTCCTGCATGTCTTGAATGTCTGCAAGCACTTGCACACGCTGCTCTTTTAAATTCAATTCTTGAAGCTCTGTTTCTCGACGCTTGAGCTCGGCTTCCTTTTCTTTCATGGCATGCGCATTGATGGCAATTTTTTCTTGGCTTGTGCGCAAACCACCATCGAACAAATTGAATTTCAACCCTGCCAAAGCACCCCAGCTCCATTGTGACTTCGACGAATCACCTGCCGAAGAAACGGATTTCGAGGCCAGATAATCTGGTGTTCCGTATTGTCCATTTAAATTTATCGACAGCTCAGGCCACAATTTTTTACTGATGATTTGCTTTTCTAGTTGAGCAATTTCAACATCAAGCTGAGCAATGCGCAGCTTTAAATTCATCGCTTGACCATCTTGTGGCAAGCTTGGCTTCGGTGAAGCCGACGAGGTCGATGGTGGTGGTGATGGGAGCAAATCATTCAACCCCCAAGGGGCTAATTCCAGTTTTTCTTTGGCATCAAGCATTGTCATTAGATTCGCCTCAGCTACTTTAAATTGGCGTTCTAATGACCGTAAAGAAATCAAAGACTGCTTTTCTCTGTTTAAAAAACGGTAGTAGTCCTGCTTTTTTTTAACCCCCTGAAAATAGGAGAGCTTTGTTTCACGCGTGTATTTTTGCATGCGCTCAAAAAGGCTTTTTTCTTGCTCATGATTAATTTTTACCCTGACATAATCCAAGTAAACTTGAAAAAATTGAAACAAAATTTCATCTTGAACAATTTGTTGCTGCAATTGGGCTTGCATCAGAGCCTTTTGCGCAATTTCACGACGAACCCACATCACGCCATTGTCGTAAAGTGTTTGTTGCAGGACTAGCCCCGCTGTTGCCGTCAAGGGGTTGGACCTAGCTTGCACACTAGAACCCTTTGCACCTGCCTCAGCTACGGCATCAAGACTGGGAATTAAAGCTTTGGTGGTATTTTTTGTTTCAAGAGTCTGATTATCAATCTGCAATTTTTGCACCTGCAGACGCGGATTTTGTGCAGCCATTTGTTTGAGCAATTTTTGGAATGAGGGATGGTACACAGGTTCAGACGCGGAGGATGGAAGCACAATGATCGAATGGATGATGATTAAAAAACAGCACGTCCGTAAATGGCGCGAACTAAAAACTTGAAGCATTTGAATCATTCTTCCACTTGAACGGTCAACGCCCCCAGCCCATCCACGAACAACTCAACACGCATTCCTTTTTCTAAGGCAACAGCTGTTGTTGCGGCACCAGCCAAAACAAGGGAACCTGCTGGCAGATATTTTCCATGCGCATGCAATAATTCACAAAGCTGGACAACGGAATTGATGGGGTTTCCGGAAATTTCTGAGGACAAGGCAGAATGCGCAAGCACACCATTTACGGATAGGCGCATATTCAAATTTTTAAGATCTAGTGTTTGCGGGCTTAGCTGCTTGCCACCAAGAGCAAAAAACGCCGATGAACTATTGTCTGCAACCACGTCTGGCAGTGAAAAATACTTAAAGCCTGTGTAACGAGAATCCAAAATTTCTAGTGCGCAAAAACAATGAGAACAGGCCTCGAGCGCCTCAAAAGGCGTAGGAACTCCGCGAATGTTCTTGGAAACAAGGAAGGCAATTTCTGGTTCAATTTTAGGATGGATTGAACCTTTTAAAGAAAAAATTCCTTTGTCATCTACAACCTTAAGCTGCATGCGATCAGTTAACACGCCATAAATAGGACTATGCAATCCCATTTGCTCGCGCTTGGCCTGCGAGGTAAGGCCCATTTTATAGCCTACAATTTTTTCCCCATGAGTAGTGCGATACAGAAGGCCTTCGTTCTGAACACGGTAGGCATCCCCCATAGATAAATCTTTCACACTCTCACTGAGCTTGGGGCTTTCTTTAGCATTGAGCCTTGCTTGAGTGAGTTGATTGGACAATTGGGTAATGGTGTTAGCTGGGAGCTGATCGTGCGCTGAATTCATAGCCTTGTTCTTCTATGTCGTTTTATGTGAAGTTTCCAGCATTGCTTTAGCGCATAGCTTAGCACGCCAGAGGAAATAGGCATTTAATAACAATAACTTAGATAAAATCTGCCCACACATGCAATTTTAGTGCGTTCTCCACTCAAGCCGCGCGCCCAAATCAGCAAGCAGGCAAACGAGCTCACCAACCAATTCAGCAGAAAAATCACTACAACATGTCTCTTTGCTCCGCTCAGATATGCTGTTGCTAGAATCGACAATTTTCTTTGGGACGACTAGATTCTGCTATAGAAAATGCGCATCATCGACATCAGCCCCGAGCTTCACGCGAAGACCGCCGTGTTCCCTGGCGATAAGCCTTTTCGTCGTGACATTTCCATGAGCTTTGAAGAAGGTGACGCCCTTTTGCTTTCAAGCATTGAATCGACACTCCACATTGGTGCGCATGCCGATGCCCCCAATCATTACACAAAAACTGGAAAAGGAATTGAGGCTCGTGTTCTGAATTTTTATTTGGGTGAATGCCAGGTTGTTGATTTGAGCAAGGACGTCCGTCAGCTAGAGCAATTACACGACACACCCTCTGCAGCCATCTCACTTGGACGGGGGGAAAGAATTTACCCAGAGCATTTTAGCGGTGTTGAAATTTCCGCCAAACGCGTGCTCATCAAAACAAAATCGTTCCCAAACCCCGATGAGTGGAATGACGATTTTAACTCCCTGTCTCCAGAGCTCGTTGAATTTCTATTCAAGCAAGGGGTTCGTCTCATCGGCATTGACACTCCCAGCATTGACCTTGCCAGCGACAAAGTTTTACTAAGCCACAACGCCATAGCCAGTTATGACATGGCCGTGCTTGAAGGCATCGTCTTGGACCATGTGCAAAGCGGAAACTACACACTCATAGCCCTACCCTTAAAAATTAAAAATGCCGATGCGTCTCCTGTGCGAGCTGTGTTGGTCGATGAAATTTGGTGCAAGTAAACATGGAAAAAATTTTAAATTTTATTGATGGCCAATTCGTTGAACCTTTCTCAGGACAATTTTTGGACAACGCCAACCCTGCAACTGGAGAAACTTTTTGCCGCGTTGCCAATTCTAATTTTAAAGACGTTGAAGCAGCAGTCATGGCGGCCAAGAAAGCGTTTCCTGCGTGGAGCACAACACCAACTCGCACACGCGCAAAAATTTTACGCAAACTAGCAGAGCTCATTGAGAAAAACGTGGACACGCTTGCTTTGGCTGAAAGCAATGACAACGGAAAACCCTTGAGTGTAGCCAAAAGCGTCGACATTCCCCGCAGTGCCTACAATTTTGAATTTTTTGCCGATGCCATAACTCAACTAAGTAGTGAAGCCTATTTTACAGATTCCACAGCCCAACAACCTCAAGCCATGAACATCATTCGTCATGAACCCTTAGGTGTTGTTGCGTGCATCAGCCCTTGGAACTTGCCACTGTATTTACTCACATGGAAAATAGCACCAGCGCTAGCCTCTGGAAATTGTGTCATTGCCAAACCTAGCGAAGTCACGCCTTACACAGCAAATTTACTGGCCAAGCTAAGCGTTGAAGCTGGACTTCCAGCAGGAGTGCTCAATATCGTCCATGGGCAAGGCTCTCAAGTCGGGCCCGCCATTTCAAAGCATCCTGACATTCCCGCCATATCTTTTACGGGGAGTACAAAAACAGGGGCTCTCATTTCTCAAGACAGCGCCTCACTATTTAAAAAACTTTCCCTTGAAATGGGTGGAAAAAACCCATCCATTATTTTTGCCGATGCCAATTTCGAGGAAGCACTCGCCACAACAGTGAAATCGGCTTTCTCAAATCAAGGACAGATTTGTCTTTGTGGATCAAGAATTTTTATTGAGAGAAAAATCTACAATGAATTTCGTGATGCCTTAGTTGCGGAAGTAAAGAAACTTTCCGTAGGTGACCCCTTGATATCCGGAACTCAAGTGGGAGCCTTGGTTTCAAAAACCCACTATGAAAAAGTTCTCTACCACATTGATCTGGCCCAAAAAGAAGGCGCAAAAGTTCTTTGCGGTGGAAAACCTATTAAGGTTCCTGGCCGCTGTGAGAATGGCTATTTCATTGAGCCAACGTTGCTAGAGGGACTTGGACCACAATGCCAAAGCAATCAAGAAGAAATTTTTGGACCAGTGGCAACGCTCATTCCTTTTTCCACCGAACAAGAAGTCATTGATGCCGCCAACAGCACTCGCTATGGCCTAGCGGCCAACCTTTGGACCGACAACATTCACAAAGCACAGCGAGTTTCCCACGCCCTTAAAAATGGCATTGTGTGGGTCAATTGTTGGATGCTCAGAGATTTACGCACGCCCTTTGGCGGAATGAAAGATTCAGGTCTTGGTCGCGAAGGGGGCCTTGAGGCCTTACGCTTTTTCACAGAATCCAAAAATCTTTGCTTTAAAGTTTAGTGGATTCATTAGGAGGTTTAAAATTCATGAACAACAACATTCACTCCTCAAAAGCTGCAGAGCCCGTGGGGCTTTTTCCTCATGCTAAAAAAGTTGGCAATCTCATTTTTCTCTCTGGCATTGGTCCTCGCGAGAGAGGCACAAAAAAAATTCCTGGCGTTGAGCTAGATGCCCAAGGCAACATTCTCTCCTATGACATTGAAAAACAATGCCACGCCGTTTTTCAAAATGTGAAATATGTTTTAGAGGACGCAGGGTCTAGCTGGGACAAACTGGTGGATGTCACCGTGTTTCTCACCAATATGAAAGATGACTTTCCAAAGTACAACAAAATTTGGGCTGAGTATTTTAAGGACGGGGCTCCATGCAGAACCACCATTGAAATCAATTGCCTCCCCACTCCAATTGCCATTGAATTAAAATGCATTGCTACAGTTGGTTAATATGAATGAAGAATTCTTTACTCCCTTAAACTTTAAACAATGGATTGAAAGCCACAGAGGCGACTTCAAGCCACCAGTTGGAAATGCTCAAATTTGGCCCAACAGAGAATTCATGGTGACTTTGGTGGGTGGCCCCAATCAAAGAGCCGATTATCACATTAACGACGGTGAAGAATTTTTCTATCAGCTCGAAGGCGATATGGTCTTGCGCATTCTTCAAGCAGGAAAGCCTGTCGACATCCCCATCCGTCAAGGTGATGTCTATCTACTGCCAGCAAAAGTCCCCCACTCTCCGCAACGGCCAGCCAACACGCTAGGCATGGTGATAGAGCGCAAACGACTTGAACACGAACTTGATGGTTTTCGGTGGATTTGTGATGGCTGCCAAGAAAAGTTGTACGAAGAATTCATCCCACTCAAAGACATCACCAAAGACTTAGCGCCTGTATTTGAACGCTTTTACTCCAGCACTCACACAACATGTAAAAAATGTGGACGCACTCACAGCAGAAAGACCTCATGACCCTAAAAATTGATATCCACACACACATTTTGCCAAGGGAAATTCCAAGTTTCAAAGAAAAGTTTGGTTACGGAGGCTTCATTGAGCTTGATCATTGCGGCGACTGTCGCGCGCGCATGATTCGAGATGATGGGAAATTTTTTAGGGAAGTGGAATCAAACTGCTGGGACCCCATGCAGAGATTAGCTGAGATGAGCAAACAAAAAACGCACGTGCAGGTTTTATCGACCGTACCCGTGATGTTTAATTACTGGACCAAAGCTAAAGATGGTTTGGAAATTGCAAAATTCCTAAACGATCACATTGCAGGAATCTGCAATGCAAACCCTAAGCGATTTGTTGGGCTTGGCACACTCCCCATGCAAGACCCCAAACTTGCCGTAAAAGAGCTTGAGAGATGCACCAAGCAACTTGGCCTTGCGGGTGTTCAAATTGGGACTCACATTAAAACGGAATCTCAAGATTGGAATTTAAACGAAGCTCAGGTTTTAGAAGTGTTTGCCGCCGCTGAAAGCTTAGGCGCGTCCATTTTTGTGCACCCATGGGACATGATGGGCGAGGCACAAATGCAAAAATACTGGCTCCCCTGGTTAGTGGGCATGCCCGCAGAATGCTCACGCGCCATTTGCTCAATGATTTTTGGCGGGGTTTTTGAAAAGTTTCCCAAACTTCGCGTGGCCTTTGCTCATGGAGGAGGCGCCTTCCCCGGATCGCTAGGAAGAATTGAGCATGGGTTTGAGGCAAGACCCGACCTCTGCGCCATTGATAATAAAACATCGCCCATGAATTCCATTGGGAAATTCTATGTGGATTCTCTTGTGCATGATCCAAAAACTTTAAAATTCATTTTAGATGTCTACGGACCCGAGCGCATTGCTCTTGGTAGCGACTATCCTTTTCCGCTTGGAGAGGCCGTTGCTGGCAAGCTCATTGAAGCCATGCCAGAGCTAAGCACTGCCACAAAAGAAAGACTCCTGCATGGCTCAGCACTTGAGTGGCTTGGAAAAACAAAAAAGGATTTTGAGTAGGAAAAGAAATAAAGGCAAAACAATGACAACAGATTTTCAAGATTCTTTAGATTACGTTAAAGAGAAAGATTCAAGCGACCCCCTCGCGAAATTTAAAAATGAATTTTTATTTCCTAAAAATTCTAATGGCGAAAAAGCCATTTACTTTGCCGGCAACTCGCTAGGGTTGCAGCCAAAGCAAACAAAATCTTTCATTGATCAAGAACTTTTAGACTGGGCAAGACTTGGCGTAGAAGGCCACATCCAAGCCAAAAACCCTTGGCTGCCTTACCATGAGCTTTTGACAGAACAAACGGCAAGCTTAGTGGGGGCTGAGCCCATTGAAGTGGTTTGCATGAATTCACTGACCGTGAATTTGCATTTAATGATGGTCTCTTTTTATAAACCCACATCGACTCGCTATAAAATTTTAATTGAAGCAGGTGCCTTTCCTTCCGATCAGTATGCGGTTGCTTCACAAGCAAAATTTCATGGGCAAAATCCCCAGCAAGCCATTCTGGAATTAAAACCAAGAGCAGGCGAGGACTTGCTTCGTCCAGAAGATATTCTGAAAACCATAGACGAGCACGGTGACTCCATTGCCCTAGTGCTACTGGGCAACGTGAACTACCTCACGGGCCAATGTTTTGATATGGAGTCCATCACCAAGGCCGCGCACAAAAAAGGCTGCAAAGTGGGCTTTGACTTAGCCCATGGTGCAGGAAATTTATTTTTAGAATTGCACAAATGGGGGCCCGACTTTGCCGTTTGGTGTTCCTACAAATACTTAAATGCAGGTCCCGGCGCCATTGCCGGATGCTTTGTTCACTCACGCCATGCCAAAAACGTGGACTTAGCGAAATTCTGCGGATGGTGGGGGCACAATAAAAAAACCAGATTTGCCATGGGACCTGAGTTCGACCCCCTTGAAGGTGCCGAATCGTGGCAGCTCTCCAATCCTCCCATTTTCCAGCTTGCCGCCTTAAGATCATCCATGGATTTATTTCACAAGGCAGGCATGTTCGCACTTCGTAAAAAATCAGACCACCTCACAGGATTTTTAGAATACTTGCTCAACAAACATTCGCTTTGTGAAATCATCACATCCAAAAACGTGAAAGAGCGCGGCACTCAACTTTCCTTGCGTTTTCAAAAAAACCCAAAGCAAGTTCTTGAGGCTTTACATAAGAAAAACGTGTTTGCGGATTTCCGAGAACCCAACATCATTCGCGCAGCACCAGCGCCTTTGTATTGTAGCTACCAAGATGTTTATGGCTTTGTTGAAATTTTAAAAGAGGCGTTAGCGGAGTAACTTTATGAATCACTCCTCATCTAAAGAAATCACGCTAGTGGGTGCAGGGCTTGTGGGTTCACTTGCCGCTATTTTTTTGGCAAAAAAAGGATACAACGTCAGAATCTTTGAACGACGCCCAGACATGCGCAAGCAGAGTGTCGACAGAGGGCGCTCTATCAACTTAGCGCTCTCCACCCGAGGCATTCACGCCCTCCATGAGGTGGGATTAGAAAATGAAATTTTAAAAACAGCCATTCCTATGTTTGGGCGCATGATGCATTCCAAGCAAGGTGAGCTGACCTTTCAACGTTATGGAGTTGATGATTCTCAATACATCAACTCCATTTCACGAGCAGACTTAAATAAAATTTTAATGACGGCAGCCGAGAACACAGGAAAAGTGAAAATTCACTTTGAAAAAAAAATCACAGGCTATGATGTTCAAAACAAACAGTTGTTTGTAAGCAGCAGTAAAAATTCATCTGCTGATGCATCATCATCAAGCGTCGTTGACTGCCCTGTTGTCATTGGAACCGATGGTTCAGCATCTGCCATTCGTCAGGCTCTCACGAATCTACCGGATGCTCAGTACCGATGCACGGAAACTCCATTAGACTATGGCTATAAAGAGCTTCACATTCCGCCCAACACCAATGCTACTAATTTGTTTCGAATGGAAAAAAATGCTTTGCACATTTGGCCGCGCGGTCAGTTCATGCAAATTGCTCTGCCTAACTTTGACGGCAGCTACACGGTCACACTGTTCTTAAGCCATAAGGCCAAGCCCTGCTTTGAGCAGATCAACAGCAAAGAGCAGTTGCTCAATTTTTATAATGAGCAGTTTCAAGACTCACTTGAGCACATTGAAAATCTTACAGACACTTTTTTTGCCAACCCCACAGGCCACATGGTGACAGTGAAGCTTAGCAAGTGGAATTACAAAGGCCAGGCTCTCTTACTAGGTGATGCGGCCCATGCCATTGTCCCATTTTTTGGCCAAGGAATGAATTGTGGCTTTGAAGACTGCAGCGTGCTCAATGAAATATTATCTGAAGGCTTGGACATAGAATCCGCCTTTGAAGAGCTCACCTTGCAACGCAAAGAAAACGCTGATGCCATTGCGGACATGGCCGTTGAGAATTTCATTGAGATGAGAGACAAAGTTGCTGATCCGCAGTTTTTAAAGGAAAAGGAAATTGAAAAGCTCCTCATGAAAAAGTTTCCAGGAACTTACATTTCACGTTACGGACTTGTGACTTTCAGCCGCGTTCCTTATGCTCAGGCAAAACGAGCAGGACTTGTGCAAGATCAAATTTTAAATCAGCTCAGTAAAGGAATTGGCTCAGCAGCTGATGCTATTGATTTTAAATTGGCAGAACAGTTGATTGAGCAAAAACTAAAACCAGTTTTAGCTCGGCAACCACTGTAAAAAGAAAAGGAAAGAAAATGGATTTAAAACTTCACAATAAAAAAGTATTGGTCTTGGGCGCCTCACAAGGTTTGGGATTGGCCATAGCGGAAAGCTTCGTCAAAGAAGGCGCCATTGTGAGCATTTGCTCGCGAAGTGAAGAGAATCTTTTAAAAGCGCAAAAAGCAATTGGGGCAAAGCATACGATTGCTTTTGATTTAATGAAACCTTTGGCTGGCGAGCACGTGGTGAAGGCAGCCATCCAAAAAATGGGCGGCATTGATGTGCTTGTGACCAACACAGGCGGCCCTCCAAAAGGAAGCATTTTAGATATCTCATCTGAAATGTGGCTACAGGGTTTTCAAGGCCTATGGCTTAGCGCTGTAGACGCCATACGCACTGCCATTCCTGAGATGAGAAAAAATAACTGGGGAAGAATTATGCTTGTGACTTCAGCAGCAGCAAAAGAACCAATGAATGGGCTGACTGTCTCCAACGGTTTGCGTGCAGGCCTTTCTGGACTTACAAAATCAATTTCCAATGAAGTGGCTGGCTGGGGAATTACCATCAACGCGTTATTGCCAGGCTATACTGACACCGAACGTTTGCAGGAATTGAAAATTCCTAAAGATAAAATTACAGCTCAAATTCCTGCTGGTCGCTTAGGGAAGCCAGAAGAACTTGCAGCACTCACAACTTTTTTGGGATCTGAACAAGCCGCCTACATCACAGGACAAGCCATTGCCTGCGATGGCGGGTATTTAAAAGGGATTTAGGTTAATCAAAACAAAAAATAACGCAGTTGCGACACCAAAAGGTAGGCCGTACCTGTGGATAACTACCAAGTGATGACGACCATGCCGTGTTTGCCGTCGTCTGGGTCTGAATCTGTGCCTGATTTTCCAATCTCTCCAGGGTACCCTGGCTCATACATATTATTCGGATATTCAGGATCTGATGTTCCCCCAGGGTTCGGACCACTTGCACCCTCATAAGTTCCACCATTCACGTAACAACTTCCACCACCACCGGCACCGGACTCTACTCCGTTTGTCCAACCACCCGAACCACCACCATAGTATCCACCACCTGCTCCACCCGAGGTAGCCATTGGATCGTTTGTTGAATTTAATCCATTACCACCCTGGTATTGAGATCCGTTGTTACCATTAATTGCGCCACTGCCACCCGTACCTCCAGCGGCTAAACCACCACCCAAGCCTTGCGCACCGCTTGGATTTCCACTCGCGTCTCCACCAGCTCCACTCGTTCCAGAACAACCACCTCCACCAGCTCCAGTAATTCCACCAACTCCTGTATATCCAGGAGCACCACCACCGCCTGCTGTTAAAATATCAGCTCCTGAGCGCCTAATTGCAGAACGTCCACCGCCTGAGCCTGACCATAGCCATGAAGCATTATTTGATCCACTACCTCCACCACCATAACCACCAGGTGATGAACCAGTTCTCCACACACCACCACCACCAACCACAACATCTAGCGACTCTGCTGGTGTCACCGACAAACTTGTATGTTTTACAAATCCGCCACCACCACCGTAGTAATCAGAATTTGTTGTACCCCCACCACCAGCTCCCCACAAACGAACCTTAATACTTGTCACACCACTTGGCACCGTAAAGGTTTGGTTAGCTCCAGTATGATAAAATGTCTTAGTATAACTAATTCGACCCGCACCACCGGCTGATGACGTTGATCCACTGCCACCCGCCACAGAAATAGTTCCACTATTGGTGACAGGTCCTCTAAAGGCAATTGTCCCACCACTACCACAACCAATATATGCCGACCTTGATAAGTTGGGAGCCGCTGCCGTATAGCAGTTACTACCCTTTGCACTCACCGTTGCACCAGAAGCAATTGTTATACTTGATCCTTTCAAATACACAGCTCCACCACCGGGAGCTCCATTATTTCCATTGCCTGAGTTTGATCCGCCACCTGAGCCTAAATAAAGTGCCGTTTCAAAATCTGTAGCTCCAAACACTGTACCACCAGTGGACGTACCCGAACCATTCGTGCCCGCAACTCCATAACCACCACCTGCTGCTACTTGGTTAGTGCTTGTCCACCCGCCACCACCACCACCGTTAGCGGCTGTTGCCGTAGCGCCAGTTCCAGGACCAGCGTGTGAACCACCTTGAATTTTTCCAGGACGACCACCAGCGTAGCCATGCGCATCCATATTAGCCTGACCATTAATGGTGATTGTCCCACTTGCTGTAACTTTTAAAATTCCATTGCTTGTTGATGGCGCATTCGTCCACGTCGTTGCATCTGTCTCCAAACGGTTATGAGGGAGTGCTGACAAAATCCCTTTTGTGTTTACCGTTAAGTTCGTTAGAAAATAAGTTCCTTGCGGATTCCAATACATCACCGCATTACTGCCACTGGTTAATCCAAGCGTAACGCTAGTTAAGCTTTGCATGTCTGGAATTTGCATATCCAAACCATCAACACCACCAATATTGATATTGTTTGATCCATCTATATAGCCAACTGGGTTGATATAGATTCGACCATAACCACCAAACGCATACGTGGTTCCTGTCGTTTCTGCGGCAACACTAATCCATCCTGCGTTGCTAAATCCCCCCGTATCAGTAACATCCAATACGATTGTTCCACCGCTGCCACCACCGACATATGCCGATCTAGAAAAATTAACTCCTGTTGCCGTATAAGCACCACTTCCTTTTGCTGTAATGCTACCCGTAGAAGCTACGCTCAATGTAGGTGTTGTGATTTTAATTGCGCCACCGCCGGGAGCTCCGTTATTTCCATTGCCTGAATTGGATCCACCACCTGAGCCCAAATACAATTGCGTGGTGTAATCGCTAAGTCCATACACTCCTCCGGCTTCACCACCACGGTCCCCATGCTGTCCAAAGGTTCCATAACTACCACCCGCTGTTTCGTTGTTTGTGCTTGCGCTACCACCACCACCACCGCCATTTGCTGTGTTTGCATCTGTTCCTGGTCCTGTGTATGAACCCCCCTGTCTCTTACCTGGTCTTCCTCCTGGATAACCGTAACCATCCATATTGATTTGACCATTCACTGTCACAGATGAATCTGCTGTAAGTATCAACTGTCCATTGCTTATGGATGGTGCGTTTGTCCACGTCGTCGAATCGGTTTCTTTTCTATTGAATGGCCATGCAGACAATATTCCCTTTGTGTTCACAAGCAATGTATTGAGCGTATATGAGCCAAGCGGACGCCAAAACACTCGGGCATTGGACCCCGTTGTTGCTCCAACTGTTAATGTATCAATAGTAGTGGAATCGGGCACAACCAAATCTAGCCCATCTATTCCAGCTACTGTTATATTGTTTGATCCATCTATATAGCCAACTGGATTAATATAAATTCTTCCATAGCCCCCGTAGGCAAAAGTGGTTCCTGTTGTATCGGGTGCCACACTTATCCAACCTGAATTCGTTAAACCGGCCGTGTTGGTTACATCTAAATAAATTGTTCCACCGCTTCCACCACCTGTGTATGCAGACTTATTAAAATTTACCACAGTGGAACTGTACGCTCCACTTCCACGAGATGTGATTTGTCCTGTTGATGACACTGTTAATGTCGGTACAGAAATTTTAATAGCTCCGCCACCTGGTGAGCCAGTATTTAAATTAGCGAAATTAGCCCCACCACCAGAACCCAAATACAAATCCTCTGCATAATTTGGAATTCCATCACTGTCTGTATCAGTAAAATCTTCTGTGTAGCCAGCCTCGCCACCTCTATCACCATGCTGTCCAAAAGTTCCATAACTACCACCCGCTGCTTCAGAGTTAGCATTAGTCTTGCCACCACCACCTCCACCATTTGGCGTGTTAGCATCAGTACCTGGGCCTACACGTGAACCACCTTGTCGTTTTCCTGTCCTTCCTCCTGGATACCCATAACCATCCATATTTATTTGACCATTCACCGTCACAGATGAATCTGCCGTTAGAATGAGCTGCCCGTTATTTAGTGCTGGAGCGTTGGTCCACGTCGTCGAATCGGTTTCTTTTCTGTTAAATGGCCACGCAGATAAAATACCCTTAGTATTTACCGTGACTATATCTAATGTATACGAACCTAGTGGGCGCCAAAACGCTCGGGCATTTGTTCCACTTGTTGCCCCCACTGTTAGAGTGCCAATAGTTGTGGAATCTGGAATCGCTAAATCCAAGCCATCCACTCCTGCTGTTGTTATGTTTGTTGCATTCATTAATCCTGTTGGATTAATATAAATTCTTCCATAACCACCAGTTGATCGGTTTGTGCCAGAACCTCCCGCAACAGATACCCAACCAGAATTACTAAATCCACCACCTGATGTGACATCTAAATATATTGTTCCACCACTTCCGGAGCCACCATAGTTTCCGGTCGACGCGGTTCCAAGTGCAGTAATTTGTCCTGTGGATGAAATGCTAAGAGTGGGAACCGTAATTTTTATTGCTCCGCCACCATTACCACCTGGCGAGCTATTCCCTGAAGCAGCTCCACCACCCGCCCCTAAGTACAAATCTTCAGCATAGTCGGCAACGCCATCACTATCGGTGTCTGTAAAATCTTCTGTGTAGCCAGCCTCGCCACCCCTATCACCATGCTGACCAAAAGTTCCGTAACTACCACCCGCAGCTTCAGCGTTAGCATTAGTCTTACCACCACCACCACCACCATTGGGCGTATTAGCATCTGTTCCTGGACCAGTGCGCGAACCGCCTTGTCTCTTACCTACAATACCTCCAGGATAACCGGCACCATCCATAGAAACGAAACCATCAATTGTTGCAGAATTTGCAATACTAATGACAAGCTGACCGTTGCCTTGGGCTGGCGCATTTGTCCAAGAGCCTCCACTATAAAGCCCATCAAAAGCACCTGTAGTTAACTTACCTTTGCTATTCACCAACAAATTGTTAATGGTGTATGAGCCCTGAGGATTCCAATAAACGGTTGCCACACTTCCTGTAGTTAAGCCAATGGTTAATGTCTCAATGGAGTATCCATTCGGTGGACGCAAATCCAAACCATCTAGTGATCCTGTTGAAATATTTCCTGAGCCATCTTTAATGCCATTTAGATTTACTGTTAAGCGCCCCATTCCTCCTGCGCCAGCACCGCTAACAGCTGCACCACCTGCCACACTAACAACTGCCGATCCTGTGGTGCTAAGACCTTGCGTACTTGTGATATCTAAATAAATTGTTCCACCGCTTCCACTGCCCGCGTAATCGCCATACTCACCGCTATTTGGTGCAATACCTTTTGATGTAATGGAGCCTGTGGTGGCTATACTTAATGTGCTTGAAATAATTTTTATGGCTCCACCACCAGCGCCTCCAAAGCCGTAATATCCAGTATTGCTTCCGCCACCACCTGAACCTAAATACAACTGTGTTGTGTAGTCGCTTGAACCATATACGGAACCATAACTAGCTCCATCACCAACGGTACCAATAGTCCCGTACGATCCCCCACCTCCACGCGCTGATGTACTGCCTCCTCCACCTCCACCATTTGGTGTTGTTGTTGTTGTCCCAGGACCTCCAGTACTTCCTATCCTCGGCGCTCCACCTTGGGTCTTCGTGTAATATCCGCCATGATGTCCCATTCCATCCATCGACACCGCACCATTCACCACCATCGTATTTGTCTTGATGATTAACTGCCCATTCCCAGGCGCTGCCGCATTCGTCCACGTCGTCGAATCCGTAATTAAATTATCATGCGGATACGCTGACAGTATTCCCTTAGCCTGCACTGTTAAATTGAAACTCGTTGAATCATACCCTGTCACTGCATCACCTAACGGATGCCAAAATATCGTACTCGTCGGTGTTCCCGTTGCTATGCCAATACTCACCGTATTTAAAACCTGACCATCGGGAATAATTAAATCCAATCCATCCGCAAATCCCGTTGTTATATTTCCTGATCCATCTATTAACCCTGTCGGACTAATGTACATCCGGCCATGTCCACCCTTGCCTCCTGTGCTAACTGATGCGCCTCCTGCCACTGATAATGTTCCCGCATTCGAATATCCACCTGTACTCGTGATATCCAAATATATTGTTCCTCCACTTCCACTACCCGCGTAATCACCATACTCTCCGCTGTTTGGTGCAATACCTTTAGACGTAATGGAGCCTGTGGACGAAACTGATATTGTGCTTGAAATAATTTTAATGGCTCCACCACCAGCACCTCCATAACCGTAGTAACCAGTATTGCTTCCCCCACCACCTGAACCTAAATAAAGTGATTCAGCGTAATTAGGAATGCCATCACTGTCTCCATCTCCTGATCCATACAGCAACGCCATTCCGCCTGTTGTCTGTGCTGCTGTTCCAAATGTTCCGTATGAACCGCCACCTCCACGCGCTGATGTACTGCCTCCTCCACCTCCACCATTTGGTGTTGTTGCTGTTGTCCCAGGACCTCCAGTACTTCCTATCCTCGGCGCTCCACCTTGGGTCTTCGTGTAATATCCGCCATGATGCCCCATTCCATCCATCGACACTGCACCATTCACCACCATCGTATTTGTCTTGATGATTAACTGCCCATTCCCAGGCGCTGCCGCATTCGTCCACGTCGTTGCGTCCGTAATTAAATTATCATGCGGATACGCTGACAGTATTCCCTTTGCTTGCACTGTTAAATTGAAACTCGTTGAATTGTATCCTGTAACAGCATCACCTAGCGGATGCCAAAATATCGTACTCGTCGGTGTTCCCGTTGCTATGCCAATACTCACCGTATTTAAAACCTGACCATCGGGAATAATTAAATCCAATCCATCCGCAAATCCCGTTGTTATGTTTCCTGACCCATCTATTAATCCTGTCGGACTTATATACATCCG